>CAJDUW010000065.1_pt1 | contig 15079 bp, 16 predicted proteins | sample 7390931 | NCBI WGS metagenome assembly CAJDUW01 (sample SAMEA7055687, study PRJEB34461) | soil metagenome | biome: terrestrial ecosystem; feature: Peninsula; material: soil | place: Antarctica | collected 2016
GTACTGCGGGTGTGCTTTCCAGATTTCTACGCCAAGCCTCAACGTGCCGTTTGGCGAGCTTGTCTAGCGATACATTGGCAATCGGTGTTCCTTCAACGTGCCGCTTGAAACGCGCGCGCACGTCCTCTGCTGCCGCTTCGCCTTTCTCTCTCAAACGATCTAGTGCGTAGCCTTCCCACGCCTGTGCAACGGTAATGCGCTCGCGTCGTCCGCCTTTGCCTATGTGTTTGAAAAACTCACTGGCAAGGCGTGTGGCTTCATCGAATCGCTCGTTGTTCGGCAGGTGTGCCAAATCGCCTAGTGCTCGATAGTGGCGTTTCCGTGTGCCGCTATCGTATGCGCGCGCTACCCAATGCCCACCGTCGGTTGTCCGTCTGTAGCCGACATGCTGCCCGGTGCCCAACTGGTGCCAATAAGGTTCCCGCCGTGCTTCCAGCACCTGCCGCTTGCGGACTGTTTCAATGCCCATGTTGCCGCCTTTCCTGTTCCGTACGGCAATGGTACGGCAAAGCTTATGGGTGTTCTAGGGTATCTGTGGGTTATAAGTGATTGAAAGGTATAGTGGTGGTGGTTGTTGGTAGTCCATATTTCTACCTTGACATGGTAGGGGTCACAGGTTCGAACCCTGTACCGCCCACCAATAGAAACAACGAAAAAGGCCGCCTTTGCAGGTGGCCTTTTTCGTGTGTGGATTAAGTAGCACCTAAGGCCTAAAGCTAGGGGACAGGATCCGCTTCCGACTTCAAGGCTGTGAGGATATTTTTTCCAGCGCGACCATCGATGGGTGTGAGGCCGAGACGTTTTTGTTCCGCCACGATTGCGTGCCGGGTCAGGCTTCCGATCAAGCCATCCGCCTCACCGATTTGGTGGCCACGGGCCAACAGTAGACGCTGCAAGGCCTTACGTTGCTCCCGATCCAGTCCGGGATCCTTGGTCGGCCAAGGCGTGTGCTGTGACGGTGCACCACGGAGCTGGTCTGACAGCAGTGCGATGGCCAGAGCATAACTTTCGGCGGCATTGTAGGAAAAGATCGCGTCGTAGTTCTTCTGCACCAGCCAAGTCGGGCCGTTCTTACCCGCAGGCAGAATAAGCGCGGCCGTCGCATCTCCTGTCGGCAGCGGCTGCCCATCTATACGTTGGATGCCAAGCGAGCGCCACGTTGCGAAAGAGCGTTTAATTTTGCGGCCGGTTTGGCTCGTGTCGAAACCCTTTGGCAGCTTGGCCTCAAAGCCCCATTCCTGACCCACGCGCCAACCGGATTGCTTGAGATAATTGGCGGTGGAGGCGAGCGCGTCGGGGATGCTGTGAACGAGGTCGCGTCGTCCATCACCGTCAAAATCAACGGCAATGCGGGCATAGGTGCTAGGCATGAACTGAGTGTGGCCAAACGCGCCAGCCCAAGAGCCGGTGAGTCCTTCCGCAGCCAGATCGCCGGTGTGCAGCAGCTTCAGTAGCGCGATGAACTCGCTTTGAAAGTAGGTTTGGCGGCGGCCGGCACAGGAGAGTGTCGCCAGAGACGTCAGCAAAGGGCGCTTGCCAAAGATTTGGCCATAGTCACTTTCTACACCCCAGACCGCCACCACGGTATGACGATCCACCCCGTAACGCGCCTCGACCTGCGCCAGCGTTGATGCATGTTGCTGCAACATCTGCTGGCCTTGTTCGATCCGACGTGTATCCACCAGCGCGGCGAGATAATCCCAGATTGGGGTGGTGAACTCGGGCTGGGCATTGAGCAGCTCCAACACCGAGGGATCGGGTGTCAGGTTGTCGGTGAAGTGCTCGAATGACGCAGCTGGCACGCCAGCGGACACGGCTTTGGGTCGTATCAGATCCAGACAGCGCTCAAACGCAGCGTCAGCGCCCGTGGCGGCACCGGGTAGGCTGGCGAGCAAAAGAATAAGTAGGCGATGTTTCATTGGGTGAGTTTGACCCAGCTCGCCCCGGCCGCCAAGTCTGCAGACATTAGACGCGGGTCTGAAAAAGCTCGCGCAACTCGTCCTTTTCCTCGCCGCTCAGCTCAGGTTTGAGCCTGAGTTCGTCGATCCGTTGTTGGCGGGTTTGGCGGGTGAGTTGATCAAGGGCGTCATTGATTTCTTCTTGCCAGATCACTGCATCACCAGGGATGTTGATCAAGGCAAGTTTTTGCAGGGCCGGGTACTCGTCGCGATCGACAAAGTGCTCGATCAGCGCGCCGGCACGCAGCTTAGGGCTGGCGTGGATGAGGTCGAGCAGTTCCACCAGCAGATCGATGCCGGGCAATTGCAAGGCGACGAAGTGGTAGGGCGGTTCGATCGCCAGCGCCAGCGCAGGATTGTGCAGCAGTAGCGTGATGATGTTGCGCACCAGGCTGCGTTTGGGCGTGCCTGCGGTTGAACGGGGTCGTGCGGTTGCAGGTGCGGGAATGGCGGCACCGACCGCTTGTGCCAGCCCGCTTAGTTCGGCCAATCGCTGCTGCATCAAGTCGCGGAAGGCGCCATCCGGGATTTGTGCCAGCAACGGCTTGCAGCGTTCTGCAAGTCGAGCGCGACCATCCAACGTATCTAGCCGAACATCGGTCGACTGCTCGTTGAAAAAAAACTCCGATAAGGGTGTGGCTTGCGTCAGTCGCGCCTCGAATCCAGCCGCACCTTCCTTGCGTACCAGCGAATCCGGATCTTCGCCGTCGGGTACGAACAGGAAGGCAGCCTGACGCCCTTCTTTCATGCGCGGCAAGATAGATTCCACCGCCCGCCAGGCAGCTCGCCTGCCAGCAGCGTCACCGTCAAAGCAGAAGAACACATCGGCGGCGTTGCGAAACAGCAGTTCTGCGTGCTCCGGCGTGGTCGCTGTGCCCAAGGTCGCCACGGCGGTGGTGATGCCGTATTGAAACAGGGCAACGACGTCCATGTAGCCTTCGACCACGATCAGGCGCGGGATCTTCGAGTGGGCCTGACGTACCTGCCAAAGGCCGTAGAGTTCACGGCCCTTGTGAAAGAGCGGGGTTTCTGGCGAGTTGAGGTACTTTGGCCCGGCCTCTTTGCTCAGCACCCGTCCACCAAAGGCGATGGGGCGGCCTCGGCGGTCGTGGATCGGGAACATCACCCGGTCGCGAAAACGATCATAAAGATGACCGCTATCACTCTTGGCCAGCATCCCGGTCTGTTCGAGCAAGCGCAGCGCATCGGCATCGCTGCCGAGGCCGTTTTTCAGTCCGTCGAAGCCATCGGGGGCGTAACCGAGTGCGAAGCGCTCGCGTGTGCCTTCGTCGATGCCACGACGGGAAAAGTAGTCCTGCGCGCGGCGGTCTTTGGCCAATTGGGCGGCGAACCAGTTTGTGGTCTGTGTCAGCGTTTCGTACTGCTGACGCAGTTGGCCATCTTCGTTGCGTTGCCGTGTCTCGCGTGGGACTTCCACCCCGACCCGGCGTGCCAGATCATCGACTGCATCGAGAAACTCCAGACGGTCGTATTCCATCAGGAAGCGCAACGCGCTGCCATGTGCGCCGCAGCCGAAGCAGTGGTAAAACTGCTTGGTGGGTGAAACGGTGAAGCTCGGCGTGCGTTCGTCGTGGAATGGGCACAGGCCGTGATATTCGCGTCCGGCGCGCTTGAGCGGCACGCGCGATCCGATCAGTTCGACGATATCGGTGCGTGCAATGAGGTCGTCAATGAAGGTGTCGGGAATACGCGCCATGGACAGAGCATGACAGCCTTATGAGTCGGCTTCAGCAGCCAGTCGCAGCAGCGCATCACCGCTGACGCGCTGCACCGTCCAACCGTCCATCGGTACGGCGCCTAGTGAGCGATAGAACGTGATGGCGGGGGTATTCCAGTCGAGCACCGACCATTCAAAACGGCCATACCCACGGGCCACAGCAATCTGGGCAAGATGCTGGATCAGGCGCAGGCCGATACCGCGTCCGCGCAGTGCTGGGTAGACGAAAATGTCTTCCAGATACATCCCGGGGCGCGCAAGGAAGGTGGAGTAGTTGGTGAAGAACAAGGCAAATCCAGCCGCCTTCCCGTCTTCTTCAGCGATCACGACCTCGGCCGCCGGATGCTCACCGAACAGTGTCTGCAACAGCGACTCTTCCGTGGCGACGCATTCGTGGGTGAGCTTTTCGTACTCAGCCAGTCCGCGGATCAGGTCGAGAATTAGAGCGACATCGTCACGTGTGGCGGGGCGAATGGAAATGCGCATGACACAGTCCCCTTGACTGATGTGGGTACGAAGTGGCGAGCGGGGATGCTATCAGCCGAGCAAGGCTTGCTTGACCAGCGCAGACACCTGACCCATATCGGCCTTGCCAGCCAGTTTCGGTTTGAGCGCGCCCATCAGCTTGCCCATGTCTGCGGGTCCTGCGGCACCGGTGGCCGCAATGGCTGCATGGATTTCGAGCAGAATAGCCGCTTCGTCCATCTTTTCCGGCAGATAGGCCTCGATCACCACCACCTCGGCACGTTCGATTGCGGCTAGATCCTCGCGATCAGCTGCTTCGAATTGAGTGATTGAGTCGCGGCGCTGCTTGAGCATCTTCTCCATCACAGCGACCACTGCAGCGTCGTCTAGCATGATGCGCTCGTCGACTTCGCGCTGCTTGATTGCGGCATTGATTAGCCGGATAACCCCCAAGCGCGTTTTGTCGCCGGCCTTCATGGCGGCCTTCATGTCATCGATGAGTTGCTGTTTCATGCTCATGGGAAAGTCCACCGTCAAAGGGGAGGAATCGACAAGCCGCAGTCGGCTGGGATCCGTGGCGAAGGCTGGCTGCGTGTCGCGTGCGCCAGACTTCCAGTGTCTGTATCAACTTTGCTTCAAAACACAAAAAGCCGGCGACGCGTGGCGTGGCCGGCTTGTGCGTCGCTCATACAGAACTCAGTAGAGGCGCTGGCGGCGTGTCACATCACGTGACATGCGACGCAGATGGCGCTTGACCGCGGCTGCAGCCTTGCGCTTGCGCTCCTGAGTCGGCTTCTCATAGTACTCACGCTTGCGGGTTTCGGCCAGAATGCCGGCCTTTTCGCAAGTGCGCTTGAAGCGACGCAGGGCAAACTCAAATGGCTCGTTTTCGCGGACTTTGACGCTGGGCATGGAGGCTCCGGTTACAGTTTGGACGTGGCGGACAGTTCGCCGACGTGATGCGAGCCGCGTATGATACTTGGCGCTGCACGTTTCTTGCAAGTGATGACCTGTCTGACGGTTTGTTCGGGCACGTGGAGCACACCCTTTTGTCCGGCCCTTAAACACTGATGATCGTACTTGGCATTGAAACCAGTTGTGATGAAACCGGCGTGGCGGTCTACGACACCGCTCGCGGTTTGTTGGCGCACACGCTATATAGCCAGGTGAAGCTGCATGCCGATTATGGCGGCGTGGTGCCGGAGCTGGCCAGTCGTGATCACGTGCGTAAGCTGGTGCCGCTGGTACGCGAATGCATGGCGCAGGCCGGTTTGGCGCTGTCGGACCTAGATGGTGTGGCCTATACCGCTGGCCCCGGCTTGGTCGGTGCGTTGCTGGTCGGTGCGGCGACGGGGCGCGCATTGGCATTTGCGCTGGATGTACCGGCAGTCGCGGTGCATCACATGGAAGGGCATTTGCTGGCGCCCTTGCTGGAGGAGGGCGCGCCGCAGCCGCCTTTTGTCGCACTGCTGGTATCCGGCGGGCACAGCCAATTAGTTGATGTGCGGGCGATTGGCGACTACGTGCTGTTGGGCGAAACCCTTGATGATGCTGCCGGTGAGGCTTTCGACAAGACGGCGAAAATGATGGGGCTACCTTATCCGGGCGGGCCACATCTGGCGAAATTGGCACAACAGGGGCGACCTGACGCGTTTAAGTTCTCCCGCCCGATGACCGATCGGCCGGGTTTGGAGTTCAGCTTTTCCGGTCTCAAAACCCAAGTGTTGCTGGCTTGGCAACACTCTGACCAGAGTGCGCAAACCCGCGCTGACATCGCGCGTGGCTTTGAAGAAGCGGTCACGGACACTCTGGCGATCAAGTGTGAGCGTGCCTTGGTGCAAACCGGTCGTCAGAGTCTAGTGGTGGCCGGTGGCGTCGGTGCCAATCGTCGTCTGCGTGAGCGTTTGGCTGATCTGGCACAACGGCGGAAGGTTCAGGTGTGCTTCCCGCGTCTTGAGTTTTGTACCGACAACGGCGCCATGATCGCTTTCGCAGGGGCCTTGCGCCTGGCCGCCGGACAACGCGATGACGCCACCATTGCGGTGCGGCCACGTTGGGATATGTCCAACTTGTCACCGTTGGCGGCCGCTGCGGCGATTTGATCAATCGCGCTTGAGGGTAGCCTGCGTGTATCGTCCGATTGCGCTGACATTTTCTCAACAGAAAGACGTGTATCGGGCAAGCCTAGGTACGTTCCACTACCATCTTCAGGGTAACAAACCGCGAATAGCTCACCCATTTGCGGGCAAGTGCCACCTTTGGGACGTGCCTTGGACTCACCCAAAACCCTCCCCACTTGAACATGGCTTTTGATGGACACCGTTTTCATTGAACAACTTGAGGTCGACGCCCAGATCGGTATTTACGACTGGGAACGACGCATTCGCCAGCCGCTCCGCTTCGATATCGAGATGGGCTTTGACAACCGTGTGCCGGCCGCGAGTGACGATATCGCACACACACTGGACTACAAGGCAGTGAGCAAGCGCGTGATCGCCTATGTCTCAGCCTCTGGTTTTGGTCTGGTGGAAACCTTGGCAGAGCGGGTCGCGGAATTGATACTGGCCGAGTTCCCCGTTTTGCGGGTGCAGCTCAAGCTCTCCAAACCAGGTGCAGTGCGCGGCGCAAGCGCGGTTGGGGTGCGAATTGTGCGCGAACGCGAGCCGACATGATGATGGGATGGTTGGAGGCCTTTGGGGTCGCACTAGAACCTCATCCGCGCTTGTATCTGACGGCGGTGCTCATTGGTTTGCTGGTCGCTGCATGGCTGGCCAATTTCCTGACCAAGAGAATCTTGCTGCGGGCCCTGAGGCGAGTTCTACGGACCCTCATGTCCTTAGCCGAAGGCGGCGAGCCGCGTGAGCTTCGCCTGGGCGTCATTCCGCGCCTAGCCAACGTCGTGCCGGCACTGGTGTTGATGGCCGGAGTGGAGCTAGTTCCCAATTTGCCGGAATGGATGATCGATGCCACACAGAAGATCGGAGCGGGCTTCATCATCCTGACGGTGGCCTTGGCCGTCGCCAAGGCGCTTGATCTGCTTAATGTGGCGTACGAGCGCCGCCCACAGACGCACACGCGCACCATTAAAGGCTATCTGCAACTCGCCAAGATCATCGTCTTTGCAATCGCGGTGGTGTTGACGATTGCGGTGCTGATCGATCGCTCCCCGTTGCTACTGCTTTCCGGCATGGGCGCGATGATGGCGGTGTTGATTTTGGTGTTTCAAGACACGCTGCTTTCGCTGGTGGCCGGTATCACGGTCGGCTCCAATGACATGATCCGTGTCGGTGACTGGATTGAAATGCCGGCGGTCGCGGCGGATGGCGATGTGATCGATATTTCCCTCCACACCATCAAGGTGCAGAACTGGGATAAGACCATCAGCGCCATCCCGATGAAGCGTTTCCTGTCCGATTCCTTCAGGAATTGGCGCGGTATGCAGGAAGCAGGTGGCCGACGAATCAAGCGAGCCCTGTACTTGGACCAGACCTCGGTGCGCTTTCTTGAGCAAGAGGATATCGAGCGCCTTAGTGACTTGCGCCTGCTCGATACCTACCTCGACGAAAAAGAAGATGAGCTGGAAGAGTGGAATACTGCGCTGGGCACGTGGGCAGAAAAAAACCAAGTTAACACCCGTCGCATGACCAATCTGGGTACCTTCCGCGCCTATGCCTTGCGTTATCTGCAGGCTCATCCGGGTATTCATCAGGGGCTTTCGCTGATGGTGCGACAACTTCAGCCGGGTGCCACGGGAATCCCCTTGGAGCTGTATTGCTTCACGACCGATGTCAGGTGGCCGGTATACGAAGGGGTGCAGTCGGATATCTTTGATCACCTGCTGGCCGTGCTGCCGCAGTTTGATTTGCGAGTTTTCCAGAACTTGAGCGGGCATGACATGCGCGTGGCCGTTGCAGCGGGCTTGACGCGCTAGAATCGTCGGCTTCGCACATCCGGAGTGGCGCTATGGGTCTGGCTCTGCTCAGTCTTGGCAGCAATATCGAACCCGAAAGTCATCTGCGTGCCGCGGCGCACGCCTTGCGGCGCGAGTTTCCTGACGTGACGTTCTCGCCCGTGTACCGTTATGTAGCAGTCGGTTTTGATGGGCCAGACTTCCTCAATGCGGGTGCGCTGCTAAACACGGGGCGCGATCCCGAGGCGCTCAACGACTGGTTGCACCTGTTAGAGGATGCGCAGGGACGCCGTCGCGACGTGCCGCGTTTTTCATCCCGCACGCTCGATATTGATCTGGTGTTTTATGACGATCGGGTCTGCGAGGGTCCGGGCCATCTCTGTCTGCCGCGCCCGGAGCTCAAGCACAGCTTTGTGCTACAGCCATTGGCCGCCATCGCACCGGATTTTGTCGAGCCCGTGTCAGGAGAACGTCTGGGCGCGTTGTGGGCTCGTCATCCCGATCATGCTGGCGCGCCGTTACCTGAGAGCTGGACCCTTTGATTTCGGCTGGCGCGTGAGTTGTTCGGGGCGGAACCGCAATCCTGCGTCTCAAATCCCCAGCCAGCGGCCACCGTCCACTCGCAAGATCTGTCCGGTGGTGTAGCCGGCGCCGGAGAGCAGGAACACGGCGGCTTCGGCGATTTCCTCTGGCGTGCCGAGTCGTTTGAGCGGCGTGCGGGCGATCATTTTTTCTTTGATCTCAGGTTTGCCGCCCGATTGCGGCCACAGGATGGCACCGGGCGCGATGGCGTTTACACGTACCTCCGGTGCTAGTTCCTGCGCCAGTGACAAGGTCAGCATCGATAGCGCCGCCTTGGACATGCAATAGGCGGTGTGCTCGGCCAGCGGGCGCTCAGCGTAGATATCTGACAGATTCAGTATCGATCCGCGCGCTTGGCGCAGATGAAAAGCGGCGGCCTGGGACAAAAAGAACGGCGCTTTGGCGTTGGCGCTCATCAGCGCATCCCATAAGGCCTCGCTGGTTTCACCGATAGGGGTTGGGAAAAAAGCCGAGGCATTGTTGACCAGTGCGTCCAGACGACCGAAACGCACGATGGTGCGCTCTATCAGTGAGGGCAGTCGTTCGATGTCAGTCAGATCGGCGCGCAGCAGCACGGTGCTGTTGCGACGTTTGTCTTCCAATTCATCCTGTAGGGTTGCCGCCTCGATCGCGCTGTCGCGAAAGTGCAGGACTATGTCATAGCCTTCGGCGTGCAGCCGGGATGCGACGGCGGCGCCGATGCGACGCGCGGCACCGGTAATCAAAGCGACGGGACGAGCTTGGCTCATGGCAAGATTCTGCTAAGTCAGGATGATGGCGTTGCCCATCAAGCGGGCGGCATGGCTGAGCATAACGCGTACCATAGGCCGCTTCTTTGATAGAGGACTCAGTGTGTCTGACAAACTGCCGCAGCCCGACGAGACCGCGCGCCAGCACAGCGCCAGCTTGCAAGCGCTGATCCGCGATGTGATCGAAGCCGAAGGCGGAGCGATCCCGTTTTCGCGTTACATGGAACTGGCCCTTTACGCACCCGGACTGGGTTATTACAGCGCTGGTGCGCAAAAGTTTGGGCGCGCCGGCGACTTTGTCACCGCGCCGGAGCTGGGATCCTTGTTTGCCCAATGCGTGGCTGAGGCACGGCAGTGGCGCGTTTGCCCAAGACGTACTGGTGCATTTGGCCCTGCTCGACGCGCTACCCGCGCGCTACGCCATCCTTGAGCCGTCCGCGGATTTGCGGCAGCGCCAACACGAGCGTCTTGCGGCGACACTGCCGGTGGCCCTGTTTGAGCGCATCCAGTGGCTGGATGGACCACCCGAGACCACTTGGCGGGGGGTGCTTTTCGCCAATGAAGTGCTTGATGCCTTGCCGACCCCGCGCTTCGCAATCCATGGCGGAGACGTATATGAAGAGTTTGTCGCGCTGGATTCACAGGCGCGATTCATCCGTGTTGATCAGCCGGCTGATGCATTTCTGACGGGTGCTGTGCGTAGTGTCGAGGCACGCTTGGATGCGCCGTTGCCCGATGGTTTCCGTTCTGAGGTGCTCCCACATCTGCCCTATTGGATCCAGGCGGTCGGTGGCTTGCTGCGCGAAGGCGCGATGCTGTTTGTCGATTATGGCCATCCGCGTCGGGATTACTATGCAGCCCAGCGCAATGCGGGCACCTTGCGCGGCTTCTACCGCCATCATCTGATTGACGATCCTTTCCTGTGGCCGGGTCTTACCGATTTGACCGCCTCGGTCGATTTCACCGCGCTGGCAGAAGCCGGCACCACTGCTGGGTTCGAGCTGGCCGGCTACGCCAATCAATCCGGCTTCTTGCTCAGCAACCAGCTTGCACCGTGCTTTGACGCACTGCATCAGCTCGCAGCGGATGAAGTCGCACGCTACGCCTTGTCGCAACAAGTCAAACAGTTGACCTTGCCTGGTGCCATGGGCGATGCCTTTCAGGCGATGGGCTTCACGCGCGGGGTGGATTTAAGTCATGCATTTCTGCAGGGCGACTTGCGCTGGCGACTGTAATGCGGCCTTTGCGTTGGCCCGGCGTTTGGCTGAGTCTTTGGCTCCTCGCCATCACGGGGGTGATCGTCTTATCGCTGATGCCGCCGCCGTCCGTGCCAATCGATGCTCCGCCCAACTTTGACAAGTTGCTGCATTTCTCGGCGTACTTCGCGCTTGCATTGGGCGCGGTGCAGTTGTTCTCCAGTCGCCGCGCCTTGTTCCTGTCTGCCTTGGGTTTGATCGCCTTGGGGATAGTGCTGGAATGGGCGCAAGGTAGTTGGGTGCCGCACATTCGCACTGCCGATCCTTGGGATGCTATGGCCAATAGTTTGGGCGTCGTTGCGGGCACGCTGCTGGCGGCAACGCCGCTGTCCCAATGCCTAATCAAGATCGAAAATGCGCTCGGCGCGTGAGCGGCAGACAGGAGCGTGCTCAGCCGCGGCGGCGGCGAACAGCAAACACCCCATCGAGTGCCAACTCTGGCTCGAAACCGGCCTTGGCAAGGCGAGTGGAAACCTCGCGCGGTACATCGCGACCGCTGGTCAGTCGGTTTGGACTCCCGGTGTAGTGAAAAACACGCCCACCCGGACGGATTACCCGCGCTAGCTGCTCGTAGAAAACCTGCGAATACAGTTCGCCGGCAATTCCGAAACGAGGCGGATCATGCAGGATCGCGTCGATCGAGGCATCCGCAATATCGGTGATTGCCGCCGTGATGTCGGCCGACTGCAGTTGCAAGCGACCACCACTGCTGGCGGCCTCTGGATCAGGAGACCATGCGTTGAGGGTGCGCAACCACAAGACGTCTGGGTTTTTCTCAAATGACAGCACGCGCTCGACACCTGCGTCGAGGCAAGCCGCGGCGTAGTAACCCAGCCCGCCGCAGGTGTCCAGAATCACTTTTCCTTGCGGGGCAACCAATGCCGCTTTACGGCGCGCATCCTCAAATGGCGAGATCTTTGCCGTCGGCAACATCTTGATGCCGTCGATTTCGAAGGTCGGTGCGCCCCACTCGGTCGGCACGAGTTTCACCAGCGAGCCTGAGAATCGTTGTACCGGCGCCCACGCCTCGTCCTGCCAGAAATAGACCGTGCGCGGCTTGAGGCTTTCTGGGCAAGGCCAAATGCGGCCGCGCCAATGCAGGCCATCCGATTCAAACATGACCCGCGTGCGACTGCGCTCTAAGTCAAACGAACCACTCCAGATGGTGCGTCCGGCTTGGCGTGCGGCAAGCAGTGATTGCAGGATCGGAAGAGTGAGTAGAGGGCCGAGGTAGCGGGGCACGGGCACGTATGGGTTGAGGTAAAAGGGTGTTAGTAAGGATGACACAAGCCGACCGCAGCGTCCGGATCTGCGATCCGACGGGGATGCGAAGATCAGGCTGTCTCAAAACAATGCCGAATACTCGCGTGCCGGCCCTTGAACTGCTGAAAATCGCCCACATACAGTGGCTCAGCCGCACCTTACTCGCGGTTTTTCATTCGGCTAAAATTGGCACTCACCATCGGAGAGTGCTGACAAGCGACCGATGTATTCAATCCAATCAATCATTTAGCAAAGAGGGTCATCATGAAACTCATCCCGTTGCACGACCGCGTGATCATCAAGCGCCTGGAAGAAGAAAAGGTTTCCGCTGGCGGCATCGTGATTCCTGACAGCGCCACCGAGAAGCCGATTCGCGGTGAAGTGGTCGCCGTTGGTGAAGGCAAGCCGCTCGACAATGGTTCGGTGCGTAAGCTTCAGGTCAAGGTTGGTGACACCGTCTTGTTCGGCAAGTACTCCGGTACCGAGGTCAAGGTCGACGGCACCGAATACCTGGTAGTCCGCGAAGACGACCTGTTTGCCGTGATCGGCTGATGTGAGTCGGGGTTCAATGCCCATCTCTGGGATGACCGCTGGCGCCGCGCGCCACTGATCCCCGACTGGCGAACCCCACTTCCACCCCATCATCAATCCCCACATATAATTTCGGAGTCAAGATCATGGCTGCAAAAGACATTCGTTTCGGTGAAGACGCTCGCGCCCGCATGGTGCGTGGTGTGAACGTGCTCGCCAATGCCGTTAAGGCAACTCTCGGTCCGAAGGGCCGTAACGTCGTGCTCGACAAGAGCTTCGGCGCGCCTACGATCACCAAGGACGGCGTGTCCGTCGCCAAGGAGATCGAGCTGGCTGACAAGTTCGAGAACATGGGCGCACAGATGGTGAAGGAAGTCGCTTCTAAGACCTCCGACACCGCCGGTGACGGCACCACCACCGCCACCGTGTTGGCGCAGGCTTTCATCCGTGAAGGTTGCAAGGCTGTGGCTGCCGGCATGAATCCGATGGATCTCAAGCGCGGTATCGATCAGGCCGTGCGTGCCGCTGTGGTTGAGCTTAAGAACCTGTCCAGGCCCACCGCTGACGACAAGGCGATTGCCCAAGTCGGTACCATTTCGGCCAACTCCGATGAGTCGATCGGCAACATCATCGCCGAGGCGATGAAGAAGGTCGGCAAAGAAGGCGTGATCACGGTTGAGGAAGGTCAGTCGCTGGAGAATGAGCTGGATGTCGTCGAAGGCATGCAGTTCGACCGTGGCTACCTGTCGCCGTACTTCATCAACAATCAGCAGAGCCAGCAGGTCGAGCTGGATGATCCTTACATCCTGATTCACGACAAGAAGATCTCCAACGTGCGTGACCTGCTGCCGGTGCTGGAAGGCGTCGCAAAGTCGGGCAAGCCGCTGTTGATCGTGGCTGAAGAAGTCGAGGGCGAGGCCTTGGCCACGCTCGTGGTCAACACCATCCGTGGCATCGTCAAGGTCGCCGCCGTCAAGGCACCGGGCTTCGGTGATCGCCGCAAGGCTATCCTCGAAGACATCGCTGTGCTCACCAACGGCACCGTGATTTCCGAGGAAGTCGGTCTGTCGCTGGAGAAGGCCACGATCAATGATCTGGGCCGTGCCAAGCGCATCGTGGTGACCAAGGAAAACAGCACCATCATCGACGGTGCCGGCGATGCAGATCGCATCCAGTCGCGCATCAAGCAGATCAAGGCGCAGATCGAGGAAACATCCTCCGACTACGACCGCGAGAAGCTGCAGGAGCGTGTGGCCAAGCTGGCCGGTGGTGTGGCCGTGATCAAGGTCGGCGCTGCAACTGAAGTCGAAATGAAGGAAAAGAAGGCGCGCGTCGAAGACGCTCTGCACGCAACCCGTGCGGCAGTGGAAGAAGGCGTCGTGCCTGGTGGTGGCGTGGCGCTGATTCGCGCAATTAAGGCCATCGAAGGCATCAAGGGCGCCAACGAAGACCAGAACCACGGCATCGTCATCGCCCTGCGTGCGATGGAAGCGCCGTTGCGTGAAATCGTCAACAATGCCGGTGAAGAAGCTAGCGTGATCTTGAACAAGGTTGCTGCGGGTTCGGGCAACTATGGCTACAACGCTGCTACGGGCGAGTTTGGTGACATGATTGAGTTCGGTATCTTGGACCCAACCAAGGTAACCCGCACCGCGCTGCAGAATGCCGGTTCGATCGCTGGCTTGATGATCACCACTGAAGCCATGGTGGCCGAGTCTCCGAAGAAGGAAGAGCCGGCCATGGGTGGCGGCGGCATGGGCGGCATGGGCGGTATGGATTTCTGATCCAGCTCCAAGCTTTCCTAGGCAACACGAAAAACCCCGCAGCGATGCGGGGTTTTTCTTTGGACAGGCCTGCCGTACGCAATGACGTGCGGCTCGGAATATGGCAAAGCCCCAGCCGGGGTGACACTGAAATGGCGTGATGTTATCCTTTGGCGCTGTTCGACCATCAGGATGCCATTGTTCACATGCGCCCTTCAAAGTGGGATGGCGTGGCTACCTGGCGAAATCGAAGCGACTACAGGTGACACCCGCCGTCATGTAGATGACAGGTGTGCTGCTAAAAGGTTTCTTATTAAGATGATGTAAGTGGTGCGCCATGACAGCGATGCCATGGCGTCCCTGTGAGGGCGGAGCATGGCTGCGAGGAAATGACGATGAGTTTAACTAACGTTTTAGGTCGCGCTTTTTTTGGTGCGTTGTTATTGCTTTTGGTGTTGTATGTCGTGCCGTGTGAAGCAGTCGACGTTCAACCACGCTCGAATCAGTTTTTTGAGGAAGTCGAGACTTGGATTGATGACCAAAATGACATTGCGCACACGAAGGTCATCGTGCAGAAGTATTTTGGCGAATTCATGGAGCCGGGTGCCCTGACATCCATGCCTGACGATCAACTAGTCCAGTTATTGTCGGGCTTGAAGCTCGTCGTTGACGAATCGCGGGGGCGGCTTTACGGCCCGGAACTGGTTGCGGTAACGCAAGAGTTGTACACGCGGGATGATCGTTTACGGATAAACGCGCTTGAGCCATACGGACAGGCTCAATCCGTGTACGCAATCCTGATCGGCACCCGCCAGTTCGACCTAGCCGACGCGCTTCATGCGTCTGTACCGGCACAGATCGAAC
>CAJDUW010000050.1_pt1 | contig 14837 bp, 16 predicted proteins | sample 7390931 | NCBI WGS metagenome assembly CAJDUW01 (sample SAMEA7055687, study PRJEB34461) | soil metagenome | biome: terrestrial ecosystem; feature: Peninsula; material: soil | place: Antarctica | collected 2016
AACGCCAGCGCAGGCGCGACAGTTGCCGCGCTTCGTCATTCAAGTCTGCGGGTGGATCAGAAGCGGCGTGCATGACGATCGTCGCTTACAAGCCGCGACGGGCGACCATCATCTTCTTAATTTCCGAAATCGCCTTGGCCGGGTTCAATCCCTTCGGGCAGGTCCGAGTGCAATTCATGATGGTGTGGCAGCGGTAAAGCTTGAACGGATCTTCGAGCTCATCCAAACGTGTACCGGTGTCTTCATCGCGTGAATCAACCAGCCAACGGTAGGCTTGCAGCAGGATCGCCGGACCCAGATAGCGGTCGCCATTCCACCAATAGCTCGGGCAAGCGGTACTGCAGCACGCACACAAAATGCATTCGTAAAGACCATCGATCTTCTTGCGATCCTCAGGCGACTGCAGCCGCTCGGACGTCGGCGCGGGGCTCTGGGTTCGCAACCAAGGTCGGATTGAAGCGTATTGGGCAAAAAAATGCGTCAGGTCTGGAACCAAATCCTTGACCACCGGCACATGCGGTAACGGGAATACGCGCACTTCGCCTTTGCCCAGACTTTCGGTTGCACAGGTGCAGGCCAGCGTATTCGTGCCTTCGATGTTCATCGCACACGAACCACACACGCCTTCGCGGCAAGAGCGGCGGAAGGTCAGGGTCGGATCGATCTCGTTCTTGATCTTGATGAGCGCGTCCAAAACCATCGGGCCACACGTGCCCATGTCCACCTCATAGGTGTCCACACGCGGCTTGGCATCGTCATCCGGATTCCAGCGGTAGATCTTGAAAGTCTGCACCGGGCCCTTGGGGTCTTTGGCAGGGAAATGCTTGCCCTGCTTCTGGACTTGGGAGTTTTTCGGTAAGGTCAATTCGGCCATGGCATTGAAATCCGGGGTTCAGAGTTGCACATTGGAATCTGCTTCGTAGACGGTGCTTGCGCGCAGCCTCGATGGCAGATTCCGACCATCAATATACGCGCGGCTTTGGCGGCACCGACTCGACTTCGTCGGTCAGTGTCTGTAGACGAACCGGGCGATAGTCAAAGCTGACCTTGCCCTTGTCATCGATCGAGGCCAAGGTGTGCTTGAGCCAGTCGACATCATCTCGATCCGGGTAATCTTCACGCGCATGCGCGCCGCGAGATTCAGGTCGGTTGCCGGCCGAGGCCATAGTCACGACGGCCTGACCCAAAAGGTTCTGCAATTCGAGCGTTTCAACCAGATCTGAGTTCCAGATCATGGAGCGATCAGTGATGCCCACGTTCTGGAAACTCCCGAATACTTCGGTGATCTTTTCCAGGCCCTCGGCCAGGGTATCTGCGGTACGGAACACTGCGGCATCCGCTTGCATGGTGCGCTGCATGTTCTCGCGGATCGTCGCGGTCGACAGGTCACCCTTGGAATGACGCACACGGTCCAGATTGGCAAGCGTGGGCTCGACGATTGAGGGGGGCAGCGGCTTATGCTTCGCGCCTTTGACGATGGTTTCACCGCAGCGGTTGGATACTGCACGACCAAACACCACCAGATCCAAGAGCGAGTTTGATCCGAGCCGGTTGGCGCCGTGCACAGACACACACGCAGCCTCACCCACGGCATACAGCCCTGGCACTATCGATTCGGAACTGCCATTGCGCTTCTGTACGACTTCACCAAAGCGGTTGGTCGGCACACCGCCCATGTTGTAGTGCACGGTCGGCAGAACCGGAATGGGCTCCTTGGTGACATCCACGCCGGCAAAAATTCGGGCCGATTCGGCGATGCCGGGCAGACGCTCATTGATTACTTCGGGGCCTAGGTGCATCAGATTCAAATGAGCATGATCTTTGTGCTCGCCAACGCCACGACCTTCGCGAATTTCGATGGTGATGGCACGGCTGACCACGTCGCGCGAAGCCAAGTCCTTTGCGTGGGGCGCGTAGCGTTCCATAAAACGCTCACCGGTCGAGTTGGTGAGGTAGCCACCTTCGCCGCGTACGCCTTCGGTGATGAGACAACCCGCGCCATAGATGCCGGTGGGATGGAACTGCACGAACTCCATGTCCTGCAAGGCCAGCCCCGCACGCAAGGCCATGCCGCCGCCGTCACCGGTACACGTATGCGCTGAGGTACAGGAGAAATAAGCTCGTCCGTAACCGCCGGTTGCCAGTACCGTGCCGTGTGCGCGGAACCGATGCAATTCGCCGGTACCCAGCTCCAAGGCCAGCACACCGCGACAGGCACCTTCATCATCCATGATGAGATCCAGCGCGAAGAATTCATCGAAGAACCGGGCGTGATGCGCCATCGCCTGTTGATACAGGGTGTGCAGCATCGCATGACCAGTGCGGTCCGCTGCCGCGCACGTGCGCTGTGCCGCTGGCCCTTCACCGTATTGTGTCGTCATGCCACCGAAAGGGCGTTGGTAAATCTTGCCTTCCTTAGTGCGCGAGAACGGCAGACCGTAATGTTCCAGTTCGTAGATAGCCGGAATCGCCTCGCGACACATATATTCAATCGCGTCTTGGTCACCGAGCCAATCAGACCCCTTCACGGTGTCATAGAAGTGGTAGCGCCAATCATCATCACCCATGTTGCCCAGCGCCGCGGCAACGCCGCCTTGGGCGGCAACCGTGTGTGATCGGGTTGGGTAGACCTTGGTGATGCAAGCAGTGTTCAGGCCTTTCTCGGCCAATCCGAATGTCGCTCGTAAACCGGAGCCACCCGCTCCGATCACAATCATGTCGAATTCGTGGTCAGTAATCTTGTAGGCAGGAGGCATGTTCGTCTCAGGCAGCAAAAAGGATGCGGCCGATGGCCAGCAGGGAAATCAGGGCGCCCAGCATGCAGGCAAACCAAACCAGAAGCTGCGCAATGATGTTAGGCACTGCGCCATGAACATAATCTTCGATTACCACCTGAAGACCCAGGCGCGCATGCCAGAACATCATCAACATTAACGATGTCAGTAGCACGGCGTTCACCGGCTTCGCCAACGTCGCTCGCACAGTGAAGTAATCAGCCGGAATCAGGGTGACCAGCAGCCAGACGAGCCACGGTACCAAGAAGATCAAGGCCACCGCACTGATGCGCTGGATAATGTAATGATGCGTCCCTTCTTTGGCTGAACCATGGCCACGCGCACGCTTGATCGGGTTGCGCAGGTCAAATTGCTCACTGCTCATAGCGCACCCCCTGCACTAATGCCGAAAAACCAGATCAGCAAGGTCACGACCGTCGTCAATGCAATGACGGTCCAGCCCGACGCGTAGAGTTGTTTGATGGTGAAGCCCAGCCCCAAGTCCCAAGCCAGATGCCTGATGCCATTGAAGAAGTGATAGGCCAGCGCAAATACAAAGGCGCCCAACATGAGACGTCCGGGTAAGGATCCCGCACAATCGGCAAAGCTGGCGTAGGCATCCGGCCCACGCATAACTGCGACCAGCCAAGCCAACAGTAAAAAACCTCCCACCGCCAGGATCACCCCGGTGATGCGATGCATAAGGGACATGACCGTCGTGATCTGGGGCTTGTAATACGGCCCGATCATAAACGGTGCCAGTGGGCGCTCACGTTGCTTCATGGTTTCGCTCTCAATGCGGTGGAACGAAGAAAACAATAAATAGAATCAGTAACCTGCAGTACCGTCTCAAGGTCCTGCCTCAAAAATCCATGCAGCGCCCATTCTTCTCCCAGTCGCCATAGCGGACCGGATCTAAACCTCCGCGTCCACCGTACTCCGGTGGACTACCGGGCGGCACAGATTGATCCTCAACGGGCATCTCGTCTTGAGGCTTCGGGGTTTCGGGAGAGGGCTCTGCTTGGCTTATCATGGCGAACAGTTCGTGCAATGCACAAAGAGTAGTACCCAAGCCCATACCTATCAAGCCGGAGCCCTCGTTGAACGTGCCCCATACCCTGAAAAGTGGCGGCGTCATGCAGCTTTCAGGCCGCGACGCGCTGACATTTGCGCAATCCATGTTTGCCAACGACATCACGCTTTTGCACGATGGCGGCTGGCAATGGAACCTACATTTGTCCGCAAAAGGCCGGGTGATCGCCTTGTTTGCACTGGTGCGCCTGAATGCTGAGAGCTTGCTGCTGTGGCTACCCGATTTCCCCGTCGATGAGCTGGCGCAAAAGCTGCTGCGCATGCGTTTTCGCAGCAAGCTGGAGATTACGCCTCTGCCAGATGCCCGTCTTGACGGCTACTTCGACAAACCATCGGACCTAGGATTCAGTGCCTCTGGTAGCCAGATCGATATTGTGCGAAATGCCGACGCGACCTGGCACCGCGTCACGCTGGACATGAGCGGCACCGACGGCCGCACCCTGTCGATCACCGCCGAAACCGGCGCAACCGCCACCGCGGCAGATCCGCTTATCGATGCTCGCTGGCGCATGCAGGACATCGCCCACGGACTACCGCGACTCGGACCAGAACAGGTCGAAGCGTTCACTCCACAGATGTTGCGACTCGATCGTCTGAATGCATACAGCGTTAAAAAGGGTTGCTATCCGGGCCAAGAGATCGTTGCGCGCACCCATTTTTTAGGGCAGGCCAAACGCCAACTGGTACGCCTTGGCTTTGCGCCAAGCGTCGACCCAATCCACGATATCCAATCCACAGCACTTGGACGAATTGAACCCGTCTGTTTTGTCCGCATGGACGAGCGCTCCGAAGCACTTGTCGTAGCTCCGTCTTTGACGGTTGGCGCATCGTTCGAACTCGACGGTAGCGACATAGAAGCCCATGTACTGCCGCTGCTTGATGGCTTAGAGCGTTCAACGAAAGGCTAAAGTTCGTCGATCTCCACATCGGCGGAGCTGTCAACCTCGGCGAAGTCAAAAAGACCGCCTGCTGAATCCCGCCAATGGGCTGCAACGCACGCTCATGCCGTGCGTTGCAGCTGTCTGCGCAAATCAGTTCTGTCGATAGTGGTCAGCCACTGGATAGCGTCTGGCGACCACACCAAACAGCAATGCTGCCACCAACGCGAACACTGCAAAGAAAAACATCAAAAACGCCGCTTCGCTCAATCCAGTCCGAGCGATCTGCCCCGTCACCGCATCGTTGCGGACCGCGGCGTTGGACAAGAGCACCCAAAGGTTGCCGATGGTGGTGGTGAGGTTCCAAAAACTCATCACTACGCCTTTCATCGCCTGCGGTGCTTGGCTGTAGGCAAACTCCAAGCCCGTGGCCGAAACCAGCACTTCGCCAAACGTCAACAGCGCATAGGGCAACACCTGCCAGACGATGCTCATCGCAGAGCCGCCATCCATGGCCATCTGGATGCCACCGACTGCGATCCACGCCAAGCCGCTGAACGCGATACCGGCCGTCATCCGACGCAGCGCTGTGGGCTCCATGCCCATCCGCCGCAGCAATGGATACAGGATCAGATTGTTGAACGGAATCAATATCATCACCAGCGCCGGGTTGAGCGCCTGCATCTGCGAAGACACAAACCACGCCGGCTTGGTCATGGCTTCACCTTGGATCACCCACGTCGAAGCCTTCTGATCAAACAGTGAGAAGAACGGCGTCGTCAGCGCAAAGATCACGAGCACCCGCAGCACATTGCGGACTCCATCCACCGCCACATCCGGATGGATGCCGCGCGCGCGTTCAAGTTGCAGCCAAGCACCACCACCGATACCGCCGAGCAAGGCTACTAATGCCAGACACGCGCAAATCACGAAGCCAATGGTCGGTATCAAACCGAAGATGCCACAGACCAGAGCCATGGTTGCCAGCACAAAGCCAGCGATAGCAAGCCACAGGCCTGTACGTCCCTGACCTGGCTTTTCCGCTAACAAGGCGGTTCGAATCACTTTCGAAAACGAGTGCGGATCCGAGTTCCCTACCGGAGCAATCATTTCATAGTGTTTGCGCCCCAACCAGAACACGAAGGTCGCGATGAACATCAGGATGCCCGGAATGCCAAAGGCGACCGCCGCGCCGTAATGCTTGAGAAACAAAGGCATCAGCAAGGACGCAAACAAGGAACCGAAGTTGATGATCCAGTAAAAGCCGTCAAAAACGGCTTTAGCCAGATGCTTATTGGACTGGTCGAACTGATCGCCGACAAAGGACGCGACCAGCGGTTTAATGCCGCCCGCCCCCAGCGCTATCAGCAGCAGTCCAGCAAAAAAACCGGTGCGTTCATTCTCAAACAAGGCGAGACAGGCGTGACCGGCACAGTAGATAAGCGAAAACCAAAGAATGGTGTTGTATTTGCCGAAGAAGCGGTCCGATAACCAACCGCCTAACAAGGGGAAAAAATACACTCCGATCATGAAGCTGTGCATCAGATCCTTGGCAGCCAACTCGCGCTCGCCACCAGCGGTGATGTGCTGAAGCAAGGTCGAGGTGATCAGAAACTGCACTAGGATGTTGCGCATTCCATAGAAACTGAAGCGCTCGCAACCTTCGTTGCCGATGATGTAGGGAATCTGGCGCGGCAAGCGCGCGCGTGGTGCGGCGGTCTGGTTCATACGAATCGTCGTACGCAATGGCAAACGGTGCAGTGTGCAACAGTGACCGCAAAACCCCAATAGTTCCGCCGAAAATGACTGAAAGTAACTCGTGGAAATCCGCCAAACCCGGCTAACAGCTACAATGGCGGACTGTTTTTGTCATTCTTGAGAGTTGAACATGTCCCACGCCTTCTTCGAGGCCCTCGGCCTTTCCCACCATAACTCCGGCACCTACCTGGGCAACGGAGAGTGGTCGAGCGCCAAGGGTGCCGGCCAGATCGCCTCCATGAACCCGACCACGGGCGAAACTATCGCAACGGTTGAGGCCACCACGAAGGCTGACTATGAGGCCGTGATTGCGCGCGCGCAGGAAGCCTTCAAGGTCTGGCGCACCACGCCGGCACCGCGTCGCGGTGAAGCGGTGCGCTTGTGCGGCGAAGCTCTGCGCAAGCACAAGGACGCGCTTGGTTCGCTGGTCGCACTGGAAATGGGCAAGTCCAAGCCGGAAGGCGACGGCGAAGTGCAGGAAATGATCGACATTGCCGATTTCGCCGTCGGCCAGAGCCGCATGCTCTACGGCTACACCATGCATTCCGAGCGTCCCGGCCATCGCATGTACGAGCAGTATCAGCCGCTCGGCTTGGTCGGCATCATCTCGGCCTTCAACTTCCCGGTCGCGGTATGGAGCTGGAACGCGTTTCTGGCCGCCATCTGTGGCGACATCTGTATTTGGAAGCCATCCAACAAGGTTCCGCTGACGGCCATCGCATCGATGAAAATCTGCAATGAAGCCTTGCGTGACCAAGGCTTCCCGGAAATCTTCTTCCTCATCAACGATGCCGGCATCGATCTGGCTGAAACGATGGTCGAAGACACCCGCATTCCGCTGATCAGCTTCACCGGCTCCACTCCGATCGGTCGCGGCGTCAACGAAAAAGTCGCCCGTCGTCTCGGCCGTTGCCTGCTGGAGTTGGGCGGCAACAATGCCATCATTCTGGACGAAACCGCTGATCTGAAACTGGCGATTCCGGGCATCGTGTTCGGTGCCGTCGGTACGGCTGGCCAGCGCTGCACCAGCACGCGCCGGCTGATCGTGCACGAATCGATCTACGACACGGTTCTGGCTTCGCTGATCAAAGGCTACAAGCAGGTCGAAAGCAAGATCGGTGATCCCACCGATGCCGCCAACCTGATGGGCCCGCTCAACAATGCCGGCGCAGTCGAGCAGTTTGTCGTCGCCGTCGAAAAGGCCAAGGCGGCTGGCGGCACGGTGGAAACCGGTGGTGCGCGCATCGACCGCCCCGGACACTTCGTATTGCCAACGATCATCACCGGTTTGAAGAACACCGATGAAATCGTTCAGCACGAAACCTTCGCGCCAATCTTGTATGTGATGAAGTACAAGACTCTAGACGAAGCCATCGACATGCAAAATGGCGTGCCGCAAGGCCTGTCTTCGTCGATCTTCACCAACAACCTCAAATCCGCCGAGCGCTTCTTATCCGCGGCTGGTAGCGATTGCGGTATTGCCAACGTGAACATTGGCACATCCGGTGCTGAAATCGGTGGCGCGTTCGGTGGTGAAAAGGATACCGGCGGTGGGCGTGAATCCGGCTCGGACGCGTGGAAGATCTATATGCGCCGCCAGACCAACACCATCAACTATTCCGACTCGCTGCCACTGGCTCAAGGTATCAAGTTCGATATTTAGCCTTGCCCTCACCCACTCTCTTACGCACACTCGGATGACAGGGGGTGTTATCACCGCGTAATGCCACAACAAGGAATGGTCATGAACACGTCTGTCCCACAAACGAGCACCTTGGCCATTATCAGCCTTGTCCTAGGCATTTTGGGATGGGTAATGCTGCCCGTAGTGGCACCCATCGGCGCGATAATCACTGGTCATTTGGCACGGGCTGAAATCAAACGCAGTCAGGGCCAGATCTCGGGTGATGGTCTCGCCGTCGGGGGATTGGTACTGGGTTACATCCAGATCGCGCTCCTAGTGATCGGTGTGATCATGCTTTTCTTGTTCTTTGGTGGTATTGCCGCAATAGCCGCTTTCTCAAACTGAGTCCATGTACAGCCTTCTACGACCTCTGCTGTTTGCAGGCGACCCCGAGCGTGCGCACGAGCGCGCGCTGCGCTGGGCCGAACGTGCGCATCAGTTAGGGCTGTCGAGCTTAGTGACAGGTCGGGTTCGGGACTTACCAACGAAGATCATGGGCCTAGAGTTTCGTAATCCCGTGGGCCTTGCCGCCGGGCTGGATAAAAACGGTGCACATATCGATGCGCTGGCCGCGTTCGGTTTCGGCTTCATCGAAGTTGGCACGGTCACACCGCGACCTCAGGCTGGCAACAGCAAACCACGCTTGTTCCGAGTGCCCGAGAAGCGGGCGATCATCAATCGCATGGGCTTCAACAACGAGGGCGCTGGCAACTTGGTGCGCAACGTCGAACGAGCGCGCTGGAAAGGGGTGATTGGCGTCAATATCGGCAAGAACAAGGACACCCCGAACGAGAAAGCCCTAGACGATTATCGTTATTGCCTTGAACGGGTCTGGGACGTTTCCCATTACATCGTGGTCAACGTGTCCTCTCCCAACACACCGGATCTGCGCGCACTCCAATACGGCGAAGCCTTGCATCGTTTGGTAAGTGAACTGCGTGAATTACAGGAAGTTTTGTCCGCACAACGCGGAACACGCCGTCCCATGTTGCTCAAGATCGCTCCGGACCTGTCCGAAGACGACATCGACGCCCTCGCCCGCACCCTAAATACCGCGGGCATTGATGGCGTCATCGCCACCAACACCACGGTTGATCGTTTTGGCGTCAGCGGTTTACGTCACGGCGATGAACTCGGCGGCCTGTCCGGCGAGCCTCTCTACGGCATGTCCACCGCAGTGCTGCGTATCCTGCGCGGCGCACTCGACCCGAAGACGCCTTTGATCGGTGTCGGCGGCATCCTCAGCGGTGCTGATGCAGTCGGAAAACTCGCCGCCGGCGCCACTCTGGTGCAGTGCTACAGCGGCTTGGTTTATCGCGGCATGGGGCTGGTCAGCGAATGCGTTGAGGCTTTGCGCCGTCGCCGTGAGCAGGGCATGTCGCGCCGATGATCCACGGCGTAACACTTGCCGAAAACGCATCATTGACCACGCGCAACGGGTTCCGAGTGGCGGCGCGAGCCGAGTTGTTTGTAGATGTGCGCGAGACCGACGCGCTGGGCGAGTTGTTCGCCCTGCCCTGGTTCCAACGCGCTCCCATCGTCGTGCTGGGAGAAGGCAGCAACACCTTGATCGTCGGCGATGTACCCGGCGCAGTATTGTCCGTCAATACGCTCGGCCGGCAGATCGTGTCGGACGACGGCGACAGTGTGCTTGTGCGCGTCGCCGCCGGCGAACATTGGGACGACGTGGTGCGTTGGAGTATCGGTTTGGGTTTGTCTGGGTTGGAAAATCTCGCCCTGATTCCTGGAACCGCAGGCGCTGCCCCAATCCAGAATATCGGGGCCTACGGCACCGAAGTGGGCGAGTTCATTGAAGCCGTTGAGGTCTGGGATCGCCATACCCAGCGCCCTTCCCGCCTCAGCACGCTTGAATGCGCCTTCGCTTATCGGGATAGCGTCTTCAAGCGCGAGCCTTCGCGCTGGCTGGTGACAGCAATGGAATTGCGCCTGCCACGAGAGCGTACACCGCGCATCGATTATCCCGGCCTGCCTGAAGAATTGACCGGCCTGGGTGCCGCCGAGAATCCGCGTCCAGCACAGATCGCGGAGGCCGTTACGCGACTCCGCTCCCGCAAGCTTCCCAATCCAGCCTTGCTGCCCAATGTCGGGAGCTTTTTTCGCAACCCCATCGTCCCGCACGCGGTCGCCGAGGCCTTGCAACGCGAAGAACCGACCCTTCCCGTTTTCACAAGCGCCGAACCGCAACAGCGCAAGCTGTCAGCAGCCTGGTTGATCGAACGCACCGGCTGGAAAGGCCATCGCGAGGGTGACGCGGGCGTGGCGGCACAGCACGCCTTGGTGCTGGTCAATCACGGTCAGGCCAGCGGCGAGCAGATCCTGGATTTGGCGCGGCGTATCGCAACTTCGGTTGAAGCTCGCTTCGGTGTCGCTCTGGAGCCAGAAGCTCGCATCCTTGGTGCCGAGTGGACGAGTCCGGCGAACGCCGTTGATGACGCCGGATCGGCCGCCTGAAGCCACAACACATCCCTATGCTGCCTACTCCCGGCACATCCGAGGTCAGTGACATACGTCGCGCCATCTGGCTGACCTTGGCCAGCACTCTGATGTTCGGCGCCATGGCGGTGATGATCCGTCTGGCCTCTGATCAGTTGCACGCGTTCGAGATCGCATTCTTCCGCAGCTTTTTCGGCTTCATCTTTGCTCTACCCTTGCTGTTGCGCCACGGCCCATCGCTGTTACGCACCAGTCATTTTTCGATGTATTTCATGCGCTGCGCAATCGGCATCGGTTCGATGCTGTGCGGTTTCTGGGCCATCGTGCACCTGCCCTTGGCCGAAGCCATATCAATCACCTACTCAAGCCCGCTGTTCGTCACTATCGGCGCGGTGCTGGTGCTTGGCGAGGTGGTGCGAATCCGGCGCTGGAGTGCGGTGGTGATTGGCTTTATCGGGGTTTTGATCATCGTGCGTCCCGGTGGTGCCTCGTTCAATATCCACACCCTCGCTGCTGTCGCCGCTGCCGGCCTGAGTGGCAGCGTCGCTATCAGCATCAAGTTCCTGTCGCGAACTGAAAAAGCCGATGCGATCGTGTTGTACACCACGATGCTCTGGGTGCCGATGTCTCTGCTGCCGGCGCTGTTCGTGTGGACCTGGCCGCAAGGCATCACTTGGCTATGGATCATCGCGGCCGGCTTTCTGGGCACTGCCGGCCACTTGCTCTGGACGCGTGCGCTCAAGCTGGGAGACGCCTCGATGCTGACGCCCATCACCTTCGCTCAGGTGCTGGTCGTGGGCGTGTTTGGCTGGTTGCTGTTCGGAGAAGTGGTCGATCGCTGGACCTTCACCGGTGCCGCTATCATTCTTGGATCGAACTATTACATTGCCTTGCGTGAGGCAACGCTCGCGCGCGCAGCGGCGGCAAAACGTGTCGAAGATGCCAGTTCCAATGACTGACGGGTATCATCAGCACGCACCGATGTGCGATGGTTTCTTTTCCCTTCTGAAGAACATCAGCCTGTGAATCCGCGAGACCCCGACACGACCCAACGCACGGTGATCTCCCCCGGCCCGGATGACCCGACAAGTCGGTCCGCCTGCATCGTCGTGATCCACGGCGAAGGATTGGGACGACGTGTGGACATAGGCGACCAGCCGATTGTGATTGGCCGCGACCACGGTTGTGACTTGCTCATCCTTCATCCTTCGGTATCCCGCCGGCATTGTGAAATCAGACTGGACGATGGCCGTTACCGGGTACGTGATTTAGGTTCCACCAACACCACCCGCTTGAATGAGCGTGTGGTTGAAAGTGCTGAACTCGCCGATGGTGATCATCTGATCATTGGCGAAAGCATCGTCAAGTTCATTGGTGATGGCAGCGTGGAAGCCGGCTATCACGAAGAGGTCTATCAACTCGCCAGCCACGACGAATTAACCGGCCTATATAACCGCAGACTATTCATCGAATTATTCGAGCGAGAGCTGGCCCGCACCGAGCGCAACGGTTTGCCGCTTGCATTCGCAATCTTGGATATCGACTGGTTCAAGCGCATCAACGACAGCTACGGTCACCCGACCGGCGATCAGGTGCTTCGCCAAGTGGCACAGACGATTCGCCATGGCATGCGCACGCGCGATGTCGCGGGTCGCATCGGTGGTGAGGAGTTTGGTCTGCTGATCCCCGACATGGAATGGGATCACGTCGTGGAGCACATGGACGCGATACGCAACGCGGTGGGAAACAGCACCTACTCGCTCGATGGCGTACGTGAGGTGATCACCCTCAGCATCGGCGTGGCGCGGTGTGATGCCGGCCACAGCAATCGGCCAAGTCTGATGCGCGCCGCCGACACAGCGCTCTACAAAGCCAAGCAAGACGGACGTAATCGCACTGTGCGGGCTGACTGATCGCTTCAGTTTGTTCTGGCGCCATAGTTCGACCGCACATAGTCGTCGATCAAGGCTACAAACTCATTCGCAATATTGTCACCGCGCAAGGTCACGGACTTATTTCCGTCGATAAACACCGGCGCCGCGGGTGCTTCACCCGTGCCTGGCAGTGAGATACCGATATTGGCGTGACGAGACTCACCCGGACCGTTGACCACGCAGCCCATCACCGCCAACGTCATGTTCTCCACACCGGGATGGGTAATCTTCCACACCGGCATATGCTCACGCACGTGATCCTGCACGGTTTTGGCAAGGTGCTGGAAGAACGTAGAGGTAGTACGCCCGCATCCGGGGCAGGCCGTAACCATCGGGCTGAAAGCACGCAGGCCCATGGTCTGAAGCAACTCCTGCGCGACGATGACCTCGCGGGTGCGCGATTCGTCAGGTTCTGGCGTCAGCGACATTCGGATCGTGTCGCCGATGCCTTCCTGCAACAGCACGGCCAACGCCGCAGTGGACGCCACAATGCCTTTGCTGCCCATGCCGGCCTCGGTCAAGCCCAGATGCAAGGGGTAGTCGCAACGCGCAGCTAGATCGCGATACACCGCGATCAGATCCTGCACACCAGAGACTTTGCAAGACAGAATGATCTTGTCTGCGCCAAGACCCAGCTCTTGCGCACGCGCGGCTGAATCGAGGGCCGAGCGAATCAAGGCTTCGCGCAACACTGCTGCGGCATCAAGCGGCTCGGCGCAGCGCGCATTTTCGTCCATCAAGCGCGCGGACAAATCCTGATCGAGCGATCCCCAGTTGGCCCCGATCCGCACCGGTTTGTCGTAACGCACCGCCAATTCAATCAAGGTCGCGAACTGGGTGTCACGTTTGCTACCGAAGCCGACGTTGCCCGGATTGATCCGGTACTTGGCCAAGGCCTCGGCGGCAGCCGGCTCATCCGTCAGCAAACGATGCCCGTTGTAGTGGAAATCGCCAATCATGGGCACGCTGATGCCCATCATCGCCAACTTGTCACGAATGCGCGGAACCGCGGCGGCAGCCTCCGCGGTATTGACGGTGATCCGCACCAACTCGGACCCAGCACGCCATAACTCGGCTACCTGCCGCGTGGTTTTTCCTACATCGGCGGTATCGGTATTCGTCATCGACTGCACCACGATGGGCGCATCGCTACCAATCGCCACACCACCGACCCATGCGGTCAGGCTGCGTCGCCGGCTTGAAACAGACACGAGGCTCATCCAGTGCTCACTTCAGTCGCAAGCGCGCATTATCGCGTATCAGGCGATGCCACAGGCAGATGAAGCGACATCCCGCGTCAGTTTTACGCCCAGCTGCCTGCGGTGACCCGCTGCATGGATCTAACGTGTTTGCGCCGACGCGATCAGTGGGTACCGCGGCCAGCGCTCACACTGGACTTCCCCGGTCTGGTAAATATCTCCGGCCTATGATTTCGCCATAGGAAGAAGTCCAGCTTCTTGCCCCGGGTCATGCAGGCAAGGCTCCTCTTACGATTCGAGCGTTGGCCGACTTATCACCATCGAATGATTGCATATAACGATTGCATAACGATTGCACATATTGATATCATATACGCCATGAACAGCAAACAGCGCAAGACTCTCGATGCGATCTTTGCCAAGCCCACAAGCAGAACGCTTGAATGGGCCGCCATCGAAACCCTGCTCAAGGCGGTCGGCTGCTCAACGGTAGAGGGCAACGGCAGTCGTGTGCGGTTTGTGAAAGACGACCACGTTGCCAGCTTCCATCGTCCACACCCAGCGAAAGAAGCCAAGGCATACCAGGTGCAGCAAGCCCGTGATTTCCTGACTCTGATTGGAGCGAAGCCATGAACACCATGACCTACAAGGGGTATACCGCCCGTGTCGAATTCGATGAACGCGACGCCATTTTCGTTGGCCGCCTGCTTGGCATCACTGATGTCATCGGATTCCACGGCGACACCGTGGCCGACCTGCGTGCCGCGTTCGAGGAAGCTGTTGAGGATTACCTGGGCACCTGCGCGAAGCTCGGCAAGGCTCCACTCAAGCCGGCTAGCGGCAACTTGATGCTGCGCATACCGCCGGAGGTTCACGCGCAAGCCCAGATCACAGCTCAGGCCCGCGGGAAAAGCCTCAACCAATGGGCCAGCGAAGTACTGGCCGAAGCGGTTAGCCGCTGAGGTAGTCATCGTCCAGCTCCACGCCGAGCACACTCACGGCGTATCGCTGCCAAGCGGTAATTCGTGCGTCGCACTCGGCACCGGCTCGAACAAGATCGCCCG
>CAJDUW010000051.1_pt1 | contig 14830 bp, 14 predicted proteins | sample 7390931 | NCBI WGS metagenome assembly CAJDUW01 (sample SAMEA7055687, study PRJEB34461) | soil metagenome | biome: terrestrial ecosystem; feature: Peninsula; material: soil | place: Antarctica | collected 2016
CCATTAGCTGCATTACAAGCGGGTAAAATGCCTTTAGCTGGTACTGAGCCATTAGCGCGCTTAATTGCTGCTTACGGTATACCTGATACTGCTCAAATGCTGCCATTGCAGGGCAAGAATGCGATTGCTCGTTTTACTGCTGGTGATCATAGTTCAATCTTAAGCCCCGCATCTAGCGCCGCCGCTACTACCGAAGGTGACCGTGCCTTTGTTGGAGCCGGCACTGTGCGAAGACTACAATCCGGCCGGAACGGCTGGCTCGAATAATTGGCTACTCATTCTCACCGACGCCAACAGTGAGTTCATGCTCGGGAACCCCGCGCGTGGGGTCACCGCGGTGAACTACGCGCTCGGTCCGCGCGCATTGCGACCGCAATACGCTGACATGAGCGTTGGCTGGATTCGCTGTCACTCCGGCATGTCCCCTAATGCTGTCATCGAAGCGCCCGTTGTGGATCCTGATGCGATTTTTGCGGATGGCTTCGAGGCAGGTTCGGATCTGCGTGTGGAGTTCTTGGATCCGATCACGAACACGCCCATCGTTAATGACGTGCTTCACCAGGGAGATACGCTCGGTAGCTTCGTCACTTTCAAGGTTCGGGTGAAGAACGTAGGCAACATTGATGCGCATGATGTGCGGATTCGAGAGTTCGTGCCGACCAATGCGGCTCTGCTTGATCCGGTCGTCACACGGACCACCTGCGTCGACGAAAGTGTTCTTCCAGCACCAGGTCCCGGCATTTCGAACTGTCAGGGTGCCAAGCGGCTTGCGGAAAACTTGCCGCAACTGGCAGCAGGTGCGAGCAAGGACTATCTGTTGACGCGTAAGTCGTCCAGTGTAGACAGCAGTGCCGGTCAGTCAATGGCCCTGATTCAAGTAGCCGTGTTTTCTGATCCGGTGATTTCACCTGATCAGAGCCGCAGCGACAACAGTCGTAGTTTGCGTATCGTGGTTGTTGATCAGGTGTCAGTAACGGGCGCGGTCTCGACCAACGGGCAATCGAGCGGCGCGGGTGGCTCGATTAACATCGATACCCCTACTGCCTTAGGCAAACAGTGCGTTGTGACTGGCCAAACTGCAGTGTGCCCACCGAACACCAGTGGACTCGTCTTTAATGCGACTGCACTCAGTGGCCACACTTTCACGGGCTTTACCGGTTGTGCTGGGACAACGTCGAACATGACTGACAGCGGTGGCACATTCACCACCGCCAGCGCAGCCTCGTGCACGGTGATGGCTAATTTCTACAGCATGCCAACGGTCGCGGCTTCGGTCAGTGGAAGCAATGGCACGATTTCTCCGGCCACGCAGGTGATCCACTACAACACGCCCGCGACACTCACCGTGACCCCCAGCACGGGCTATGAAGTCAACAGCATCAATGGCTGTGGTGGTGTTACCCATGTGTCAGGTTCAACTTGGCAGACGGCGCCGGTCACGTCTGCTTGCTCAGTATCTGTGAGTTTCAAGGCCGAGCAGTACACGGTGACCGTTGTAGCCGGGCCAAATGGCTCGGTCACATCGCAGAACCCACGCGTGATCACTTATCCTGTTCAACAGGCCGTGTTCACAGCACTGCCAGACCCTAGTTATGAGGTGGAGATTGCGAGCACGACGACTTGCGCGACGGTTAACGGCCCGGTGCCGAATCCCTTCGGGTCCGGGGTGATGTTTGAGGCAGACAACGTCACAGCAGACTGTCAGATCGACCTAACGTTCAAGCTGGTTACGTATGAGGTAACTGTGGCTCCAAGTATTGTCGGCGGGAGCATAAAATTCCTTGACGCGGGCAACAACGAGTTGCCAGGCAGCAGCGTGGATATCCCCCACGGGCAGGCTGCGCGCTTCAAGCTTGTGCCGGATGCCGGATATAGCTTTAGTGGGAATCCGACTGACGTGAGCACGACTAATTGCACAATGGATTCCCTTAATTACAATTATGGCGTGTCTGCCTATATCGGTGTGACCGGTCCCATTACAGCAGCCAATTGTATTGTGTCGGCAAACTTCACTATCCAATGACTGGGTGATGGGCTTCGGCCAAAATTGATATCGCTCGATAGAATGATTTGGCTGACGTTAACTCCGCTAGCTATGGTTGGGCATTGATACCAATGAAGGCTGAGCGAATCATGAGTTGAGTGGTGTTGGTGGTGCGATAACCGTCATTGGAGCGGATCGCGTTAGCGCGTGCGATTCTGCCCATTGTTAGCATCAAACGCCGGGTTAAACCCGGCGTTTTCTTTGTGAGGGAATAAAAGATGGTGGCACGAGTCGCCAACATCGAAACTCTGGAAGCGTGGCTGAGCCATCCTCGACGGGCTGAGGTGTCTTTGCCAGCGCCTGTGCTTGAGCTCATTCGTGCGCAGGAAAATTCTGTCAGCATCGAAAGCGAGACTGCGCAGGTCTTAGAGTTGCTGGACACGCTGGATGCTGATGCTGCCACGCTATCTGCTGCCGCCTTGTATGCCTGCGTACCGGCAGATCGCTTGCCAACGGGCTTGGTGCCAGAGGTCTTGATCGAAGGCCAGCGCGAAGCAGAGACAGTCTGGTCGATCCACGCTGAGCGCAGCGCGCGTGCGAGCTCTGAAGGTCTGCGGCGCTTGCTGTTGGCGATTGTGAAGGACCTGCGCGTGGTGCTGATCCTGCTGGCGCGGCAACTGGTGAGGATGCGCAACATCAAGTCGCTGGAGCCGGAGGCGCAACGCCGCTTGGCGGAACTCAGTGCGGATATCCATGCACCGCTGGCGAACCGGCTCGGAATCGGTCAGATCAAATGGGAGCTCGAAGACATGATCTTCCGCACCCTGCAACCGGAGCCTTACCATCGCATCGCGGCCTTGGTGGCCGAAAAGCGGCGTGATCGTGAGCAATACATTGATGCGGCCTTGGCAGATTTGCGGGCAGCCGTGCTTGAGACCGGCGTTAAGGCTGAGGTGAGTGGCCGCGCCAAGCATATTTTCAGCATTTGGAAAAAAATGCAGAAGAAGCAGCTCGCTTTCGAGGAGCTGTACGACATCCGCGCATTCCGGGTGATGGTGGACGACATCCCTGCCTGCTACACCGTGCTAGGTGTTGTGCATGGTCTGTGGTCGCCGATTCCTAGTGAATTTGATGACTATATTGCCAACCCCAAAGGCAATAACTACCGATCCTTGCACACCGCCGTATTCGGGCCGGAAGGCAAGGTCATCGAGATACAGATCCGTACTTATCAAATGCATGAGCACGCTGAGTTGGGTGTGGCCGCGCATTGGCGCTACAAAGAAGGTGGCAAGGGCGACTCCGAGTTCGAGCGCAAGATCGCCTGGATGCGGCAATTATTGGAGAACAGCAAGGATGAAGACGGCGATGCGTCATTGCTGGCCGGGTTGTCGACCGAACTGGTGGAAGATCGCGTCTATGCCTTGACCCCGCAGGGTGGCGTGATCGACCTTCCGGCCGGGGCCACGGTGTTGGATTTTGCCTATCTCGTGCATACCGAGGTGGGTCATCGCTGCCGTGGCGCGAAGGTCAATGGCCGCATCGTGCCACTGACGTATCAGCTTTCAAGTGGTGAGCGGGTGGAAATCCTGACTGGCAAAGTGTCGGAGCCGCGGCGTGACTGGTTGTCAGCCAGCAACGGCTATCTGAACAGCCCGCGATCGCGCGAGAAGGTGCGCAATTGGTTCAATCGTCTGGATTTTGCTAGAAACCTGCAGGATGGCCGCGATTTGTTGGACAAGGAGCTCAAGCGCGTCGGCCTGCATCAACTCGATCTCGCGCTGGTGTTGCCACGTTTTCGGCTGAAGAAAATCGACGATCTCCACGTGGCTGTTGCCTTGGGCGACGTTGGTACTAGTCAGGTGGCGCGTGCCTTGCACGAGGCAACGCAGTCGCCGGCTGAGACGAGTGCTGAGACACGCCAAACCGGCCTAGGTGGCGCGCTGGCGAAGCCACCAAAGCCCGCCAAAGGCTTCACCATTGAGGGGGTCGGCAACTTGATGGCGGAACTGGCGCGCTGTTGTCAGCCGGTCGCGGGCGATGCGATTGGTGGATATTTGACGCGCGGTCGCGGTGTTTCTGTGCATCGAACCAACTGCCCCTCGTTCAAGTCTCTGACGGCACGCTCACCTGAGCGCATCGTGCCGGTGGAGTGGGGTGGTGAGGCGAGTCAGAGCTATAGCGTCGACATCATCGTTCGGGCGTGGAATAGGAAGTGGTTGCTGAAGGATCTGACCACCGTGATCGGCTCTGGCAACGTTCATATCCTCGGGGTCAACACGCGCGTGGACGAGCGCAACAACAATGCAGAGATCCAATTCACCCTCAAAGTCAGTGACTTCGAGCAACTGGGTGAGTTGCTGACACGTATCGAGGCGATTCCAGCGGTCAGCGAAGCCTGTCGCGTTATGCATTGATGTGGCGGGCCAAAAGTGTTCGTCTGGCTGCTAATCTCAGATCTTCCTATGAAGCGCGAAACTGACCATGCTTGAACACATTGATCACGACGGCATTCTTGAATTGCGGCTGGCGCGGCCGCCCGTCAATGCACTGAATCACGACTTGCTTTCGACTTTGCGTGATGCCATCGAAGCTGCGCCGGGGCAAGGTGCGCGCGCTTTAATTATCAGTGGTCGCGAGGGCGTGTTTACTGCGGGTCTGGATTTGCCATGGCTGATGCAACAGGGCGTGGAAGCGGTCGAGGCCACTTGGCTGGCGTTCGGTCAGGTCTGTCGCGCACTGGCAGCTTCGCCGTTGTTGTCGGTTGCGGCCTTGGGTGGTCATAGCCCGGCCGGTGGGGCAGTGATCAGCCTGTATTGCGACTATCGAATCATGGCGAGAAGTCCGGTTTCCGGTGACCCGACCATGCCGGCCGCACCGTATCGGATCGGTCTGAACGAGGTACAAGTCGGCCTATTTGTGCCAGATGCAATCCAATATGCATTGCGGCGCTTGATCGGCCCCTACCGAGCCGAGCGGCTGATGGTCGCGGGCGCGATGCCGACAGGCGAAGATGCGCAGGACATCGGCTTGGTCGATGAACTGGTGCCGGGAACTGTCCTGATTACGCGTGCGCAGGCCTGGTTGGCATCGATGTTGGCGCTGCCACAGCAGGCACAGCGTGAGACACGCCGCATCGCACGACGTGATCTGCTTGAGTCCATCGACGATCCGGCACGAATGGACTTGCCAAGGTTCCTCGCAGCCTGGCAAACGCCGGAGACGCAGGCCGTGTTACGTGCAGTGTTGGCAAAGCTGGGCAAGTAGAGTCGGACGACAGCAGCCGGATAAGTCCCGTTATCGAGTGTGGCTCAGGCTGCTCGATTGCAATGTACTGGGCGCTAGGCTGCGCCCATAGCCACTGGTCGCTCCGGCACACTCACCCATTCGCTCCAAGAGCCGACGTACACCCGTGATCCGCTCAGCCCTGCGTGCTCCATAGCGAGAAGATTGTGGCAGGCCGATACGCCAGAGCCGCACATGTGGACTAAGTCCTTAGCCGGACGACCAGCAAGTACGGCAGAGAATTGCGCCGCCAGTGTGTCGCGCGATAAGAACTGCTTGTTTGACGATAAATTGAGCTGGAACGGACGATTGAGCGCGCCCGGCACATGGCCGGCGCGCGGGTCCAGCAACTCGACTTCACCGCGAAATCGCTCAGCGGCACGCGCATCCAGTAATAGAATCTCACCTGCCGCCGTGCGCGCGGCGACTTCATCCGTCGTGGCGATTGAGCGGGTGTCTAATGCCCCTGGATATTGGCCACTGCCTGTCGGTGCAATGCGTGTTTCCAGCGCTGCGCCGCTCGCCGTCCACGCGGCAATACCGCCATCGAGTACCGCAACATTACGATGTCCTAAGGTGCGTAACATCCACCAAAACCGTGATGCGTACATGCCCATGTCGGCATCGTAGACGACGACCTGGTGGGAAGGAGTGACACCCCAAGCAGCCAGTTTTTTGCAAAATGCATCGACACCGGGCATGGGGTGCCGACCGCGGCCAATAAGCGTCTGATCGGATAGATCGCGATCTAGGTGCGCGTAGTGCGCACCGGGGACGTGGCCGGCCTGCCAAGCGCATTCCCCGCTGGCTGGGTCAGCAAGATCAAAACGACAGTCAATGACGACCAAATTAGAGTCGTCCAGTTTGGTGTGCAGAGATGCGGTATCGATCAGGGTTTGCCAGTGCATTGCTCTTCTATCCAGTCAGTGGCTAGCACTGTCATGATAATCCCGATTCAGATCTCTGCCCCAAGCCGTCGCCCGAGGTTGACCAGCATCGCCGCTGTCGCACCCCAGATACGATGTGGGCCAACACGATATTCCCAATAACTGCGTGACCGCCCCTTGAGGATGCCGGAGTGCGACATCAGCTGATGTCCTCTTAACAGAGGCGCGAGTGGAACCTCGAACGCATCCGCGACTTCGAGAGGGTTCGGTATGGCGTGATAATCAGGACGCAACCTGGCCACCAGTGGCAGAACGTGAAAGCCGGTGGTGGTGACATAGGGATCAAGGAATCCGATCGGATCGACAGTGTCCGGTTCGATCGCCACTTCCTCCCAGGTTTCGCGCAGCGCCGCGTGAAGCGCGGAACGGTCGCTAGGATCAATCCGGCCACCAGGAAAGCTGACCTGTCCGGCGTGATTTGATAGCGAGTCGGTGCGCCGGGTCAACAGCACGTGTGTGCCTTCCGGGCGCGATACCAAACCGATCAGCACTGCCGCCTGCACCAAAGCGGAGGCGTCAACGATGTCGGCGATTTCCCCTAGATTCCAGCCTGGGCCACTTGGCGTGTGAGCCAATGGCAACAGCGCCCCTCGCAACAAATTGACGTCGTCAAAGGGGTCGGAGATGAGGCGTGGGAAGGGTGTGGTGGGCATGATGCGCGCCGGTCACGGCCTACGCAAAACGCAATGCGGGTGATGACCGCAAGAGCTGTCCCCCGGCGCTGAGGCCGGGGGCGCAGCAGGGATCACTTGATTTCGACCAACTTTACGTCGAACACCACAGCTTGGGCAGGACCAATTGGTGAACGCGGGTTGTCGCCATAAGCCTGATCCGGCGGCAGGAAGACTTCCCAGCGCGAACCTTGGCTCATCATCGGCAGAACTTGACGCAGACCAGGCAATGGCGCCTCGCTGACCTTCATCGATACCGGTTCATTACCCTGATAGGTACTGGCAAATTCCTGGCCGTTGGCCAGTGAACCACGGAAATGGATCTGCACGTCGGAGTTGGCAGTCGGCTTGGCGCCGGTTCCTGTTTCGATCACACGGTACTGGATGCCTGATGACAGCGTCTGCACGCCTGTTTTGGTCCGGTTCTGTGCAAGGAACGCGTCACTCTTACGCTTGTTTTCGGCGGTAGCCTTGTCGAATTCAGCCTTGGCTTCATTCATCATCTTCTTCTGCATGGCTTCCAGCGCCGCGCCCATCTGCTCCATCGGAACGGCGGGATCGCGCTTGGCGTAACCGTCCTGAATAGCCTTGATCACGGTATTCAGGTCAACATCAAGCTTTTGCTCGGTGAAGCCGTTGCCGATCTGATAGCCCAGCGCGTAGCTCAGCTTGCCTTTTTCGGACGTAGTGTCCTGCGCAACGGCGGCGCTCATTGTCATGGCCGCGATTAACGCGACCGTCCAGCGCAACATCATGCTGTGTCTCCCAGATGGATAGTGAATTTCAATAAATCAACGGACGAAAGCAACGCGATAGGATAGCGCTGTAACTCATGAACCGCCACTTTCTGATGATTTTATGGTGATGCAGAGAAAGCTCGGTTCCAAGGACGTTGGCACATGGGACGCCAAGACTAGGCGCACCGCAGTACACGTCTGGAAGTGTAGGGTATGACCGAGTAATTCTGCGCGTCGCGTTGCTCGGATATTCATCGAGCGGATAGGTGGCCGGTCACACCGGGGCGCACTGCGACTACACTTGTACGTTCCTTATTCCCTTGTAGGTCAATCTGATATGACGTTTGAAAACCTGCTCGTAAAAGACATCGGCGCTGTACGCCGCATTACCGTTAACCGTCCAGACAAGCTCAATGCGCTCAACGCGCAGACTCTGGCCGAACTTGCTGCTGCCTTTGAGCAGGCGCGCGATGCAGTCTCGGTACGCGCGGTGATCTTGCGCGGTGCGGGTGAAAAGGCCTTTGTCGCCGGCGCTGATATTTCTGAACTCGCCGTAGTTACACCGATCCAGGCGCGTGAATTTGCCCGCCGCGGTCAGCACACCATGCGCGTCATCGAGACGCTTGGTAAGCCGGTCATTGCTCAGATCAACGGCTATGCCTTGGGCGGTGGCATGGAGTTGGCGCTGGCCTGCCATCTGCGCATTGCGAGCGAAAAGGCGCGCCTAGGTCAGCCGGAAATCAACCTAGGTGTCTTGCCCGGATTTGGTGGCACCCAGCGCCTGTTGCGCGTCACCGGCCGTGGCCCGACCTTGGAGTTGTGCCTGACCGGCGCGCAGGTTGATGCGGCCCGCGCTTACGAACTCAACCTCGTTAATCGCGTTGTGGCACCAGAAGAATTGGAAAGCGTCACGCTGGCGTTGGCTGAACAACTGGCGGCCTCCGCGCCTGAGGCGCTGCGTTGCATTCTTGATACCGTGATTCTGGGTGGCGAAGCTGATCTGGTCACCGGCTTGGATTATGAAGCGCAGGCATTTGCTGCTTGTGCGTCGACGGCAGACATGCGTGAAGGCACGCAAGCCTTCTTGGAACGGCGTAAGGCAGTTTTCACCGGCAAATAAGCCGATGACGTCATGTCCGAGCAGCCCTGCATCCGTTGCGGTGAATGCGCCACGCCTTGTCCGGCGGGTATTTATCCGCAACTGGTGCTGGGCGCCTTACGCCGCTCAGACACTGCCGCTGCCTTGCAGCTTGGCTTGGACGCGTGCATCGCCTGTGGGCGTTGCGACGAATATTGTCCGAGCCAAATCCCGCTGACCCAACGATTCTCAGCCGCGCAGGCACAACTGGTGCAAGAGCGCACGCAACGCGAATTCGCCGAAGCCTCGCGGGCCAGATATCAGGTGCGTGAGGCGCGTTTGCTGCGTGAGAAGCAGGAGCAGGCCGACGAACGCGTGAGTCGACGTGCTAATCACTCGGCCGCGTCCGCAGTGGCTGCGGCGTTGGCGCGGGCCAAGACCAAGCGCAAGGATCAAGGCGACGCGTCGTGAATGCCGTGACCTTGCCGTATTGGCGACGTACCGTCAGCGCGCGACTCATTTGCATCGTTGTTGCAATGCTGCCTGCCTTGGCCGTGCAAACATTGCGGTTGGATGCTGGGCTGCCGTTGCGAGTGCTGGTGCTGGGTGCGGTGGCAGTGTTCGTCGCGCTGTTGCTGCGTGCATTTGAATCCGACGTCCAGCCGCGTCATTTAATCAGCTCAACTTCGCTTGATGCATTGACGCAGGCGGCTCTGCTCGCGGCCTTGTGGCCGTCCGCGCTGGCGCTGTGGCCCGCAGCGGTGGCGTTGATATTGGCGTGGATTATGCAGCGTCTGTTGGGTGGTAGTTCGGTCAATCCGTTTCCACCCGTCGTGCTGGCATTGGCCTTGGCTATTGTGCTGTTACTAAGCCTGACCGGTGCGGGTTTCGCACCGCCGCTGCTGTCTTTGATCGACACGTCCTTGGTGGCCCTGGTCTGGCTTGGGATGGGACTGGTTCTGATCGCTTTGCGCCTGCGGCCGCTGCGTTCCCCTCTCGCTTTTCTGGCTGCGCTTATTCCTGCATTGGCGATGGGCGGGATTTCGTCGACAGGATTTGTTGTTGCCGGTCTGGTCACCAGCTTTGTGCTGGCCGATACGCGCTATCTGCCGGCAAACCCGAAAGGTCAATACGTCAGCGGCGCCTTGGCCGGCCTGAGCACAGCGGGACTGTGGATGATGGGCGCACCGCCGCTATCGCTTGCTTTCCCCTTATTGCTCGTTTTCGCCCTGACACCGTGGATTGAACAGCGCAGCATGCCGCGCATGTCTGAAAGAAGATCTTCTGTATGAAGCTCGCCGATCGTATCGAACTGTTCCGCCGTCTGGCAGAGCTCAACCCGAATCCGACTACAGAGTTGGAATTCAGCAGCGCGTTTGAGTTATTGATCGCCGTGATTTTGTCGGCACAGGCCACTGATGTTGGGGTCAACAAAGCGATGCGGCGGCTGTTTCCGTTGGCCAATACGCCGCAAGCGATCTTTGATCTCGGTGAAGAAGGCTTGAAGGCCTACATTTCCAGCATCGGCCTGTTCAACACCAAAGCGAAAAATATCATCGCCACCTGTCGCATCCTGCTGGATCAGCACGCCGGCGAAGTGCCGCGCGAGCGGGCTGCGCTGGAGGCTTTGCCAGGGGTGGGTCGCAAGACTGCCAACGTGGTGCTGAATACGGCGTTCGGGGAGCCGACTATCGCGGTCGATACGCATATTTTTCGGGTATCCAATCGCACAGGTCTTGCCCGAGGCAAAAATGTGGTGGAAGTAGAGCGCAAGCTGCTACGCAATGTCCCTGCGCAATATCGGCAGGATGCACACCATTGGTTGATCCTGCACGGACGCTATGTCTGCAAAGCACGAAAACCGGATTGCCCGTCCTGCGTGATTGCTGACCTGTGTGGGTGGAAAGACAAGACGCCGCCGTCGAAGAAATAGCGAATCGAACAGTCGGCTACGCGGAGCCAATCTCGACGACCAAGCTGGCACGGTGTGCAAGCCATCCGGGTCAAGGCAGTAAGACGAATACCGTCACGATCGCCAGTAATGCCAGCGGGTAAAGGCTGGCGCGGTCGAACAAGCGTGCGGCCTCGCGGCCATCTAAGTTACGCGCCAAACGTACCGCTGGCAGCACCAGAAGAAATAAGCCGGCAATGACCAGCGCCAACTGGAACGGCGAGCCCAAAGTCAGCGGCGACAGTTGTACCAGCAGCACACTCAACACCACAGTCAGGCTTAACAGCAGCACCACAAGCACACTAGCGGCGCGCAAACCGAACACCAGTGGAATGGTGCGGGCGCCGATGCGACGGTCTTCCTCGATGTCATTCCAATCCGCCGGAATATTTTGCCCAGCGATTTCCCACGGCATCAGCCAAGCCAGCATCAAAGCCAAACCGGCCCATGAGGGCTCGGGGATCACGGCAAACACGGCCGCCACCGGCCCCGCTGATTTCACCAGTGCACTGATCAGCGTTCGCCACCAGGTGAGCTTCAGCAGTTTGACGTAGACCACTTCCAGCACAGCTGCGCCAAGAAGGATCAGCAGAATCCACGGATTGAGCCACCAAATTCCAATAACGGCGATGGCAAACCAAAACGCGAACCAAGCCAAGCCGCCCTTCATGCTGATCAGATTCTGTGCCAGTGGATAGCGCATGTCCGAGGCTTCCACGGCATAACCAGCCTTGAGTCCGCCGACGACTTTTTCTTTGTCGTCCTTCACCCCGATCAGGTCATTGAGGGCATAGATCGCAGTGTAGCCAGCCAGCGCCGTCACAAGGCAAACGCCGAGCACCTGCCACGTCGGAAAGTGGCCGAGCCAGAGCAGGGCGACAAAGCCGGGCATGGCGATGTCGAGTACGCCATGGGTAGAGCGTGACAGGGCGAGGAAGCGGCGCATGGAGATCAGACCTTCTTGATGAAACTGGCCATGTAGTTGATGTCCTCCCGATTGGGCGCGACACGGAAGCTACGCTTCAACGGGTTGTACATGAGGCTCGCCACTGCGGAGAACTCCAGTCCGGCCGCGGTGGCCCACGTGCGCATTTCATCCGGGCGGATCAGCTTGCTGTAGGTGTGGGTGCCACGCGGCAAAAGGCCGAGAATGTATTCGCCTGCCACGATGGCGAAGGCGAAGGCCTTAAACGTGCGGTTGATGGTGGAGAAAAAAGCGACTCCGCCGGGTTTCAGCAGTGTCGAGCAGGCCGTGATGATCTGGTCGGGGTGTGGCACATGTTCCAGCATTTCCATGCACGTCACTGCATCGAACGTGCCGGCTTCTTCTTTCACTAAGGTATTCACATCGATGTAGCGATAATCAATATCCAAGCCGCCTTTTTCGGCATGCTGACGTGCGACGTTCAGCGATAGCTCGGATAGATCAATACCAGTCACATGCGCCCCGGCCTTGTGCAGCGCTTCAGTCAGGATGCCGCCGCCGCAACCGACGTCCACCACGCGTGGATTGGGTGCGGTGATGCGATCAGTAATGAAGTTCAGGCGCAGGTCGTTGATCGAATGCAACTGGCCCATCTTGCCATTCGGGTCCCACCACAATTGCGCCATGCGATCGAAGTGGGCAATTTCAGCGGCATCAACATTCGGCGATTCGTTCATTGGTTGTCGTCATCCAGTGTTTCAAAGTGTTGATTGAGACCTCGATCTCCGCCCGTGTGATGTCATTGACGAACACACAGTCGCCAATCGCTGCCGGCAAGGGCACGCGCTGCTGACCATTGCGGTGTTCGACCCGATCCAGCAGCGATTGCCACATCAGCACGGTGTCTAGTAGTTCGATCGCGGGCGCGATATCGAGTCGTTTGACCAGCATCAGAATGCGGTCCGAATCCGGCTGGCTCAGCACACCGCGGCCGGCGGCAATCGCGGTCGACACCAGAATATCCAGCAACACCGCTTCGCCATGCAGCAGCTGGTCACCATGTTGGGTTTCCAAGCCATAGCTGAAGGTGTGGCCAAAATCGACCTTGCGCGCCAGCTCGTCCTCGAACAGGTTGGGGGCCAGTTCTTCCAACATGCCACCGATCGCGCGGTCGAGGATGTCGCGGGCGGCCATGTTCTGGAAGGCTAATTTAAGGCTGGTCGCGCCGTGCTGCTCGAGTATTCGAAACAGTGCGGGGTCTTTGATTACCGCCAACTTGATGATTTCACAAAGACCGTTCTGCAGATGGCGGCGATCCAACGTGGCGAGCAAGCGCTGGTCGAGCAGCACGCGAGCCGGTGGTTCAAAACTGCCAATGCGATTCTTGTGGCCGTTGAAATTGATGCCGGTCTTGATGCCGACCGAGGCATCGACGTAACCCATCAGCGTGGTCGGCACCTTGATATGTGGCACGCCACGGCGGTAACTCGATGCGACAAAGCCGACCACATCAGTCAGCACTCCGCCGCCGATGGCGATGATTGGCTCGTCGCGGCGATGGATCGGGAAACGATCCAGTTCGCGCAGCAGGCCTTGCCAGGCGTCCATGGTCTTGCCCACTTCACCGCCCGGGAACGGCACGATGTGCGCGTCGATCTGGTGCTGGGCAAGATAGGTGTGTAGCCGCATGCCATGGTGCCGAAAGACGATTTCGTCCACCACCACAAAACGGCGACCACCCTGCACGCGGCCCATCGACAGCAATGCGTCGTTATGCGGATCGAAAATATCGTCGACGTTGATGAGTTCGTACTCGATCTGCCGAGTTTCACGAACCTGCCATCGTGTTCCGGATGTTGCGTTCATACGATGTCCTGCCAAACGGCGCGTCGCTCCAGCACTTCGCGTGCGATGGCCTGTGCGCGTTTAAGGTCATGGTTTTGCCAACGCCCACATTGGTCGATGCGGGCATAGGGCACGGCATCTGCCGCCATAACGCCACGCAGGATGGTCTCCAACACCTCCTCGATCACCTCGCGTCGGCCTTCGTTTTGTAAGGTGAGATAAAAGCCGGTTTGGCAACCCATCACGCCAATGCCAATGAAGTGCTGCGGCAGCAGGCGCTGGAAGCCTTCGAGCAGGAAGTGTTCGAGCGAATGCAGCTCAGTGTCACTGAGGTACTCATCCGCGTTGGGCCGACGCAGGCGCAGGTCGATGCAATACACCGTGTCGCCCGCTGATCCCGGATGCGCACCACGCAACTTGACGCTGGGTGCCTTCAGGCTCCGATGATCCAACTCGCCAACGGTGGCGGGCGCCCAGCCCAGTTTCTCGTAATTGATTCCGGTATCCGACATCTCTCAGCTCTGCGCGATAGCCGCAAGATGGCGATAGCTGTCATCTAGCGCGCCTTGCCAAGATTCGACGTGGTGATACAGCTCGACCGAGCCGAAACCATTGAAACCATGGCTATTGAGCGCCTTGAAGCTGGCCGCTAAATCCAGCGTGCCTTCACCTGGAATCTCATGAAAGTGAACGATGCCGGTTAGGGTGTTGGCGACCATTTTGTCCACCACCTGCGGGCTGCATGCCCCGCGCAAAAAGGCCACGATGGGGTGAGCGCGCTCCAGTACGTCATAGGAAAAACCTGGCATCGAGATCAGATAGGTGAAGATTTCATCGTCTAGCGCGGAATGGCCGGCGTAGAGGCTGGAGTAATCAACGATCCGCATGGGTGTCGTGATTCCGGCACGCGCCAAGTGGGCAATGCGCGCGCGTTGGGCGCGACTTGGCTCGTGATTACAGAAGTACAGCGGGTGCTGGCGATCGACCAGAAGAAAGTCAGCGGTGCTGGGGAAATACACCAACCAACTAGAAAAATCCATGTCAAACCCAAGGTGATCATCATCTCGGACGATCTTCAGGTTGTAGCCTTGGCGTGCATCGGAAATATGTAAGTAGCGCGCATGCGGTGCGGCCTTGGCCAGAGCAGCGATGTAATCGACTTCTGAGCAATAGGCGTGGCAGATGTCGATATGAAGCGCAAAGCGTTTGTCGCCCACCGCTGCGATTAAATCCAGCGCCTGATCCATGCTCTCAATCACCATGCCCGGTTCCGGCTCGATCAGCAGCGTAATGTCCTCACCCTCGCGTATTTCGCGCAGACATTCGCGGATTGAATCGACCAACAGCTCACGCGGATCAATCGAGGGATTGCGCACATGGTCATCACGGCGAAAACCGCTGCCAAAC
>CAJDUW010000052.1_pt1 | contig 13870 bp, 15 predicted proteins | sample 7390931 | NCBI WGS metagenome assembly CAJDUW01 (sample SAMEA7055687, study PRJEB34461) | soil metagenome | biome: terrestrial ecosystem; feature: Peninsula; material: soil | place: Antarctica | collected 2016
CATGCAGGTGTCAGGCGCGCATTGGCACGACTATGGCAAGTGTCCGCGCCCGGGACGCAAGACCGGTCACGCTACCATCCGCGCAGATGATGCCGTAGGGCTTGCAAGCGCGTTGGAACAGGCTGGCGAATGTTTGGGGCGACAGGCACAGGTCGCACCCGTTATCGCGCGTTTGCGTGCAGACTAAGTCGATTTGAATTCAGTTGGACTGAAGACCAGCCAGATCGATGCGGCCGTCTTCGTACAGGCGCAATACGCTGCCGTGGTCATACCAGTCGCCCAGCACGATGCGTTCGCGCGCGATGCCATCGACTACCAGTTCATGGATCGCAGGCCTATGCGTATGACCGTGGATCATGCGGCGTACACCGTAGCGGCGGAAGTAGTCTTCCACTGCGGGTGTTGTGGCGTCGCCGGTTTCCAAACTTGACATCGCATCTTGGTGTGCAGCGCTGGAAGCACGGGCGGATTCGGCAAAAGCACGGCGCTCGGTCAGAGATCGCGCTAGCAATGCCTGCTGCCACGCCGGATCGCGTACCTGACGTCTGACGGCCTGATAACCCGCGTCGTCCCAGCACAGTAAATCACCATGCAGCAGCAGAATCGACTCATCGCCCAGCGTGATCACGCTGGGGTCAGGCAAGATTTCGAACCCTGCACGTGCAGCATATTCGTGCCCTAGGAGGAAGTCGCGGTTTCCTCTGATGAAGCCGATATAGGTCCCTGAATCGGCAACGACTTTGAGGCCATCGGCCACTGCCGTAGCCAAAGGCGCATCGTCATCGTCGCCGATCCACGCTTCGAACAGGTCGCCAAGAATGAACAACGCCGGCGCCCGAACCGCCTCTTCCTGCAAGAACCGCAGGAAAAGATCAGTGATGTGAGGCCGGGTCGGATCCAAGTGCAGATCCGAGACAAACAAGGCGCGCATGCGACCAGTATCAGTGTTGATGCGCGCCACTGCCTGCTGTCACTTAATCGCCAGCGGGCGCGTCGGGTGCGGCCTCAGCAGCGGCTGGCGCAGCCAACACCTCAGCGCGTTCGATGACTACGGTCTGGGTTGGTACGTCGGTACGGAACGGACCCTGCCCACCAGTCGGGATGGCGCGGATCTTATCGATGACATCCATGCCCTCGACCACTTTGCCAAACACCGCGTAGCCCCACGTCATGCCGTTCTGATCACTGACATAGTCCAGGCGCGGGTTGTCAACCAAGTTGATGAAGAACTGCGCGTTGGCAGAATGCGGGTCGTTGGTGCGCGCCATTGCGACGGTACCGCGCAAATTGGACAGTCCGTTATTGGCTTCGTTCTGAATCGAGGCTCGGGTTGGCTTGGGCTGCAAGTCAGTGGTGTAACCGCCGCCCTGTGCCATGAAGTTGTCAATGACACGGTGGAATACGGTGCCGTTGTAGAACCCGTCCTTGGCGTAGGCAAGGAAGTTCTGGGTGGAAAGCGGAGCCTTGGCTGCGTCCAACTCCAGGATGATGTCGCCGAGGTTGGTGTGCAAGGCGACTCGCGGGTTAACCGTAACAACAGCAGTCTCGCTGCTGGCGGCCTCGCTTGCGGTCGCGGTGGGCGCGCTCTGCGCCAGCGCGAGTGCAGGCATGAAAAAGCTGGTCAATAGCAGTGATCGCAACATCATGAACTGATAACTCCGTGGGAAATTGAAGGTGAGGCCGGTGTGCCACAACACGCAATTGTACCCGCGACGTGTTCGCCGTTGTGACTTGCGGATGCGACCCATTGAGCTGCGATTTCATTTGCGGCCCATCGGAAGCTAAGCACCCATTACAATGTCGCATTCGTCCACCGCTTTTTGTGCCCAATGACTTGTAGAACGCGTTTTGCTCCCAGCCCCACCGGATTTCTTCACATCGGCGGTGCCCGAACCGCACTGTATTGCTGGCTTGAGGCGCGGCGCCAAGGCGGGCAATTCATCTTGCGCATCGAGGACACAGATCGCGAGCGGTCTACTCAAGATGCCGTGGACGCGATTCTCGAGGGCATGAAGTGGCTGGGCCTGGAGCACGACGAAGGCCCTTTCTATCAAACTCTGCGACTTGAGCGTTACCGCCAAGCGGCCGAGGACTTGCTCAAAGCGGGCAAGGCTTACTACGCCTACGAGAGTCGTGAAGAGATCGAGGCGATGCGCGAGCAAGCCATGGCCCAAGGGCAGAAGCCGCGTTACAACGGCTACTACCGTGAGCGAAACGAGTCGCGTCCTGATGACCCTAATCGGGTAATTCGCTTCAAGAACCCGCAGAGCGGCAGTGTGGTGTTCGAAGACAAGGTCCGTGGCCGCATCGAAATCAGCAATGACGAGCTCGACGACTTGATCATCTGGCGTTCGGATGACCATCCAACCTATAACTTTGCGGTGGTGGTCGACGATATCGATATGGGCATCACCGAGGTGATCCGCGGCGATGATCACATCAACAATACCCCGCGCCAGATCAACATGTATTACGCATTGGGTGCTTCGCCACCCGCGTTCGCACACCTCCCAATGATTCATGGTCCCGACGGGGCCAAGCTGTCCAAGCGTCATGGCGCCGTTGGGGTGATGCAGTACCGTGATGATGGCTATCTGCCTCATGCCTTGCTTAATTACATCGTGCGTTTGGGCTGGTCGCATGGCGATCAAGAAATCTTCTCGCTCGACGAAATGCTTGAGCTGTTTCGGATTGATGACGTGAACAAGGCGGCCTCACGTTTCGACTTCGAGAAGCTGGCCTGGATCAATCAGCACTATCTCAAGTCGGATGAGCCGCTGGAGATCGTGCCGCACTTGCTCTGGCATCTGCGCGCCAATGGCATTGACCCCGAGCGTGGTCCTGATCCAGCCGATGTGATTGTGGCCTTGTGTGAGCGGGTAAAGACGCTGAAGGAGATGGCGGAGCGTGCGCGGGTCTGGTATCTGGGCATCGAATACTGGGATCCGGCGGCTGTGACCAAGCACTTGTTGGGCGCTGAAAATGTGCTCAGTGAGGCGCGCCAGCGTCTGCGTAACGTGGACGAGTGGACGCCGGCTGCCATTGATGCGGCTTTACGCGAAGTGGCGGCTGCGCTGGAGCTTGGGATGGGCAAAGTGGCGCAACCGATGCGTGTAGCGATGACCGGCACAGCAGTATCGCCGTCGATCGACCACACCATCTATCTATGCGGACAGGAAGGGGCTCTGGCACGCCTTGATGTCGCCTTGTCCATTGTTGCGGCTGGCGGTTTGCCACACGTTCCGTCCGGATCACCCGGCTGAGGCGTCGATTCTTTGTGCTGACTGTGCTCGCTACGAAGCCAGGCGCATTACGCTGAACCGTGACCACACGGCGAGTGCCATTGTTGACGAGCCGGGCCGCTCGCCGACGGGGATGCGGTCGTGTCGATGTTATGATTTGCGGCGATGAAACCGATCGTGCACCAGCCCTGCATCAACCCTGACGACCATGTGCATGACCTTGAGTCCTTCATGCGCGAGGTGGGTGATGTCTGTTCCGAACGAGGCTTACGCCTGACGCCACTGCGCGAACGGGTGCTGCGTTTGGTGGCTGGAGCTGGACGCCCAGTCAAGGCCTACGATTTGATGGAACAGGTTCATCACGGCAAGAGTGTCGCAGCGCCACCCACGGTGTATCGCGCGTTGGATTTCCTGCTCGAAAACGGCTTCATTCACAAACTTGAGTCAATCAACGCTTTCGTCGGCTGTCATCAGCCGCGAACCCCACATTCGGTGCCCTTTCTGATCTGTAATCTTTGCGGAAAGGCGGTCGAGATGGAGGACGATGGGGTCAGCCGCATGCTTCAGCAACAGGCGATTGAGCTCGGCTTTAGGCCGCAAGCTCAAACCCTGGAAGTACACGGTCGTTGCGCTCAATGTGACGTGGTGGATTGAGGGTGAACAAGGTTTCAGTTACGCGGCTGGTAAGCATCGTGCTGACGCTTGTCGCGCTTGTGCCGGCGAGCGCATCGGCGGCCGATGCCTTTGTTGGGCCGCCCGCGATTATTCCTGGTGGCGATCCTGCTTCGGCACAATTCATTGGCCCAAAGCTGGTCGCGGCTTTTGAAATACTCGACACGCAGGTGCCGCCTGGTGAGCGCGCACAGCTTGAATGGCACGCGAGTAGCAGCTTGGCCGGCAGTGAGATGGCCAGCCCGGTACTCGTGGCGCATGGGGAGCGACCTGGACCCGTGTTGTGTTTAGTCGCCGGCATGCACGGCGATGAACTCAACAGTGTCGAAATCGTGCGTCGCGTGGCCAATGCTGTCGACCCGAGCGACTTTGGCGGCACCCTAGTCGCAATTCCCGTCGTCAATTTATTTGGCTACCTGCGTAACTCGCGCTACCTGCCGGATCGTCGTGACCTGAATCGCTTTTTCCCCGGCACGCCGCATGGCAGCATTGCTTCGCGGATCGCTTACGGTCTGTTTACTGGTGTTATCCGTCACTGCGATGCGGTGGTTGATCTTCATACGGGGTCTTTTGCACGCCGCAATCTGCCCCAAGTTCGCGCAGACCTGAGCCGTGACGCGGTTGGTGAGTTGGCACGGAGTTTTGGTGCCACCGCGGTTCTGCACAGTCGTGGCGCACGTGGAATGCTGCGGACCGCGGCCAGTGAGGTCGATATCCCAACCGTCACGTTTGAAGTGGGTGGGCCGGGTGAACTGGAGCCGGGAGAAATCGCGCATGGTGAGCAGGCGCTGCAAACCGTTTTGCATAAGCTCGGCATGACACGTCACTCGCCAACCTGGGATGAGTCACGTCCGGTTTTCTATGAATCCAGTTGGATACGGTCCGATGTGAGCGGTTTGCTGCTTAGTCACGTTGCTTTGGGTGATCAGGTGGAAGCCAAGCAGCTGCTCGGTGTGGTCATCGACCCGATCAGCAACACGGAGCGCAAGTTAGTATCTCCAGCGGCCGGCACGATCATCGGAATGGCTCGAAATCAAGTGGTGCTACCTGGCTTTGCGGTGTTCCACCTTGGCGGTGAAACCAGCGAACAGCATGCGGTACGCGAAGCGCGTAAGGGAAGCCCGGGCGTGCTTGACGAGGACGGTCGACGGCTCGATGAAGATTCAGATGCGCGCGCTTTGGATGACGAACTGGACGGGGATTGAGCTGGCTTAGTGAGTTCGGCTCAATTCCCATGACGCGACAGTGCGCGTGCACCGAGAATGATCATTCGCACCATGGTCGACAGTTCCCGGATCAGCTCGGGGTCGCGTTCTGGCGGTAGATCCATCGCGCTGGCACCGATCGCAAATACCAGGCGAGTGATGGCGCGCGCCACCAACTCCGGTCGATACAGTGGGGCTTGCGCCTGCTTTGCGAGGCGAATGAGATCGACACATAATTCTTCTTCGAAGAAGAGCAGCTGACGATCGACAGCGTCTTTGAACGCATCAGACCCAGCTGAACCCTCACGCAGCAAAAGATGCAGAAGTTTATCGTCAGCTCGCAATTGCTCGAAGAACGTTTCGACCGAACTGCGCACCACGCTGCGGCGCGGGGTTACCCGATGGCGTGCTTGGCCGATGATGCTGCGCAACGAGCTACCGGCCTGTTCAATCAAGGTCACGGCCAGTTCGTCGACATCACGAAAGTGCCGATAAAAACTGTTGGGTGCAATCTGCGCGGCACGTGCGATTTCACGCAGGCTGAGCGTGGACACACTGCGGTGAGGGCCAAGCAGAGCCAGCGCCGCGTTGACCAAGTCTGCGCGGGTAATCGTCGGTTTGCGACCCGGTCCGGGACCGGAGGTAGTGGATGGGATCGTGGCTGACACGTGCACTGCAGTCATTGAGTTGTCGCCATGATGGTTCAAAAGCCCGCCATTTTGCAGTTCGGGGTTAAATAATGCAGCTTAGTCGCCGCGATTCGCTACCGTTTCCCTCCATGCGGGCGTTCACTCTCTGCCTGTGCGGCGCTGTACGTCGATGGTGCAGTACTGTTCGGCTAATGCGCTACTTGCTGCCGCGCTGCCGGCCGCTTGTATCCACCTGTATCGCCCCCAATTGAGCAATATCACCTACGGAGTTCTGTCGTGCCTATCTACGCGTTCGTCTGCAAACAGTGCGGCCATGAGTTTGATCGCCTACAGCGCTTGTCCGATCCCGACCCTGAAACCTGTCCCGCCTGCGCGGCGCATGCCGTGCAGCGCAAACTGTCGGCGCCACACTTTCGTCTTGCTGGCAGCGGCTGGTACGAAACCGACTTCAAAAAGGAGGGGGAGAAAAAGCTTAACCTCGCCGATTCGGGCAGTGCGGCTCCTGAAAGTGCTCCCGCTGCATCAAGTGCCGGAGAGGCTACGACAAGCACCAATGCGGCGCCCAAGGCAGCTGCAGCACCCTCTGATTCCTGAAAACTGCGGAAGATTGCACGATAGGCGCAGGGCAGGGTACGGTATCTGGATGAACATTATGAATCGTTGGATCTCCACGTCTGCGGGCCTTGTGCTGATGAGCCTCGCAGCGAACGTTTGTGCGGAAACAACCACTGCGCCGGCCGACGCATTTTTGACGGCCATCGCTCAGCACTGTGGGCAAGCGTTTGAGGGGCGGATTGTCGCCAACACACCGGCGTCTGATGTGCCTGATCCCTTCGAGGGTAAGGCGCTGGTCATGCATGTGCGCGAGTGCAGTGATAGTGAGCTTCGTATTCCGTTTCATGTCGGTGACGACCACTCGCGCACCTGGATACTGACCCGCACCGATAGCGGGCTACGCCTGAAGCACGACCATCGCCTCGAGGATGGCAGCGATGATCCGGTCACCATGTATGGCGGTGACACGAGCGAAGCCGGCACCTCACAGCGACAGTCGTTCCCCGTAGATGCCGAATCCATCGCACTGTTCAAGCAGGGCGGTATGGATGTATCAACAAGCAATGTATGGGCAATGGAAATCGAACCACGTCAGCGCTTTCTGTACGAGCTTGCGCGTCCTGGAAGTGATCGGATGTTTCAGGTTGAGTTTGATCTGGCTAAGCCCGTCGACGTGCCGCCGCCGCCTTGGGGTTTTGAGTAATCCACTCAGGCGAGAAACAGTATGTCTGTAAGCGAAGCCTCCACCGCTGCAGAGTCAGGCGGAACCCCGTTCGATTCGGTTCCCGAGCGCTCTGCGGGCGATCATATGTTGCGGCTGATCCAAGCGCATCATGTGCAGCTATCTGCCATGGCCGATACCAAGGCCAACATCATCATCACGGTCTCATCAATCGTGTTGACGTTAGCGCTCGGGCGTGCGGCTAGCCCTGAATATCAGTTGGCTATGGGTGTACTCAGTGTTTTTACACTGATTGCGCTGCTGTTGGCCATCATGGCGGTCTTGCCCAAGTATCGGCATGTTGCTTGGCCACACGGCCCGCTACCCGCGCACTTTAATGTTCTGTTTTTCGGTCACTTCACTGGCTTGGGGCAAGAGCGATTTTTACGCGAACTCGCCAATGCCATGCAGCCAGGACGGGCATATGACACCGTGGCGCGGGATATTTACGGCCTGGGTCAGTATCTTGCCGCGCACAAGTATCCGTGGCTGCGTTGGAGCTATCTGTTCTTTTTGTCAGGTTTCATATTGGCCTGCCTGATCCAGGTGATTCAGCTCATCGTGAAGTGATTGACTCAGCTTGGCGCAGGCGCAAGTCCTCATAACAGACGAGGTAGCCGGCCGTCATCAGCGGCAGCAGCAACGCCATCAAGGGGGCGCTTAGTATCTGCCCAAACACCAGCCAGTCTGGGCGAAATAGAGCCTCCAAACCGCCGCCAGTGACGGCAATTCCAGCCGTCACCATTAACGGCAGCCCGCCTACAACACCCAACAAGCCGATGACGGTCAGCGTGACGACAGAGAGCACGCCCGCGCAACGTGTCCAGTGCCCGCCAACGAGACGAAAGCTGAGCCGCTGTGCGGCAAGTCCGCCGTGGCCATCCATCATGATCGGTGGATAAATGAAGCAAGCAGCGATCGAAACCCACGCCAAGGGTGCCGCCGATAACACCAGGCCAGCCATCAGTGCGAGCAAGAGTCGTTGCGGATCGTCGCTGGCCAGACCCATCAAAGTCGCGACAAAGACGGGTGTCATCGCCAGCAGGCTTACGGCGCAATAACTCAGACTGGCGACAAGGGCGGTTGGCAGGCGTTGCCACGCAAAGGCGAGGGATGAGTTGGTGTTGTCGTTCTGCTCACGCGCGATCAGACCTTGACGTCGAAGCAGGGAAAGAAAAAACCACAGGCTCAAAAGTCCGAAAACTGCACTCAGGAGGAGTTCCATGCTGCCCAGTGCCCATGTTTGCGGGTCAATCCAAGCCTCGATCGCGTTCACAGCAAAGCGCTCACGAGTAGCCCACCACCAGGACAGCGCGGGCAAGGTCGAGAATAGCGAGGTCAGCAAGGCGTCACGGAATGTCGGACGTAAACTCACTAGCCACAAGTGGAAACTGGCCTGCGTCAGGGCACCGAAGTCGCTCGGAGCCGATGCGGGGTGATAATGAGCGATGCGCTTGGATACCATGCACTCATGATGCCGCAACCAGAACCCTTTTCGCTCGACTCTACGATCGCGAGCCTGATACGCGAGGCCGGCGCCCAGCTGTCTGGCCCCGACGCACGGCGCGAGAGCGAGCTTTTGATGGAGCACGTACTCGAGGTAGACCGAGCGTGGCTGTTTTCACATCCAGAACATCTTGTTGGGCCCGAGGGATTGGAGCGTTTTTCTGCATTGCTTGCGCGTCGTATTGCAGGCGAGCCGATTGCGTATCTGGTCGGCCATGTCGGGTTCTGGACGCTCGATTTACAGGTCACCGCAGCAACACTCGTTCCTCGCCCTGAAACCGAATTGTTGGTGGAAGTTGCGCTTGAATACTTGCCACCGACCGGCGCCTTACGAGTTGCGGATCTGGGAACTGGCAGCGGCGCCATTGCGCTGGCATTGGCCAGTGAACGCCCTGACGCTGTTGTCACCGCGACCGATGCAAGCGCTGATGCACTCGCGGTGGCGTCGGGTAACGCTCACCGTAATGGTTTGGCCAATGTCGTTTTCCGGGAAGGTAGTTGGTTTGAGCCACTGCGCGGCCAGCGTTTTCACCTGATCGCCAGCAATCCGCCTTATGTCGCTGACAACGATCCGCACCTGGAACAAGGTGACCTGCGTTACGAGCCGGCGCTGGCGCTGTCTTGCGGCATCGATGGCCTGAACGCCATACGTCACATTGCCGAACACGCGCCGCTATACCTCGAAGCAGGCGGCTGGCTGATGATGGAGCACGGTTTCGATCAGGGTGAGGCGGTGCGGACTTTGATGCGTGCGGCGGGTTTTGAGGATGTTTCAAGCCGACACGATCTGGAAGGGCGGGGTCGCGTGACTCTGGGCCATAGTCCATCCTGATCAATCCGCGAAATCCTGTACTCTTGTAGTTCAGCTTGCATGACCAAACAACCGTTCAAAACATGGGGGCACGATCCTTTGTCGCCTCTAAGTTATTGATTGTCATGTATCTCTCGATAGTGCCGACCGCTGAGCCATAGCGATTCGGCCGATAGCCAAGACGGATCATCCATGATCGATTCCACAACTCTCGCCACCCGCATTCTGATTGGCTTGGTCGTCGGCATCATTGCCGCCATCGTGACTCTGGCGATCGGCCACTTTCACCCGCCGACTCTGAGCTTCATGCAAGCTGTATCTGCGGCTGTGTTCGATCCCTTCGGCCAAGTCTTTTTGCGATTGCTGTTTTTTGTCGTCATCCCCTTGGTATTTGCGTCCTTGGCTTCCGGCATCGTGCAGCTAGGCAACCTCAAGCGGCTCGGCCCTTTGGCCACACGCACCTTCCTGCTGTTCGCGATCAATATGGCGATCGGCGTCATTATCGGTTTGGTGATGATGAACCTGCTTCAGCCCGGTGGTCAGATTGATCCTGAAGCCATGGCGCAGTTGATGCAGCAGTACGGCGGCACCGCGCAGCAAGCGATTGAGCGCAAGGCGGAGCAGCCGTCCATGAGTCTGGCCGTGCTGGTGGAAATGTTTATGCCACGCAACCTTATCGGTGCCGTCACCGGCAGCAGTCGGGCGACCTTGGGCGATGTCTTGCCGCTGATCCTGTTTGCCATACTGGTTGGCGCGGCAGCCACGCGTTTGCAGCAATCACAACAGGAAGCGATACAGAAGGTGCTCGATACAGTCGCGCACCTGATGACCGAGATCGTTGGCTTTGCTCTGCGCTTGGCGCCCTATGCAGTGCCGGCGATGATTTACAGCGTCATTGTTACCGTCGGTCTGGACGCACTCTGGGCACTTTCGGTTTTTGTTGTGGGCTGCACCCTTGCGCTGGCGCTGCATCTGTTTGGAACCATGTCGGTCTGGATTCGTTTGCTCGCAAAACAATCGCCGCTGGCCTTTTTTAAGAAGATCCGACCCGTACTCATTACGGCGTTTTCGACCAGTTCCTCTAACGCAACCCTGCCGACCTCGATCAAGGCCGCACAAGATGATCTCAACGTAAGTCCGAGCACAGCCGGCTTCGTGCTGCCTTTGGGCGCAACCATGAATATGAGCGGCACAGCCCTGTTCGAAGGCTGTGTCGTGCTGTTTGTCGCTCAAGTGTTTGGTGTGGACTTGTCGTTGACGCAGCAGGCGGTGTTGATGTTTCTCTCAGTCCTGAGCGCGGTCGCCGTGGCTGGCATCCCGGGTGGGTCGCTGCCACTGATCGCGGGTCTTCTGGCGAGTTTCGGTGTGCCGCCGGAAGGTATTGGTATCGTCATCGGCGTCGATCGATTGCTGGACATGATGCGCACCACCGTCAATGTCGGCGCAGATCTCGTCACGGCGGTCATCGTGGATCAGCAGATGAAACCAGCCGAGTCTTTGTAGACTCGGCACGCAGCACAAAGTACGGCCCTGAAGTCTAGGGCCGACGGCGTACGCGATTAGAGGTGGCAGCCCGCCAGCCTGACCTCGGCGCCCGAATCAACCGATACCGCTGCTTCCTTCCGGATCTGACGGGGTTTTCGATCTATCGTCGCGAGGGGACCAACGGGCCGCCATAAGCGATGACCGGCAAACGAAAGCCGGTCGCTGCAAAATCGGGGCGAATCCCAACTTTGACTGAAATCTGGCGGAGAGAGCGGGATTCGAACCCGCGAAGCGGGGTTTAGCCGCTTACACACTTTCCAGGCGTGCTCCTTCAACCACTCGGACACCTCTCCGGTTGCAACTCTTGATCGTGATTCACACACGATAGAGCGCCGCGCATCATAGCGTTTTGCAGCGCAGTGAACAAGGTTGATGTAGCCCCACTATACTTGCGCCCTCTCATCTCATCCGCCCCTGTTCACTTCAATGGACTACTTGAACCGATGACTACGATTACCTCTATCCATGCGCGGGAAATCCTTGATTCACGCGGAAATCCAACACTGGAGGCGGAAGTAAGCCTGTCTGATGGCAGCTTTGGCCGAGCCGCAGTGCCGTCTGGTGCGTCCACTGGTTCACGCGAAGCGGTTGAGCTGCGCGATGGCGACAAGACCCGCTATCTCGGTAAAGGTGTGCGGAAAGCTGTCGCCAATGTAAATCAGGTCATTGCGGCTGCGCTGACGGGGTTTGACGCCGCTGATCAAGTCGGCTTGGACGCCCGTCTGATCGATCTGGACGGTACTGACAATAAAAGTTTTCTGGGTGCAAATGCCTTGTTGGGCGTTTCGATGGCCAATGCGCATGCGGTCGCGGCTTCGCGCGGCGTGCCGCTGTGGCAGCTTTTAGCGAAGGGTAGGGCCGTCACGTTGCCGGTGCCGATGATGAACATCATCAACGGTGGCGCCCACGCCGACAACAACGTGGATATGCAGGAGTTCATGGTTCTGCCGGTCGGCTTCAATAGTTTTTCCGAAGCCTTGCGCGCGGGCACAGAAATTTTCCATGCCTTGAAGTCAGTCCTTAAAAGTCGCGGCCTAGCGACAGCAGTTGGTGACGAGGGCGGCTTCGCTCCGGACCTGAGTTCCAACGTGGAGGCGATTGACACCATTCTTGAAGCGGTGGGCAAGGCGGGCTATCGAATTGGTGACGAGATACTGCTGGGATTGGACGTCGCCAGCACGGAGTTCTATGACGCGGGGAAATATGTGCTCACCGGCGAGGGCAAGCGTTTGTCGTCCGCGCAATTTGTCGACTTCATGGCTGACTGGGCACGTCAATACCCGATTATCTCGATTGAAGATGGTTTGGCCGAAAACGACTGGGATGGCTGGAAGGTGTTGACCGATACCTTGGGCGATACCGTGCAACTGGTTGGCGATGATTTGTTCGTCACTAACCCGAAGATCTTTCAAGAAGGGATCGACAAGGGCGTGGCCAATGCGATCTTGATCAAGGTCAACCAGATCGGCACGCTGAGTGAGACGCTAGAGGCTATTGCCATGGCGGAAGCCAATCGCTACGCGGCCGTCGTGTCTCACCGCTCCGGCGAGACAGAAGACACCACGATCGCCGACATCGCCGTGGCGACTACCGCTACCCAAATCAAAACCGGCTCTCTCTGTCGCTCCGACCGGGTCGCCAAATACAACCAGTTGCTGCGCATCGAAGAAGCACTCGGGTCGGATGCTCGCTACGCCGGTCGCGACGCTTTCATCAGCCTAACGCCGCGCTGAATGGAGCATCATGGCGCGCCTGATTGCCATCGTGCTGCTGATCCTGATCGTGCTTCTCCAGTTGAAGTATTGGATTGGCGACGGTGGCGTGCGCGAGGTGGAAGCCTTGCAAGCCAGAGTCGAGGCCCAGGCACGCGAGAACGCCCAGCTTGAACAGCGGAATGCGGCACTCGCGGCCGAAGTGGATGAGCTGCGCGAAGGCAAAGAAGCATTGGAGGAACGCGCCCGCTCCGAGCTGGGCCTGATCAAACCAGGCGAAACCTATTATCGGGTGGTCGAGCGCACTGATCAGGCTGTGGGCGCTGCTGCTCCATCTAAAGAGCCAGCGCGGTGATCTGGGCCATCGTGCCCGCTGCCGGCCGCGGAACCCGCGCCGGAGGAACGATTCCCAAACAGTATCAAGACTTGTCGGGTCGTCCTTTAATCGAACACAGCTTGCGAGCACTGGCGTCGCATCCGCGCATTGCTGGTCTGATGGTGGTTCTTGCCGCTGATGACCCGCATTGGCCTGACTGGAGCACGATGGAAGCCAAGCCCGTGCTGACGACTATTGGTGGAGCCGAACGCACTGATTCTGTACTCGCTGGGCTCGAAGCTTTGCCGGAAGAGGTTGGCGAAGACGACTTCGTGCTCATACACGACGCAGCGAGACCGTGTCTTCGCGCTGCCGACATCGATGCTTTGCTGGATGCAAAGGCCGAACAGGGTGCGCTCTTGGCTACGCCCTTGGTAGACACCCTCAAGCGCGCTGGAAGTGACGGATTGGTCGTGCAAACCGTGTCGCGCGATGGTTTGTGGCGAGCCTTGACCCCGCAGCGCTTTCGTCGAGGCGCCTTGACCCGCGCACTGCGCGGCGCCGTCGCGGATGGTGTTCTTGTCACGGACGAGGCGATGGCGATGGAGCGGATCGGTATTTTTGCGCGAGTGGTAGAGGGCTCGCCCGACAACATCAAAGTCACGACAGCACAGGATTTCGAACTGGCTAGCTATTGGTTAAGCCGGCACACACGCGGCTATGCGACATGAGTGTTCCGTTTCGCATGGGAATTGGCTACGACGTGCACGCCTTCGGGCCGGGGAATCATGTTGTCATTGGCGGGGTACGGATTGAGCACACCCACGCTCTGGTCGCGCACTCGGATGGCGATGTGCTGATCCACTCGCTGTGCGACGCCCTTCTGGGCGCATTGGCGTTGGGTGACATCGGTCAGCATTTCCCGCCGAGTGATA
>CAJDUW010000078.1_pt1 | contig 13279 bp, 9 predicted proteins | sample 7390931 | NCBI WGS metagenome assembly CAJDUW01 (sample SAMEA7055687, study PRJEB34461) | soil metagenome | biome: terrestrial ecosystem; feature: Peninsula; material: soil | place: Antarctica | collected 2016
GGTGCGGTGCCCAGATAGCGATCCTTGAGTCGAACGTAGTGCGCCGCGCTGTAGCGCAAAGCCTCGATTTCGCGCTCGGAAAGTTTGCGCACGCAACGTGCCGGATTACCCAACCAGAGCTCACCCGAACCAACCGTTTTGCCGGACGCGACAAGAGCCCCTGCGCCGATGAAACCGTAGTCTTCGACCTGCGCGCCATCCAGCACGATTGCGCCCATGCCGATCAGGCAGAAATTGCCGATGGTGCAGCCGTGCAGAATCACCTTGTGGCCAACCGTGGTGTCCTCGCCCACCGTGGTCGGAAAGCCGCCCGGTTGCGTATACGGGCCATCGTGGCTGACGTGCACCACGCTGCCATCCTGAATACTGCTGCGGGCGCCAATGCGGATCACATTTACATCCCCGCGCAATACCGTGCCAGGCCAGATCGAGACGTCGTCCGCCAGATGCACATCGCCGATCACAGTGGCAGCGGGGTCGACATAGACCCTGACTCCAAGTGTGGGCTCAATATCGAGATAGGCGCGGATCGATGACATGGCGTTCATGACTCAGACGAGAGAAGTGCAAACAGTGTAGCGGTCGCACACGTCCTCACAGCCAACCGCGCGCGGCAAAGCTCACCGGCTCGCCATCACCGATTACTAAGTGATCGAGCGTGCGGATATCAACCAGTTCGAGGGCGCGGCGCAACAGATCGGTGATCTGGCGATCAGCGCTGCTTGGTTCCGATACCCCGCTGGGATGGTTGTGCGCGAACATCACTGCCGCGGCGTTATGCGCCAAGGCACGTTTGACGACTTCACGTGGATGCACCTCGCTGCGATCCACCGTGCCTTGGAACAATTCTTCGATCGCGATTGGACGATTGCGCGTATCGAGAAACAGGCAGGCGAACACCTCGCGCTGGCGATCGCGTAATCGGGCGCGGAAATATTGTCCTGCCAAGCTCGGATTGGTCAGCGCGTCGGGTTCGTCCATGCGCTGTGCCAAATGCCGCGTGGCTAACTCTAAGGCTGCACACAAGCGCGAGGCTCGGGCTAGTCCAATGCCTGGTTCCAACACCATTTCATTGCATGGCAAACGCAACAAACCGCGCAGCCCTCCGTGCCGGGCTAGGAGTTGCCGCCCCAAATCGATCGCGTTGAGCCCGCGCTGGCCGGTGCCGAAGAACACAGCCAGCAGTTCTGCATCCGAGAGCGCTGCTGCGCCTTTGGCCAATAATTTTTCCCGCGGCCGCTCTTCCACTGGCCAGTCGCGTATGTTCATGACGTGTCTCCTTAAGCCATGCTCCAGCCTGCATCAGCAAACAACTGTGCGGCATCAGCGATATCTCGGCTTTGAAGTAAGCTTGTGCCTGCTTCCCTCTCGGACTTTTCCTATGCCGATGTTTGGCCCAAATCTGTGGCTCCTTTGTCGACGCCCGCAAGCATGAGCGCTGCACCCGAACGTATTCTGCTTGGGGTTGGCGGTGGCATTGCTGCCTACAAAGCGGCCGAACTGGTGCGTCGATTGCGCGAACGTGGTGCGTCGGTGCGAGTGGTAATGACTGAAAATGCGGCGCGGTTTGTCACGCCTCTGACGTTTCAGGCGTTGTCTGGTGAGCCGGTGCGAACGTCCTTGTGGGACGAGGCTGCTGAAGCGGCGATGGGGCATATCGAGTTGGCACGCTGGGCTGATCGTCTTGTGATCGCACCGGCTTCGGCCGATCTGATCGCACGGCTGGCGCAGGGTCATGCGGACGATCTTCTGACTACTTTGTGCCTAGCCAGCGAAGCGCCGCTGTTTGTGGCCCCGGCCATGAATCGGGTGATGTGGTCGAATCTCAGTGTGCAGGCCAATGTCAGCACGCTGGCTGCGCGGGGGGTGACCTTGCTGGGGCCAGCAGAAGGCTCGCAGGCTTGCGGGGAAACGGGTGCGGGACGAATGTGGGAGCCGGAAATGATCGCCGATGCGGTTCTGGAACCGGCGCCGGATCTGGCCGTGCGTGCGACCTTGGCGGGCAAGCGGCTGTTGATCAATGCCGGGCCCACGTTCGAGGATCTCGATCCGGTGCGTTATCTTGGTAACCGCAGCTCCGGCCGCATGGGCTTTGCGATTGCCGCGCAGGCGCAGCGTCTTGGGATGGACGTGGTCTTGGTCGCCGGTCCAGTTGCTTTGTCGACACCCGCTGGCGTGCGACGCATTGATGTGCGCACTGCCGCGCAGATGCGTTCGGCGGTATTGGCGGAATTGCCAGCAGACATCTTTATTGCCACTGCTGCCGTCGCCGACTTCCGTCCCAGAGAGCCGCGCGAGAGCAAGATCAAAAAGGCCGGAGAGAGCGGTCTGACGCTGGCGTTGGTGCAGAACCCTGACATTCTTGCTGAGGTCGCTGCGCGGCAGGAACGGCCCTTTGTGGTCGGTTTTGCTGCAGAAACCGATGAGGTTGAGCGTTACGCGCTAGACAAACTCGAACGTAAGCGTTTGGACATGATCGCGGCCAATCGCGTGGGCGTGGCCGGCTGCGGCTTTGACGCCGACTGCAATGCGTTGAGCGTACTCTGGCCGGGCGGGAGGGCGGAGATTGCGACAGCCAGCAAATCACAGGTGGCACGCGAGTTGCTGGGTCTTGTCGCCGAACGCCTCAAAAGTGCTTGCTGATGCTCATTGTTAATTGCCTGTTTGGAACGTCGTGATGATCGATGTCGCCCTGAAACTGATCGACGCTCGCTTGGGGCAGGAGTTTCCTTTGCCCGAATACGCTACCGCCGGTTCGGCTGGCATGGATCTTCGCGCCATGATCGACGCGCCTCTGACGCTGGCGTCAGGCCAAACCGAATTGCTGCCCTCGGGCCTTGCAATTCACATTGCGGATCCCGGTTGGTGTGCGGTAATCCTGCCGCGCTCGGGCTTGGGTCATCGTCATGGATTGGTTCTGGGCAACCTTACCGGCCTGATCGATGCTGATTATCAGGGGCCGCTGATGGTCAGCCTGTGGAACCGAAGCGGCGTGCCCTATACCATCAACCCGGGTGATCGCGTGGCGCAACTGGTTTTCATGCCAGTGGCGCGCGCGCGCTGGGTGCAAGTCGAGTCATTTGCAGAAAGTGCGCGGGGCGAGGGTGGTTTCGGGCACACTGGCGTGCAGTAAACCGGTTGCGTCGATAGAGAGTCTGCCGGGGGAAGACGAATGGCAAAGCGCAAAAAGAACGAATCGCGAGATAAACCGCAGCTTCCGCCCCGTGTGGCGGCCGCGATTCTTGCCGTATTTGCGTTGCTCGCCCTGCTCGGCGGGATCGGGATTCTTTGGCAGACATGGCAGTCGACGCGGGCTGAAAACATCGGGCCGCAGCTGCAAAGTTTGCGTGATGGTTTGGCTGGAACACTGGATAAGCAGGTGGTTGCTGTTCGGCAACGTCTTGATGTGATCGTCGCGGATGCCTATCTGCGAGCAGACGTAGAAGCTGGCGATTTCGAGGGTGCCACGCGCCGCATGAGTGATGCCTGGCCTGAGTTGAAGGACGTCGGGATTTATCACCCCTCACTCGACGAGGCCTTCGCTGCCGATATTGCGCGCGTCGGCTTCGGCAAACTCGCATTGCTCACCACGGCGGCCAATCAAGGCGTGGGTGTCGTTGACGTGGTCGGACGGGGCGATGCGCTGGAGCTCGGTGTAGCCGCTCCGGTGAAGGGTGATAACGACACGAATTCTGCTGTGGCATACGGGTCGATGCCGCTGGATGTGCTGATTCAGCCGCTGCGCGATGCCAACATTCCCGGTGGGTATTTGGAGCTGCGTAGCGGGCAGCGCGTGCTGATCGAGCGTGGTGATGCCGAACTGCGTCGGACGGCACAATTTTCATCCTTGAATGACATACCGCTGCGCATCGGAACCGCTGCACCCACGTTTGTTTCAACCTTGCCGTATTCCATGCGCACCCAGCTTTTGCTGGGCTTAGGTGCCTTATTGCTGGCGGGCGTGCTGGCTTGGAAGGTGCTTAAGGCGGTGGAACAGATGAACGGGAAGGGCGCAATGAAGGAGCCGACGTTGGCTGATGCATTGCGGCAGGCCGAGAGTGATGCGCCCGCCAAACGGACCGCTATCGGACTAACGCCAGCGGCGCCGTCCAAACCGGCCATCAAATCGGTATCGGATGTGGTGGTCGATCGCAGCATCTTCCGGGCCTACGACATTCGCGGCGTGCTTGGGAAAACCCTGAGCGACGACGTGGCGCGCCTGATTGGTCAGTCCATCGGCACTGTTATGGCTGAGCGCGGCTTGCAAGAAATTGTCGTCGGTCGTGACGGCCGCCTCTCCGGCCCATCCTTGGCCAATGCCCTGATCGAAGGCCTGCGTTTGGCCGGACGCGATGTGATCGATATCGGTCAAGCGCCAACACCGGTGGTGTATTTCGCCAGTTACCAGCTTCAGACGGGCTCGTGCGTTGCCGTTACCGGTAGCCACAACCCGCCTGACTACAACGGCTTCAAGATCGTGCTGGGTGAGGAAACCCTCTCCGGAGACGCGATTGAGGATCTGTACTTCCGCATTGCAGATCGATTGCTCGATGACGGCGGTAATGGCGGTTTGCAGAGCATGGATGTGGACTCGGACTACGTCACCCGGATCTCCGACGACGTGCAGTTGGAGCGCCCGCTCAAGGTGGTCGTGGACGCTGGCAATGGCGTAGCTGGTGCCATCGCACCGCGCGTGCTGGAGGCCATCGGTGCCGAGGTGATTCCGCTTTATTGTGAGGTCGATGGCGAGTTCCCCAACCATCACCCTGACCCCAGTGATCCTGCCAACCTGCAAGATCTCATCCACTTTGTGCAGAAGTTTGAAGCGGACATCGGCTTGGCTTTTGACGGTGACGGAGATCGACTGGGTGTCGTCACCCGGGCCGGTGAGATTATTTTCCCCGACCGGGTTCTGATGTTGTTTGCGCGCGATGTATTGGCCCGCAATCCAGGTGCAACCGTCATCTATGACGTCAAATGCACCGGCCACTTGGCCGGGCAAATTCTGCGCAACGGCGGCAGCCCGGTGATGTGGAAGACCGGACATTCCTTGATCAAAGCGAAGATGCGCGAGACCGAAGCCGAGCTGGCCGGTGAAATGAGCGGCCACTTTTTCTTCCGCGAACGCTGGTATGGCTTTGACGATGGCATCTATTCAGCGGCGCGACTGCTGGAAATCCTTGCCGCTGACGAGCGCGGTGCAGAAGAAATTTTCGATGAGTTCCCCAAAGGCGCCAGCACACCAGAACTCAAGGTCGAAATGGAAGAGGGTGCGCACTACGCCTTTATCGGAAAGTTTGTGGCCCAAGCGAGTTTCGATGACGCCCGCATCTCCACCATCGACGGCGTGCGCGCCGACTGGCCGGATGGCTGGGGCTTGGTGCGCTGCTCTAACACCACGCCATCGCTGGTCTTGCGCTTTGACGCCGATGATGAGGACGCACTCCAACGCATTCAGGAAATCTTCCGTGCCCAGATTCTAGCGGTCGACCCAAGCTTGTCATTGCCGTTTTGACCCCCGCGCAGCGCGCTGAGTCTTTAGACGTGTGACACAAAAGCTCTCTCCAAGCCCTGCAATAAAGCCGAAGCGTACGCCCAGCGAACTTGCACAAAAAAACCCCGGCATTGCCGGGGTTTTTTGTTGTGACTCAGATTGAATCAGCGCTTCATGAAGTTGAAGAACTCTTCGTTGGTCTTGGTGTTCTTCATCTTGTCCAGCAAGAATTCAATCGCCGCGAGCTCGTCCATCGGATGCAGGAGCTTGCGCAGGATCCAGATCTTCTGCAGGAAGTCAGGATCGATCAGCAACTCTTCACGGCGGGTGCCGGAGCGGTTGATGTTAATCGCCGGGTAGACGCGTTTCTCGGCGATACGACGATCCAAGTGCACTTCCATGTTGCCGGTGCCCTTGAATTCCTCGTAGATCACCTCGTCCATCTTTGAGCCGGTGTCGATCAGCGCAGTCGCGATAATCGTCAGCGAGCCGCCTTCTTCGGCCTTACGTGCGGCGCCAAAGAAACGCTTGGGGCGCTGCAGGGCATTGGCGTCGACACCACCGGTCAGCACCTTGCCGGAGCTCGGGATGACGGTGTTGTAGGCACGAGCCAATCGCGTGATGGAGTCAAGCAGGATCACCACGTCTTTTTTGTGTTCGACCAGACGCTTCGCGCGCTCGATGACCATCTCGGCTACTTGCACATGGCGCGCTGCCGGTTCATCAAAGGTGGAGCTGACGACCTCACCGCGCACACTGCGCTGCATTTCGGTGACTTCTTCCGGACGCTCGTCGATCAACAGCACGATCAGATGCACGTCGGGATAGTTCTGGGCGATGGCTTGAGCGACGTTCTGCATCAGCATCGTCTTGCCGGCCTTTGGCTGGGAGACGAGCAGTCCGCGCTGGCCACGCCCGATTGGCGCAACCAAATCGATAATACGGCCGGTGATGTCCTCGGACGATCCGTTGCCGCGCTCAAGCTGAAAGCGTTCGCGTGGGAACAGTGGCGTCAGGTTCTCAAACAGAACCTTGTTCTTTGACGCTTCCGGTGGCTCACCATTGATGGTGTCCACCTTGGACAGGGCGAAATAGCGCTCGCCGTCCTTCGGGCTGCGAATGCGGCCGGTGAGGAAGTCGCCGGTGCGCAGATTAAAGCGTCGGATTTGGCTCGGCGAGATATAGGTGTCGTCTGGACCAGCCAGATAGCTGGCATCAGCCGAGCGCAGGAAGCCAAAGCCGTCTGGCAGAATTTCCAGCACCCCGTCAGCAGCAACGCCGTCGCCGTGGCGGGTGAGGATCTTCAGTACCGCGAAGGTGACGTCCTGCTTGCGCATGCGCGCCACGCTGTCGCCGATGCCAAGTTGTTCGGCAATATCGAGCAACTTGTGTGCCGGCATGCGCTTGAGGTCGGCGAGGCTATATATGGGGAAATCCGGCGGCAAGGCGACCGGCGCACGATTTTCGTGAACGGGCAAATCCTCATCGCCTTCGTCCGGCATCCCATCACGGGGCGGACGGTCATCGCGAGTGCTGCGCCCGCGGCGACGATCACGTCGGTCACGATGCTTAGGGCGGTTGCGTGAGCCGGGCTGCGCGTCGTCAGTTGCTGTCGTCTCGCCGGGTTTGGCGGTACGGGCTTCCTGCTCACCTTGGGTGGCAGGCTGCTTCGCGACAGCGTCTTGGGCACGCTCGGGAACGGTCTTCTCGACCGGAGTATCGGTAGAATTTTCTTGCACGGAGAGTATCTCGCCAGAAGGAGTGCGAGTGGGTCCTGAAGCGGACGGAGTCGGTATACAAGCGGCGCGGAACCGCGCCAGCAGAGCGTCTAAACATTACACGCATACGCGCAGAACGTAAAGAAGCCGGACATGATGCGGTTCATCAACCGCATCATGTCGTCTGGATCAGATCGCTTTGTCGATGAATTGAGCCAGCTGGGCCTTGCCGACGGCGCCGACCTGGGTCGCATGAACCTTGCCGTCCTTAAACAGCAGCAATGCCGGGATTCCGCGGATGCTGTAACGCGCTGCGACCTGTTGGTTCTGATCGACGTTGACCTTGACGACCTTAACGCGGCCGGCGTATTCATCAGCCAGCTGGTCGACGATCGGGCCGATCATCTTGCACGGGCCACACCATTCGGCCCAGAAATCAACCAGCACGGGGACGTCCGAAGTCAGGACCTGGGACTCGAAATCAGCGTCGTCTATATGGATCACCTTGTCACTCATCAATCACTCCTGAAGGAATCAGCGCGTATATCGCGCAGTATCAGCTACAATTGGCCCTCGTTGCCGCTCAGCGCGTATATCGCGCAGTATCAGCTACAATTGGCCCTCGTTGCCGCCGTTTCAAGGGCGGGGTTCGAACGCCGTTTCCCGAAACGGCAGTTTGGCTGCTTGCCTTCAGTCGGCGCAAGATCACTCGCAACCGATGCGAGACGACTCGACTGCAGCCCCGCGACGTGACGCCTTAACCTTCGTTCCCCCCCAGCCCGCGCATGCGATGTTACGCATCGCAATACCTCTCAAAGAGCCGCGGCGCGCCATATCAGGAATTCCATGAGCGACAAACCGCTGACCGATATCACCTTTTCCAGCTTGCCGCTGGTCCCTGCCGTGCACGATGGCCTAGAGGCAGCGGGTTTCACCCGGTGTACGCCCATCCAAGCCATGAGCTTGCCGCTGGCGCTCACTGGCCGCGATGTCGCAGGCCAAGCTCAGACCGGCACCGGCAAGACGCTGGCCTTTCTTGTGGCGGTGGTGAATCGCCTGTTGACGCGACCAGCACTTGCCGATCGCAAGCCCGAAGATCCGCGCGCCTTGATTCTGGCGCCAACCCGCGAGCTGGCAATCCAAATTCACAAGGACGCGCTGCGCTTCGGCTCCGATTTGGGCCTGAGATTCGCCTTGATCTACGGCGGAGTGGATTACGACAAGCAGCGCGCTTTGTTGCAGGAAGGTGTCGATGTGGTCATCGCCACGCCGGGCCGACTGATCGACTACGTCAAACAGCACAAAGTGGTTTCGCTGCACGCCTGCGAAATCTGTGTGCTGGATGAAGCCGATCGAATGTTCGACATGGGCTTCATCAGCATGCCGGTGCGCACCACGCGCCAGACCTTGCTGTTCTCGGCGACCCTCAGCCACCGCGTGCTGGAGTTGGCCTATGAACACATGAACGAGCCCGAAAAGCTCGTGGTCGAGACCGAGTTCATCACCGCTGCGCGAGTGCATCAGACCGTCTATTTCCCCGCCAATGAAGAGAAATTGCCGCTGCTGCTGGGCCTGTTGTCGCGTCGTGAAGAGCCACGTGCCATGGTGTTCGTCAACACCAAGGTTTTTGTCGAGCGCGTAGCGCGAGCACTGGAGAAGGCTGGTTACGGCGTCGGCGTGCTGTCGGGTGATGTGCCGCAGAAAAAGCGTGAAAGCCTGCTGCGCCGCTTCCAGGCGGGTCAGTTGGAAGTCTTGGTGGCAACCGATGTGGCCGCGCGCGGCCTACACATCGACGGCATCACCTGCGTCTACAACTACGACTTGCCTTTCGATGCAGAAGACTACGTGCACCGCATCGGCCGTACCGCGCGTCTGGGCGAAGAGGGCGATGCGGTCAGCTTCGCCTGCGAGAAATACGCGATGGGTCTGCCGGATATCGAAACATTTATTGAGCAGAAGATTCCGGTTGGCCAGGTTACTCAGGACCTGATGACGGCTTTGCCACGCACGCCGCGCGAACGCGTTGTGCTGCAGGACGACGACGAAGAAGAAGAGAGCCTCAGCGAGATCTTCCAGCAAGTGCGGGAAGAGAAGGCGGCGCAGCACGAGGCGGACAAAAAAAGCGGGTCCTCGAACAGCCGCGGACGCAGTGGCGGTCGCAGCAGTGCCCCGCGTGACAGCAGCGGACCTCGGAGGCAATCGGCTTCGGTTACGCCCAAAGAAGCGGGCGTTGAGGCCGTCGAGGTCGCGGTCGAGGGTGCTGTTGAAGGCAACGCCGAGCAACGCAAACGTCGACGCAAGCCGCGCAAAAAGCCAGAAGGCAGTGCCAACGAGGGCGCCGTGGTCGAGACCATGTCAGGCGTCAACGCGAGGCGCGTGAGCGTGTCGAAGCCCGTTTGCTGCATGGTGATCGTATTGAGACGCCTGCAGCCGCCAGCAAGCCGGAGTCGCCGTCATCGGATTCCCTGCTGGGCCGGCTCAAGACCCGCGTGCGCGGTTTCTTCAATCGTCCTCCGTCACGGCATTAATCGCAGCGACGGATGGTGCGTCGAATCGTCGCTTGTCCCACGAGGACGGCGACGGCTGACGCAATGGTTTGCTACAGTGCGACGGTTCCTGTTCGACCATCGCGCGACCTCATGCCTGACTTCCCGACCTTGACCTTGTCCCCACGCGTTTCTCGCTCGCTTGCGCGCCTGATAGTGCTGGCGGCCTTGGTGTTTTGCGTTTGGAAAGCGGTAGGCCTGCTTTGGTTGCTTTTGGCAGGGCCGCAAGCGCCAATCAGTGTTCCCGCGGCGGGTCTGCCGTCTCAGGACGCACCCGTGGTCAGCGGGGAACTGGCCAAGTGGCATTTATTCGGTGACGCGCAAGGTCGGATTGATCTGGCCGCCTTGGCGCAGGCCAACATCCAAGAAACCGCACTCAAGCTCACTTTGCGTGGCACCTTCAACGAAACGCGGCCGGAAGGCGGTATTGCCATCATTGCCGACGAGCAGGGAACCGACCGCTCCTATCGGGTAGGAGATGTGTTGCCCGGTGACGCGCGCTTAGATGAAGTGCTCACCGGTGTCGTCGTGTTGTCTCGCGGTGGCGTGCGCGAAACGCTCAGTCTGCGCTTGGTCGACGCATCCGGCAGCACGACCAGCGGTGCTGCGCCATCCCGTACGCTTGGCCAATCCTCACGGGCGCCGCTACCCGGCGGTACTCAAACGGGATTGATGCCGATGAAAATCAACCCGAGCATCGCACCAGGCGGCCCGGACCTGCAGACCTATCGCGCCACTAATCTGCCGGATATGCAGGAGTTGGCCAAGCAAGTGCAGGTGTTTCCGGTATTTGAAAATGGCCGCATGCGCGGCGTACGCATGAGCGCCGGACGCGACTCCGATGTATTGAGTCGGGCCGGCCTGAAACCCACGGATATCGTCACATCGGTGAACGGTGTTCCGCTCGATGGCCCAGCTCGCCAGGCCGAACTGCTTTCCAGCCTGCGTGATTCGAGGCAGGTCAAAATCAGCGTCGAGCGCGACGGTCAGACCATCCAACTCCAGTTCGGCCCTTAGGGTCGGCCACAAGGGATCATCCCCAGCCATGTTCCGAACCCACATTGCTCTGTCTGCCTTTAGTTTGACGCTGCTGTTGTCGCTGTCAGCTACAGCTCAAACGACTCCTGCGGGCGTTAGCCCGGCCTCGATGCAAGCCGAAGCGCCGGCTGCAGTAGCTTCCGCTGATGGCCGTCATACCCTCAATTTACGGGCCGCTGACATCGGTGTTCTGGTTCAAACCGTCAGTGAAATCACCGGCAAGAGCTTTATTCTCGATCCACGGGTGGAAGGCCGGGTCACGGTAATTTCCTCCAAGCCGCAAAACGCCAAGGAAATCTACGAAACGTTTTTATCGGTGTTGCGTGTGCACGGCTTTGCCGCAGTTGTGTCCGGCAACATGATCAAAATCGTGCCCGACGCGGTGGCAGCGCAGGACGGCAGCATCGGTAATGGCGACGGTGGTCCGGATGCGCTGGTTACGCAGCTGATTGCGCTGCATCACGTCGCGGCTGACGAAGTGGTAAAGCTGCTGCGTCCGCTCGCTCCGCAACAGGCGACGTTGACGGCTACCTCAAACAACAGCGCGATCCTGATCAATGACCGCGCTGGCAATGTGAATCGGCTGAGGCAACTGATCGCCCGTATCGATACGGCCTCCGATGCCCAAGTTGAAGTCATTCCCTTGCGCCACGCTAGCGCCTCAGAAGTGGCACGTACCTTGGCGACGCTGGATGGCAGCAATGCAGCGCCCGGTGGCGGCACCACTGCGTCGAAAATGATCGCCGACGAGCGCACCAATTCAATCCTGTTGTCGGGCGATCGCGCTAGCCGCTTGCGCCTGCGCAGCCTGATCGCGCATTTGGATACTCCGCTCGATGGCGGTGAGAACACCCAAGTGATGTATCTCAGCTATGCCAGCGCTGAGGATCTGGTACCGATTCTGGACAGTGTCGCCGGCACCCTCACTGGACACGGTAGCGAAGAGGGTGGCAAAGCCAAGACCGCCACCATCCAGGCGCACATGGAAACCAATGCGCTGATCATCACCGCAGCACCGGCCGTATTTCGCGACTTGGCGGCTGTGGTGCGTCAACTCGACGTACGACGTGCGCAGGTACTAGTCGAGGCCATCATCGCCGAGGTATCCGATGAATTGGCCGATGAGTTGGGCGTGCAATGGCAGAGCACCAATTTCGACGGCGAGCGCGGCTATATCGGCGGGACCAACTATCCGGGCGCGGGTGGCGTCGGCGGCATCATCAACGCGATGCAGAACCCGATCCAAGCGCTCGGTGGCAGCAGTGGTGCCAACTTGGGATGGATCGGCGGCCGCATCGAAGTACCTGATGGGAAAGGCGGCACCGTCACCTTGTTTCAGGTCGGCGCGCTGGTCAAAGCGCTGCGTGGCGATGGCCGCGCTAACGTCTTATCGAATCCATCGATTGTCACATTGGATAACGCCGAAGCGCAGTTCAAAGTGGTTCAAGAAGTGCCCTTCCTGACCGGTTCCTACACCAATGCATCGTCCGGCGGTGGTAATCAGCCGAGTAACCCGTTTCAAACCGTTGAGCGCAAGGATGTCGGTCTGATTCTCACCGTTACCCCGCACATCAACGAAGGCGACGCGGTGCGTCTTGAGATCAAGCAGGAAGTCTCAGCCATTGCCAGTACCGTAGCCGGTGCGGTGGACTTGATCACCAATAAGCGCGAACTCACGACCACGGTGCTGGTGCCCGATGGCGGCCTGCTGGTGCTCGGCGGCCTCAAGGAAGAAGAAACGCGCCAGAACACTCAAGGCGTGCCAGGCATCAGCCGTATCCCATTGATTGGTAACCTGTTCAAAAGCCGCAGCGCCAGCCACAGCAAACGTAATCTGATGGTCTTCCTGCGCCCGATCATCTTGCGCGATGCCATCACCGAGGCCGCCGTTTCGAGCGAGAAGTACAACTTCCTGCGGGCCGAACAACTGCGTATGCGTGAGAACAGCGAGCTGCGCTATCGCGGCGCGCAGCAGCCTCTGCTACCGGCCCTCGATCCGCCCGTATCCGGTGATTTATTCCGCAATCCGCCGCCGATTGATCCGCGTCAGCTCGACGAGACAGGCCGCCGTGATTGAGGCCGTGCCCGCGCGCCCGAGCTTCGGATTTGCCCGTCGTCACGGCGCCACCATCGTTGCCTTCGAGCCGGAAGTGGCCCGCGTGGCGTGTCGCTCCGACGTGCAACCCTCGGTGCTGGCCGAGTTACGACGGCATGCGCGTCGCCCGCTGAAACTTGAGCGTCTCGATGCCGAGGCTTTCAATAGCCTTCTGCGCACTCTGTATGAGGGTGGTTCTGATGATGCCTTGGCGGTTGCGGCCGACATGGATGGCACGCTTGATCTCAACCAGATCGCCGATGCCCTGCCTGAACCTACCGACCTTCTGGAAAGCAACGACGACGCGCCAATCATTCGCCTGATCAATGCGTTGCTGACCGAAGCCGTGCGTGAGAACGCCTCGGACATCCACATCGAACCTTTCGAG
>CAJDUW010000077.1_pt1 | contig 13082 bp, 11 predicted proteins | sample 7390931 | NCBI WGS metagenome assembly CAJDUW01 (sample SAMEA7055687, study PRJEB34461) | soil metagenome | biome: terrestrial ecosystem; feature: Peninsula; material: soil | place: Antarctica | collected 2016
CGTGCTTGCGACTCCGAACTGTACGCGATGCGCGTTCGCATCGAAGCCTGTCCAAAGCTCGCGCAGGCAGTTCAGTCCACGTAAGTCCGGATCGTCTGCCGCACGCCGCGGATCACGCATCACGATGCCATTGCCGGGTGGGATCCCACTGGCGTCACTCCACCACACTGCACGTTCAGCCACCGTGGATGGTCGCGGCGCGCCCTGCTCATCCAGCAGACTGTATTCAAAACCACAGGGATGTTCACCCGCGTCAAAGCGACCATAGGACGAGGCATAGGTCGCCGCCACAGCACGCCACAAATCGAAACCGACGGTGGTCACGCCGCTGTGCAGCGCATAGTCATCAAAACCGGCTGCGTGCAATTGGGCGCGGGCGTCTTTGGCTTGTGCGACGAGGTCAGCGCCGGAAATGTCACCGCGTTCAGCCAAACTCGTGCAACGCTGGCTGCCCAATGCGCGCAGACCGTCGGGCATCGGCGGTATCGGCCAGTCGTCCAAGTCCAGCACGGCGCAGGGCATTAAGCGTGCCGCCAACGTGCTGTAGTCAAAGAGTGAGCGCGCACCCGCCGCATCGGCGTAGATATTCGGCTCGCCGGCGACCACGGCATCGATCAGCTCGTCTTCGACCTCCGCTGCGCGCAGCACCGCCCCGCCGCCATTGGAAATGCCGACCGCGATCACGCGCGTGTTGGCAGCGGTGAACGGGCCATTTTGTGGAAAGACCCGATCCAGCACAGTCAGACCAAACTCGACCGCCTGACGTACATGGCGGCCCCAGTCGGCTTCCGGATTGTCACGCGAATGGGCGTGCTTGAAGGCGATATCGGCCGTCGCATCGGTTTCGGGTACGAACGCGTTGGGACTTGTGCTCGCCGGTGCCAGCGTTCCATCCAGCCCTATGGCCTGTACCTCCGCCAGATCCACGTAATCGCTACCCGCGCCCTTGTCGGTATAGACCACAGCACAGCCTCGCGGCAGCGCCCAGGGTGCAGCGACCGCAATCGCACCATAAACACCGCGCGAGCCGGAGGCCGGTGCGACGACGAGACACGGCTGCGCAGGATCAAAATGATCGGGCAGTTGCAGCAGCACCCGATGTGGCTGATGCGCACCGGCCAATGTGGCGAACGCAGAGAACTCACGTCCCGGCACCACCGGCAAGGCATCGCCGGCCCCACCGCCGGGGCGCAAGTCTGCAATACCGCGCCAGTTGTTCCAGATCGCACGACGGCGTAACTCCGCCGCTGTCGGCGCATCGCTGTCGCTGACGGCAGGCGCTGCGGGTGAACGCAGACCCTCAATCCCAAGACCAGCACTGACTAGCTCATCCGTGCCGCGATGGATGGTTTCGCGAATTGGGCTGAAACGATCAGCAGACATATCGGTAGTGGTATCGACGGCGCTATCGACGGCGGGGCTAGTCGGCGGCGGGGCGCAGGCCAGCAGAGACAGCGCGGCCGCGAACGAAAGAAAGCAGGGAAGTCGTCTGTTCATGATGGCACCTTAAACCGAGTGGGCGCAGGATAAAACTGGACTTTGGGGCTGGATCAACCGCGCAATAGCGTCTTGGATTGAGGACAAATCGGGCGTGACACTACAGACACGCGCCGCGATCAGTCATCATTTCACCTTTGCGGCCTACTAGTTCGCGCTGCCAACTTCCTTTAACGGAGCCTTTCATGTCGTACGAAATGGTCGAAAAACTCATTCAGGACCATGCCATTGAATTCGTCGATCTGCGTTTTGCCGATGTCGCCGGATGCCAGCATCATGTGACCTATCCGGTGCGTGTGGTCGAACGGGCTCTGTTTGAAGACGGGCGAATGATGGATGGCTCATCAATTCGCGGCTGGAAGGGCGTCAACGAGTCGGACATGGTCTTACTGCCCGATCCGGCCAGTGCGTTTGTCGATCCCTTCACCGCCGATCCGACTCTGGCCATCGTGTGTGATGTGCTGGAGCCGGCCACGATGCAGCCTTACAGTCGCTGCCCGCGCTCAATCGCGCGACGCGCTGAGGCCTTTCTGAAAGCCAGTGGCATTGCCGATACCGCGTATTTTGGGCCGGAACCGGAGTTTTTCGTATTCGACTCGGTGCGATGGGGCAATGATATGGGCCACACGTTCTTCCATATCGAATCCGAGGAAGCCGCCTGGAACTCCGCGCGCGAATACGAGCACGGCAACTCAGGGCATCGCCCCGGTATACGCGGTGGCTATTTGCCGCTCCCGCCGACCGATTCTCTGCATGATCTGCGCGCCGAGATGGTGAAGACGCTGGAAGCGATTGGAATCGAAGTTGAGGTTCATCACCACGAAAATGCCACCGCTGGTCAATGCGAAATCGGGGTCAAATTCAGTTCACTGGTGCAGATGGCGGATCGTTTGATGGCGCTCAAGCATGTCGTGAGAAATGTCGCTCACCGCAACGGTAAGACGGCGACGTTTATGCCCAAACCGCTAGTCGGCGACAGTGGATCGGGTATGCATGTGCATCAGTCACTGTTTCGCGATGGCAAGAATCTGTTTTCTGGTGAAGGCTACGGTGGCTTGTCGCAACAAGCGCTTTGGTACATCGGCGGCGTGCTCAAGCATGCGCCGGCGATCAATGCCTTCACCAATGCCACCACCAACAGCTACAAACGCTTGGTGCCGGGCTTTGAAGCCCCGATCCTGTTGGCGTATTCGGCCCGTAACCGCTCGGCTTCGTGCCGTATTCCGTGGGTTTCCAGCCCCAAGGCCTGCCGCGTGGAGATGCGCTTCCCGGACCCGATGCAGAGCGGCTATCTCAGCTTCGCCGCCTTGCTGATGGCCGGCTTGGATGGCATTCGCAACAAGATCGATCCGGGTGCGCCGTCTGACAAGGATCTTTACGATCTGCCGCCGGAAGAAGAAAAGAATATCCCGACCGTGGCGCTTTCGCTCGACCATGCGTTGCAGGCGCTTGACGCGGATCGGGACTTCCTCAAGGCCGGCGGCGTGTTCAATGACGACTTCATCGACAGCTACATCGTGCTCAAATCCAAGGAAGTCAGCCGCTACCGCGCGGCAACCCATCCCTTGGAATACGCGATGTATTACGGACTGTGAGCCCGCTATCGGCCAACGACTTGATCCAACCGGATTGAACCGGACCATCGGCAGTGCCAAAGTTGAAGGTCGACTTGTGCGCTGCCACATTTAATAAGGACATCCTCATGACCCAAGCCACTTCTGCCGGTGCGCGTTTTCGCACGGCACTCGAACAAGAATCCCCGCTGCAGGTGATTGGTGCGATCAACGCCAACCATGCCCTGTTGGCCAAGCGCGCCGGATATCGCGCCATTTATTTGTCAGGTGGTGGGGTAGCGGCGGGCTCGCTCGGCATGCCGGATCTGGGCATCAACACGCTGGAGGATGTGTTGATCGATGTGCGTCGCATCACCGATGTCTGTGACCTGCCCTTGATGGTTGATATCGATACCGGCTTTGGCCCGAGTGCTTTCAACATCGAACGCACGGTGAAGTCGCTGATCAAGGCGGGTGCCGCTGCCTGCCATATCGAAGATCAGGTTGGCGCCAAGCGCTGCGGTCATCGACCCGGCAAGGAAATCATCACGCAAGCTGAGATGGTGGATCGGATCAAGGCCAGCGCCGATGCCAAGACCGACCCGAACTTTTTTCTGATTGCGCGCACTGATGCGATCCAAGTTGATGGCGTCGACAAGGCGATTGAGCGCGCTATCGCCTGCGTTGAGGCGGGTGCTGACGGGATCTTTGCCGAGGCCGCCTACGATCTGGATACCTACAGGCGCTTTGTCGATGCTGTGAAAGTTCCGGTTCTGGCCAACATCACCGAGTTCGGTGCGACCCCGCTGTTCTCGCGTGAGGAACTCGCTTCCGCTGGCGTGGCGATCCAATTGTTCCCGCTGTCGGCATTTCGTGCGATGAACAAGGCGGCTGAGAATGTCTACACCGCGATTCGCCGCGATGGGCACCAAAAGAACGTCGTCGACACCATGCAAACCCGTGAAGAACTCTACGACCGCATCGGTTATCACGAGTTTGAACAAAAACTCGACGCCCTATTTGCCACAAAAAAATAAGCGTCACAAGAACTTTGATGGAGTAAGTACCATGAGCGAAACCACTATTCCCGGCTTCAAACCAAAAAAATCCGTCGCCCTGTCCGGCACCGCGGCGGGCAATACCGCACTGTGCACGGTGGGTCGTTCCGGCAACGATCTGCACTATCGCGGCTACGACATTTTGGACTTGGCTGATGTCTGCGAATTCGAAGAAATCGCCTATCTTCTAGTGCATGGCAAGCTGCCCAATCGGCCTGAACTGACGGCTTACAAAAGCAAGTTGAAAGCCTTGCGCGGTATTCCTGCGGTCGTGAAGTCAGCGCTAGAGGAATTGCCCGCCTCCGCCCACCCGATGGATGTGATGCGCACCGGTGTCTCGGTTCTGGGCTGCGTGTCGCCGGAAAAAGACGACCATAACCATCCCGGCGCGCGTGACATCGCCGACAAGCTGATGGCCTGTCTTGGCTCGATGTTGCTGTACTGGTATCACTACAGCCATAACGGCCGCATTATCGATGTGGAAACCGATGACGATTCCATCGGCGGCCATTTCCTGCATTTGTTGCATGGCGAAAAGCCGCGGGATTCTTGGGTTCGTGCCATGCACACCAGCTTGATCCTCTATGCCGAGCACGAGTTCAACGCCTCCACGTTTGCCTGCCGCGTAATCATGAAAACCCCGATCAGGCCGAAGCCGACATCCGCGAGCGCGTGGGTCGCAAGGAAGTAATCATCGGTTTCGGTCATCCGGTTTATACGGTGTCGGATCCCCGCAACCAGGTCATTAAAGAAGTCGCGCGGCAGTTGTCGGCCGAGCAAGAGAACATGAAGATGTATGCCATCGCCGAGCGCCTAGAGTCGGCCATGTGGGGCATCAAAAAGATGTTTCCCAACCTCGACTGGTTCAGCGCCGTCAGCTACCACATGATGGGCGTGCCGACCGCCATGTTCACTCCGCTGTTTGTGTTGGCGCGCACTGCGGGCTGGAGTGCCCACATCATCGAGCAGCGCATCGACGGCAAAATCATCCGCCCCAGTGCCAATTACAACGGGCCCGAAGATCAAAAGTTCGTGCCGATCGACCAGCGCGACTGAGCCGTGTCAACTCGGCTTCGCGGGCATTCACGCGAAGCCGATCTCGCCAAGCTCAGTGGCTTTCCAAGGCCGCTTCCAGACGTGCGGTGATCCATTCTTCGGCAAAACTGCGCAGCCGGTAATCGCGGATAAAACCGCAATGTCCACCGAATGGAGCAATTTCTAGTTGGGCGTTGGCCGGCAGCTGCAGGCTGTGGAAGTCGTCCACCGGAATAATCGGGTCATCAGCCGCCGTCAGAATGCTCACCGGCACTTCTAGCTTGGCCAGTCGCTCGGCGGCGACGGAGTAGCCATCCAGATAGGCGTCGAGCGTGTCGAAATCGGTATGCCGTTCGACCAGCGTGCGCGTCAGCTCGCGCAAGCTGGTGTGCAAGTCGTTGCGGCTGAAGTGGAAGTTCTGCGGATACAGCGCCTGTTTGCGTTGTAGCGATCGGCCCCACTTCTGCAAGAAATAGTGCTCATAAAACCACGGCGCGGATTCGATAGCGCGCATGCCGGCGCTAGGGCTGATGACCGGACACACGGCAGCCGCATGAGCCAATTCGATACCCGCTGACGGGGCCTTCAGTGCTACGCGCAAAGCAAAGTTACCGCCCAATGAGTAGCCGGCCACGCACAGACGCGGGTGCGGCACTTCGCTTGCCAGCATCGCGATTGCACCCACCACTTCGTCAATCCGGCAGGAATGAAACAAGCCCGGATTGAGCGCGTGGGTGTCACCGTGGTCACGAAAGTGCAAGCGGAAGACGTCGAAACCCGCGTCTAACAAGCGCGCGCCGGTGTAGAGCACGTAGTTGGAATCGATCCGACCTTCCCAGCCATGCAACAACACGATTAAGGCACGTGGTTCGGACAAGCAAGTTTGGCGCGTGAGAAAACCCTGCAAGCGCACGCCATCGCCGGCATCGAGAATCCGCTCTTCCGCGTGTTCAATCAACTGTTTTGCGGCGCGCCGCGCACCCATTTTGCGCAGGCGGCTGGACGCCAAAATCGATTGCACATGGCGATTTCGCAATAGCCGTGGCGGCTCGAATGTGGCGTTTTTGTCGATCACGAGGCCATGGCTTCGATGATACGTTCGCGTGCCTGCTCGGCCACGTAGCGACGCCCTTCGCTGCCCGGATTTATGGGAGCGAGGAAATGCACTTCGGCAATACGAGGCGGCTCACCCAGCAGACGCAGGAAGTTCTGCAGGAAGTGCTCGCCGCGGGCAAAGGCCACGATGGCCTGCGCATTGCCGCCCTTGCCGTAGCGTAAGGCGACTGGCTGCACCGGCACTTCCGCCTCGAACGCGGCTTGGAAGATGCGGGCGTGGAAGGTCCGAACGTTCTCGCCGCCGGTGGTTCCGCCTTCCGGGAATACGCCCACGGCCTGGCCTGCATCGAGCCGCCCGATCATCATTTCAAGCACGCCATTAAGCGATTCGTTGCTGCCACGTTGGTGGTAGATGGTGCCGGCACGACTGGCCACCCAACCCATCAAGGGCCAACGCCCGATCTCAGCTTTAGCAACAAAGCCGACTACGCGTTGGCTGTGGACAAGCACAATATCGATCCAAGAAACGTGATTGGCCACCAGCAGGTGCGGCCCAGGCAAGGGCGCGTTGATACGGTGGATGCGGAAACCAAAAATGCGCAACAGGCCACCTGACCACGCACGGATGACGCGATGATCGACGCGCTCACCGCCCACGCACCAGCGTGCGGTGTAAGGGTTGATCAGGAGCAAGGTGAGCGGTAAGCCAAGCAGAAGATGCAGCAGCAATAAGGGCACGCGCCAGACATAGCGCAGCGGCCGCATCAGGTCACGTTGTTTGTTTACGGATGCCTCGGAAGATGGCGCAGGCCGCATATCCACTCAGTAGCTTGCCGGATAGTATCCACCCAGTTTACCGAACCAGCGGCTGCTGCGACTCGCCCGCGCGGGCGAGTCGCACGCGCGATTCAGCCTGACACGCGACCCTGGCGTGGTATGACTGCCATTGTCAGGCGTGAGACGCAGAGGAGCTGCCCGGCTTCGTTTTCGATCCGGATGTCCCAAACCTGAGTGTTGCGACCCACATGCAAGGCACGGGCCGTGCCGGTCACCGTGCCCTGAGTCGCGGCGCGCACATGGTTGGCAGAAATTTCCAAGCCCACCGCCATCGATACCTGTGGATCCAGATACAGATTGGCGGCGGTGCTGCCCAGAGTCTCGGCCAAGGCTACCGAGGCGCCGCCGTGGAGCAGGCCAAAGGGTTGTCGAGTGCGCGCATCGACCGGCATCGTGCCACGCACAAATCCCACACCAATCTCGGTGAACACGATGCCCAGATGATCAACCAGTGTGCCGGCGGTGGACGCGTTGAGTTGCTCAACGCTGGCCTGTTGAAAAAATTTCATCAACGCACCGTGAAACTACTGGGTCGCCAGCTTTGCTTGTTCAGATAGCTGCGCTTGGAGGCGTAGCCGCTGGAGCTGCCATAGCCGATACCAAAGTCACGCTCACGCCGATTGCGCATACGGTTTTGCAGCTCGTCACGACGTGATTCCAGCCAGCCGGCGCGACCCACTGCGGCCGGATCTTCACCACGGCGTGAGGCTTCGTTCTGGCGGTAATCGCAGAAGTCCTCGTAGGCATCCATTTCGTGTTTGAGCTCGCGCACGCACAACTCAATCATGATGGCGTCATCGAGATAGCCGAGCACCGGCACCGAATCGGGAATCACATCAGCGGGGTCGGCAAAGTACACTAGAGCCGCCATCACGCGCTTGCGATCCTCATCCGGCAGGTCCCAGCCCTCATCGCGCAGCATGGCGATCAGGTTGTCCAACTTGGCCAGACGTGCGCCGATGAAGTCGGGAACCTCAGTTTTTTTAGCCTCACTCAGAAGCCCGACAGCGGCGGCGATGACTTCTTCGGCACTCTTGTTGCCGGCGGCTTCAGTCGCACTGCGCTGCGCGGCAACGAAATGCTCGAGATCCTGATCGCTCAGTTCGAACGAGATGTTCATAGACATGGAACGGATCCTGCAAAGTGAGGTTAAGCGTGCAGCCTAGCCAAGTGGACGTTAAGCCGTCAATCTGACAAAGAATTGGCTCAGAGAATTGGCGCCAATCCAGCGCCAAAAGCGGTCAGTACACGGGTATAGATCGACTTGAGAGGAACATCCACCTCAGGAAAGTCGCCGACGGGCTCGTAACAGTCTTGAAACCTAGCATCGTCGCGTGCAACAGGGGCGCAGCCGGGTTTCATCTGCCAGCTAGTGGCGTAACGAAATGGCCAGATATCAAACAGAGGCAGCATCTCAAACGTCTTGCCAAGGCTGTAGTTGAGGCCCGATAAGACCGGTGCCTTGGGGCGCGGTGCAATCACCCAGGCGTTTTCCGGTGCGGCATCGGCCAGTATGTGTGAGGCGAGCTCGCGCGCGAAGTCGGCGTCATGCACGATCACCACGCTTTCAGTGTTGTATCGATCCGAGCGCGGATCGAAGTTGTGTGTGCCCACCAGTGCCACGCGCTCGTCAATCACCATGGACTTGGCATGCAGACCCATGCGGATACCGGCGCGTTTCAGTGAAACACGGCCGGTGCGACGTCGACTGCTGGAGCCGAGTCCGGATGAACCAAAGGCGCGGCGCGATTCGGTGGCGCGATCACCCAATACCGGATTGGGCGCGATCGATGGCCCGCCCAAAGCCAGATCGGCGTCGATCGGCGCGTCACCCGGGAAGGGCTTGTACTCGTAGATATGCAGACCGAACTCGCGCAGGTAACGGCGTTTGTACTTGTGCGAAAGTGCGTAGACCGGAAACGCATCGGTCGAGGCTAGGCTGTTGGTCGAGACAATGATTCGCGGCGGATCAACCCGCTTGTGCAGTTGGCGCAGGCTATTTTGCGCAGTGCGCGAAAACACCAGATAAGGCGTTTGCAGCAGAATGCGGTCGTGCGCGGTGTTGAACATGAGCAGCAAACGCGCCGACAGATCTTCCTCGCTTGGATCGTTGCGTTCCAGTGTTTTGTTGGGCCGATCCGAGACGAACTCGACCTGACCCACGCTGCGCACATCAGCCAGCAGCCGGGTCGCAATCAGCGCATCGTTTGACGCTTGTGCCGCGACCAATGCGACTCGCTCTGGATAGACCGGCACGCGGGTCAATCGGGTGTCTTGACGGGGTTCGGTCGCGTGCAAGCGCGGTCGCACATCACGCAAGGCCGCCGCAGGAACACTGCGCTGGTGATGCCAGAAACGCTCAAATGATTCGCTCATCTGCGTGGTGGCCGGCCCTGCCACTAGGATGTCGCGGTCGCGGTAATTGAAGCTCGGGTCCCAGTCGAAATAACGATTCTGATAGTTGCGTCCGCCGGTGATGCCGACCGTGTCATCCACCAGCAGAAGCTTGTTGTGCATGCGCTGGTTGAAGCGGGTGAAGCAACACAGGATGCCGGCTACGAACTCCATTGGCCCGGTGCGGGCTTTGCCGAAGGTAGGGTTGTACAGACGCAATTGGAAATTGACGTGCGCCAGTGCCAACTCTGATACCAGCTCGGCGTCATCCACACTGAACAACTGATCCAGCAATAGCCGCACCTTCACCCCGCGCTGTGCCGCCGCCAGCAGTTCCCGCAAGACCAGAAAGCCCGAATCATCTTCGGCGTAGATGAAACTTTGCATGTCGATGCGCTCACGCGCGGCGCGGATCAGATTGATCCGGGCGATGAGGGCATCCTGACCGTTTTCCAGCAACAACAACCGATGACTTGGAGCATCGGGCGTGCTTTGTTCCACGGCTTGGTGGCCCAGTTCATAAAGAGCCGAGTCCTGCGCGCAGTGGCGGGGCAGATTGCAGCTTACGCGCGTGTCCTGCAGGTCACGCACGTCCTCTTGCGCCTGACGGATACTTTGGCGTGAGGGCATGCAGGCCGACAGCATCCCCACCAAGGCGATCATCAACAGCAGGTGCAGGGGTGTTTTCATGGCTCAATCAGCGCGCTGCTGGCTTCAGTTAGATAAACCGAAATCGACAGATGCACCAGATCGCCCAGTGCCAGACGTCGAGCATCCATGCCAAACGCGCTGCGACTGATTGCGGCAGTGGCGCGCACCGGACAGTCGATACCCGGCGTGTCGCAGCTGGCCGGTTGGAGTTCAAATCCGATACGGCCGCGCGCCTCACGCAGTTCCAGCCAGCCCGTGATCTCGCCACCCTCACGCAGACGATGCGGCGTTATCGGATCGGCGCGGAAGCGAATCCAAGGATGGTGCTCGACATCGAAGAACTCGGTCGACTGCGCCCAGGTCAGGTAGCTGCCACGCTGCATTTGCAAGGCGCGCGTATCGATCCCCACATCGACCACGACGCTGCCGTCCGGTTCGCGAAAAGCGCTTCCTTCGAGCACCGGAAATACACCTTCGATGCGTTTGAGCCAAACCGGACGAATCCAGAAACTGGCACTGGCGCGAGTGCTGTCGATCACCAGCGTCTGCGCCCCTGCGTTGTTGCCAGATATCATCAGCCCGGCCCCGGCCATTAGAAAACTCGATAGCCAGAGATATTTCCTCACGATCGCCCCGCCCTGCATGTTCCGTTTGATCAGGGCGACCAGAAGGCGACGAGTTCCAGTTCGCCCGGCTCGATCGGCGTACCCGCTGGCAAGCGCAACACCGCAACTCCGGCTGGCGGCATGCCACGAAACGCGCCCGAACGGCCGGTGCTGAGCAGAGCGACCAAGTGTTCCAGACCGGGGTTGTGTCCAACCAACATGACGACCTGAGCATCCTCGTGATCGTCCAGTACGGTGAGCAGTTCGCCGGGCGAAGCCTCGTAGATGCGCGGATCGTAGCGGGTATCGACCGTGCCGATGCGCGCCAGTACTCGTTCTGCGGTCTGACGAGTGCGCAGCGCGGGCGAGCAGATCAGTCGCTCGATGCTGGGCAGGTCCGCCAGCGTGGCGAGGAATTCGGCCGCGGCACCGGCCTCGCTTTCTCCCAAAACGGACAGCGCTCTATCTGCATCAGCCTGTCCAGACGGAGTCGAATCGGCAGACGCGTGACGCAGCAAAACTATCCAACGGTGTGTGCTCATGGTCGTACCGGTGCGATCGGAAAGAAGGGTATGTCGTAGCGTTGCCAGCGACCTTGCAAGGGCGCTGGCAAGAGGATGCCCGTGCTGACCTTGGCTTGCTCGGGGCTGCTCCAGAATATATTGATATTGCCCGCCGGCACGATGCGGCTGTCCCAATCGGCGTAATGCGGACAACCTGGACAGTGCGGCCTATACGAATTCATCTCAAGCCGACCGGCGCTGATAAAGCCATCACTGAGCAACCAGCGCGGCTTGCCGCCTTCATCGTACAAATACATCAGTACGCTATCGAACCGACCTTCAGCCAACGCCAAGCTTTCCATATCCAAGCCCCAGCCTGGCTCGCTTGGTGGATACCAATGTTGGGTGTAATCCGGGTTGGCGCGTGCCACACCGTCGGTTGTCAGCTGCAGTAACTCAGCACCGCTGCGGCCATCGTCCAGGACCCAAGCCATCATCACTTGCTTGGTGTTGATGCGGGCCAGATGCATCTGGCCCACGCGCTGCTCGACCGGATCGACCGTCGATGGGACGGGCACGCCCGGCGGCGGCGTTCCTATCACCGGTGTGGAGCCAACGTCGTTTCTCACCCGCATCAACGGTTCGTTGAGCTGGTTGTCGACGAACTCACCGGCGACGGTGTACCAGGTGGACGTATGGTCCGGGTTGCCGGTGTACCAGATGCCACCAAAGTCGTGATAGTTGAAACCGTTGCCAGAGCGTGAGGGACTGGAATAGTTGCCGTCGCGGGTGTTGATCTTCGGGATCGAGAGCGGGCAACTGGTGACAGCTTGGCAGTTGGCATCAATGCTGCCCAAGGCCAGTCGACTGGATTGGGTGCTGTACGAGCTTGTGCTCGCGGTAGCAACGTAGTCGATGTTGAGCGCGCTGGAGCAGGCCGCGTCTGCGCGTATGGCTATGGGCAAAGGCAGCGTGGCGCTTGCGCCGGCGGCAATGGCCGGCAGGCTCAGGACAGATGTTTCCAGATGCAGGCCTGGCGCTGCGAGCGCCTGCGCTTGCGGCGAATGGATGCAGATCGCGGTCCCCGCTTTGGCCGGTTGGTTATAGCTTTCACAGGCCATGTTTAGCGGATCATTGCCACCGACCCCGATCAGTCCAATATTCGCCAGCCCTTATCAGGTGCCGCGACGCGGTATTGATAGGTGACCTCACCGGTGTTGGCGTACGCCACGGCTTGGAACTCGAAGTCGCCCTCGATCTCGCCGCCGCCCACGTAATAGCCCATGTGGGACCACTGGAATACGTGGCAGCCCTGCGCGACACCCGTATTAGCCGCACGTGGGCAGGTGTTGAAGTAGCGATAACGCAAGCCGGCACCGGCTTGGTCGCGCACTACCATGTCATCGTGGTAGGGGCGTAACTGTGGACCCTTGGAGCCCAGCTCCAACTCAGCATCGCAGGAGACAAACCAGTTTCCACCGGGCTCGTCTGGATCGAAGGAGACATAGCCGTTGGTCGACATCACCGCCTTGTTCCAGTTCGCTCCATACAAGGTGAAGCCGGGTCCACCCAAAGCGATTTCACTGCTGCGGGCGTCATCGAGCGGACCGTAGGTATTGCCGTCGGCGACATAGGTTTCTAGTGGTTCGACTGCGTTGGCGCCTGCAGCAATGTCAATGAAGCTGTATCCGCAATCGGTCGCACCCTCGTAGCCGGCCTGATTGGCAATACCATTGCCCGGTAGGCCGCTGGCGGCAGCGAACAAGGACAGGGCGCCTGCAGGCAAGCTGGCGTTGCCGGTGTTCTTGAAAGTCACCGGCACCGTGTAGCGCTCTCCAGGATCGACGCGACTGTTGTTATTGCCACAGACCTGCTGTTTAGCGCCGACATTGG
>CAJDUW010000053.1_pt1 | contig 13041 bp, 8 predicted proteins | sample 7390931 | NCBI WGS metagenome assembly CAJDUW01 (sample SAMEA7055687, study PRJEB34461) | soil metagenome | biome: terrestrial ecosystem; feature: Peninsula; material: soil | place: Antarctica | collected 2016
TTTTTGGCCAATCTCTGCCGGTCAAATTCTCGCCGGCTCTGGGCAATTTCGCTGGCGATGGTGGAAAGTTCGCCTGCCGAACGTGGTCACGTGCGTGGCGGTTCGAAATTGGGAAGGGGTCATGCACTTCCACGTACGGATCCGGACTCCGTGAGTACAGCGCCAAACTTGATGAGAAATCCACGCCAAACTTCGGGAGAATGCATAAGAAAGCGCACGCTCTAGAAGTTTGGCGGGTGAACCAAACTTTGAAAGGATTCTCTTCACGTTTAGCGCGCTCACATCGACAGAGAGCTGGCTGCCGCACGGGCCTGGTGCAAACCAACCGTCAACTGGACTTCGCACGACGTCATAGCCAGTTCGAAGCCTCATTTTGAGGGCCGTTCAACTGTCTCGGCAGCGATATCAGTAATATCCGCGCTATCGTGGGCATATCGCAGCGACAGGTTGAGCCTGTTTTGAAATTCAGTCCCCACAGTCGCACCGTCTTGGCAGTTTTAGTACTGCTGACCTTGCTCGCCATCGTCGCAATCCGCTATTGGCGCGGCCCGCTGCTTCCTGCTTATCCGGTTGAGATGCGTCCGCTGGTGCAGACGGTGGTTGCGACCGGGCGGGTCGTATCGGTGTCGCGCGCGCATGTTGGTAGTCAGATCAGTGGTGTGGTGATCGAGCGTCGGGTGCGCGAAGGCGATCGCGTCGCGCCCGGCGATGTTCTCGCGGTTATGCGCGCTGATGAGCTGGAGGCGAACGTGCTGGAGGCCGAAGCGGCGCTGTCACAACTTGAGCAATCGACACGCCCACAAGCGCAAGCCGCTGTGCGCGATGCCGACGCGAAGCTGGCGCAGGCACATCGCGAAAGCGAACGACGTCGCAGCTTGCTCGACCGCGGACTGATCGCGCGCGAAGCGCTGGAGCAAGCGCTCCAGGCGGAAACGTCCGCCCGCACCGCCGCCGAGCGGACGCGACTGGCGGCCAATGCGCTCGCTGTTGGCGCACCCGATGAAGCCGTCGCTCGTGAACGCCTGGCTGCGGCCCGTGCAGCCTTGGACAAAACGCTGATCCGTTCGCAGGTAGCAGGCACCGTGCTGACCCGTAATGCAGAACCGGGCGATGTGGTACAGCCGGGCAAAGTGTTGTTCGAAATTGCGCGCGAAGGCGATACCGAAGTCCTTGTGCCGCTGGATGAGAAAAACCTTGGCATGGTGGCGCTGGGGCAGCCAGCGCAGTGCGTTGCCGATGCCTATCCGCAACAGGCATTCGCGGCCACGCTCAGCTTCATCGCACCCAGCGTAGACCCGCAGCGCGGCGCGCTGGATGTGCGTCTGACCGTGGACCCAGTGCCGGACTTCCTGCGCCAAGACATGACGGTATCGGTCAATATCGAGACCGCACGGCGCGAGAACACGCTGGTGGTTCCCAACGATGCATTGAATGTGGGCTTGGGCAACCGCGCGACGCTATGGCGCGTCAGCGATGGCAAGGTCAGTCGCACGAATGTGACACTGGGGCTTCGTGGTCTGGTGGCATCTGAAGTCATCAACGGACTCAGAGCGGGTGATTGGGTGCTCGCCGATGGCGGTGCCGAGATGGCGGAAGGGCAGCGTGTGCGCGTCAAGGAAGAAGCGGTCGCGGCTCCAAACAACGGCGCGGCGCGCAACGAACTGCCGATTAAGTTCAACTGAGCCATGTGGCTTGAATGGACCATCGCACTCCGATTTCTGCGCGAAGGCCGGATTCAGAGCGTGTTGATTCTGATTGGCATTGCGGTTGGGGTTGCCGTGATTGTTTTCATCACCGCGCTGATCACCGGATTGCAGTACAACATCATCGACCGCACCCTCGGCACGCAGGCGCACATCAAAATTGAATCGCCGGACGAAATGAATCGCGTGCTGCCCGCTGAGGATGGTGTTTCACAATTGATTCTGGAAACCAAGCGCGCCCAACGCCTACGGTCGATCAACAACTGGCAGCAGGTTCGCGATGCGCTGGATGCCCTGCCGGACGTGGTCGCGGTGTCGCCCATCATCTCCGGGCCCGCCTTTGCACGGCGCGGCGAAGCGATGCAATCGGTGGCCTTGGTCGGAATTGATTTGGATCGCTACACGCGCATCATTCCGCTGCGCAAAGACATAATCGCGGGACAGTTGCGGGTCGGCGCTGGAGACGGAGTAATTGGCAGCCAGCTCGCTCGCACGCTGGGTTTGGAGGTGGGAGATAAGCTGCGCCTAGATGCCGGCGATGGCCGCGACAGCGTGGTTAACGTGGCCGGCATATTTGAGCTGGGCGTGCGTGAGTTGGATGCACGCTATGTGTATCTGGACATGAAGCAGACGCAATCGCTGCTCAATCTGCCCGGCGCAGCCACTGTCATCGATGTCACTGTGACCGACATCTTCGCCGCGAACGAGGCCGCGGCGCGCATTACCCGCTTGACCGGCCTGAAGGCCGAGAGCTGGATGCAGACCAACAGTCAATTGATGAACGCGCTGGATTCTCAGCGCTTGTCCACACAAATGATCAGCTTTTTCGTTGCGATGTCGGTGGCGCTCGGCATTGCCAGCGTGCTGTTTGTCAGTGTGATCCAGCGCACCCGGGAAATTGGCATCCTGCGCGCCATGGGAATCACCCGCCGGAAAATGCTGCGGGTGTTTTTACTGCAAGGCGGTTTGTTCGGGCTCGCCGGCTCGCTGATCGGTGGCGCGGTTGGCTACGGCCTAGTGTGGGCGTTCAACGACCTGGGGCCGCGTTTGTTCCACATTCCGGTCAATCCCATGCTGCTGGTCATGGCTTCGCTGTTGGCAACCTTGACTGGTGTTGTATCAGCCGCGATACCAGCACGTCGCGCCGCGCGAATGGATCCGGTCGAGGCCATTCGACATGTCTGACACGAGCCGGGACGTATTGCGTCTGCAAGGTTTGCGCAAATCCTATAACGTCGGTCTACCGACGGAAGTGGAGGTTTTGCATGGGCTTGATCTCACGCTGGGAGGTCACGATTTCGCTGCTCTGGTGGGGCCGTCAGGTTCCGGCAAAAGCACCTTGCTCAACCTTATCGGCCTGCTGGATGTGCCAAGTGCCGGCGAGCTTTATCTGCTCGGCGAACCCACCCGTGATATGGACGATGCCCGACGCACCGCGCTACGCGGAAGCGCGATCGGTTTCGTGTTCCAGTTCCACCATTTGATTACGGCATTCACCGCGCTGGAGAACGTACTGATGCCGTTGATGATCGCCACCGGTAAACCTTCGGCCGCGGATGTGCGGCTGGCGAGAGATCTTTTGGCCGAGGTCGGGATGGCCGCCTTTGCCGATCGCAAGCCCAATGAGCTTTCCGGCGGCCAGCAACAACGCGTCGCCATTGCACGCGCGCTCGTGTCAGAGCCGGCACTGCTGCTGGCGGACGAACCCACCGGCAACCTCGACAGCCAATCCGCCGATGAGGTGTTCGCGCTGTTCCATCGCTTCAACGAAAAGTTCGCCTGCGCCGTATTACTGGTAACCCACGACACCCGCATTTCCGATGCCTGTGATCGCATCATCACTCTGCAGGACGGCGAAATCATCAGCGATACATGAGCGCCTGTGGCACAGGTGGCGGATAACACGGGACACGCAAGAAGACCGTAATCGCGGCAGCTGGGCTCGTGGAAGGCTTCCAACTCGCGGGCGCTCTGCTATTTGAACTCGTGCTTGTAACGAGTCATGCCATCACTCCTTACGTCCCTCAAGCAGACAATGAGAAGAGCGGAAACAATCGTGACAAATTGTGACGTGTTTTACGATTAATCGCGTTACAATTCGGCGCTGAATCCACCGACTGACGCTTCGCACGATCTGATGAAATGCTTATTGCTGATCGTGCCGCTTTGTAGTTGAAGCGTCTCGGCCGGCATGAGCGCGGTATGACAAAGCTGGCACTCCAGCAAGCGTCATATTTTCATGGCGACTACGAAGATTTTGTTGACGTGAACGGCTTTGGATTCATTTGGGCCCAAACGTATTGTCTGCTTAGCTTGGGGTGTGCTCGTCACTCCCGGAGTGTTGAAGGGGCGGTTTTCGTCTTGGTCAGTAGAACGCTTTATCATCTTTTTTATTGAGGTTTATATATGAATAAAACGATTCTTGCTTTTTCGTTAGCCGCCACACTGCTTGCTGCTGGCAGTGCGTCTGCTATCGACTTGCGCAATAGTGTTGGCGCTGGGGTAGGTGCGGTTAAAGGCTTAACGCTCAGTGACGACGATATCCGCAAAACCGCTGAAGAAAGTTGCGCGGCTTATGACGGACTCAACAAGATTGCTCCGGCTGGCAACAAATACGCTACGCGCCTGGCCCAGTTGACTCGCGGCCTGGACAACGAAGATGGCATGTCACTCAACTTCAAGGCGTATCTGGTCAGTGACGTCAATGCCTTTGCCATGGCCAATGGCTGCGTGCGTGTCTTCGCCGGCCTGATGGATGTGGCGACCGATGATGAAATTCGTGCCGTGATCGGGCATGAAATCGGCCACGTGAAACTTGGTCACAGCAAGAGCAAGATGAAGACGGCCATTCTTACGCGCGCTGCGCGCCAGGGTGCTGCAGCTACGGGTGGCAGGGCTGGACAACTGGCCGAATCCGAGCTTGGCGGTGTAGCTGAAGATGTTATCAATGCGCAATTTTCCCAGAAGGAAGAGTCCGCGGCTGACGCTTATGGCTATAAGTTCATGGTTAAACATAAGTACGATCCCAATGCCATGATCAGCTTGTTCGGAAAATTGGGCGGACAAGGTGGTTTGATGTCGAGCCATCCGTCGTCGCCTAAGCGGGTGAAAGGCATTGAAAAGATGATCAAGAACGGCTGAGTTTTACCAAGAGTGATCCCGGCGCAGCGCCGGGATCACTCTATGCGTGGGCATGAGGCTTTTGGAGTGGGCTAAGCTACGAATACACGGCGATCCGCGATGACATACGTGCGATCTTCTTTGTGAACGCAGGATCTTGCTGCCGAACCGAGTATCAAAAAGGCATTATCCGCTGTCCGCAACGAATACTCCGAATGGATACCATCGCGTATGGTTCTGGCGCCGAGCGCAAGCCGAATGAGCTTTCCGGCGGCCATTAGCAGAGCGCTGCTATTACACCCACACGTGTTTCATACCCGGCCGTGCTGCTGGTAACCGACGACAGCGAACTACGGACGCCTGTGATCGCATCATCACTCTGTAGGACGGCGATATCATCAGCGATACGCTAGCGCCTGAGCCACACGTGGCGGATAACACGGATCAAGAAAAAACATCCTAGTCGGCTCGGTTACGTGCAAGAACGCGGGATGACAGATTCCCACTGAACCGCAGAAATGGAGCCGCAGCCTTGGGTGATGAGCCGGCTACTCAACCGCGTTGATACCCAGTCGACGCATGCGCCGCTCCAAGCGTTCCACCGCGTCGCGCAGTCCGTCGACATCGTCGTGGAAGCTTTCCAGCTCGGCTTTGGCCACCACATCGCGGCTTTCTTCGGTCAAAAACTCTGCGCCATCACGCGCAAAGGCTTTGCCGCCTTCGCGCACGGCATCCAAGCCCTGCTTCACCGCGCGAGCCAGTTGCACACCGAGCACATCACCAAATACGGAAACGAACAGCCCTTCGATATCCGGATCGTAGCGTTGTCCCAAGCCTTGCAGCAGGCGCGCCAATTCGGCATCGCCGCTGATACGCATACGGCCCACGGTCGGGGCGGCATCGCGTCCGGGCAACAGTTGTGAGAACAGAGCGCCCAGCGAGGTGCTCAGGCTGAGATCACTCTCTTCCTCGCTCGCGACAGAGCCGATTTCGAAACGACCCTCACGCAAGGTCGCGGCAAATGCCAGCGGTGGCGCGGTCAGGTGAAACTCCAAGCGTCGGCCTTCAAGTGGCCGCAGCTGCGCCGGCAATTCGGGGTCCAGCGCAACCGCGCGATTGAGAACCACGCCCAACATGCGTCCCAAGGTTGATTTCACCAAGGAGGGCAGGGCAACCGGAGTAGCCGTGTTCATCGCAGACTCCACATCAGGATCTTCATCTGATCAGTGTATCGGCTCGACCATTTGAGGTCGAAACCCGTGTTGAGCTTGACTCAGCCTCGGCCCTGTTCGCGCCACCAGATGCCGAGTTGGCGCAGCCCTTCGATGATGCTGATCTTGGGTTGGTAGCCAAAGTCTTTCTTTGCCGCGCTGATGTCGTAGTAGTGCGGGGTGGAAAGTTGCTCGGCGATAAAGCGCGTCATCATGGGTTCGCCTTTAAGCGGCAGCAGCGAATAAGCCAGCTCCATCAAGCTGCCAACCGTGTAAGCCGCTCGAAACGGGACGAGATCGGTCGCGGTCGGTGCACCGGCAGCACGCAGCAAACTGTTGACGATGTCGGCGATCGTTTTGGGTTCGCCATTAGAGATGAAGTACGCCTTGCCGGCGCAGGCCGCTGTGGGTGTCTCATGCAAGGCGTCGAAGGCATCTAGATGTGCTTGCGCAGCATTGTCGATATAGGTGGTATCAACCAGATTCATGCCGTCACCAACAAACTTGAGCTTGCCGGCGCGGGCCCGCTCCACCAGGCGTGGCAAGAGATGGTTGTCGCCCGGCCCCCAGATCAAACGCGGACGCAGCGCAACAGTCGCGAGCGCGTTGCCGTTGGCTGCCAATACGTGTTCCTCCGCGACCCGTTTGGTTGCCGGATACCACGCTTTGTAGCGATCAGCGGGCGGCGTATTGATTTCGTTGCCGCCGGTAACAGCACGAGTGCCACGGTGAACAACGCTCGGGGTCGAGGTATAAATCAGCGTGCGCACGCGATTCATGCGGCAGGCGGCAATCACGTTCCACGTGCCACGCACGTTAGCGTCGAAATACTCCTGAAAGCTGCCCCAAGCACCAGCCTTGGCGGCGACATGGAACACCGCATCCACGTCGCTGAAGGCCGCCGTGGTTGCTTCGAAGCTGCCGATGTCGCCCTGTAGCTGACGCACACCCAAAGCTTTGAGACGAGGATGCTCGCTACGCGCGAACGACAGAACGTCGTGGCCGCGCTCGCGCAGACCTGCGCTGATCGCGTGGCCGAGAAATCCACCGCCACCTGTAACCAAAACCCTCATGCCACCCATTTCCTCATTTATCAAAGGGGAACTGTAGGTTTGCCGTCATTCGCCCGCAAGCACGCCGGCCCGACGCTAGCCGCTCAGGCGCCGGACTGACGCAACAGTTTTAATACCATGGTCACCACCGTAAACGCGCCAGCCAACAGCAAGCCCCAAAGCAGCCACTGCCACGGCGTGGGTGAACCCGATGCATCCGGGCGCGGTGCCAGCGCTGCGCCACCGGCCAATTCGGCACCACGGCCAAGGTACGCCTCGCTCCAGTGCCAAGCCTGATCCTGCCCGTTACTCAGTTCCAGATAAACCGCCTGCAACGGTGCATCATAACGCCGGCTTCTGGCACTACCGGCAGCCAAGCGCCAAGGGCCATCGCCTTGCGTCAAAAAGGCGAACTGATCGGGACGATACGCCAAAACCAAGGTCGGTGGCCGATTCTGCACCGGCTCGGTGCGTACACGCCAATAACGATCACGTGTCACTGGGATTTCCAGCGGCGCCGATTCCACTCCAGCTTGTTTGCCACTGAGTCGAAAAGCAGGACCTCGGCTACGTTCACGCCACGGCAAATCTGCGCGCACGCGACTTTCTACGATCACGCTGGCGGCTGCGTTGCGATCGGCCAAGTGCACCGACACACGTTCGATTGGAAAGGGGCCGGCACTCGCATAATGGAATACACCAGCCTGCGGCTGAGCGTGGCCGACCAGTTCAATCAACTCCAGCGCCGGCTCGACCTTGCCCTCCGCGCGCCCGCGCAAGGCGCGTATGCTAGCAATAGGCAAGGCTGTTTGCGCATCGGTTCGCTGCAGGCGCAGATAAGGTAGGCCAGTGGCGGCAAACTCGATCTGGCGACGCTCCAAGCGCAGGCCACCCTGATCCAAGATCACCAGCGCTTGGGATGCGGCGATGCGGGTCCACTTGGACAGATCACGGCTGGCAAAGACATCCACACGAGCCACCAGCGGCTCGGAGTCGGACTCGAAGTCTACGTGCAAGCCACGCACGGGCGCGTGCACCGCCGACAGATCAACAAGCCAATCCGCACCAGATATCGGGTCGCGCTCCAGTTCGGCATCCAGGCGCTCCAGTCGTCCATCAACCCCTTGGCTAACCACCAGCCGCATCCGCTCGCCGATGTTGCCGGTCTGGCTGCTGGGAATGCGGAATATGGGTACGTCAATGGGTGCGATCACAGCGCCGAGATTCGAATCACCCTGCACACGCAATGTATGCAGCGGTGCAATCGGAACCTGCTCGTTGTCGCCGTTAAACACCACCAGATCACCCACGTCATCGCGCCAGAGGCGGGCGTAGACCTCGGGCTTAAGCGTCACACGCACCAAATCTTCACCGGTATCTACCGTCATCGGCCATTGCCACGCGAAGTCATGCGGCGTGGGTGGCAAATTGCGCAACTCCTGCGCCGGTGCCACGGCCGCAAACGACGCCAGCAGTACCAATGAAATCAAACGACACATCATGGTGTGCCCTCCTGCACGATGACGGTTTCACGCGGCGGCGTGGGCGCAATTCGCCCGACGACCACCAGCAACAGACCCACGGCGATAAACGAAATGATACCCGTGAGATTACCGACGTACTGACGATCCACCACGGCCAGTTTGACCAATACCACGCCCAAAATGATGGCGCCTACCAACCACACCGACCACAGCAATCGGCGCGATCCCACGACCCATGCCAGCACGCCAACAATGCTCCAAAGGATGGTCAAGGTGGTCTGCGCGACACCGCTTTCGAGCAACAGCGGTGACCACGGCAGGCCGGCATAGTGATGCACCGCGCGCAAGGCCGCGATGCTCAGCCATACGAAGCCAGCCCCAGCAAACAGCGGTGGCAGACTCGGATGTCGGCGCAGATTGACGCAGCGGGCTGCGACCAAGAGACCTACCAGCTGCGGCAAATCGGCTGGATTGAGCAAGGGCATATAAGCCAGTGGTGCGCTATCGCCGGAAAGCGACAACGACTCCACCCATGCCAGCACCAGCACCACACTGGCGGGAATAAACCAAAGCCGCGCATAGACCGGAAATTCTCGCGCCAAGGGGAAGCTGCCTATAGCGGGCCAACGCGCAGTCAGGAGCAACAGCAGCGACAGTGGCAGCAGTGCGGCCATGAATACCCAATCGGCTCCTAAGCCAGCGGACTCGGTCACGCGCATCAAGGCAACACCATAAGCCAAGCTCATCGTCGCCAGAAACAGGACATGCGCCACGCTCAAACCGCGTTGCTGCGGTTCGCGCAGCATCGCCAAAGCGATAAGAGCGGTGGCCAGCCAGATCAACCAGAACAGAGACAAGGGCCAATGCAAGGCGGAGATAGCCAGTGCTTGGGTTTGAGGTGCAAGTAACACGCTGACTGCCAATGCGAGCAACACGCCCCAGCCCAGACGCGGCCAATGCAGGAGTCGACGCAGTACACCAAAGACCAGCAGCGTCAACGCAGCGAATCCGACCCAGCCCGACACAGTAAACAAGGTGGTCTTGTGCAGCAGCAGCGGTGCGGCGTTCTCGATGATCTCGCGCGTACCGGCCAAGCCCCACCACATCAGGCCCAGAACGAAGCCCGGCCAGACCCATCCACGCCCTCGGCCAGCTCGTTCAAATAGCCAACTGATCGCAAATGCGGTGAACGACAACAGCAATACCGTGAGCGCATTGCCATTGATCAGCAACCACTCACCCGGCGCCGCACGCCATCCGTTGCCCTCGATCACCCCGGTCAAATAGGCAGCGGCGGCGAGTAGATGCAGGCCAACACCAATCACTTGCGGCAGAGCCTTGCGCTGGCGCAGGCCTAGCCAGACTAGCGCCGCACCTTCCAAGGCCCAGGTCACGCTGGTGGTGCGCGAGGAGAAAGCCAGCGGTACTGCCAAGGTCGCAAACCCGATTGCCAGCACGCCAAAAGATTGGCTAAGCAGTACTTGATCGCGACGTCGCATCAGCCACAGCGTCAGCAGCGCGTATAGCACCGCCAAGGCCAGCGCACTCCACGCCAAAGCCATTGGTTGCTCATAGAGCATGGCGGCCTGCAAGGGGAATGCCAGCAATGGTGTACCAAATAACAAGGTGCCATCCACCGGATCACGCCCCCGCGCCGGTGCGCGCAATGCGTGCAGTACGACAATCGCGATATAGAACAGGACGAACAGAATCAAGAACGGCTCAACCGTGGCGAAGTGCTCCGGTCGGTAGTACTGCGACCCCCAGCCCAGACCAACAATAAACGTGAAGGCAAAGCCGATCAGGTTGAGTATTCGCCAATGGCGCAACCAAGCGATTGCGAAGACGGCCAAGTTCAACAAGGCATAAAAGGAGAACAAGGCGACATGGCTACCTTCGCCCGTCGACAACAAAACCGGCGCAAGATATCCACCAAGAAAGCCCAGAACCGCCAGAGCCAGCGCATCCTGCAACACGGCCAACGCAGCGGCACCGCCAACCAATACCAGCACCAGAACGAGCGCAATGGTGGACGGCAGTAATTGATAGAGTCGAAACGCAGCAAAAACAGTGAGCAGCAATACGCCGATGCCGCCACCTTGCAGGCTCAGGCCGAAAGCCGGTCGCAACTCACGATTACGCCAACCCCAGATAATGGCGGCCAAACCGCCCGCCGCGATCATCGCCAAGCGCAGCGAGATCGGCGCGTTCAACCAACCCGCATCGATGGAATATTTCAGCGCCGCGGCAACACCAAACAACAGTACCAACACGCCGATCTTGACCGGGAGGTTGCCGGTGAACAGCCAGTCACGCGCACGGCGAAAAGCACGATCCAGTGCAGTGGGCTCCGACGGTTCTGTGGACAGTTGGTAGATCAACTCAGGTCGCACTGTTGGCGCCACCTGGCTTGGCGTTTCATCCGCCACTCGAGCAGCTTGCGCATCAACCGCGCTGACATCAATGCCCGCTGGCATCACAGGCTCAGCGCCACCAACCGGCTCCGCACGGGGCCAAACTTCCGGTGCAGATTCTTGTTGCGGCGCATCGCTGTTGGCCGGCACGGGCAAATCAAGCGACGCCGCGGTGGCGGCCACGTCCGGTCGGCGCTGACCAGCGCGCGCGGTGCGGACTTGCTTCTCCAACTCATCAAGACGTTGACGCAACGCCGCGATATGGCCCCAATGCCACCCCAACAACGCGCCCAAGCCCAGTCCCAGCAGACTGACACCACCGCCACCCAAGGCTAGGCCCAGTACCGCCCCCAACATCGCCATAAACCAGTGCACTGATCACCTGTGGAGTTTGAGCTGCTGATGGCTAGTATGGCGCATCAGCGCGCGCAGGCTGGCCGTGCACGAACCCTGAATTATTGAGCAAGCCCGTTTAACAGATCCGAGGCTGACCTTTCAAACCGCCGCGATCAGCAGCGTGCGTGCTTGAGTGGGAAGGTGACTTAAACACGGTGGCGAGCCCGACATCTTTTGATACTTTTGTTGTCAGTCGAAGCCATTAGGTCATTCATGGAGCAGCGTCCCGTGGTTTAATCGGAGTGCGGTGCGCGCCAGTCGGGCAGCCTGTATTGGCGGCGCACGCTCTGTCAGACAACACGCAGGTGCCGCCATGAATCAGGAAGTCATCTATCCCGCCTCGGCTGATTTCTGCGCCAAGGCAAACATATCGACCGCCGACTATGAGCGGCTTTACCGAGAATCGGTCGACAACCCGGAAGTGTTTTGGCGCAAGGTCGCCGAGCGTATCGACTGGTATCGCTTCCCGACCCAGATCAAGGACACTTCCTTCGCAGCCGACGATGTGCATATCCGTTGGTTCGCTGATGGCCAACTCAACCTGTCGGTGAACTGTCTAGATCGCCATCTGGAAACGCGGGGCGACAAAATCGCGATCATCTGGGAGGGTGATGATCCCAGTCGATCAGAACGTATCACTTATCGTGATTTGCACGCCCGCGTGTGCCGCTTGGCCAATGCGCTGCGTAATCTCGGTATAGGCAAGGGCGATCGGGTCGCGATTTACTTGCCGATGATCCCCGAAGCGGCAGTCGCGATGCTCGCCTGCGCGCGGATCGGCGCCGTCCATATCATTATTTTTGGTGGCTTTTCACCGGACTCCCTAGCGGCACGCGTGGCCGATGCGGGCGCACGCTTGATCATCACGGCAGACGAAGGGCTGCGTGGCGGACGGGCCGTCGGCTTGAAGACGAACGTCGACGAATGCTTGAAACGCAGCGATACCGCCTGCGTGGAAACTATCATCGTGGTGCGGCACACCGGTAATGCCGTGCACATGCAGGCACCACGTGATCGTTGGTATGACGTGTTGGTCGAGGGTCAGCCCGAAACCTGCGAACCTGAAGTCATGGATGCGGAAGACCTTCTGTTTATCCTCCATACCTCCGGCTCTACCGGCAAGCCCAAGGGCGTTGTGCACACCACGGGCGGCTATCTGGTGCATGTCAGCTACACCCATGACCTGGTGTTCGATCTCAAAGACGATGATATTTACTGGTGCACCGCCGATATCGGCTGGGTCACCGGCCACAGCTACATCGTCTATGGCCCCTTAGCCAATGGCGCGACCACGCTGATCTTCGAGGGCGTACCGAACTACCCGAACTATTCACGCTTCTGGGAAGTGATTGACAAGCATCAGGTCACTATTTTCTATACCGCACCGACCGCGATCCGGGCGCTGCGACGAGAGGGCGAAGAGCCGGTTAAGCGCACCTCACGCAAAAGTTTGCGGGTACTGGGTAGCGTCGGTGAGCCGATCAATCCAGAGGCGTGGGAGTGGTATTACCACGTGATCGGTGAGGGGAGATGCCCCATTGTAGATACGTGGTGGCAGACCGAAAACGGCGGTATCTTGATTGCGCCACTTCCAGGCGCGATCCCGCAAAAGCCAGGTTCTGCGACCCGGCCCTTCTTTGGTGTTCAACCCGCCTTGGTCG
>CAJDUW010000034.1_pt1 | contig 12861 bp, 14 predicted proteins | sample 7390931 | NCBI WGS metagenome assembly CAJDUW01 (sample SAMEA7055687, study PRJEB34461) | soil metagenome | biome: terrestrial ecosystem; feature: Peninsula; material: soil | place: Antarctica | collected 2016
TCCGACAAAGAGCCCGGGTCAAGTAGGGGCAAGCGTGTTGCCTTGAGAGTTATCGGTTGGTTGCCAGTCGAATGGTTGCTGTGACCTCTCAAGTCAGAAGATGAAATCTCCAACTTCTTGATCGCCTTGCCGCGATGACTCGCAGCTCGGTTGATCTCAGCGTGTTCCTCGGCTGTGCAATTCGGCGTTCAGTGATGCTCTGCTCTGAACGCAACACTAGCTTGCGGGAGCTTCGTGGCTCTGTTCATGGCAAACTACAGCACTTCAACTATCCGCAGACGTAGCCGCATCCAAAGGCTATGTCGGATCCCATCGCGCAAGTTTACTGAGCGGCGACCAGTCGGCCACTTGGTAGCACGGTTTTGTCTCAACTTCGCAAGAAGTTTTATCTCGCAACAAGTGGTGAAAGCAATGAAGCGACTTATTTTGGCCGCATGTGCGCTCATCGCGCTGTGCAGTGTGGCAGCGCAGGCGGCCGAAGCCGATCGGAAGCCGAGCTCGATCCCGACTGCCGTCGGTGACTTGGTCTGTGGCGTCCCGAACCACAATATGGTGCCGACGCTCGATGGCAGTTCCATCAACTGGATCACCGGGATCATTGATGACGTGGGTGGTCAGATCCATTGGAATCCGTACGCGCTAGGCGGCGGGCTTCGGTTCTTTTGGCCGACTGCCGGTAACGGCGGTGGTGCATCAAGTGGCGGCGTGTATTCGATACTCGCTGCGGGTGACATCATTGGTCCGAGCTCAACCTTCATCACGCAAATTTCAGCGGCGGCGACTGCCGACTGGCATCTGGGCGCCAATGGCTACCTTGGCTTTAATTTCGATTGCCCAGCTGGAACCTGTTACGGCTATGCGCATTTGATATCGGCCGCCCCCGCGGGTTTCCCTCTGACCCTCGCTGACTACTGTGTTGACCTCTCAGGTGATGCGATCACGATTCTGACCAACTACACGGTAACTCCGACCATTGGAACCGGGCACGGCGCGATCACGCCGGCTACCGCGCAGCCCGTAAACAAGAATGCCACGATCGCCTTCACACTGGCGGCGGATTCAGGCTTCCACATCGGTAGCGTTGGTGGCACCTGCGGCGGCACGCTCGCTGGCAGCGTCTACACGACACTTCCAATTACTGCAGATTGCACAGTGATTGCGAACTTCGCGGTGGGCGATACCGGCGACCGAGTTTGCCGCGCCCCGAACCGCAATATGGTGGCGTCGTTCGACGGCAGTTCCATCAACTGGATTACCGGGGACATTGATGACAGCGGTGGCCAGATCCATTGGAATCCGTACGAGTTCAGCAGCGAGCTTCGGTTCTTTTGGCCTCCTACCGGTAACGGCGGTGGCGTAGCCAGTGGCGGCGTGTACTCGGTACTTGCTCCGGGAGACATCATTGGGCCGAGCTCAACGTTTACCCGTCTTTCGGCAGGATTGGCCACCGCCGACTGGCGAGGCGGTGCCAATGGCTACATGGGCTTCAATTTCGATTGCCCAGCTGGAACCTGTTACGGCTATGCGCACTTGGACTCGACTGCCCCCTCGGGCTTTCCGCTGACGCTGGTCGACTACTGCTACGACAAGAGCGGCGCGGCAATCACAGTAAGCCGCACAGTATTCAGCGACGGGTTCGAGGGCGATGATCGGAATGTCGTGACCGGCGTGATCAACCTGCCACTGATCAATAGCCTCGACGGTAGCGCGTTCAACTTCCTGACCGGCAGCCTGCACGCCTATGATGTGGGCGTTGTTGACCATATCAATCTGTACAATATTGGTTCAGGAATGCGTGTGTACTGGTATGCCGACGTCTCGGGCATAGTGGGGGTGGGCGGCGTCCCTGATTCGGGCGGCGTGGAGTATGCCGTGCTGCAGGTCGGCGATGTTATCGGGCCGGCATCGACCATCAGATCCGCCTCGATTCCGATGGCTAACTGGATCGGCGGTGCGAACGGCTACATCGGTGTGGCGTTCGAGAACACGGACACGGGTCAACTGAACTATGGCTACATTCACATGACCACGACCGGCCCCCTTGGTTATCCGGCACAGTTGCTGAAGTACGGTTACAACAAGGCCGGCGAGGCGATTACGATTCCAAGTCCGTAGTTCACAACGTCTTTTAAAATATTTTAAAGGCCTCCTTCGGGAGGCCTTTTTTCTTCCGCCGTTGCTACCAACTGTGTCGATCGAGTCGATTCACCTTTGCAAGAACGAGTGCCATGTCGACTTTGGCTTTGGCCGAGCGTAGCCTGTGGTTGTTTGGTGAGTATGTTCACGGTCCCCTTGATGAATCACGGATAGGAGTCGGGCGATGAAGCAGTCAGTCGTAAGTGCATTGGTATTTGGGCTGGTTAGCGTGGTGATGCTTGCGCCAGAGCTGAGCGCAGCCTCGACAGATTTGGGTCAGCCGGCTGAAGTGGTTGTCGACAAAGACGAGCTGCCGACACAGACGGCAAGGCCACACGTGAGAGCGCCGCACAAGGCAACGGGTGTCAATGCGCCTGGATCGGATCGCATGTTCAATCCGCAGCCGGAGTTGCCCGAGCGCAAGCTCAAGGCCGCGGGTACTGACGCCCCGGGTTCAGATCGCATGTTCAATCCGCAACCGGAATTACCGGAGCGCAAGATGGACGGCGCTGCGGTGACGGTGGCAAAGCCGGGTTCGGATCGCACGTTCAATCCACAACCAGAGTTGCCGGAAAAGCCCGCGCCTGCTAAACGATCGAAATGAGGCGATTATCGGCGCATTGATTCTTCACGCCGGCATTGGCTTTGGCACTCAGGTGGCTTCGTCGCCGCGTCCGATGGCGACTACGCCGGTGCGGCTCATTTCAACCAGCCCCAGAGGGATCATCAGGTCGACGAAGGCGTCGATCTTGGTGGGCGATCCGGTCAGTTCGAAGGTGAAGCTGGTGTGGGTGATGTCGATGACGTGGGCACGAAACACGTTTGACAGGCGCAGCATTTCGGCGCGTTGTTCGCCGCTGCCAGCAACTTTCACTAACGCCATTTCGCGTTCAACGCCGGCTTTGTCGACCGAAAGGTCAACCACACGCCGCACTGGAATCAGCCGTCCCAGCTGAGCTTTGATCTGCTCGATGATGTGCGCAGTGCCTGAGGTGACAATGGTGATTCGTGAGGTGTGCTTCTGATGGTCGGTTTCGCCGACGGTGAGCGATTCGATGTTGTAGCCGCGGCCGGCAAACAGGCCAACCACGCGTGCCAGCGCGCCGACCTCGTTATCGACCAGAATCGACAAGGTGGCGCGTACGGTGCGTGTTGCTTCATCGGTCATGAAATAAGCGGAAGCCGGTTGCCGCGGCTTGTCGTGAGTGCAGGAGGTTTCGTTCTGGCAGGACATGTTCGGTACTCGCTGGTCAGACCATCATGCGTCCGGCTTCGGTGACTTCTGCGGTCGCCGAATCGGGCAGGATCATTTCAAAGTGCGCCGCACCGGAAGGGATCATCGGAAGGCAGTTCTCTTGCTTGTCGACTCGGCAGTCGAAGATCACCGGGCCGGGATAGTCGAGCATGGCGCGTATCGCATCATCCAGTTCGGCGGGTGAAGACGCGCGGATTCCTTTTGCGCCATAAGCTTCGGCCAGCTTCACAAAGTCGGGTAAGGCTTCCGAATACGAATGGGAATAGCGGCCACCGTGCAGCAGTTGCTGCCATTGGCGCACCATGCCCATGTATTCGTTGTTGAGGATGAAAATCTTGATCGGCAGGCAGTGCTGCACCGCAGTCGACATTTCCTGCATCGTCATCAGCACGCTGGCTTCGCCGGCGATATCGATGACCAATGCATCAGGATGGGCGACCTGCACTCCGACTGCTGCGGGGATGCCGTAACCCATGGTGCCGAGACCGCCGGAGGTCATCCAATGGTTGGGCTCGTCGAAATGAAAATGTTGCGCGGCCCACATCTGGTGTTGGCCAACCTCGGTGGTGATGTACGTCTCGCGCCCGCGCGTGAGTGCGTAAAGGCGCTCGATCGCGTACTGCGGTTTGATGGTTTCTTCGGAGCGGCCGTACGACAGCGAACGACGCGCGCGCCAAGTGTCGATCTGCGCCCACCACGCATCGCGTGCGCTGGTATCGATCTCAGCAAGACGCGGTCTGATCGCAGCGAGCATCGCCTCCAACACCTGTGCGCAATCGCCCACGATGGGCACCTCCACCCGCACCACTTTATTGATCGAGGACGCGTCGATATCGACGTGAATTTTGCGCGAGCCGGGCGAAAAAGCATCCAGTCGCCCGGTGCAGCGGTCGTCAAAACGCGAGCCCAAGGCGATCATCACATCGCACTGGCTCATCGTCATATTGGCTTCGTAGGTGCCGTGCATGCCGAGCATGCCCAGCCACTGCGGATCGCTGGCCGGGAACGCACCCAGAGCCATCAGTGTGGCCGTGACCGGAAAACCCGTGGCCTTGGCCAGTTCGCGCAATAGGTGCGAGGCGTGTGGGCCGGAGTTGATCACACCGCCGCCGACGTAGAAAATCGGTCGCTTGGCAGACAGGATCAGTTCCACCGCTTGGGCAATGCGGTCGGGATCGCCTTCGGTTTGCGGGTTGTAGGTTGGGTGCACCAATCCGGTTTGCGGGCCGGTATAGGTGCCGCGCTTGAATTGCACATCCTTCGGAATGTCGACCACCACGGGGCCTGGACGGCCACTGGTCGCGATATGGAAGGCATCGTGCAGCACGCGCGCCAAATCGTTGACATCCTTCACTAGGAAGTTGTGCTTGGTGCAGGCGCGGGTGATGCCAACGGTATCGCATTCCTGAAAGGCATCGGTGCCGATCAGATGGGTCGGTACTTGGCCGGTGATGCAGACCACCGGGATTGAATCCAGCATCGCATCGGCCAAGCCGGTGACGGCATTGGTCGCCCCCGGGCCTGACGTGACCAGCAGTACGCCGGGCTTGCCGGTGGAACGGGCATAGCCTTCAGCCGCGTGCGCGGCACCTTGCTCGTGTCGCACCAGAATATGCTGGAGTTGCTCTTGCTGGAAGATTTCGTCGTAGATCGGCAGAACCGCGCCGCCCGGATAGCCAAAAATGTGCTGGACGCCTTGGTCCTGCAAGGCGCGAACCACGATCTCGGCGCCGGTGGGTTGGTGTTCTGACATCATGTTCGAATCGTCGCAAGCCGTGTGGAGGGGCCGCCTCGGTTGTATCCATCTGTGATGGCTACGTCATTGGAAAATTATGCGGCGGTGCGACATGTACAAAACAGGTATTCAGCGGCAATGTCAAGAGAATATTTCTGCAAAGCAGCAGAATGCAGGAAGAGGGCACAGTTTGGTAGGAATCGATTCGGCGCCCGCACGGAAAGACCCTGATGTGGCGGCTACGCTGGATGCTGCTGCCGCTGGAGTAGCGGTGCCACGAACGGTGTCGATGCCTCACAGCCACCTAGATGCGTGCTGTTGGGTCCCGAGTTGTACGCTTGATCAGGACGATGTCCTGTTTCGCGGCGTGGCTCCGTACCTTTATATGTAACAGCACAAAGGGCGCTTGCCCGCACTCAGCCTGCACTGCGGTACGGTTTCAAGGCTGCATACAAGGAGAAGTTATATGAAATTACTACAGGCTGCGCTCATTGCCGCCGTAACTACGATGTCACCGCTGACCACAGTTTCAGCGGCCGAAGACGTGGTCATTGTCTACGACGCGTCCGGCTCAATGTGGGGCCAGATCGATGGCGTCAACAAGATCGTTATCGCGCGTGAAGTGATGGCCGATCTGGTGAAAAGTTGGCCACAAGAAACCCGATTGGGCTTGGTCGCTTATGGTCATCGCAGTGCTGGCGATTGCGACGATATTGAAACCTTGATCAAACCGGGAGTGGTGAATCGGGACGAATTCATCAAGACCGTCAACGCCATTGAGCCGAAAGGTAAAACTCCGATTTCTGCATCCTTGGAGCACGCAGCCGAACTGCTGTCTTGGCGCGACTCCAGCAGCACGGTCATATTGATTTCCGACGGCCTGGAAACTTGTCACGGTGATCCCTGCGCGGTCGCTCAGTCGCTCGCCGATAAGGGTGTTGATTTCACCGCGCACGTGGTTGGGTTTGATCTCGACGAGCAGGGCAATCAAGCCTTGTCCTGTATCGCGGCCAATACTGGCGGTATGTTCGTGCCGGCAAGTAATGCGGCTGAGTTGCGGGATGCCCTGACCAAGGTGCGTGCTGCTGTGCAGGAGGATCGTCCGAAGCCTGCGCCAGAGCCGAAGCCAGAACCACCGACGGAGATTGCCATCACGGTCGACGCTCCCAAGCAGGTAACGCGCGGTTCTACGTTTGCAGTGTCTTGGTCTGAGTCGGTAAATGGCAGCGACTTCATCACCATCGTGCCCGCCGACGCCAAAGAAGATGTACGCAAGAACCACACCCGCGTTGGCGACAAGCTTGAAGGCAAGCTGACAGCGCCGGCGGAAGTTGGATTGCACCAAGTGCGTTATGTCAGCGACACGACCAAGCGCACGCTGGGGTCGACGCCCGTGGAGGTGATTGAGGCGGAAGTCAGTGTCAGCGCACCCGCTGAAGTTGCGCAGGGTTCCAAGTTTGATGTGTCCTGGAGCAAGTCAGTGCACCGTAGTGACTACATCACTATCGTGCCGGCAGACACCAAGGAAGGCACGCGCCAGAATCACATTCGTGTCGGGGAGAAGCTTGAAGGCAGCCTCGTTGCGCCGGCTGAGCCGGGTCTTTACGAGGTGCGCTATGTGCTTGATGAGGGTGGCCGCACACTGGCTACTGCGGCGGTCGAAGTGCTTGAGTCTGAAGTCAGCATCAACGCGCCCACCGAGGTTGCCCAAGGCAGCAAGTTTGCGGTGTCTTGGAGCAAGACTGTCCATCGCAGTGACTACATCACCATCGTGCCCGCCGGCGCCAAAGACGGCACTCGCCAGAATCACATCCGCGCGGGTGACAAGCTCGAGGGTAGCCTCAACGCGCCGGCTGAGCCCGGTCTTTACGAGGTGCGTTATGTGCTCGATGAGGGCCATCGCACCTTGGCCACGGCAGCGGTCGAGGTGATGGAGGCTGAAGTCACAGTGAGCGCGCCTCCCGAAGTAACTCAGGGCGCAAAATTTGCAGTGTCTTGGAGTAAGTCGGTGCACGGTAGTGACTACATCACCATCGTGCCCGCCGGCGCCAAAGACGGCACCCGCAAAAACCACATTCGTGTGAGCGATAAGCGTGAGAGCAGCTTGGTAGCGCCAGCCGACACGGGGCTATACGAAGTGCGCTATGTGCTCGACGAAGGTCATCGCACCATGGCCACGACTCCGGTCGAAGTGGTGGCGGCTGAGGTCAGCATCAGCGGACCCGACGTGGTGCGAGCTGGCGTTCCCGTGCACGTCACGTGGACCGGCGCGGTGCATGGCAGCGACTACGTCACCATTGTCCCCGCCGGGGCCAAGGAGGGTGCGCGGGCTAACCACATCCGCGTAGCCGACAAGCTGGATGGCGTTGTGAAGGCGCCTGTCGAAACCGGCCTGTATGAGCTGCGTTATGTCTTGGAGGAAGGTAAGCGCACGCTTGCCAGTCACCATCTGGAAGTGGTCGCCGCTGATGCAGCGCTCGACTTGGGCGCCGGCTTGAAAGTGCCGTCGCGTGCGGCAGCGGGTGCCACCATCACGGCGACGTGGAGCGGCGGTTCCGATGGTGCCGATCAGCGGATTGCCTTGGCGAAAGTGGATCAGGCTGATTTCAGTTGGATCGACGCGTACAAGGTCGGTACAGACAAGTCGCAAACGCTGAAAATGCCGGATGAGCCGGGCCGTTACGAAGTTCGCTACCTTGATGTCGGCGGACGCACCGTACTGGGCCGCGCCATCGTTGTGGTGGAGTGAAGAACATGATGCATCAAGCACATTTTTGGAAACGGCCGGGCAGGCTGGTCGTCGCCCTAGCACTGCTGCTTCTGGCCACGGCCTCGTGGGCGGAGATCGACGGCCACGGGCCGGATGCATGGCGGGTAATCGGCGTCGCCAGTGGGGATCAGCTCAATGCGCGCATGGGGCCGAGTACGGATTACCCGGTCATCGATACCTTTGTTGCGAACGAGAGTGGCATGCAACAGGTCACCTGTGTGCCGCTGCTTATCGGTGGTGCGCATGACAAGTTGAGCGAGAAGGAGCGTGCAGCCTTGCCGCCGCGATGGTGTCTGGTGCGTAGTGCAGATCTAGCCAAGGCGGGCTGGGTGGCCCAACGCTACATCACACCCGATGAAGCGATGCCAGCTGAGGACATCGGCGATGAGGTAGTTCTGGAGGCGAACAATCTGGTGCGTCGTCTTTATGAAGCGCAGGCGCGTGCAGATCGCGATCAAACAGACAGTCCCGCGTTCAGCGCCGCCGCGTCGGAGTACTTTTCCTCAGATTTGGTCAAATACCTGAACTCGGAACAGATTGGTGCGCATCCGATTTATGGTGCGCATGATTTCGACGGTGAGATTTTGCGGATATCGCCAGATCCGGACAATCCGATGTTTCGCGGCATGATCACCATCAACGTTGATTACCGCAATTTCGGACAAGCGCTGCGCGCGGTGTATTCCCTGCGTAGCGACACGACGCGTAGCGACGCGGCCGTGCGCATTTTTCGGATCGAGCACGATGGCTGGGCAGTGCCTGATTGATTGATGGCCTTGGCCGGGTCGGGTCGCATCAGAAGCACTTGCCAGACCAAGCAGGTGTCAGTCGATGTGTACCCGACCTTGCCCACCTCGCTGTTCAAAAACAAAGCGAAAAACCAGGCTTATCGGCTGCGGTATTTCCTGTGAGCCGTTGAAGCCGCACGCGCTCTCGGGCGTTTTTCCTTCCGGAAACACACATCGAAATGCCGGCTCAAACTGCCAGCGTGACGTAGCATCAATGGCGGTGACGTGGAACGCTGGATCGATGCTCAAGGTTCCACTGCAATCGTGCCCTTGGTCCACTAGAACGGCATTTGAGACACGGCCTTGCTCGTCGATTGCAAGACGCAGGCATACCGATTGCGGTGGCAGGTCTCTCGCCAGAAGTTCGACGGGATAGCGCGGTGGCGCGTTGTCATCTCTCGGCAGCGGTGGCTGGAAGCTCTCGTTCTCGGCTAACTGCAAGCGCGAATTGGCCTGAATAGCCGCGTCGGCCAAGGTGAAACCGACATGAGTTTCCGGCGCGCTTGTCAGGCGCGGTGAGGGTGCGGCGCAAGCGGACAACAACACTGTCAGGCTCAGTCCAACTCCAAGCTGTCGATTCATGCCGTGTCCTTAGCTTTTCATGCGGTAGAGCCGAGCCCGCTCGTTTTACCGTCGCGTCGGCGGATTTACTGATCAACCTGCAGGTTCCGGCCATCGTTTCCCAGCCCAACTAATCTTGGGCGAGGATGACGCTTATTTTTTGCACCTGCTCCAATGAAAATGCCGACGATCACTCGCCGGCATTTTCAACAAATGCAGTGCAGAACTTACTTGACGATTTCGAGCAACTCGACGTCAAACTTCAAGGTGGCATTCGGACCAATTGGGCCAGGTGTGCCACGATCGCCATACGCGAGTTCAGACGGGATCCACAAGGTGTACTTGCTGCCCACGGGCATCAGCTGCAGGGCTTCGGTCCAGCCTGGGATGACCTGATTCAGTGCGAACTCAGCCGGCTCGCCACGATCAACTGAGCTGTCGAACTTGGTGCCGTCCAGCAAGGTGCCGGTGTAGTGCACTTTGACTCGGTCAGTGGTTGCAGGCTTGGGACCCTTGCCTTCCGTTACGGCTTGGTACTGGAGGCCTGAAGCAGTCGTTTTGACGCCCTTCTTGCCCTTGTTGCTGGCGAGGAAGGCTTCGCCTTCACTCTTGTTCTTAGTGGCGACTGCCTGCTGCTCGGCAGCGTGCTTGGCTTGCAGGCGGTCTGCGAACGCTTTCTGCACTTCGCCGGCTTGTTCTTCTGTCAACAGAAGCGTGCCGCTGGACAGGACGGTTTCGATCGCTTGGAAAACGATCGGCAAGTCGACTTCACTCTTGATCTGCTCCAAGGATCCGCCGATCTGCATGCCAACGAGATAGCTGACCTTGTCACGCTCGGTGTCGAGCTTATCCTTGGAAACGGCGGCGCTGGACACGCCGAGGAGAGTCGTCACGGCGACGGCAAGCAGTGTATGACGCAGGGTAAAGTTCATTGATGGCTCCAGTGGGAGGGCAAAAAATATATCCGCAAACACGGACACACAAAGTTACATATTCTGCGGCCCGCAGCCGGGACACGCAATATCGGGATCAGAGACCGGTGGTGAACGGCAAGGTTCAATCGTCGGTTGGCAACGGTTAGGGTTTCTCACGTAAGAGCGTTTCGATCTGCGCCAACAGTGCCGGGTCATCTGGCTTGGTGCGGCTGCCAAAGCTGGCCACCACTTGGCCTTCGCGGTTGATGAGGTATTTGTGGAAGTTCCAACCTGGGCTCTCATCGGTGGCATCCAACAGCTGCTGATAGAGCGGGTGGATGCTTTTGCCCTTGACGTGTACTTTTTCGAACATCGGAAATTTGACGCCATAGGTCAGGGTGCAAAACTCTTGGATTTCCTCCTCGCTGCCTGGCTCTTGGCCGAGGAAGTCGTTGGATGGAAAGCCCAGTACAGCGAAACCGCGCGGTGCCAATCGCTCATGCATCGCTTCTAAGCCTTCGTACTGTGGAGTGAAACCGCACTTGCTGGCGACATTGACGATTAAAAGTACCTTGCCTTGATACTGGCAAAGGCTCTCTGCTGTCTTGCCAGCTAAAGGCCGCATTTCACGGTCGAGCAAATTACTGCATTCACTGGCCATGGCCAAGGGAACTAAGGTCAGCGACAACAAAGATGCGAGAGCAAGCTGGCGAATCAAGATGATCATGGTGGTGTCCTCCGAGGTGTCAGGATACTGCCACTTGCAGCCCTGTGTGTCATGATTTGGCCGCGATCTCGCGCAGCATATCGGCAAAGGCTTCAGGTGGCTGTCCACCTTGCAGCAACCAGTGGTTATTTATGATGGTGGCAGGCACGGCGCGAATGCCGGCTTGCTGAAAATGGCGCTCCTGCTCGCGTACCTCATCGGCGAATTGACCCGTCTTGATCACTTCGCTCGCGGCTTCGCGATCCAGGCCGGTTTTTTCCACCAAATTCATCAGTACATCGTGATCGGCGACATTGTGGTTGTCGTTGAAGTAGGCCTGAAACAGTGCCCGCTTGAGTGCCAGAGCGGCTCCGCGATCTTGCAGCCCCGCCCAGTGCAGCAGGCGATGGGCGTCGAAGGTGCTCCAACTGCGGCTTCCCGGCCCTAGATCGATTTCAATGCCCAGTTCAACAGCGCGTTCCCGAATGGTCTGACGGTTGGCTTCCAATTGGGCCTGATCGAAACCGTATTTGCGCATCAAACGCTCGCCCGTGTCCTCGCCCTCGAAGGCCATATCGGGGTTGAGTTCGAAGGGTTGTAGGTGGATTTCGACAAGAACCGAATCACCAAGCTCTGCCAACGCGCTTTGCAGGCTGGCCAAGCCGATGGCGCACCAAGGACAGGCTACGTCGGAAACGAAGTCGATGCGAAGTGGAACAGGCGTGGTCATGGCAGAACGAGTTTTCATAAGGCAAGGCTTGCGATGTGGTGACAAACCCTTGGCATTTCAACGTCCGGGGTTAGACACGGGCGCAGCGTCACAGTGGCTACGCCAGAGTTTTAGTCAGATCGAAGCCCATTTTTTGGTGTTTCGATCGCAGCTAGGCCTCGTTGCCGGCCGCCGCGCGGATTCGATACAGCGTGCTGGTGCACGAACGTCAGAAATCGCTTGCAAATGGAAATATGGTGTTGTAGTGTACCAGCACACCTAATCAATGCGGTCTGGACAAGGAGAGTTGCCATGCAACGCGAGACACTTAAGCTTTCGGTAGCCGTGGCCGTTTTGGTACTTGGAGTGGTTATTGGTTGGTTTGCCGGCGAGCCGGCGACCACGAACCCTTCACGGACCGGACAGCTGCCCTTCGCAATGGAAATGGTGGTGGAGGAGGACGCCGCGGATGCGATCAAGCAGGTCCGCAAGACCACCAACGCTTTCCAGATGCCTTACTTTTCCTTCAAGGTGCTGTTGCCGCAGCCACCCACACGGCCGGGATCCTGAGCATGAGCGTTGTATGGAATGACACCACGCCGATCTACCTGCAGCTGAAGGCGCGCATCATTGCGATGATTCTAGATGGGCTCATCCATCCAGGTGACGCGGTGCCTTCAGTAAGACAGGTGGCAGCCGATTATCAACTCAATCCCATCACCGTCTCGCGTGCCTATCAGGAACTGGCCGACGAGGGTGTGGTGGAAAAACGCCGGGGACTTGGCATGTTTGTGACCGAAAACGCACCACAGCAATTGCTCGCCTCAGAGCGGCAGCAGTTTTTGACCCGAGAATGGCCGCTGGTCGTTGAGCGCATTCAGCGTTTGGGCTTGGACTGGGACGAGCTGCGCCAACAGATCGATGCCGGCCTAACCGTCGCAAAGGAACAGCCATGAGCGCCATCATTGCACGACAGCTTTCCAAGTCTTACAACGGCAAGCCGGCGCTGGATGGTGCGGACTTCCGTATCGAATCCGGCCGCATTGTCGGCTTGATCGGGCCCAATGGCGCGGGCAAAACTACTGCGCTCAAGGCGGTGCTTGGCCTAACCTCGTTTCAAGGCGAGCTCTCAGTTCTGGGTATGGACCCGCGTCGTCAGCGTAATGCACTGATGAACGAGGTTTGCTTCATAGCCGATGTGGCAACGCTGCCGCGGTGGATGCGTGTGGGGCAGGCGATCGACTTTGTCGAGGGTGTGCATCCACGTTTTTCTCGCGACAAGTGCGA
>CAJDUW010000075.1_pt1 | contig 12852 bp, 8 predicted proteins | sample 7390931 | NCBI WGS metagenome assembly CAJDUW01 (sample SAMEA7055687, study PRJEB34461) | soil metagenome | biome: terrestrial ecosystem; feature: Peninsula; material: soil | place: Antarctica | collected 2016
CCACGCCAGCCAATGTCGGCCACCGTATTCGCCCATGGCATGAATGCGTACCAAGTTGCGATGTCGCAATGAGGCGGCAATCTCGCGTTCGCGTTCAATTTCAGCAGGAAGGCTAGCCTCGGGATCGTCGACTGGCTCAAACAGCTTGAGTGCGACTGGCCGGTCGTTACCGTCCTGAATGGCTTGGAATACCGTGCCGTAGGCGCCCGCGCCTATCCGACGCAGGATCTGGAATCCAGGAACGTGCGGCAAGGTCTCCCTGACCATTCTTCACTGGCTCCCGTTCACCGGCCAGAGCTTAATGCCAGATGCCTTTTCGATGGCTTCAAGTCGAGATGCGTGCGCGGCTTGTTCGGCTGCGGTGGCCCGCACCACACGCACCTGGCGTGTCACCACACTGCCGTCAGCCTGGGTCGGGCGAGTTGCACGCAGCGGTATTTTTTCGTCAAAGCCGAGGTCAAATTGCCCAGAGGTCATCGCTAGATAGACTTCCAGCAACAACTCGGCATCGAGCAGGGCGCCGTGGAGTTCGCGCCCACTGTTGTCGATGCCAAGACGTCGGCACAGAGTATCCAATGAGGCACGCTGGCCGGGATATAGCTGACGCGCCATTTTGTAAGTGTCGATCACACCGGCCACATGGTCGGAAAGTCGCCCGTACTGCGGCCCACAACGTTGCAATTCCGCGTCCATAAAGCCCACGTCAAAGCTTGCGTTGTGGATGATCAGCTCGGCATCACGTACAAAGTCCAAGAATTGATCGACTACCTCGGTGATGCGTGGTTTATCGGACAGAAACTCCGTCGTTAGCCCATGCACCTTCAGTGCAGCCGGATGACTGTCGCGATCGGGATTGAGATAACGCTGGAAGGTCTTTCCGCTGGGGCGGCGGTCGATCAGTTCCACACAACCTATTTCAACCACGCGGTCGCCTTGGTCGAACTCGTGCCCGGTGGTTTCGGTGTCAAAGACGACTTGTCGCATCGTATTTTCCTGCTAATCCTAAACAAGCGTGGTACGTGTGTGTTCTGGTCGGCGCTGGCCTTATGTAATTCACCGCGAGTGCTTCACACACGCTCTGATTCTGCGGCCTGTCGCGCCAGTTCATCGACTCTTTCGTTGCCGGGGTCACCCGAATGGCCGCGCACCCATTCCCATGTCACTTGATGCGGTGCTGCGGCTTCCGCTAGACGTTGCCATAGATCGCGGTTCTTGACTGCCGCACCGTTTGAAGTGCGCCAGCCGCGTGCGATCCAGCGGGGCATCCATTCGGTGATGCCTTGGCGCACATACTGTGAATCCGTGCGCAAGTGGACCTCACACGGACGGGTAAGCGCTTCCAGCGCCATGATCGCGGCCATCAACTCCATGCGGTTGTTGGTGGTATCGGCTTCACCGCCGGACAGTTCACGTTGCTTGCCGCGAAACTCAAGCAGCACGCCCCAGCCGCCGGGGCCGGGATTGCCCAGACACGCGCCATCGGTATGAACTAGGATGACATCTGGTGTAGTCATGCGTTCGGTGCCTCCATAAAAAAACGTGCTGGCGATCCGGCTACGATTGTGCCGGGGTCAAGTCGATGGGCACGGATCACATAAGCGCGAAGTGGAAGCCAAGAGGGTAGTCGCCAGTTATGCCGAAGCAACATGCCGCTCGAATCCTCGGAAGAGCGCGGCCGCATTGCGTAAGTCGCATCAATGGCAAAGCCGGTGTCCTTGAGTAGCGACACCATGCGGCGCAAGGACAATGCCTCTGTGTCGCGATTACGCCAGTGACGGCGATAAAGCGAGAACGGATAAAATTCGACGAAGAAAGCGGTTCGTCCAAGCGCCAATAGCTGATGGATGGTGTTTAATCGTGCTGCTGGGTCGGGCAGGGTGCCAATCACATGCGCTGCAATCACCAGATCCATACCCTGCAGCGAGCGCGGCGGACCATTGACCAGAAACTCGGAGTCGTTATGCCAGCCGTCTTGATTGCACCACAAGCGCGTTTCCATTGGCATCAAGGTCGGCTGCGCTTGGGCGGCCGAACGCGCTGTTGGCAGGATGTGGCAAACCCGGCTTCCGGGACAACGCACCAGAAGCGGCATCAGCAGGCCTATTTCGTCGAGCAAAACGGCACTGCCTTCGGCACTGTCGAACCAAGCCAGAGAGGGTTCGGGTTGACGAGAAGTGGAAGCTGCCGGCATGGTGCACCCGCGTTTCATAAGGGTCCCAGTGTACCGCGCCCATGATCACTTCCCCCACCGCTTTACCGGCATTAAGTGACAACTACATCTGGACTTTGACCGGTGCCAATGGGCGTGCGCTTATCGTCGATCCGAGTGAAGCCGCACCAGTGGAACAGGCAATCGCCGCCGGCTTGCGCCCTAGCGCGATTGTCGTCACCCACCATCATCACGACCATATCGGTGGTGTGGCTGAATTGGCCAAGCGTTACGACCTGATGGTTTACGCGCCGGAAGACAATCGCATCGCGCATGCGGATGTTCGTGTGCGTGAGGGCAGTGAGGTCGTGCTCGACGACTTGGGTTTGCGCTTCTCCGTCATGCACGTACCCGGCCACACCACCAGTCATGTTGCCTATGTCGGTGAAGGTCTCGTCTTTTGCGGCGATACCTTGTTCAGCCTCGGCTGCGGTCGCTTGTTTGAAGGCACGCCCGCGCAGATGCTCGATTCCTTGAATCGGCTTAGAGCCTTGCCACCTGAAACCCTGGTGTGTTGCGCGCACGAATACACACTCGCTAATGCGGCGTTTGCCAAAGTCGTCGATCCTGACAATGCCGCACTCGATGCGCGCATTGATGAGGTTCGTGCCCTGCGTGCTGCCGGACGCCCAAGCCTGCCGGTCAGCATCGCAACTGAGCGTGCAACCAATCCATTTCTGCGTTGCGACCATGCTGCCGTCGCCGCAAATGTCGCCGCGCAACGTGGCTCATCACCCGCCGACGTGGTGGAAACCTTCGCCGAATTGCGACGCTGGAAAGACGGGTTCGTCGCTCCATGAAGTATGTCCGTCAGGCGTTTGCCGCACTGGTATGCCTTGGTTTGATTGCCTGCCAGTCACAACCCACGCGCACACCGCTGACCGTTGCAGAACAGCCTGCGTCTTCGGCGCTGCCTCAGACGGAAACGTCACTCAGCGAAGGCATCGAAGCGGCGGTTGTCTCAGCGTACTTTCTGCTCCCGCCTGCACCCGAGCCCACCACCTCATCGGCGCAGGTACTGCAGCGCCTGCGCGAGCGTCTGGTTGAGCCCTCCTGTCGTGAGAACTCACGCGTTGCCTATTGGCAAGGTCGCTATGCTGGCTCGCCGCAGCGCTTTGCCGCACAAGTCGACGAAATCCTGCCGATGATGGGGCTGGTTTTGGACGAACTTGATCGTTACCAGCTTCCGGGTGAATACGCCTTGTTGCCCATCGCTGAAAGTTGGTACCGACCGGATGCGCGCGGCAGTGGCGATCATGTCGGCCTGTGGCAATTCGGGCGATCGACCGCCGCGAGTTTCGCACTGCCGGTCGGGGCGACTTATGACGCACGCATGGATCCTGTTGCCTCGACCGATGCCGCTCTGCGTTATCTGGCTCAAATGCAGAACCGATTTGGTGATTGGCGCTTGGCTACTGCCGCCTACAATGCCGGCCCCAATCGGGTGCAACGCTTGCTCGACCAGCATGGCGAATCGACGTTCTCTCTCGCGAGGCAAGAACCAAGCAACTTACCAAGCACCACCTTCGAGCACGTCGCCAAGATCGAAGCACTCGCCTGCCTGCTTCGCGATCCGGAGCGGTTTGGTATTCCCTTGCCGAAGGAGGAACCGTTCGACCCCTTAATCGCGATCCGCCTGCCAGCGGGGCAATCCTCGCTCGCCGCCATCGCGCAGGATCGCGACATTTCCGCTGATCTTCTAGCCACGCTGAATCCTGCATTCCGACAAGGCTTCATCGCTCGCAATGCGCCGCGCAGCCTGTTGATTCCAGTCTCGCTGGCTGCACAGCTATCGGGCTTCGAGTTACCCGCTGTCGCCACTTCCACCACTCCCACCACTTCTACCGATGTAACGCTTTCCAGCGCTGGCGAATACATCGTTCGTCGCGGTGACACTCTCGGTGCGATTGCCAAGCGGCACGGGGTCAAACTCCAGACCTTGTTCCAGCTCAACCGTCTCAACGCCCGCTCAGTCTTGCGCCCGGGTCAGCGTATTCGTCTGGAACACTGAGTCCGCAGCGGTCAAACTACCCCTCACTTTCCGATGCAGGCCTCGCCTGCCCACATTTTCAGGAGACACACCATGGGTTTTCTTGCAGGCAAGCGTGCGCTTATCGTCGGTATCGCCAGTCAACGTTCCATCGCCAACGGCATCGCCGAAGCCATGCGCCGCGAAGGTGCCGAGTTGGCCTTCACTTATCAAAACGACAAGCTGAAATCGCGTGTTGAAGCTGCTGCTCAGGAGTACGGTTCGGATATCGTGCTGCCGCTGGATGTGTCGGACGATGCCCAGATCGAGGCCGTGTTCACCGAGTTGGCCAAGCGCTGGGATGGCTTGGACATCCTCGTGCATTCAGTCGGTTTTGCTCCGCGTGAAACCCTCGACGGTGGCTATCTCGATCACCTCACCCGCGAAAGCTTCGCCACCGCACTGGATATTTCCGCGTACAGCCTCGCCGCCTTGTCCAAAGCAGCACGCCCAATGATGACCGGCCGCAACGGTGCCATTCTCACCCTGACCTACCTTGGTGCCGTGCGCGCACTGCAGAACTACAACGTCATGGGTGTCGCCAAGGCCGCGCTGGAATCGTCCGTGCGTTATCTCGCTTTGAACCTTGGCCCGGAAGGCACGCGCGTCAACGCGGTTTCCGCCGGCCCAATCAAAACCCTGGCCGCTGCCGGCGTCGGCAACCTGCGCAAGATGCTCACCCATGTGGAAGAGCAATCACCGCTGCGCCGTAACGTCAGCATCGAAGACGTTGGCAACGTCGGTGCCTTCCTGTGCTCGGATCTTGCTGCTGGCGTCACCGGTGAGATTACCTACGTCGATGCCGGTTACAGCATTCTCGGCATGACTGGCTTGGATTGAGTTGCGGCTGGAAATGCCTGGCAGGGTCGAAAAATGCCCGTCGGTGTCGTTTCATGTCGCAAAAGCGTGTTGCACTGCAACGCGTTTTTGAACTTAAGTAGGGGCAGAGTGAGCGTGGGTGGTGATTCAGCCAAGCCCTTTCAACCCAAGTTGTCGAACGCCAGCACTTGGCCTTATAGTCGAAGTGCCGGTGTGCTTCGATTCAGCTTTCACGATAGGGGCGTGAAACGGAATCGTCGCACCGCACATACGACGCTTTGCAACGCATGCTTTGTCAGGGCGTTGTAGGTTTCATCGAATTCGTTGGCAGACAAGGCAGCAGATCGCGGATGCGTAACATCACTCTCTGCAACCTAGTGACATGCCACGGAGCACCTCAGGTGCAAAATTTTGGTTGCGACTGCATGAGCACTGGGCTCTGGTCGAAAATGAATCTTTCGGGGAGTTGAATCGGATGAAGAACAGACTGAAATCCGCCGTAGCGTTAGCGCTACTGAGCGGCGGCTGTGTACTAGCAAGTGCGGCGCTGGCGGGACCGTCCAGCGTGACCGCCTTGATGGGCGCAGATGCTGCCGGCATAAGCAGGGCAGCTCTTACGCTGACTGTCGACAAGGACGGGAAACCAATTTCGTCGACACCGACTTCCACCGTAACTCCGCTTGCTATCGGGAATTACTGCGAGCGCGGTTATAGCAGCGGTGTCGAGCCGATCACACTGGTCGACCTCAGCGACATCAGCAATGCGAGTAGTGCTAGCAGCACCATGCAGAACGAAGACTTCACGACTACCGTAGGTCAACTTACGACTGGCGCCGCCTATCCGATCGAGGTGGAGGGCTTCACCGGCGGAAATTTCAGAAATGCGGTCGCCGTCTACATTGACTGGAACCAAAACGAAATTTTTGACGCAGATGAAAGCTATTTCATTGGCGTCCTACAGAACTCGACCGGTATCGATGGCAAGTTCGTCAGCACCACTATCTCCGTACCCCCGGCGGCAAAGCCGGGTCCGACGCGTATGCGGGTGGCCAAGCAATACACTAGTGCCGCCACGCCGGCGCTCGCAAATGTCGAGGCCTGTGGCACCTCCGGTTTTGGTCAGGCCGAGGATTACACTGTCGAGATCACGGTCGACCCCAACGTCCCGATCCCGCCTACATTAGGTATGGCGTTTGCGCCAACCAACGGGCCGGTAGGCGACAGCAGCACACTGACGATCATGCTTGGCAACTCCATGGGCGTCGCCAACGCGCTGAACGCCGATTTCACTAATACTTTCCCGCTAGGGCTTGAAGTTGCCGCTATCCCGGCAGCGTCGACGACCTGCACAAGCGGCACCGTCACCACTGGCACGAACTCGATCACGCTCGGTAGCGGCGCGTCGATTCCACCGGGCGGCTGTACGATTGAGGTTGATGTAACGACCACTACTGCTGGCATTTACGTCAATGCGATCGCCGCTGGAGATTTGGACTCAGCCATGGGTGCTGGCCCAAGCGCATCGGCGACATACCAAGCCACACAAGACGGTGTCGTCAACTACAACACCGGCTTCGAAGCACCTGATTACAACGTCGGCGCTCTCCACCTACAGCAGGATTGGGCAGCCAATAACGATTGGCTGGTCTCAACGGCCAATCCGGGCGCAGGCTCACAGGCAGTGCGCGGAACTTGGACAACGGCGGGTAGCGGCACCACGCTAATGATCTCGCCGGAGGTGCCCCAGGGTACGACTGACTATTCCATTGTCAGCGCCAAACTTGCTATCACGACTGCTGGCACCGGCGCGACGTGGGATTTTGCACCGCAGGATTCAGTGGCGGGCAAGGTCATCACACGTGTGCGCTTCCTCAAAGGTGCGGGCAACAAGATTCAGGTGCTTGCTGATACCGGTGGTGGTGTACTCAATTACGTCGACACCGGTGCAACGTGGGCAGCGGGTTCATATTTTGACCTGAAGTTCATCACCAAGCGCTCGGACGACAGCTATAAGATCTGCATCAATAATACCGAGGTCTACAGCGGTGCCGGCTTTGCCAGCAGCGTCGACAACCTAGCGATCATCGGCAATAAGGGCACCGGAACGCAAAACAACATCCTTGATGTCGATAATGTTGTCATCAACAATACTAACTGGGGTACCTGTGCGCTTCCCACTTACACCGTAACCCCAAGCATCGGAACAGGTGACGGCACGACCACGCCAAGCGGTCCACAAACCGTCTCCGAGAACGATACGATTGCCTTTACCTTGGTCCCTGACGCAGGCTTCACAGTCGATAATGTCACCGGTACCTGCGGCGGCACCTTGGCTGGCGACGTGTTCACCACCGACCCGGTCGAGGAAGACTGCACTGTCATTGCTAACTTCAAGGCGTCGCCCGTCACAGTAGCCAAAACGTTTGATCCGGCGATCATCGAGGTCGTTGACGGACGGTCCACGCTCACCATCACGTTGACGAACACGACTGCGGGCAACGCGACGTTGACAGCACCGTTAGTCGACAACTTCCCAGCTGATCTCGACACCGTCCCAGGTACAGGCAGCACCACGTGTGGTGTGATCTTTGATGAGGCGGGAGCGTACCCAAGTGCCGGCACGATCACCTTGCCAGCGGGCATTGTGATTCCCGCCAGCAGCAGTTGCGCGATCAGCGTCCAGGTCAAATCCGATGTTCCGGGCACCTATGTCAACACAATCGCCTCTGGCGATTTGCAGACCAACATCGGCAGCAACGTGGACGGCGCAACCGCAACATTGACAGTCACCGGTCATCCGGAGATTGCAGTCACGCCGGCAAGCTTGGCGACGACCGTTGCAATGAATGCTACAAGCACAGCAAACCTGACCATCGAAAACATCGGTAGTGAAGATCTCACCTACTCGATCAGCGAAAGCCACTCGGCTCAATGGCAACGCTGGCAAGCGCACCTAACGCTGGTATCAGCCGCCGTGGCGATGCCTATGTGTTGGCTGATTTCGACATCTCACAGATGACCGATAACAGCCCGGGCGACCAAGGCGTGTCGTGCGGTACGTCAGGCGAAAGCACAGCACCAAATAGCTGGTGGCGTCGTTTCTACTTCAGCGAGCACCCACAGGTTGGCGCAACGGCGAACATCAAGTCGGTGACTGTCTCCTCAGGCAGCAATGCCATTCCGGGTGGTTTGCCGATCACGATCAACCTGTACACACTCGCGCACTCAACGGCTGTGGACACGATTCCGACCGCGAGCCTGACCTTGATTGGTACCGCCAATGGCGTGATCAACAACGGCCTTGCATCGATCACGATCCCAGTAACGGGTGTTGTGAGCGACACGGTAGGTATGGACTTGGTGGTCGAATACTTCACCCCAGGTAATGACTCGGGTGGTCAATTCTTCCCGGGCGCCAATGCCACACCGGAAACGCATCCGACCTTCATTTCGTCCGCCGACTGCGGCATCAACGTCCCAACCAAGGCTATTGATGTCGGTAACTTCCCAGACTTCCACCTGACCATGGTGGTCACGTTGGAGGAGAGTGCGCCCCAGGCATGTGTGAACGTGACTGATATTCCGTGGCTTTCCGCAAGCCCGACCTCGGGCACGGTAATCCCGGGTGCGCAGGACACCGTTGTCGTTACCTTCAACGCTTCTGGCATGCCAGCGGGCACACACAGCGCCAACCTTTGCGTCAACAGCAATGATGACCAAGGTAATGAGTTGGTCGTGGTTCCGGTCGAAATGACGGTGACCCCAAGTGGTGCCACCTTCGAAGTAACCTCGTCGGTCAACGGCGGTAATGGTTCGATAACGCCCGCCACCGTGACCGTCAGCGAAAATGATTCGGCGACCTTCACTCTGACTCCGGACTTCGGCTTCGCCGCTGGCCCGGTGACCAGTAGCTGTGGTGGTACGTTGACGGGCGACACGTTTGTGACCGGTCCGGTATCGGCTGCTTGCACCGTGGAAGCCACCTTCGTTGCGCTGCCATTCCCGGCCCCGTATTGCGACGTGAAGTTCCCGAGTGCCGTAGAACCGATCACCCTTGTGGCGTTCACGGGCATCAACAACGTGAGCAGTGCGACCGTTGGCGGATCCCCTGCATTGGAGAACTTCCTCTCAGTCACCGGTGGTGAAGTATCGCTGGGTGGGCGCTATCCGATTGCTGTCGAGGGCAACACCGATGGCGGTTTCACAGCCAGAGTCCGTGTGTTTGTCGATTGGAATCGCGATGGTGAGTTCGACGCAAGCGAGACCTATGTACTGAGCGACTTGGTCGGATCGACTGGTGCCGATGGTAAGCAGGCTACCGGTGAGATAGTGGTGCCTGCCGGTGCGGTCTTGGGTGAAACCCGCATGCGCGTGGTCAAGCGCTTCAGCACTGTGCCCGGCCCTTGCAACACCGCAGGTTACGGTCAGGCTGAGGACTACACGATCACGATCAATAACGACCCACTGCCGGCACCGGAAATCGACCTCGACAGCGCCGCGTTTGATGGCACTGGTGCTCTGGTGATTCCGTCCGCAATGGTCGGCACCAGTGCAAGCACCACGCTCGATGTTATGAACGTCGGTGAAGCCAATAGCCGTTTGGAGTATCTGATCAAGCGTGCCATGGCTGAACGTCCGGCTGCTGGCAGGCGTGCCGTTGCGAACGAGCGTCTGAGAGCACTTGCCAATGACGCCGTTAAGGCGACTGCCGCGGGTCTTGCACAGGATCCAGTGAACCACACTGATCTGGTCGCTTCGGCTGCCCTTTCTGGGACCACTCTGCCAACAGTCGGTAACGTCGTGTTTGCCAACGATCCCTTGTGCGCAGTCGGCACACCGGGCTTGGTGGTGCACGATGGTGACGGTTTGCCGCAGAACGGCTACGGTTGGAATCCAGCGGCAGGCACCGATCCCAAGATTGTCGACAAGTTCACCCCGAGCACCTACCCGGCGAAGTACACAACCGTGTGTGTGTCGTTGTTAACCAACGCTGGTGTGACCTCTGCCCCTGTGAAGGTGGTGGTGTTTGCCGATGATGGTGCAGGTGGCGCTCCGGGTACGGAGCTCGGTCGCGTCAGTGCTGTTGCCAACAATATTGGCGTTGGTCTTGTGAAGTCGTTCCAAGCGATTGATATCTCTTCGATGAACCTGAACATCGGCAGCGGTAGCGTCTATATCGGTCTGGAATGGGATGCCACTGCGATCAGCGGTTTGTTCATCGGGGCTGACGAATCCTCGGCGACGAATGCCGGTGGTTATTCCTACAGCTCTGCAGCTTGGACGCCGACGGTCGACGGTCACCCCGCGTATAAGGCCATGTTCATCCGTGCGATTGAAGAGGGAGCCGGTCCTCCAGGCGTGGGTTGTGACAACCCGAGCAGCATTCCATGGCTGAGCGCTAGCCCGACCTCGGGTACGGTCATGGAAGGTGATTCAGACACGATCACGGTCACAGGCAACGCAGCCGGCATGGCGCCGGGTAACTACGAAGCCTTGTTGTGCATCGAATCGAATGATCCGAATACGTCGCGTATCGACCTGACGGTGAAGTTCGAGGTCACGCCTCTGCCACCAGCGATCTTCAGCGATGGCTTCGAGGGTGAAGATCCTCCGCCTAGCCCGGATATCGTGACCGGCGTGGTTGGCGAGACGGTTGTCCTTGACGGAGACATGACCTTTGACTTCCTCACCGGTCAAGTTGACACGTGGGATCCAAATCGTGCTGACGATATCAACCTCTACGATTACGGTGATGGGAGCCTGTCCGTTTACTGGTTCGGTGACATGTCAAGCTTGGATGTCGGTGGTGTTTGGGACGGTACAGAGTTCGTGGTGCTACAAGCCGGCGACACTATCGGCCCATCATCCGACATCAGCGCGGCTTCCCTGAAGCTTGTGAACTGGGACGGCAGTGTCGACGGCTACATTGGTTTTGCCTTCGAAAATGAAAACACTGGCGCGTTGAACTATGGCTATCTACGCATAGTGACCACCGGAGGCACTGGACTCCCGGCTCAGTTGATTGAGTACGGGTATAACAAGTCTGGTGCTGCGATTACGATCCCCAATCCGTAATCCATAGCATCTTTTAAAACCTTTATAGGGCCTCCTTTGGGAGGCCCTATTTTTTTGTCCGTGCGAAGACGTAGTTGGCGCGTACGCTAGGACTAGTGCGGGGGCTGACTGTGTGGGAGGATGCGGCTTATGGTCCGCGTCGGGGCCAAAACGAGGCTATAGCCTGGGTTGTTTTGGCAGGCCGGCCTGAACATTCAGGGGCATCACAGTTTGGGGATCAATCATGGCGCGTTGGACAAATATCAGGTGGCTGGCGGCTATTGCGTGTCTTGGCGTCTTGTCGATGCTCGGCTCTGGAACAGCGTCGGCACAGGTTGTCATCAGCCAGTCCTACGGCGGCGGCGGCAACAGCGGGGCTACCTACAAAAACGATTTCATCGAGGTGTTCAATCGCGGTGCAGTCCCCGTCGATCTTTCTGACTGGTCGGTGCAATATCAGAGCGCAGGTGGGACCGGCACTTGGCAGGTAACGCCACTGAGTCCGTCGATCACATTGCAACCTGGGCAATATCTGTTGATCCAGCAAGCAGCGGGCGCGGGCGGCACTACTGCACTACCTGTGCCTGATGTCATAGGCGCCATCCCGATGTCAGGGAACAGTGGCAAAGTGGCGCTGGTCAACCACACCACGGCATTGACAGGCGGCTGCCCGGTCGACAGCGCGATTCAGGACCTGCTCGGTATCGGCGGTGCGGCAACGTGTTTCGAGGGCAGTGGTTCTGCGCCGGGTATCGCAAATACCACGGCGTCGGTACGCAATGACGATGGCTGCACCGATACCGATGACAACGCCGCCGACTTTACGACCGCCGCGCCGACACCACGCAACTCAGCGTCGCCGTTGAATGTCTGCGCCGCCACCGCCAGCGCGCCGATTGTGGGCTTTGACAGTGCTTATGTTTCGGCATTGGAAGGCGATACAGCAGCCAATACGCTTGTTTTCGAGGTCAACTTTGCGCCGGTGATTGCTGCGGGCCAAACCCTCTCTTTCGATATTGATGTCAGTGGTGACGCCACGCGCTTCGCCTACAGCGGCCCGGCTAGCGTGGTGCTCGATGACAGTGCGACAAGCCCGTACTTGATCGAAGTGGCGACCATTCCCAACACAGTCACTGATGGGAATAGCACGGTCACAGTCAGTTTGAGTGGCTTTGTCGGTACCGATGCCAGCCAAGTCGACCCGATTTCCAAGCAAGGCACCATCATCGATGATGACCTCGCGTTCATTCCCATCAATCAAGTTCAAGGAAGCGGCGCCTTCTCGCCCTACGAGGCGCAAGCGGTGACTACTCGCGGCATCGTGACTGGCATCACCGCGGCAGGTCGCTTCTACATTCAGTCGCAAGCGACAGATGAGGATGCCGACCCGGAAACGTCGGAAGGCTTGTACGTCTATGGACTGCCATCACCAACGGTGAGCCTGACGATCGGCGACTTGGTTTATGTCACCGGCACGGTCAGCGAATACATCCCTGCCACCGGATCACTCCCGATTACGGAATTGGTAGCACCGGTCACGGCAATCAAGATTTCTTCTGGGCATAGCCTGCCGGTTCCAGTGGTGTTGACTAACGCTGATCTCGATCCAGCCGGGCCAATCGACGCGCTCGAGCCTTACGAGTACATGCGGGTAACAGTGCCGCGTTTTGTCGTCACCTCACCCACGGGTGTCGGAACGAACGACGAATATTTTGGTGTGATCGAAGGCACCGCAAGGCCG
>CAJDUW010000054.1_pt1 | contig 12628 bp, 11 predicted proteins | sample 7390931 | NCBI WGS metagenome assembly CAJDUW01 (sample SAMEA7055687, study PRJEB34461) | soil metagenome | biome: terrestrial ecosystem; feature: Peninsula; material: soil | place: Antarctica | collected 2016
CGAGACATCAAAGGTGCCCATCTGCGCGCCGCGACGACCACCGGCGGAAGACACGGTGAAGCACATCTTGTCGTAGATATCCATGAAGGACATCGGCCCGGAGGTGTACGCGCCGGCGCCGGCTACGAAGGCGCCACGTGGGCGCAGAGTGGAGAACTCATAACCGATACCGCAGCCCGCTTTAAGCGTCAGACCGGCCTCGTGGACTTTCTCGAGAATGCCGTCCATCGAATCGGTAATAGTGCCCGACACAGTGCAGTTGATCGTGCTGGTGGCAGGCTTGTGCTCGCGCGCACCGGCATTGGAGGTGATGCGGCCAGCCGGAATCGCGCCGCGACGCAAGGCCCACAAGAATCGCTCGTACCAGTAAACGCGCTTTTCTTCGTTGGCTTCCGCACCGGCCAGAGCTTTGGCTACGCGCTGATAGGTGCCGTCGATGTCAGCGTCAAGCAGTTCGCCGAGCTTGGTCTTGAGGCGGTACTTCTTATCCCAGATATCCATCGACGCCGGTTGCATGGCGATGTCCAACCGTGCGCGTCTGGCTGTTGTTTCCAGCCTCACCGTACTCATTCCGGGTGCCTCTCCTGTGCTGTCTTGCGATTTCGTGTGCATTGCGTTGTGTGTCTCGTTCCCAACCTAGCAAGTCCCCCGAGGGTCTGGCGCTGATGGAGCTGCTGTAGGCATCGATTCGGTCGTTGTTGCTACGTGGACGCCATATCCCGTATCACCCCTTCGACACAAGGTTTGGTTATGCCCCGCAAGCGCGACCACTAGATGTTGTGTAACGGACCGGTAAGACCTTACTCAGCGACCCAAACCAAGTCAATCGAAAAACTGCGTTGAGATGACTTCGATTTGACCCTGAAAGCCTGACAGGCAACAGGGGCGCGGCTTTCGCCTCGGGCGTGACGGCTCGGTATCAAAGTGAGACGGGGCGCACATGCTGCGGTGCACGATGAAATCAGGGCGCGACCACCGCCGCGGGCGTCAGCTTGATCCAAAAATGGGGCTTACTGGTTTGACCCCAGCGCAGCGATGATGCCAATCACGAGTAGCGCCGCCAACACGGCAAAAAGAATCTTGATCCAGCTGTAGGGACGTTCGCCGGCAATCTTTCCCGTGTGACCATTGGCCAGGATTTGGAAGTTGCGCGAGCCGTAGGTGTAGCTGACCAGCCACACCGGCACGAGGATGTGCTTGAACGTGCGGCCCTGATATCGGCTACGCACCTGCAGGTTGCGTTGGGTGTCGCCCGGCACCTGCGCTGCGCACAGCGAGCGGGTTTGTGATTCCATGCTCGACATGTTCAATTCTGACGCGCGGCGCAGGTCCACCTGATAGCGCTCCACCGTCCAACCACGCACGAATTCCGGCGCGTAGGGCTTCAAATCTGTGACGGTCGGAAAAGGCTCAACTTGGCGCAGCAGCCCGGCATGGACGCCGGTGGTGGCAGCGACCAGTTCATCATCGAAGAAATGCGCGAGCTCGCCCGCCGCAGGCACCCAGCGCACCTTGCGCACCTGACGGGTGCGGTGCTGGCCGTTCTGGGTGTAGGACTCGGTGACGTAATAGTAGTGGCCGGCTTCGGCCGTCCAATCAGCATCCACATGCGCGTCGAAGGTCCAATACGGCAGATAGATGCCGTGCAGGGTGTCGGTGAGCGCAGCGCGTTTTAGCTTGTTAGGTGCAAACCAGCGGCTGCCATACCACTTGCGGATGGCATCGCGGATCTGGCCATCGCTGACCTTGAACGGCAACAGGCTCTGCGGCGTGATGGTGTCACCCTGATCCTCGTGCGGAACAATCGCAGGCGAGCCGCAAAAGTCACACCGCTGCGCTACCCGGGTGCCGACAAAAACAGAGATCGCGTGGCAGCTTTGACACTTAACCTCGATCCGGTCCTCGTCCCAATGCTTTTCTGAAGCAGGGTCCTTAAGCGCTGACAGCAAATCATTCTCAGCGATCAATTCGCCCAGGTCATCCGCTTCGGGTGGCGACCACGGCGCAGTGGTGCCGCAGTACGGGCACACCAAGGCCTGCTTGGATGCATTCCATTCGAGATCACCGCCACATTCCGGGCAGGGATGCTTACCGATGGCAATGCTTTCAGAGGGGCTGGAGGTCATCGGGCAGGTTTCAGGCGCAGCCTTAAGTGTGTCATCTGCAGCGCCGGAATCTGGCGCTGCAATCGATCGGCCTTATTCGCCGCGCAGGAAGGCTTCCAGCGCGCTCTTGGCGATGCGCGTGGCACTGCCGATCTTGCGCGCCTTGAGCTCACCGGCATCGATGGAGGCCATCACGTCTTCTACCGATACGCCCAGCATTTGTGCGGCTTGGTCGGGTGTCATCACCTCCAAGCCAGCCATCGGCGCAGCGGCACCGACTGCCGCAGGCGCGGCTTGTGCCGCGGCGCCAGGTGCGCCTGTCATGCCTTTCATCATCTCCTGCGCGATGCCAAAGCCTACGGCCATCTGCGCGGGCACGGCGCCTGCACCGCCACCATCACCTTCGCCCATGCCAGCACCCATCTGATATTTGACGTAGTCGTTGAGGTTGCCGATCACGCCCATTGAGGAGCGCGCATCGATGGCCTTTTCAACTTCCGGCGGAACCGAGACGTTCTCCAGAATGAAGCTGGTGACTTCTAGGCCGTATTTCTCGCGCATCGCCGGATTGATGATTGGCAGCAGTGCATCGCCCATCTCGGAATAACGCTGCGCAACATCCAGCGCCGGCACCTTGGCCTGCGCGAGCGCCTCGGAGAACACGCTGATGATGCGCGAGCGCATGGTGTCGGCGAACTCGTCGAGACGGAAGTTCTGGTCGGTACCGGCCACTTCCTTGAGGAACAGCGGCGGATCGACGATGCGGAAGTCGTAGGTGCCGAAAGCGCGTAGACGAACCACGCCGAAATCGGCGTCACGCATCATGATCGGGTTGGAAGTACCCCACTTGTTGCCAGTGAACAGGCGTGTGTTGAGGTAGTAGACGTCGCACTTGAACGGTGATTCAAAACCGTACTTCCAACCATAAATACGCGACAGCAGTGGAATATTCTGCGTGCTCAGGGTGTGCATACCCGGTCCGAACAGGTCGGCGTACTGACCGGTGGCCACGAACTGCACCATCTGTGATTCGCGCACGATCAACTGTGCGCCGTTCTTGATGTTCTTGTCGTCGTCCGGCCAGCGGTAGGAGAGCGTGTCGCGTGAGTCATCGGTCCACTCGATGATCTCGATCAGTTCGCCCTTGATGAAATCGAAGATGCCCATGTTCGTCTCCTGTGAATAACGCCGAATAGTAGCGGGATTTTGCGGTTGTGGGGTTGCGCCAGCGCCTGAACCTGACCGTATTACAGCAGGTGTTCGCGCGCCAGATATTCCTGTGACTGCATTTCAATCAGACGGCTGATAGTGCGCTCGAACTCATGAGCGACCCGACGCCCGTGATAAAGGTCGATGGGCGTTGTCGCAGCGGCGGCGATGAGCTTTACGCCGCGATCATAGAGTTCGTCCACCAGCATCACAAAACGATAGGCCGCATCCTCGTTCAGACGATCAAAGCGGGGTATTCCGGACACAATCACGGTATGAAATTGCTGGGCAATATCGATGTAGTCGGCAACCGAGCGTGGGCCTTCACAGAGATCGGCAAAATCGAACCAGACCACGTCATCGGCCAGCTTGTGTATCGCAATCGGACGCGCGTTGATGTCGACCTGCGTTCGGCTGTCTGCTGTTGCCCCGGCCTCACTAGTCAGACGCTTGAAGAATTGGCTCAAGGTATCTTGGGCGTTGATGTCATCAGGTGTCTGCCAGACATTGGCGTGGGTCAGCGTGCGCAGGCGGTAATCCTGTCCACCGACCATTTCGAACACCCGGCAGTGTGCTTGCAACAAGATGATTGCCGGCAAGAAATTGGCGCGTTGCAGGCCATTCTCGTAAAGATTTTGCGGTGCGGTGTTGGAGGTGGTGATCAAGGTCACGCCGCGCGCGAACAGCTGTTCCAGTAGTCGTCCCAGAATCATCGCGTCGCCAATATCGGTGACGAAGAACTCGTCCAGACACAGCAGGCGAAACTCACGGGAAAAATCGGCAGCGACCTGAACCAGCGGATCGGACTGTTCGCCCAGCGCGGTCATGCGGGCATGCACCTCTGCCATAAACCGATGAAAGTGCACGCGCCGCTTGGTCGCCAAATCCAGGTGAGCGAAGAACAGGTCGATCAAAAAAGTCTTGCCGCGACCCACGCTGCCCCATAGGTACAAGCCGCGGATGGGCGCATCACTGCGCCAACGTCGCACTAGGCGCGACAGCGTACCGGCCTGCTCGCGCTCCAGCAGGGCATCGTGGATACGATCCAGTTCCTCCAGCGCCAAGGCTTGCAAGGGATCGGATTCCCAGTGCCCAGCCGCCACACCATGTTGGTAAGCGGCGCTGGGGCGCATCGGGCTTGAGTCGAGCGGTGGGCTCACGCCTCGCGCAGGGCCGGCAGGTTGGCACGAATGCCGTTTTTGACCGCGCCACGAAGATCCATCATCCGGCCATGAAAGAAATGGCCGGCATCGGGCATACGCACCAGGGTGGGTGTTTCTTCCATGGTATCGATCCAATTGAACACCGCTTCCGGATCAACCACCTCGTCGTTCTCGCCCTGGATCACCAGCCACGGACAGGGCGGTGCGATGGCGGCGGAAAAATCCCAGTTCCCAACCGGCGGCGCCACGGAGATCATTTGCTTCACCGGCAAATGCCGCGCACCGAGCAAAGCGACATAGCTGCCAAAAGAGAAGCCGCCCAACCAGAGGGCATCCGCGGGTCGCTGCTTACTCACCCACTCGGCCACGGCCAGCAGATCAAGCGTCTCACCGCGTGCTTCGTCGTAATCGCCCTCCGACTCACCCACACCGCGAAAGTTGAAACGCACGGTGATCAGCCCAAGCTCGCGCAGGCTGCGACCGACCATGGTGACCACCTTGTTGTGCATCGTGCCTTCATGCAGTGGATGCGGGTGACAGATCACTGCCACACCGGCGCGCGCTGCATCTTTGGCGTCCGGATACTCGACGATGGTTTCCAGCGCCCCGGCGGGGCCGGGCAGCAAGAGACTGGCGTCGGTGGTCGGAAAAGGAATGGGGGTCTGTGTCACGCCAAACATCCGTCACGGGAAGTGCCCATGATAGCTGGCTGCAAGGACAACGACGATGGGCTCGATAGGCGAGTTGGCAGAAGCCTCTGCACGCTACGCCGAGGATGCTGACGCCGGCATTCGAGTGCTGGCGCGAGGTCACCCCCACCTGCGCCAATTCGTAGTGCGCCAGATGGATGCATTTGTCGATCATCAGCAGCGCGTAATAGGCGACTTCCGCGTACTGCGCATCATTCCGCGATGGCGATGGTAGGTATCCGTCAACACAAGCTGTGCCATTTGTGGCGAATTTTCTTCCTTCTGCCGGATCAGCGCTCGGAGTGCCCGCCATTGCCATCGCGGCGGGTGAACAGTGCCGGTTTGATCAGGTCAACAAACGCACGGGCTTGCGGCGACAGATATTTGCCACGACGGATCACCACACCGTAACTGCGCGGTGGGAAGTAGGCACGCAAGTTTCTGACGGCCAAGCGCTCGTGGTCTGCCTCGGTCAGGCAGATGCCGGTGACGATGGAAATACCCAAGCCCATCGCGACGTACTGCTTGATGATCTCCCAGCCGCCCACTTCCAGCGCCACGGTGTAGGGCACACGCCGCTGCTGGAACACCAGATCGACCAGGCGGTAGGTCGTCAAGCGTTTGGGCGGCAGGATCAAGCCGTAGGGCGAGAGATCTTCGAGTGTAAGCGGATGCACGGCCGTGAGCGGATGGTCGAGCGGGGCGATCAGCATCGGGTCAAAGCTTTGCACCGGTGCGTAGTCAAGGTCGGTGGGCACGTCCAACATGGAGCCGACGGCAAGATCGACTTCATCGGATCGAATCAACGCCAAGCCGTCTTTGCCGGTGACGTTGTGTAGCTTCAGCTGCACCTGTGGATGTGCTTCGCGGAAGGCCTCGATCAGCGGCGGTAGAAAGTACAGGATGGTGGAACTGCCTGCGGCGATGTCGAGCTCGCCTGCTGACATCCCACGCAAGCGACTATGGAACTCGCCGTCCAGCCCATCCAGTCCATCCATCAACGGCCCAGCGAGCTCGAATAGCACTTCTCCTTGCACTGTGAGACTGAGACGGCGGCCCTGACGTTCGAACAAATCCACGCCCAGTTCGCGCTCTAGCGCACCGACTTGCAGGCTAACCGCCGGCTGGCTGAGGTACAGCGCCTCGGCGGCACGCGTGATCGAGCCCAGACGCGCTGCATGGCAGAACGCACGCAACTGCTTGAGTCGACTGCCTTTGTAGTAGTAGCGCGCGTCTGTTTTCGCCATGCGAGATGAGATATGAGTCTATGTATTTAGAATGTTAATATAATCCATTGAAACATTTGTATTGGCAAATCAACAAGAGCGAGCCTACCGTGACCCAAGACCAACCCACATCCGAGGAGATCCTCATGGCTGATGCATCCGCCCAAGCCGGCATCGAAATCAGCGCTCCCGCTGGCGTCGACCATGGATCCGTTCTGCCCGCCGCCGTGCTGGATCTGCTGACCGAACTGCACTGCCGCTTCGATTCGCAACGTCTGGCGCTGCTGAAAGCGCGGGGTGAACGTCAGGCCCACTTCGATGCCGGTGGTATTCCCGATTTCCGTGCCGATACCCGCTCGATCCGCGAATCAGGCTGGCGTGTAGCGCCGATTCCGGCGGCCCTGCTCGATCGTCGAGTCGAAATCACCGGTCCGGTTGACCGCAAGATGATCATTAACGCGCTGAACTCCGACGCCAAGGTGTTCATGGCTGACTTTGAGGACTCCACCAGCCCGACATGGGCCAACCAGATCGAAGGTCAGATCAACTTGCGCGATGCGGTTGCTGGCGATATCAGCTTCAGCGCCGAGAACGGCAAGCAATACGCCTTGCGCAAGGATGCCAATACCGTGCTGATGGTGCGCCCGCGCGGCTGGCACCTGTCGGAGAAACACGTCCGCGTGGATGGCCAGCGCATCAGTGCCGGTCTTTTCGATCTGGCCGTGTTTGCCTTCCACAACGCCGTGCCCCTGCACGCACGTGATCGCGGTCCTTACTTCTACCTACCCAAGCTGGAATCGATGGAAGAAGCCGCGCTATGGGATGAGGTGATGGCATTCCTCGAAGTGCGTTTGGGCTTACCGATTGGCACCATGAAAGTCACGGTGCTGATCGAAACGCTGCCAGCGGCATTCGAGATGGATGAAATCGTGCACGCGCTGCGTGGTCGCATGGTCGGGCTCAACTGTGGGCGCTGGGACTATATTTTTTCCTACATCAAAACCTTCCGCCGTCATCCCGACAAAGTCCTGCCGGAGCGTTCACAGGTCGGCATGGGAGTGCCCTTTCTGAGCCACTATTCACAACTGCTGATCCAGACCTGCCATCGCCGCGGCACCTTTGCCATGGGCGGCATGGCCGCACAGATTCCGATCAATCACGACCCCGATGCCAATGAGCGTGCACTGGCCAAGGTGCGCGCCGACAAATTACGCGAAGTGCAAAATGGCCACGACGGTACGTGGGTTGCCCATCCTGCTTTGATTCCGGTGGCGCAAGCGGTGTTCGATGAGCACATGCGAGGTCCGAACAATCTGGAAGTGGCGCGCGATGACGTCGTCGCCAATCGCAACACCTTGGTCGCTCCCAGCGGCGGCACCATTACCCGCGAAGGCTTTGAGGCCAATGTTGATGTCTGCGTGCGCTATCTCGCGGCTTGGCTTGATGGCCTAGGTTGTGTGCCGATCGATCACTTGATGGAAGACGCCGCCACCGCAGAAATCAGCCGTGCCCAACTGTGGCAATGGCTGCATCTGGGTGAGCAGGAATTTGATGACGGCACCGCGATCGATTTCGCGTGGTTTGAAGCCGTGCTTGCGCGTGTTCCGCAGCGGTTGCCGAAAAGCGGCCTGCCGGGCCAGTCGAAGATCGTCGAAGCCATTGAAATGCTCGGCGAACTGACCCGCAACGACGACTTGGCCGACTTCCTCACCCTGCCCGCTTACGAGCGGATCTGAAACCTTGCCCCTCTTCACCTCCCCACTTCACAGGACATCCCCATGAGCATTCGCCAACAACAGATCGACGCCTTGGAAAAGGCATGGAAAACCGACCCACGTTGGAAGCTCGTCAAGCGTCCTTATAGTGCCGCTGACGTGGTTCGTTTGCGCGGCAGCGTGCAGCCTGAGCACAGCCTTGCTCGCCGCGGCGCCGAAACGCTCTGGCGCCTAGTTCAAGGCGAATCCAAGAAAGGCTACGTCAACGCCTTCGGTGCGATTTCGGCCGGGCAGGCGATGCAACAGGCCAAGGCCGGACTGGAAGCGGTGTATCTATCCGGTTGGCAGGTCGCAGCGGATGGCAATAGTTCGGAAACCATGTATCCCGATCAGTCGCTATATGCCTATGACTCGGTGCCGACCATGGTCCGGCGCATCAACAACACCTTCAAGCGCGCTGATGAAATCCAATGGAAGGCGATTTGCGATGGCAAGATGAAGGAGCAGGATGCGATCGATTTTTTCCTACCTATCGTGGCCGATGCCGAGGCCGGTTTTGGTGGCGTGCTCAACGCCTACGAGCTGATGAAGAACATGATCGTCGCCGGTGCCTCCGGCGTGCATTTCGAGGATCAACTTGCTGCGGTGAAAAAGTGTGGCCACATGGGTGGCAAGGTGCTGGTGCCGACCAAGGAAGCGGTGCAAAAACTAGTCGCCGCCCGCTTGGCCTCCGACGTACTTGGTGTGCCGGCTTTGATTCTTGCTCGCACCGATGCAGAGGCCGCCAATCTGCTGACCTCCGACTTTGATGCCAACGATCAGCCCTTCGTCACCGGTGAGCGCACGCCGGAAGGCTTCTATCGTGTAAAGAATGGCTTGGAACAAGCGATCTCACGCGGCGTAGCGTATGCACCGTATGCTGACCTTGTCTGGTGTGAAACTGGTACTCCCGATATTGGCTTTGCGCGGGAGTTCGCTGAGGCGGTGCTGGAAAAGAATCCCGGCAAACTCTTGGCCTACAACTGTTCGCCGAGCTTCAATTGGAAGAAGAACCTCGACGACCGGCAAATCGCCTCGTTCCAAGACGATCTTTCGGCCTTGGGCTACAAGTTCCAGTTCATCACCTTGGCTGGTATCCACATCAACTGGTTCAACTCCTTCAAGTTTGCCCACGATTACGCCCGTGGCGAGGGTATGCGCCACTACGTTGAACAGGTGCAGGAGCCGGAGTTCAGCGCGCGCGACAAGGGCTACACCTTTGTTTCGCATCAGCAGGAAGTGGGCGCCGGTTACTTCGACGATGTCACCACGGTGATCCAAGGCGGTGCATCCTCCGTGACCGCACTGACCGGTTCGACCGAGGAAGAGCAGTTCTACGATGATAAGAAAAGCGCTGTCGCCTGAGTCTTGACGGGGCTCGAACAACGGCCCCGTTTCGGGGCCGTTGTAATTTTTATAAGCAGAACGGCTTGTGGCAGGTATCACCGTCACACAGGTCTTATCATGCGGCTTCCGATGTTTGAGCAGGCAGGGTGAAATTGCGCATCATGAGCTTCAACGCCAACGGCATCCGTTCGGTCGCTAACAAGGGGTTTTTCCCCTGGTTTCTCGAACAAAATGTGGATGTGTTGTGCGTGCAGGAAACCAAGGCACAAGAGCATCAACTCGCCGATGCCGACTTTCGTCCGGAGGGCTATCACGTGGCCTTCCGTGATGCGATTACCCGCAAGGGCTACAGCGGCGTGGCCATCTACAGCCGCCGCGAGCCGGACGAGATTCGCACCGAACTGGGCTGGGCGCCGTTTGATGACGAGGGCCGCTACATCGAGGCGCGATTTGGCAACCTGAGTGTGGTGTCGTTTTACATTCCTTCTGGCTCATCTGGTGAGCTCCGCCAGAGCTTCAAGTTCGAAGTGATGGATTGGCTACGCCCGATTTTAGATGAGTGGTTGGCGAGCGGGCGCGACTATGTTCTATGTGGCGATTGGAACATCGTTCGGGCCGAGGCGGACATCAAGAACTGGCGATCCAACCAGAAAAACTCCGGCTGCCTGCCGCCAGAGCGCGCGTGGATGAACGGCCTGATTGCGGATGCCTGTGGTGATGGCTCACCGCAGCCGGAGCACGGCTGGATCGATACCTTTCGCGCGCTCAAGCCGGATGCGCGCGATGAATACACGTGGTGGTCCAATCGTGGTGGCGCGCGTGGCAACAATGTCGGTTGGCGGATCGACTACCAGTTGGCCACACCGACCCTGCGTGAGCGACTCAAGACCTGTGAGGTTTGGCCTGATCCTCGCTTTTCCGATCACGCGCCTTTTCTGGTGGATTACAGCGGATGAGCGCCGCCACGGCCCAGGCTCGTGGCTGGCGTGGCGCGATGGCGGCTTTTGCCGCACCTTCAGCGTGGACCATGTTCTTCTTCGGTTTCGCCTCGGGTCTGCCCTTTCTTTTGGTCGGAGTGACACTGGCGTACTGGTTGCGTGAAGGCGGCATCGAGCTGCGTTCCATCACCATGATTGCCAGCGCCGGGTTGGCTTATTCCTTCAAGTTTCTCTGGGCACCGCTGGTCGACCGATGGCGATTGCCGTTATTGGGCCGGCTTGGTCTGCGCCGTGGCTGGCTGCTGCTGTCGATGTTGGGCTTGGTCATCGGCTTGCTGGCGATGGCACACGTCACGCCGGAGCGGCTGACAGCCTTCGTCATTTTAACTATCGCGGTGGCCGTCGCCGGTGCCACTCTCGATATCGTGGTCGATGCCTATCGGGTTGAGATCGCGCCGATCGAAGCGCAAGGCGCGCTAGTGGCAACCTACTCGCTGGGCTATCGCGTGGCGTTGATCATTAGCGGTGCTATCGCATTGGTACTGGCTGATCACTTGCCGTGGCCGTGGGTTTATCGGGCGATGGCACTGTTTCTTGCCATTCCCATCGTGGCCATACTTCTGGCGCGTGAGCCGGATGCCGTGAGGGTGCGAACTCAAGGCTGGATCGCGGCCTTGAACGAAGGCGTGGTCGCCCCTTTTGTCGACGTGTTCCGGCGCTTTGGTCAAAGCACGGCGTGGGTGCTGATCCTGTTCATCCTTGGCATGAAGATTTCCGACCAAGCCTTGGTGGGCGGCATCATCGGCCCGTTCTATCTGGATCAGGGGTTTAGCAAGACAGAGATCGCGGCGGTCACCAAGGTTTATGGCATTTGGATTGGCATTGCCGGCACCTTTCTCGGCGGTATCGCGGTGGCGCGCTGGGGTTTGCTCTGGCCACTGTTTATCGCCATTGCATTGGGCGCGGCGAGCAACCTGCTCTATCTGATCTTGATCGGTGCCGATGGCGATATTTTGCGTTTGACTGTCGTCATTTCTGGTGAAAATCTGGCCCAAGGTTTCTTGGGCACGGCAGCGGTGGCCTACCTGTCGGCCTTGGTCAACCAACGCTACACCGCTACCCAATACGCGCTGTTTTCCTCACTCATCATGTTACCGGGCAAGCTTGTTGGCTTCTTTTCTGGCGCCATTGTCGAGGCCGGGGCAGGTTACGCGGCCTACTTCATCCTCAGCGCCGTTTTGGCCTTGCCCGCATTGCTGCTGTTCTTCTGGTTGAAGCCGAGGATTCGCTTTGGTCCAGATGGAGCGAGCCGATAGTCGGGCGGCCGATGTGTCCGGTCGGCTCGATTGTCCTCAGTTCACGGTAGTCGTGCTATGTTTCGACGGTATTACGCCACAATGTGTGGCATGAATGCGGAGGGTGAATCCCATCGTGTATCAGCCCGTTTGAAGAACCTCCATGCCTGACTTTCTCGTCCGTGACATCGAACCGCAGGTCGCCGATCGCATCAAGCGCATCGCGCGTGAGCGTGGTTGGCCGATTAACGACGTGATTTTGCGCCTGATCAAGGAAGCGCTCGGCATGGCAGAACCGGAAGCGCCGGTTCCGGGCGACATCGCCAGACTTGCCGGCACCTTCGAAGACGAAGAATCAAGAGCACTGGCCGAGGCCATGAGGGCGATGCAAGAGTTGCCCGACGATGCCTCGTATTGACGACGCGCGTACCGATTAATCGAGCATCAGCTTGCTCGATTGTGTTGATCAAGTCATAGCGATAGAGCCGATCGGCACCGCAGTGCAGCAGGCAAGCATGAGACTTTCACTCCAGCTGGCGACAGACAGCGATCGAGGATTCTGCGAGTCACTTAATCGCGAGAACATGAGCGCGTATCTGGCAGCACGAAATTCCATCTGGGATTCGAACCGCTATGTGCAGAGCTGGGTCGAGTTTGAGAATTGGTTGATCTTGGAGAGCGGCGTTGTTGTTGGTCTTCTCAGACTTTTTCCCGCTCTATCCGCCTTGGAAGTGAGAGACCTGCAGGTGCTGCCAGCGCGACAAGGACACGGCATTGGCGCATGGGCGATTCAACAGGCAAAGTGCCAGGCCGTGGCGCGCGGACTTTTCACCTTGCGCCTGCGCGTGTACGAGGATAATCCTGCGAAGTCGCTCTATCTACGACAGGGTTTCACGGTCGAG
>CAJDUW010000068.1_pt1 | contig 12449 bp, 11 predicted proteins | sample 7390931 | NCBI WGS metagenome assembly CAJDUW01 (sample SAMEA7055687, study PRJEB34461) | soil metagenome | biome: terrestrial ecosystem; feature: Peninsula; material: soil | place: Antarctica | collected 2016
CTCCACGCTAGGCATAAAAAATCCTCGAAGATCCACTCGATTCGTCTCACACACCGTCAGCGCTTTAACAATCGACGGCGAGCCACGCGCCATCAATAAACCCTCAAGGGCGTGACCACAAGACCGGCGTGGGTCACCGTCACGGCTCGACAATCCGAAGAGAAAAATTCAATTTGCCTTAAACGAACCATCTGAATCAACGTCACAGATCCGTGGCTAGCCCAACCATGACGCAGGAAGAAAGACGCCGTGCTCCGCCAGCACAAACGCCACGCCACCGACCATACGCAGAAGACAAATCGCTATCGAGGCGGTTCGGCGACAACGGTCTCTTGTGTCGCGTCGAGCGCAGGATTGGGTACATGTTTTGCCAGCGCGAATGAAGCCAATAGCAACGCTAGAGCCGGCAGCACGAGATACCAGAAGCGCACGATGATCTTGCCTTTGTAGCTGGGATGTGGTCTGAGCTCGCGTGGGTTGGGCATCGGCAGCGTGCCTTTGATCCAAGCCATTGCGACCGCCGCCGCAAAGGCGGCGAGGCAGAACAGACTCGCGCCCAGTAGATAGAGCGCAGCACCGTAAAAATATGTTCCTGTTTCCGGATGCCCGCGATCGCGTAAGAAGAACGTCTCTTGCCCAAACAGATACACGCCGCCCCACACGAGCAGCAGTGTGAGAGCGACGTTTAACGCAACTCGTATGGCACTCATGCACTCAGACTCTTGGTTTTTTGAGACGGATGGACGCGCGGCGTTGCTGCGCTCACGCCCTGCACGCGGGTGCCAATCTCAGCCTCCACTTTGCGTCTTCGGAGCAGCCGAAGCGTGGCTTCATCCGGCTCACCTGCGTAGAACATCCGCAGCGCATTTGTGAAAACGGGCTCGTCCAGTGCGACCTCGGCAAACAGCGTCAAACAGGACCTAAACTTTTTTGCATCGACCTCGCCGAGTATGTCTTCCGGGTACTTGTCGGTGTGACGAAGAATGGCGTTCACGCAGTCGATCAGTCGTGGGCCCAATACCGGATGGCGAACGTAAGCCTGCGCCTCGCTGCGACCGTCGATGCCATACTCGCGTGCCAATTCGCTGTAGCCCAACTCACGCAATTGCGGCAAGACGTACCAGATCCAGTGCGAGCGCTTTCGCCCTGCCTTCAGCTCGGCTAATGCGTGCGCGTAGTCGCGCTTTTGCGCCTGGACGAAGCGCTCCAATCGGTCAGGGGTGATGGTCATCGATGTGATCTCAGGCGCGGTTTCTCATGCACGGGACGGTGTTGACGTCGCTTCAATCGGCTGCATATCGCGGCTTAACGGAGCGCCTTCAAAACCAGCGCCATCATCACAAAGGCCCAGCCGTGAAAGATCATCTCAATAGCGACCAGCAGCCCGATTACCCAGAGTGCCGAACTGGGCCATTGAAAGAAGATCATTGCACCCAAGACCAGCGACACGAGACCGGCAAAGACAACCCAGCCCCAAGGAAATCCGATACCTCTGAGCTGCAGTCCGATGACAATGCGCAAGACACCCAGCGCGATAAAAATTCCGCCCAAGATGGCCGTGATCACCATGGAGCCGGCCAATGGCTGGCGGATCAGGATGATCCCAGCAGCAATGTACAACAGAGCAATCAGAACGTGCGGAATTGTGCTTTTCCAGCCTTTGTACTTGAACGCGTCAACGAACTGAAAGACACCACCGATCGTCAGCAGGATGCCGAAGAACAGCACCGTGGCAACGGTCACTGCCGTGCTGATTCCCAGCGCGAGCGTACCGAGTACGATAAACAGGATTCCCAAGGCTAGAAACCAGCCCCAGTTCTTTCCCACGTCGCCGAATGCCGTCTGTATCTCGATGGTTCGGGCTTTGGCTGATGTCATGCCTGTCATGTCGTTCTCCACGTTGGTGCTGCTGATAACTTTCTCGGTTGACGTCCGAGCAACGAAGGAAGCTGATGCAAGGAGCTTTAATCGACTCGATCCTCGCATCGTCCGCCAAACAAAAACTCCGTTCAGCATAAGCCATTGGCCGAAACCAACACCCACCACACTGAGTAGGCAACGTTACTCGGCGTCACGATGCCCGTCGGTCGTACCGCCTGCCAAGTGATCGGCGTACTCGAAGAGAAAGACGAGTCGATGCGGCAAGATCGGGATAAGACCATCCTGATGCCGGCCAAAGCCGTGCAACGCCGTCTGCTGGGCAAGCTCGATGTGCAGACGATTTTTGCTTCGGCATTCTCTGATGGCACCACGCGACGCGTGCAGCAAAGGTGTCATGGCTCAGTTTCTGGTGGAATCCATTGTGCTATCGACGTTGGGTGGCATCGTGGGGCTGATCATGGGCGTCGGTGGCAGCCTGCTCGCGGCCGAGAAACTCAATATGCCGTTTGTGATCCCGCCGGGAATCATGGTGCTCGGCTTTTCCTTTTCGGTGATCATCGGCGTGGTCTTCGGTTAGTTCCCGGCACGTAAGGCTGCGCGCTTAAACCCAATTGACGCTTTGCGCCACGAGTGATCCGGGGTACGCCCCACAACGTGTATATGCGCCATTGAAGTCCAAACATAAACCTGCATAGCTGAGCGCGCGGCTTGAGCCGATAGTCAGCCCTTGGGCCGTGCTTTCCGCCGGAATGAACTCGCAAGCTTGATTAGGCCGAGGATGATGGATAGCCCCACCGTCCACGCCGCGCTATAGAGCACCGTGATTACAGGCCACCAGCCACCATCGGGCCCTTGGCGATAGAAGCTTACGGCCCAGATGAGCACGGCGATGATGCCTGCCGCGACGAGCGTGATAAAGATAATGAGTAAGGTTTGCAATACGTCCATCTATCTGTGTCTCGGTGATCACACGCCGTATAAAAGTACGCTCATCCGTTCGAAAATTGCAGCTTCCACCCGTTCCGATCTGCTGTGGTCACGCGAACTGGGGACATGCCTATCCAAACGACTGCCGATCAGCCGCCCTGCGTTGTTATGCGGGCTCGGTCCGCTCTTGCTTCTTCGGCGAAACCCACATCGTGATAAGCACACGATGAACGACCTCTCCTGCTGCCGGTTGGGCTTTTTAACCCCGACCTCACGCTACCGCGGCGAACAGTCCCAGAGGTCGAGCGCGACTCGGGTCGTGTCTTTCGGATCATATTTCACAGGGACGACACGTCCAGGTTTGACGCAACGTCAAGACGCGATACCAGCGCCTTCGAATGTGCCTCGAACGCCGGCCCCTGCGCTGGAACCACGTGAAGTACAAATTCAATCACCGGATTGTCGTTGATGGTCGTTCCGGTATCGATGAGTTGCTCAATGGTTGCGGTCGCGGGTGTGCCAATAGTTATGATCTCGCAGGCTTCGCGGCGGCCGCTGAAACCATCGAACAAGGAGGCACAGCCCAGCGTGACACTGCCAGCCATCAAGACCACCGCTGCAAGGAGATTTCGTCGCCCACCGTTTCTCTGAGTCATTGCGTTCATCCTTTTTTTGCACTCGGCAAGTGCCTGCCAGCTGCCAACCTCGACCTGGGAGGAAGGAATACGACCAGACGCGAACGATCAGCCGCAGCTCCACGCTACGCTCACACGCATTAGTTGTCAGCCCACGCCACTAGTGCGCCGAAGCCAGAAGGCCAAACAGGTCCGCTTCGGTGATGCCTAACAGTCCACACTATGCACGTGAATGTCTGGGGCAATCCAGCGCACTTGTCGTCCCGCGCGCAGACACCCTCTTCTGGCTTTGTCAGACCGTGATCGCGCGCAACGCTTAGCGATTGGTTCGTCCAGCATGATTTTGTGTCGGGTATCAAGACGAGCCCGAGGCTTATGAACAACTGGACGCAAGAGCCCGGACCACCGTGGCCCGGCAGCAGGACCGCAATCCGGGTAGACTGATTCGACCTTTTTCGTTTGTCTATTTGCAGGCCGGTTCGTGCCGCCTGTGTGGAGCATCGCTTTCCCATGCGCGCCGCTTGGCCCCTCTGTCTTTCCCATCTTGAAGCGGAACTCCCGCCGGAAGAATTCATGACCTGGATCAAGCCCCTCCAGGTGCATGATTCGGTCTCGGATGCCGATTTATTGTTGTATGCGCCCAACGCTTTCGTGGTCGAAACCGTGCGTGAGCGCTACTTCAAGCGCATCCTTGAACTCTTGCAGCAAACCTCTGGACAGACACATCCTGAGTTGCGCATCGAAGTCGGCAGTCTGGATGGCGCACGCAAACCCAAGGTCAGTGCGCCTGCCAATAAGCGCCAAGCCGCCGATAGCTTCCAGAGCAATCTCAACACCAGCCACACCTTTGAGAACTTTGTAGAAGGCAAATCCAACCAGTTGGGCCGGTCAGCCGCATGGCAGGTGGCTCAGAACCCTGGGGTGGCTTATAACCCTCTACTGCTTTATGGCGGTACCGGTTTGGGCAAAACGCACCTGATGCACGCGGCGGGCAATCTGATGCGCGCCCAGAAGCCCGATATGCGGGTGTTGTACCTGCGTTCTGATCAGTTCTTCAGCGCGATGATGAAAGCGCTGCAAGAAAAAACGATGGAGCAGTTCAAACGCCAGTTCAAGCGCGTGGATGCCCTGTTGCTGGACGACATCCAGTTTTTTGCTGGCAAGAACACCACCCAAGAGGAGTTCTTCCACACCTTCAACACCCTGTTTGATGGCAAGCAGCAGATGATTTTGTCCTGCGACCGCTATCCGAAGGAGTTCGACAATCTCGAACCTCGCCTCAAGTCCCGCCTTGGCTGGGGTTTGTCGGTTCCAATCGAGCCACCAGATTTCGAAACGCGGGCCGCCATCCTTATCAGTAAGGCCAAGCTGCGTGGACTGCCTCTCCCCGATGAGGTGGCCTACTTGATCGCCAAGCACATGCGCTCCAACGTGCGTGATTTGGAAGGTGCACTCAACACGCTCGCCGCCCGTATCCACTTTACGGGTGGGCCGATCACGATTGAGTTCGCCCAAGAGACCTTGCGTGATCTTCTGCGCGCACAGCAGCAAGTCATCTCTATCGGCAACATCCAGAAGATCGTGGCGGACTACTATCAATTGCGCATGGTCGACTTGCTCTCCAAGCGCCGCACGCGATCACTGGCTCGGCCTCGGCAGATGGCAATGGCGCTGGCTAAGGAGTTGACCTCACACAGCCTGTCGGAAATCGGTGATGGCTTTGGTGGGCGCGACCACACCACCGTTCTGCACGCCGATCGGCAAATTCGCAAACTGCTCAACACCGACGGTCTGCTGCGTGAGGATTGGGACAAATTGATGCGCAAGCTGACAGAATGAGGCATGGTTGGCCTCGGACACATCCTGTCGTTAACTGTCGGGCATGTTGTGGATAAGTTGGGGATCAATTCCAAGCGCGAAAGTTATCCACATGCTCTCCACGCAAACGAGTAGCAGCGCCCACAACAAGAAAATGAAATAAGTTGTATAAAATCAATTACTTAAGGTGCATTTGGCGTAATCCACAGAGCCTACCACCACCACATTTCATATCTAAGATTAAAAACTAGAAACGGAAGCGGCCATGCGATTCTCCATCCAACGCGAAGTTCTCCTGAAGCCCTTGCAGCACGTGATCAACGTCGTCGAGCGCAAACAGACGATGCCTGTGCTTTCTAACCTCCTCGTCTGTATTGGTGAGAACGGTCTGTCTGTCACCGGATCAGATTCCGAAGTAGAGATGATCGCTCGTTCAGCCGTAGAGCCCGATGCTCAACCAGGCGAAACGACGATCCCCGCACGCAAGCTGTTTGACATCGTCAGAGCCTTGCCAGATGGGTCAAAGCTAAAGTTTGAGTTGAATGGTGATCGGATTTCCCTGCACGCCGGTCGCAGCCGATTCACCCTGTCGACCTTACCGGCGGGGGATTTCCCTGCCACGGAAGATCAGGAAATTCAGCTCAGTGTGAATCTGCAGGAGTCAGCGCTGCGTGAACTGATCGAGCGGACTTCATTTGCGATGGCGCAACAAGATGTGCGGTTCTACTTAAACGGCTTGTTATTCGATTTAGATGAGCAGGTGATGCGCTGTGTAGCAACGGACGGACACCGCATGGCTTTGTGCGAGGCACCACTGGATCGTGGTACTGGCGCACGCCGTCAGTTGATCCTGCCGCGCAAGGGCGTTTTGGAATTACAACGTCTACTTGAGGGTGGCGACCGTGAAGTTACGCTGGAAGTGGGACGAACCCATCTTCGTATGCGGCGTGAGGACGTGACCTTCACCTCCAAACTGATTGATGGGCGCTTCCCTGATTACGCCACCGTGATCCCAATTGGAGCGGACCGCGAGGTATGGGTCGACCGGGAGCTGTTGAAGACGGCCTTGCAACGCGCTGCGATTTTGTCGAATGAAAAGTATCGCGGTGTGAAGCTGGAATTTTCACCCAATCAAATGCGAATCGTGGCGCACAACCCGGAACAGGAAGAAGCAGTCGAAGAGATCGAGGTCAACACCAGCATCGATGAGCTTTCGATCGGCTTCAACGTCGTCTACCTGATGGAAGCACTCAACGCCTTGCGTGAAGAAACCGTGGTGTTGAAGTTGCGTGATTCGAACTCCAGCGCACTGGTGCATGAAGGTAGCAATGAGCGAAGCCGGCACGTCGTGATGCCGATGCGCCTTTGAGCGCAATTCAAGGCGGCACGGTTATACCCGTGCCGCACCCGGTATGCGCATCCAGTCTCTGAGGATCGAACAACTACGCTTGTTCGAACAGATCGAGCTGCAGCCCGCCAGTGGGATCAATGTTCTAACCGGCAACAACGGGGCGGGCAAGACCTCGGTTCTCGAGGCGATTCATTTACTTTCTTGCGGGCGATCCTTCCGTGGCGGGTCACGTGACGCCTTGATCCGTCGTGGGCAAAGCGAGCTCAGTGTTTTTGCAGAACTGGAATCCGAGCGCGACGGGCGGGATGTTCGTCTCGGCTTGGCCCGCAGTGCGCGCAGTTGGAGCGCTCGCCTAGATGGACAACCGCTGGATCGAATGAGCCGTTTGTTTCACGAGCTCGCTGTGGTTTGCTTTGAACCCAACAGTCACGCTTTGATTACCGGCAGCTCTGAGTTGCGCCGACGCTTCGTGGATTACGCATTGTTCCACGTGGAACCATCCTTCATCGGCCCCTGGAGGCGCTACCAACGCGCACTTAAGCAACGTAACGCTTTGCTTAAGCAGGACGGTGAAGAAGCCCTGTTGGAGCCTTGGGAGCTTGAACTGGCCGAACAAGGTGCACTGGTGGACACCATGCGCTCGCGCTGGCTAGCAGAGTTGCAACCCATCCTTGCGCAGATAGCGCGAGACTTTCTGCCGGAGTTGGGCGAGGTCGACTTGCGCTTCCAGCGGGGTTGGAGCGGGGAAGGCAACGCAGAACGTCTGCGGATGGCGCTGAAAGAATCTCGCCTAAGAGAACGAGCCATCGGCCATACCATCATCGGCGCGCATCGTTCTGATTGGTCCATTAGTTTCGAACATTTACCCGCTCGGGAGATGTTTTCACGCGGTCAGGAGAAGTTGGTCGTACTCGCCTGCCTCTTGTCGCAAGCGGCGTCACTGGCCAACGCGCGCGATGAGTGGCCCGTTGTCCTGCTGGATGATCTACCCTCTGAGTTGGATGCGGAGCATTTGGCGGCGACCCTGCACTGGTTGGCTGACAAGCCGCTACAAGCGTTTTTGACCACGACGGGTCACCTGCCATTACCAGCGAACCAGTTGCGTGCAAGCCGAGTGTTCCACGTGGAACAAGGGCAGTTAGCCGCACTGGTATAATGATTGACTGACTTCACCTTTTCGCATCCGGCCAACCCGGAGCGCTTTACTCCGGTAGGCCTATGAGCAACGAAACCCAGAACGAACAGCCTCACAACGACTACGACTCCAGCAAGATTACGGTGCTGCGTGGTTTGGATGCGGTGCGCAAGCGTCCGGGCATGTATATCGGTGATGTCCACGATGGCACCGGCTTGCACCACATGGTGTTCGAGGCCGTCGATAACGCCATCGATGAAGCACTGGCGGGTCATTGTGATGAAGTGGTTGTGACCTTGATGGCCGACGGTTCGGTATCGGTGCGCGACAATGGTCGTGGTATCCCAACCGACATCCATCCGGAAGAGGGCGTTTCAGCCGCGCAAGTCATCATGACGGTGCTCCACGCCGGCGGAAAGTTCGACGACAACAGCTACAAGGTATCCGGCGGCTTGCACGGTGTCGGTGTGTCCGTGGTCAATGCGCTATCTGAACACCTGTGGATGAACATCTGGCGCGACGGCTATCACTGGCGCCAAGAGTACGCGATGGGTGTGCCGCTGCATCCGATCAAGAAGATGGAAGAATCCGATCGCCATGGCACGGAAATCCGCTTTCGCCCATCAACCGACGTCTTCACCAATGTCGAGTTCCAGTACGACATTCTTGCGCGTCGACTGCGCGAGCTTTCCTTCCTCAATTCCGGGGTGCGCGTCGAGCTGATCGACGAACGGGGTGAGAAGCGCGGTGATGTGTTCGAATTTGAGGGCGGTATCCGCAGCTTCGTGCAGCATTTGGCGCAACTGAAGTCGCCACTGCATCCCAATGTGATCGCAGTGTCTGGCGAGCAAAATGGCATCTTTGTGGACGTTGCTCTGCAGTGGACTGACGCCTATCAAGAAACCATGTTCTGCTTCACCAACAACATCCCGCAAAAAGACGGCGGTACGCATCTGGCCGGATTTCGCTCAGCGCTGACTCGCACCCTGAGCCAGTACGTCGAACAGAACGGTATCGCCAGCAAGGCCAAGGTCAATCTTGTCGGCGACGACATGCGCGAAGGCATGATCGCGGTCTTGTCCGTCAAGGCACCGGATCCAAGTTTTTCTTCGCAAACCAAGGAAAAACTGGTCAGTTCGGAAGTTAAAGCGGTCGTGGAGTCCGTGTTTTCGCAGAAATTGGCGGAATTTCTGCAAGAACATCCGCAGGAAGCACGTGCAATTACCGAAAAGATCGTCGATGCGGCCCGCGCCCGCGAAGCCGCCCGCAAAGCGCGTGATCTAACCCGACGCAAGGGCGCGCTTGATATTGCTGGTCTGCCGGGAAAACTGGCGGATTGCCAAGAAAAGGACCCGGCGCAGTCTGAGTTGTTTATAGTCGAGGGAGACTCAGCCGGTGGTTCCGCCAAACAAGGCCGCAACCGCAAGAACCAGGCCGTGCTGCCTTTGCGCGGGAAAATCCTCAACGTCGAGCGCGCACGCTTTGATCGCATGCTGGCCTCGGCCGAAGTCGGCACCTTGATCACGGCGCTGGGCACCGGTATCGGCAAGGACGAGTACAACCCTGACAAGTTGCGCTATCACCGCATCATCATCATGACTGACGCCGACGTTGACGGCTCGCACATCCGTACCTTGCTGCTGACCTTTTTCTATCGCCAGATGCCGGAACTGATCGAACGCGGCCACGTGTATATCGGTTTGCCGCCCCTGTACAAGATTAAGCAGGGCAAAAACGAGCTGTATCTGAAAGACGATGCCGCGCTCAGTGTTTACCTTATCAACCACGCGGTTGAGGGTTCTGAATTCACCTATGCTGTTGATTCTCCTGCAATTTCCGGTCAAGGGCTGGAGCGCTTGATGAGCAGCTATGAGGCAGCTCTTGTCGCCATTGACAGGCTTTCGCACCGTTTTGACGCCAATGTCATGCAAGCCATGTTGAGTTTGTCACCCTTGCGCACTGAAAGCTTTGCCGATGACAAGACCATGGACGCTTGGACCGCCGCACTGGAGGCGCGCTTGGCACAAAGTGGTTTGGGTAAGCCGCGTTATCAGATCAGCGCTCAGCGCCCGGATGAAACCCACGACGGCGCGCTGGTGATCCAGCGACAGCATCATGGCCTTGGCGTTACTCAAACGATGTCTGCCGGCTTTTTTGAAAGTGGTGAGATGCGGCCGATCACGGACGCGGCTCAACAACTTGCTGATTTGATCCAGCCAGGCGCAAGTGTGCGTCGTGGTGGGCGCAGTCAACCGGTAGAAGACTTCGCTCAGGTTCGCAACTTCCTGATGGAAGAGGCGCGTCGCGGTCGCACCGTACAGCGCTTCAAAGGCTTGGGTGAGATGAACCCTGCGCAATTGTGGGACACTACGGTGAACCCCGAAACCCGCCGTTTGTTGCAGGTGCGGGTTGAGGATGCGGTCGCCGCCGATCAAATATTTTCCACGTTGATGGGAGATGTGGTTGAGCCACGCCGCGAGTTCATCGAAGAGAATGCGTTGCGCGTCGCCAATCTCGATATCTGACGAAACCCTATGAAAAAGACCCAGCTGTATCTGCTGGCGTTGTTGATCGCGATCGTGGGGCTGAGCGCGATCGGCTACAAGTGGAAAGTGTTGAACTTCCCTCTGCAGCCGGCAACGGAAGTCGAAGTGTGGACGGTGCAAGCGCGGGTTGAATACAACCCGCGTCGGGCCGCGAACAAGGTGACATTGAGCTTGCCCAGCTCACCGCCTGGATTCACTACGATAGACGAGCGCTTCATCGCGCGTGGCTACTCCTTGTTGGAGGAAAGCCATAGCGGCCAACGCGAGGCGCAATGGACGATCCGCCGTGCGACCGGCAAGCAGGTGCTCTACTACCGTGCCACAGTGGTGCGTGGACCGACGGCGGATAGCGCTTTCAACGAGCCACCTAAGACCGGTGATGCACCGCAGCTGGAAGAGCCTTACGCCGCCGCCGCACAGATCTTGCTGGGCGAGGTTCGCGAAGGATCAGCGGACATCATTACCTTTGCGCAAGAGCTGGTGCGCCGCTTTAATCTCGAAAACCAGAGTCAAGAAATCGCACTGTTATCAGAGACGCTTTCTGACCCTGCTGGCCGTGCACAGTTCTTGGTGCAACTGCTCAGCATGCGTCATATTCCGGCGCGGGTGATCTATGGTTTCGAGCTGAGCGAGACCCACCGCGACGAGGCATTGTTGCCTTGGTTGCAGGTTCACAATGGCGTTCGTTGGGCCACGATCAACCCGCGCACCGCTTCGGAAGGTTGGCCGCGTGATCTGTTCTTGTGGAGTCGCGCCGGTTTACCGGTACTGTCGGTGGAGAACACCCCCGCCGCGCACGTGGGCTTTTCGGTTACGCGCAATCTGGCCGACGCGATGGCTGTCGCCGAGCAGCGGCTGGAAGTTCAGAACGCAAATCTAGTTAACTATTCGCTTCTTAGCCTGCCCTTGCAGGCCCAAGGCGTCTATCGGGTCTTGTTAATGATCCCGATAGGCGCGTTCGTCATGCTGCTGCTGCGCAATCTGGTCGGGATCAAAACCTACGGCACCTTCATGCCGATCCTGATCGCTTTGGCGTTCCGAGAAACGCGTTTATTGGCCGGTATCGTGCTGTTCTCGCTGGTGATCGCTGCAGGCCTTCTGGTGCGTTTCTACATGGAGCGGCTCCGATTGTTGCTGGTGCCGCGTTTGACCGCGGTTCTGATCGTCGTGGTGTTGCTGATGGCGGCGGTATCCGTGCTATCGAACCGGCTGGGTATCGAGGTCGGCCTGTCGGTGGCATTGTTCCCAATGGTGATCTTGACTATGACGATTGAACGCATCTCAGTGACGTGGGATGAGCGCGGCGCGAGTCAGGCCATGCGCGAAGCATTTGGCACACTCGCTGTTGCTGCGCTGGCGCATCTGGTGATGAGTTGGCCGCCGATCGAGCACGTGGTGTTCGTATTCCCTGAGGTCTTGTTGTTGTTGTTGGCCGTCACCTTGCTACTGGGCCGCTACTCCGGCTACCGCTTGTCCGAGCTCTTCCGTTTCCGCAATCTGGCGCGCGAATCAGAGAGCTTCCTCGCTCCTGAGGTACTGGCCGACAGCAGCGCGGGGCCGACTGCGGAAGACCAACCCGACAAGGTCGACTAAGCGATGTACGGCCTGCTTCGTACTGCCCGCCGCTTACGTGAAATAGGTCTGATCGGCATCGGCGAGCGCAATGCCAACTATGTCTTGCGTCACAACGACCGCAAGTACTACCCGCGGGTCGACGACAAGCTTGTGACCAAGCAGCTGGCGATCCAAGCCGGTTTGCCGGTGCCCGAACTCTACGCCGTGGTGCGAGCCGAGCACGAGATCGCACGTTTACATGAAACCCTCAAGTCACGTGAACAGTTCGTGGTCAAACCGGCGCATGGATCTGGTGGCGACGGCATCCTGGTCATCACCGGACGGCGCGGCGACCGCTATCGCCGCTCCAATGCCCAACTGATGGACCGCAGCGAGTTCGATCACCATCTCTCGAATGGGCTTTCTGGACTGTTCTCGCTCGGTGGCCAGCCGGACCACCTGCTAGTCGAGTATTGCGTACAGTTCGACCCGATCTTCGATCAGGTTAGCTATCGCGGTGTACCTGACGTGCGCATCATCGTGTTCTTGGGCTATCCGGTGATGGCGATGATCCGTTTGCCCACGCGCATGTCCGATGGCAA
>CAJDUW010000055.1_pt1 | contig 11676 bp, 5 predicted proteins | sample 7390931 | NCBI WGS metagenome assembly CAJDUW01 (sample SAMEA7055687, study PRJEB34461) | soil metagenome | biome: terrestrial ecosystem; feature: Peninsula; material: soil | place: Antarctica | collected 2016
GCCTCTACGATCGAACCATGCGTGTCGCCTGTGATGACCGCTGTGGCGGCTGCCTCTCCGTAACCGGTGTGACCGGTGTCGGTGTGCATCGTAACGATCACGTCTTCAACGGTCTCGACCGTGCGCAGGGCGGTTTTGAACGGGGTTTTCAGTGGGACTCGAATCAGTCCCAAGGTGATGTCGGTGATCTTCATTTGGGTTCCACAGCGCGGATGCGCTGGATGCTGTAGATGAAATCCACGTAGGGAGTGCCGCTCTCGCCAAGCAGTGCGTACAGCGGCGTGACCGAAACCTGGTTGAGTGAGACAGAAACAAGCGCACCGTTGGCGTCGCGGTAGTGCATCCCGGTGGTGTCATGAATCAACCAGGTTTCGCCGTCCTCGTGACCGATGACCATCATCACGTGGCCAGGGATGTAGACAAGGTCGCCAACGTCAAGTGTGCGCAGCACGGCGACGCGCTGCTCATGCGTGTCATTCTCGTCGAAGGCGATACGGTCAAATGCGGTCGTGACGCCTTGGTCGCTGGTGTTACGTGGCATCTCGACGCCGAAGCTGCGGTAGATCTCCGACACAAAACCACTGCAATCGCGGGTGCCGTAGGAATGTCCCCAGCCGTATCGCTCGCCGAGAAACTTAAACGCCTGTGAGATGAGGTTAACGCGCGTTAGCGGCAGGTAGCTGGTGCGAACATCGGCGTTGCGTGGCACCAGTGCGGGCACGATTGCGAGCCGACCGTTCTCGCCACGCGAGGGTAGGGCAACAACATGGCTGGCATAGGGCAGTTGACCGTTGACCAGATGCGAGTCTGACCAATCATCCATCAAAGGAACGCGCACACCCATGTCGAGTAGAAGATCAGAAACCTGAGGGGCCTCGGGTGTGAATACGGTGCGGGCATGCGCACCCGTGACGATCAGATACGGTGAGCGATTGGTGTAATCGAACACCTCATTGCGATCACCGATGGCAACACCGTCGGCTTGAATCCAGGCCGAATACAAACGACTGGCGACAAACCACCACAGCCCGTCACGACTTTCGTGCAGCACCGCCACCGGTGTGCCGGGGAATAAAGCAGATTCCTGAAAACGATCGATGTCGGTGTTGCCGCGCGAGGAAAACACCCGGCGCGCGGTCGGGAAGCTGCGCAGATCACTGCGCCGTATGACCAAACCAAAACGCAGTGGAACCTGCCCGGCTATCTCGTCCAGTGCGAGAGCATCCATCAGCGCATCAATCTCGCTAGCGGTCAGTATGACACCCGATGTATCGAACAGGTTGCGCTGGGGGCGGGATGACGCGGCCTGGACCCGGGCTCTGACTTCGTCGGCGGTCATCACCGGCGGCAATGCCGTCAAATCGTGTACGGCGCGATCCTGCTCGGTCAGGCGGGCGTTCTGCGCCGCGATTTCTGAGGGGGCGAGTACTAGTTCCGCAGGGTCATGTAATCGTGCGATCCAATGTTCTGCTGTCAATCGCGCCGGTGTGACACCGGGAATGGCCGCATTTCCTGTTCTTGCGACAGGCGTCGAGGTGGTCGCTGCGGGAGGCGCGACGCTGGCGCAGGCCGATACCAACAGAGCCAGCAACACGGCGGCCAGAACCTGCACCTGCCTGCTGCTTTGAACTAAGCGGAGCGAGGCCGAAGAATGGATTCCTTGATTGCGATAGTGAGCTGCCATCCTGACCTCCAGATGTTGATCGTACGCGTCTGACAATCGCACACGTGACCCACGAAGAATAGATATTTCTATAAAAATATCAAATTGGAATAATTTATTGACCTCGCTCGCGAGAGCGTGATACATACCTTCTGTCAAACCGGGCTTTGGTCTGGCGTAGTGATGCCGCAAAAGTGAGGGGAGTGGAACAGTGCAGGGGTGCATGACATGAGTGGGATGTTTCAGCGCAGGAGCAGTCAATGGGGCCGTCGCCACCATTGGGCGCTCGTGCTCGGCGCCTGTGCGACGCTTATGCTTGCGGCGTGTTCCAGCGTGACTAGCTCGAGCGGGGTAGCACTAGAGAGCGACGCCACGCCTGCGACCAAAACCCCGAACAACGGCACTGAAGAGCAGTTGGTGGTGATCTCCACGCTGGCCGATCAGGGACGCTTTTCGCAAGCGAATTCGATGATTGATGCTGCGCTGGCGAATGCTGCGATGCCGCAAGAGATGCGCGCAGCATTCGAGTTTGAACGTGAGCGCATGCGACGTATTCGCATGGACTTCGGTCTCACCCGCGCCGATGCCATCGAGCGCGTGCGCCGTCAGATACCTGGATTGTCCGAATCTCAATTCGACAGTTTTGATGACAAGGGTTTCCTAGAGTCGATGACGATTGACGGCGAGCGTCGTTACTTCAACCGCGCTCCAAGTAATTTGTTTCGGGTCAGTGCCGAGGCGCGTGCTTTGCGTCCTGATCCGGATCAGGCTTTTTTTGACGGGCCTTATACGCAATTTCACCCGCATCATGCTGAGGTGTTGAGCGCCGCGCAGTCCGATCGAGCGCGTTTTGTGGCGCCACGGCGGGTGCGGATTGAGCAGTCGCTCAGCGTCAACGCCGATGCGGTGCCTGCGGGCGAGACGGTGAAGGTATGGATTCCGTATCCACGCGTGATTGTCGGGCAGCAGCAAGACATCGTTTTTCTGGCCAGCGAACCGCCAGATCATCGCATCGCACCTGAGAGCGCACTGCAGCGCACCGTTTATTTGGAAAAGCCGGCACGCGCCGGCGAACCCACCGAGTTTTCTATCCGCTACGAATTGAGCATCGCAGCTCAGCGGGTAGAGATCGATCCAAGCAAGGTCGTGCCGACACCCGACGATCCGAGCTTGGCGCCCTTCCTAAATGAAGAGCCGCCACACATCGTCTTTAGTGATGCGCTGCGTCTTTATTCGGCCAAAATACTTGGCGATGAAACCGACCCATACCGCATCGTGCAGAAGCTTTTTGCCGCTGTCGATTCCATTCCGTGGGGTGGCGCGCGCGAGTACTCCACCATCCGTAACATCAGCGATTATGCGCTGCACGCGGACCATGCCGACTGCGGGCAACAAACTCTACTGCTGATTTCGCTGTTGCGCCTCAACGGTATTCCCGCGCGCTGGCAGTCGGGTTGGGTTTTCTCGGAAGCGTATGAAAATTACACCAACCTGCACGATTGGGGACAGGTATTCCTGGCGCCTTACGGTTGGGTACCGATGGACGTCACCACCGGCCAACTCGACAGCACTGATCCGAGCTTGCGATGGTTCTACCTCGGCGGCCTAGATGCCTATCGAGTGGCCTTCAACGACGCCACATCCACCGCGTTCGACCCACCCAAGCAATACGTTCGATCCGAAACTGTCGACTCACAACGCGGCGAAGCCGAGTGGCGTGGCGGCAACCTTTATTTTGACCAATGGGACTACGGCTTTACCGCCACGATCCTACCCTTTAACGCAGCACCTTCAATCTCCGGAGAGCATCAATGAACCGCATCCCTCACATACGCAAGTCACTACTGAGTCTTGCTCTGGGCGCCTGCCTTTCCACGTTGGTGATCAATCCGGCATCGGCGCAAAGCGCGATGGGTGCCGTGGCTGGTCGTGCCAATGCTGGCGACAAAATCACGCTGGTCAACACCGCCACTGGCGCAACCCGAACCGTTACCGTCTCTAGCGATGGCAGTTATCGTGCTGCGCAGCTGCCGATCGGCGACTACAGCCTGAAGGTTTTGCGTGATGGCGGTGAAGTGGGCGACATCGTCCACGTCAACGTCTCATTGGGTGGCACGACCACGGTTAACCTCGGCGGCGACGGCAATCTCGTCAATCTCGACCGTATTGAAGTGGTCGGTAATCGTGTGATCAATCGTGTGGATGTCTATTCGACAGAAAGCGCCACCAACATCACGCGCGAAGAGTGGGCGCGCCTGCCCGTTGCACAAAGCCTAGGTTCGGTTGCACTGCTGGCTCCCGGTGTTATCAAAGGTAATTCAGGATTTGGCGGCATCTCGTTTGGCGGCTCGTCCGTCGCTGAGAACGCTGTTTACATCAATGGACTCAATGTCACCGATTTCTATCGTCGACAAAGCTGGTCGGCGGCCCCGTTCGCTTTCTTCCAGGAATTTCAGGTCAAAACAGGCGGCTATTCACCTGAGTTCGGGCGCAGCACTGGTGGCGTGATCAACGCGGTGACACGCTCCGGCAGTAATGAGTTCAAAGGCGGTGTCGAGCTCACCATCGAGCCTCGTGCTTGGCAGTGGCAAGCTGACGATCACCGTTTTGACATCGATGGCGACAGCGCGGCCTATCTGGGTAGCCGCGACGAGAGCAAATTCGTCAAAGCCAACGTCTGGGCGTCCGGGCCGCTGGTGAAGGACCGTCTGTTCCTTTTTGCCATGTACGAAAACCGTGATTACAGCTCTGTTAGTACCAATAACAGTGGCAGTTCCTGGTTTAAAAATGGCTCCGAGAACGGTTTCTGGGGCGCGAAAATGGACTGGCGAATCACCGACAACCACTTGCTTGAGTTGCTTGGCTTCTCTGACAAAGACGAGTCCCTGACCGGCACTTACAACTACAACTGGGACCGTGATGAGATCGGTTCCAAAGTTGGTGATACGACCGATCAAAGTGGTGGCGACAATGGCTCGCTGACCTACACCGGCTATTTCGGCGAGAACTTTGTGGCGAAGGCCATGTATGGCATCAACCAATCGCGTGCCTTGTCTTTCTCGCCGGCCGATACGCTGTGCGACCAGATTTTCTACGACAGCAGTTTCGGTGATCGCTACGCAGCAATGGGTTCGCCGGCATTGGGTTGCCATCCGGGTTCCGGTTCAGTTGTGACGCATGCAGATGAACGCGAAGTTGCTCGACTCGATTTTGAGTGGACACTCGGCAACCACCTGCTGAGCTTTGGTATCGACCACGAGACCATGACCACTGACCGCAAGACCGTCTATCCGGGCTCCGGCCTTCGCTACACGGCTTACGTCGTCAATCCGGGCGATCCGCTCGACAACGGTGCGCTGGTGCCCGGCGGTGTCGATCAGATCCTGATGGGGCGCGAACGTATTGATGGCGGTGTGTTCGAGACCTCGGCCAGCGCCTACTACATCGAAGACAGCTGGAGCGTGACCTCCAATCTGTTGCTTAATCTCGGCGTGCGTGTGGACAGCTTCGACAACAAGACCGCTACTGGCTCCAGCTTCATCAAGATGGATAACCTGGTCGCTCCACGTCTCGGCTTCTCTTGGGACATGAAGGGTGACGGCACCACCAAGTTGTTCGGTAACCTCGGCCGCTACTACCTGCCGGTCACCAATAACATCAACGTTACTTTCGCCGGTGGCTTGATCGACGAACGCTCTTTCTATGTGCTTGACGGCTGGCGTCAGGCGTCCAACCCGATCACGGGTGCGAGCTACATGGAGCCGATCGTCGGTGCACAGATTGGCAACGTGGACACGTCATACAACATCGGCGTCGATGACCTACGTCAGAGCGTAGATCGTGATCTTGACGCGGTTTATCAGGACGAAGCCATTCTCGGCTTCCAGTCCGCAATTGATCAGGCTTGGTCATGGGGCGTCAATGCCACGTATCGGCGCATGAAAAATGCACTGGATGACGTGCGTATCAATCATACGACTTGCGGACCAGTTGGGTTCAATCTGTGGCCGATAGCCAACCCCGGACAGCCGTTGACGATCTGGGGTGATGAGAGCATCGGTTGTGATACCGAAGGCTGGATCACCATCGACACCTCAACCAATGGTTACCGCATGGGCGGCACGGGTCAGGTGGTGGGTTATTACACGCCCAAGCGCGAGTACCAAGGACTCGAGTTCCAGATCGACCGTGCCTGGGATGGCAAGTGGTCGCTGAATGCGTCCTACCTACTGTCGAAGTTGGACGGCAACCACGAAGGTCCGGTGAACTCAGATACCAACTACGGCGACACCGGCATGGTCCAGTACTGGGATCATCCGGCGAACAATCAGGACTACGGCCCGCTGTTCAATGACCATCGTCACCAGATCAAGGTGCGTGGTGTTTATGCCATCAACGATCAGTGGATGTTAGGCGCAACGATGACGGCGCAGTCGGGTGGCCCGATCACCCGTCTGGGCGTGGCATGGCCTGATGACAGCACCGGGGCTGCGAGCTTTGTTTCAATCGGCTCGGGTGGCGGTACGTTCTGGAATTGTGTGCAGAACTGCTCCGGCCCTTACAACGAGCGTGTGTTCGAGTACTCGCCGCGTGGCGGGGCGGGTCGTATGCCGTGGGTCTACGACGTCGGTGCCAGCCTCACTTGGACTTTCCCTTCGGACAGTGTTGATCTCAAAGCACGTTTGTCGATCTTCAATCTGCTCGACCAGCAGACCGTCGTCAACGTACGCCAGCGTTACGAGGCTGCTCCAGGTACTGCGCGTCCACTGTTTGGCACCGGCACGCGTTGGCAGTCGCCGCGCACCATGCAGTTGGTGGTGACCTACAACTTCTAAGCACGACAGCTGGACAGTTCCACAGAAAGGTAGTCGGGTGACCTTTCTCTCTCTTCGGGCGGCCTGGCTGACAGGCCGCCCATTTTTTTCGGAGTGATTGCAGCAGTGAGTGAAGTGAAGATGGAACAAGCGTTGGCGTCAGGATCGTTCGCTGGCGTCAATCTTGCTGCGTTGGCGGAGCGTGAGGGTACGCCCTTGTATGTCTATTGCGCATCGTCGATACGGGCTCGTGCACGCGCACTGAATCAAGCCTTGCGTGGGCTTGATGCCGGCATACGCTACGCCGTCAAAGCCAATGGCAGCCTTGCGGTGCTGCAGTTACTTGCAGCGGAAGGCGTAGGTGCCGATATCGTGTCAGGCGGCGAGCTTGAACGCGCGCTGCGTGCTGGCATCGCGGCCGAAGACATCGTGTTCTCCGGCGTCGGCAAAACGGACGCAGAAATTATTGCCGCATTGAAAGTGGGTATCGGCCGCTTCAACGTGGAATCACGCGCCGAACTCGAATCGATCCAAAGCCTCGCCGCAGCATGGGGTGGAAAGGCGCGTGCATCGGTTCGGATCAACCCTGATGTCGATGCTCGCACCCACGCCAAGATCTCCACCGGCATGGCTGAGAATAAGTTTGGCGTCTCGATTCATGAGGCACGCACGTGGTTCGACTCAGCCTCTCAGTATCCGAACGTTTGTCTAGATGGCTTGCACATGCATATCGGCTCGCAATTGCTGGACCTTGCGCCAGTGCGCGATGCGCTTCGATGCATCGGCGACTTCTGGCGCGAGCTGGATCAGGCCGGTCACATCATTAGCTCCATTGATGTTGGAGGCGGGCTGGGTGTTCGTTACCGCGAAGGAGAAGTGGCTCCTGATGCAGATGAATATGTGGCTGCGATCCGCAGCGCGCTGGCAGGATTCGCCGGTAAGGTTCTGGTGGAACCAGGGCGCTGGCTGCTGGCGGAGGCAGGCCTGTTACTGACCCGCGTGGTGCTGGTAAAACACGGTCAGTCGCGCCGCTTTCTGGTGCTGGATGCGGCCATGAATGATTTGCTGCGACCCAGCCTATACGAGGCCTGGCACGATATTGTCCGCGTCGGAGCCGAGGACGGTCGGGAGAAGCTCAATTACGATGTCGTTGGGCCAGTCTGTGAGTCGGGCGACACCTTTGCCGTTGGGCGTGAGGTATCACGCTGTGAAGCCGGCGATTTGGTCGCCATTCTCGGTGCCGGTGCCTATGGTGCGTCGATGGCTTCCACCTACAACACGCGACCGTTGGCAGCCGAAGTATTGGTTGAAGATGGTCGTTATGCACTGATCCGGCGGCGTCAGAGTTTGGACGCCATTCTTGCCGACGAGCAGGCTGCTCGCGAATGGAGGAGCACATGAAAATGACAGTCCAAGCGCGTGGATCCGGATGGCGCAGTGAGGCGGCCGGTATTGCCGTGCTTGAGCAATCGCCCCAGCCAACATCAGGGGCAATGCGCTTGTGTTTGGCCACGCTGACGCTCGGTTTAATGAGTCTGTGTGTTTCGGCCTTTGCACTTGAAACCGTGCGTCCGCTGACGCTGGATAGCCACATCGATATCCCAAATGACTACATGCGTCAGTCGCGCTTTGATGCCGGTGGTAACAGCGTCTTACAGGTTGATTTGGGCAAGATGCAGCGCGGCGGTTTGGATGCGGCCTTTCTTGTGATCTATGTCGATCAAGGCCCACTCACGTCAGAGGGTTATGCCGCTGCAGTGGCCCAGGCCGAACGTAAGTATTCGGCCATTGAGATGTTACTCACACAGAATCCGGATCGGGTTCGCGCCGCTCTCAGCCCGAAGGACATTCGCGACAACCGCGCACACGGACTGCTATCGGTCGCGATAGGGATCGAGAACAGCTACTCACTTGGGCACGATTTGAGCCGCATCGACGCGGCTTTTGCCCACGGTGCGCGTTATCTCGGCTTGGTGCATGTGGGCAACAACGATCTGTGCAGCAGTTCCATGCCGGATGTGGACGCAGGCGAGCCGGCTCACAACAGCGCCGAAGATGCTGGCATGAGCGATTTCGGTCGCGCTGCCGTGGCGCGCGCCAATGCCTTGGGCATGATGGTCGATGTGTCACATGCCTCGGATCGCTGCGTGCGTGATGTCTTGGCGCTATCAAAGGCACCGATTATCGCTTCCCATTCCTCGGCCCGGGCTGTGACCGATCACCCGCGCAATCTGCCTGACGACTTGCTGCGTGCTATTGCAGCCAAGGGTGGTGTGATCCAGGCCGTCGCTTACAAACAGTTTGTGAAACACGATCCCGCTCGTTACGCCGCCGAAGAAGCGCTCGAGGAGGCCGTGGTGCGTGGGGCAGGTGATACCGAGTACGACAGCGACAAACACGACTATCTACCCGCCATGGCGGAAGGCTTGGCGCGGATCCAGCGAGAACATCCGCTCGCTAATCTAGATGACTACATTGCTCACATCCGGCATCTGGTTGACGTCGCTGGTATCGATCATGTCGGCTTGGCTTCAGATTTTGATGGCGGCGGTGGGCTCACCGGTTGGATGGATGCGAGTGAAACCGGCAATGTGACCACGGCCTTGCGTGCAAGCGGTTTCAGTGCAGACGAAATCGCCAAACTGTGGAGTGGCAATCTGCTGCGGGTCTGGCAGGTCGCGACTGATGTGGCCGCAGACGGGCAGGGTGCTGGTGCCGAACTCTCTGCCACGGCGGCTCTGGTGAATAAGCTGGTACAGCAGACGATCGCGCACTATGACTTGCCCGGCATCGCGCTCGGCGTGATCGAAGATGGCGAAATAAGCCTTGCCCGCGGTTACGGTGAAACCGTGGTGGGCAGCGGCGAGAAGATCGATCGCCAATCCCTGTTCAAGATCGCCTCCAACACCAAGGCCATGACGGTGGCGTTGCTGGCTCGCTTGGTGGATCAGGGTAAATTGCGCTGGGATGACCGCGTAGTTGATCACCTTCCGCAATTTCGCATGCACGATGATTGGGTCACGCAGAACTTCCAAGTGCGTGATCTGCTTATCCACAACAGTGGACTGGGTCTGGGTGCGGGCGATCTGATGCTATGGCCGGAGCCCAATCATTTCAGCCGCGCGGATCTCTTGGTCGGGTTGGCTCATTTGAAGCCGGTCAGCAGCTTTCGTTCGCGTTACGCCTACGACAATCTGCTGTACATCATCGCGGGCGAATTGGCAGCGGAGGTGGCCGGAGACACGTATGAGAATCTGTTGCGTCAGGAGGTCTTTCAGCCGCTTGGCCTGACGCGTTGCCACGTCGGTGAGTTTTCCCGCGATGCGGTTGCCAACATCGCTCAGCCTCACCGTCGCACGGCGGCTGGCAATGCCGCTATTAAAGTTGATGGGAAGGTGATTCCCGCCATCACCTCGGCTGCTGCCGGTGGCGTCCGTTGTAGTTTGGACGACATGCTGCGCTGGGCACACAATTGGCTCGATCCTACGCTCACGCCGGATTGGCTTTCAGTCGAGCAACGCAAGGCCATCACCTCGGCACAGATGCCGATGCCGATCAGTGAGCGTGAACGGCGTTGGGAAAATACGCACTTTCGTGCCTATGGTTACGGTCTTCGTCTCTCTGATGCGCATGGACAATTTCGATTTGGCCACACCGGAACGCTCGACGGCATGTACTCAGCGATGGCAATTTTTCCAGACCTGCGCAATGGCTATGTTTTCCTGATCAATGGTGAGGCCGGTGATGCGCGCACGGTATTGGAAGCCGCGTTGGCGCAGGTTCTGACCGGCTCTAAATCACTGCCTGATATCAAACAACTCGCGCAGGAACTGCACTCGTCACGCGAAGCCTCCGGAGCTGACCACGCACGTGCCGAGGCCGCCGTCCGCAAGCCCGCATCGTCAGAAGACCTGGGTGACGCACTCGGCATCTATCACGATGCATGGTTCGGCGAAATCCACTTGTGTCCGGAGGGAAAATCCGTGCAGTGGGCATCGAGCAAATCGCCGCGTATGCACGGCACCGTTATGCAGGCCAAGACGCGCTTGCTGGTGGCATGGGACGATCCCGCCAATGATGGCGCGGACGCTTGGCTAGACCTGGTGAAGGATTCAGACGGCATGCCGAGCTTGTCGATGCGCGCCATCGATCCTGAAACAGACTTCAGTTATGACTTCCACGATCTCGCACCACGCCGCGTCCGGGCCTGCGATTGACGATGGAGGCCTCACATCGCACGGATGTCGCCATTGTCGGCAACGGCATTGTCGGACTGTCCTGTGCCTTTTATTTACGGCGTGCCGGCCATGATTGTCTCTTGATTGACCCGCAAGACTTCGGCGCTGGCGCTTCGTTTGGCAACGCCGGCGCATTGTCGTTTGCCAATGTCTTCCCACAGGCCACGCCCGGCATCGCGTGGCAGGGTCTACGCATGCTGTTTAATCCGGATGCACCGCTGAAACTAGACTTTGGCGCGTGGCCCGCGTGGTTCGGCTGGCTGCGGCGTTTCATCCGCGCCGGTCACGCCGATCGGGTCGAGGCCAGCATTGTTGCCTTGCACGCCATCAACGCGATCTCGCGCGCAGCGTGGTTCGAGCTTGCGCACGACATCAATGCGCAGGATTTGCTGGATGAAACGGGCTATCTGCACCTTTACAGCGAAGCCACAAATTTCGCCGCTGATGCGTGGAAGCGAGAGTGGTATGAGCGTCTTGGCATCCCGTATCGCGTGCTGGATCATCGGCAGTTGCGTGAACTGGAACCGGGACTGGGCGACGGCTTTGCGTGCGCCGTGCTGCAAGAAGATAGCGTAGCGCTGCGTGATCCGGGTGGTTTTTGCCGCCGATTGGGCACGGTATTGGTCGAGCAGGGCGCGCAGGTTCTGCGTGCGCGGGTACAGAAGATCGAACGCCAAGCGGACGGATACTGCATCAATACCGAGCAGGGCCAAGTCACGGCTCGACGCGTCGTGCTGGCGACAGGCAGTCGTATCAACGAACTGCTGCACGGCCTTGCGCCGTCGCTGCCCGTCATCGCCGGACGCGGTTATCACCTTATGTATCCGAAGCAGGCACCTGTGCCGCGACGCCCGATGCTGTGGATCGAGCGCTATATCGTGCTTTCTCCGATGGATACTGGCATTCGTTTAGCCGGTTTGAAGGACTTGACCGAACCCGGCCGTCCGCCGCGCTTCCGCTT
>CAJDUW010000093.1_pt1 | contig 11649 bp, 12 predicted proteins | sample 7390931 | NCBI WGS metagenome assembly CAJDUW01 (sample SAMEA7055687, study PRJEB34461) | soil metagenome | biome: terrestrial ecosystem; feature: Peninsula; material: soil | place: Antarctica | collected 2016
AGGTTCCCCCGCAGGAGGTGGGTATTCGACGGTCGGCGATCTGCTGCATTTCTCACAAGCCTTGAAATCTGACAAATTACTTTCGGCAAAGATGCGCTTGCTAAGCAAGATCGTTTCAGTGGTGCCGTGCTAGTTGCGCGCAACGACAAGGTGTTGCTATTACATGCGTGGGGCATGGAAGACCGCACAGCAAGTCTACCCAACACGGTCGAAACGCGCTTCCGCCTCGGATCGATGAACAAAATCATCACCGCAGTTGCCGTGTTGCAGCTAGTTGAGGCAGGCAAGCTGTCGCTCGACACTCCAATCAGTCATTACTTACCAGATTACCCAAACAAAGACGCAGCGTCTAAGGTCACCATCCGCCAGCTATTGACGCATCGGAGTGGCGTTGGAGAGATCGGCTTCAACGACTCGCCAGAATTTAAGACTCCAGCGGAATTCATCGCACGGCGAGATGCTATGCGCACGCCAAAAGACTACGTCCAGCAATACGCTACCCAATCTCTCCAATTTGAGCCGGGCAGCAAGACGGAATACTCGTCCTTAGGCTTCATGATATTGGGCTTGGTCGTTGAGCAAGCGAGTGTTAAGTCCTACTACGACTACGTTCAGCGGCTCGTTGAGCAAGCGAGTGGTAAGTCCTACTACGACTACGTTCAGCGGCACATCTATGACGTTGCAGGCATGAAGCACTCCGGTTCTATTCCTGAAACCGTGGCCTTGAAAGATCGTGCGATTGGGTACATTCGAGAAAATGGCGTCCTGGTTGGCAACGCCGATACCTTGCCCTATCGGGGTTCACCCGCAGGAGGTGGGTATTCGACGGTCGGCGATCTGCTGCATTTCGCACAAGCTTTGAAATCCGACAAATTACTTTCGGCAAAGATGCGCTTAGAAGCCACTCGACTGCAAAGTGGCTGGCAAGGGTATGGATTCGAGGTGCTCGGTGATGGTGATCTTCTAAATTACGGCCACGGTGGCATGGCGCCTGGAATGAATGCTCACTTTCGCGTCTACCCTAAGCTTGGCTATGTCATCGTCGTGCTCAGCAATTTTGATCCTCCTGCGGCAGGTCTGATGTACTCATTCCTTCAAGATCGCATGCCGGTTACGGACTAGGCTCGGTATCGCGCGCGTAGTCTTAGGCAGTGACGTCTAACAACTCGTTCAAGGCGGACGGCTACGCCGCCGCTTAACTCAGGCGTTGGGCTGCATGACCACCAATTCTCTAAATTTACGAAATCGATAATGCGAGGAAAAATTGTCACTTGGGACGCTGAGCTTGGATCAGGCGAACTCGAAGGAGAGGATGGGGTTGAGCGGAGGTTTTCCGCGGCAGCTCTGATCGAAGAAATTAGACCAGTTGTGGGAGTGGAGGCCCTGTTCATTCCAGACGAGGTTTCCGGCGCTCCTTTGGCGAAGCAGGTGCGTATTAGTGCGCCGCCGGTTGCGGCGCAAAGTACAGATGGTCTGAGCCATGTGGTCATCACCGACATCCATGTTCCCTTTGGGTCAGTGCTTGCACTGGTGTTTAAGGTTGCTGTTGCGGGCGCGCTCGTCAGCTTGATCGGCGCCGTTGTGTTCACAATCCTAAAAGTCATTGTTAGGTAACACTTCGTGTTGCCGCCCAACTATGTGGTCAAGCGGACTGCGCAGAGAGGCTTCAATGAATCGCCCCGGGTATGAACTGACCCCCAGGGCGGTTCACCTTGGTTTTCGGCTGCGCTTGGCTGTAAGGCTAGTTAGTCAGTTTCTGCGCGGGGTGGCGTGAGCTGTTGTCTACCGCTTTACGCCGACGATCAATCTAAACTGTGCTGCAGAGTCGCGTGGCGGATTGGGTCAAGCCGGTGTTGCTGCCGCAACGGGAACTAAGCGCAATTGTCGGCATAACTCGCGTACCAACACGGGCGCGACGGTTCCCACGTGTGTCGGCCCGCCGTGGTCACCCATTTGGGTCACCGCCAATCCGCGATAGCCGCAGGGATTGATGCGTTGGAACGGAGACAGATCCATCGCGATGTTGAAGGCCAGGCCGTGGAAGCTGCAGCCGCGTCGTACGCGGAGGCCAAGTGCAGCAATTTTGGCATCGCCGACGTACACGCCTGGCGCACCTTGGTGACGCTCTGCGCTGATGTTCCACTCAGCCAGAGTGTCGATGATGGCCTGCTCGATCTTGCACACAAGTTGCCGCACGCCAATGCCGAGACGACGTAGATCGATCAGCGGGTAGGCCACGATCTGGCCGGGACCGTGATAGGTGATCTGACCACCACGGTCGACCTGTACCACCGGAATATCGCCCGCACCCAAAATGTGCTCAGCTTTGCCGGCTTGACCCTGAGTGAAGACGGGCTCGTGCTCGACCAGCCAGATCTCGTCCTCGGTTTCGCCGTCGCGGGTATCGGTGAAACTTTGCATGGCGTGCCAGATCGGCTCATACGCCTGTTGGCCGAGGTCGCGGATCAATACCTGTTGTGCGGGTAATGACTCGGTGGGTTCGTCTATCAGACCGTCCATTTTACCTCTGGGTGTTCACGCAAGGCGACATGGGCCGCGTCGTATTGCTCGCGATCCTTGGCTTCAAAGACGATTCGCACCGACACATAGCGACCGCCGCTTGATTCACGCAGGTTGATGTCTTCGTGCCGCACCGTGATTCCGGCTGCCTCCAGAAGAGCGGGTAACTCACGCTCAAGTCCGGCGTCAGCCGCGCCCATGGCGGACAACTCGAATACGCCAGGAAACTGGAAACCGTGGTCGGGGTTGGTGTTGAGGAAGCAGGTAGGAGTGTTCATAGCGCACATTATCGGGGCAGGGCATGAGTTTCCCAAGGGTTTAGCGTGGGCGGCTCAGCTGTTTACTTGCCCATTTAGACAAGGTTTCACGTCCGATTTTGGCGTTGTGACGGATGTCCACCGGAAAGCCGGGGTGGAACAGGATGTGGACGATCGTCGCGGTGTGTGGAAAGTGCTGTGCCAGTGCCTGCAATTCGGATTGAAAGGATGGGAGCGTGCTTTTGCGCGTTCCGGCTTCTGCTTCCACACACAGAACGGGAATTTGCCCTCCCTTTTCACCGACGCCGACCAGCGCGCTGCGCCGCACCTTGGGGTGGGCATTGAAAATCGGCTCGACCTGCTCAGTGTAAAGCGGCCCGTCGCTGGTTTCCACACGCTGAGTCTTGCGTCCACAAAACCACAGACGTCCTTGTTCGTCGCGCCAAGCGAGATCGCCCATGCGGTGCAGGGTGCGGAAGCTGCCATCAGGCAGGTGTTCGCGGATCTTCGCCAATGCAGTGGCTTCTGGCCGGGCAAAGTATTCATCGGTAACAGTCGGGCCGGCGACGACGATTTCGCCGACTTCGCCCGCAGCGACTTGTAGTGCATCGCTCCACTCGATGATGGCTTCATCGAAAATCCGAATCAGACGGACCTCGTTAGGCGCTACCGGATAGCCAATGCAGGTGCCCGCACCTTGCTCGGTCGCGGCACGCGTGGCCTGCAATTGTCGCCCTTCGATAATGGCCACCGGCAGACACTCGGTTGCTCCGTAGGGCGTATAGATATTGGCGTCGTCGGCCAACATGCGCCGCATCCGCTCGACCACGGCGGGTGGCACTGGCGCACCGGCCGACATCACGCGTTTAAGGTTGTCGAGTTGGATGGCGTGTTCAGCGCCATAGCGACTCAGTGTGTCCAGCAGTGCCGGCGAGCCAAACATCTGGGTGACGCCGAAACGCTGGATGGCGTCGATCAACTTGCGCGGGTCAGCTTTGGCGGGACGGGTTGGGTCCATGTCCGGGATGATGCTGGTCAGCCCCAATGCCGGATCGAACAGGGCGAACGGCGGGAAGGTTGGCAGATCGACGCCACCAGCACTGATGTCGAGCGCGGCGCGCAGCATGTCGACCTGTGCGACGAAATGGCGGTGACGATAGACCACGCCCTTGGGGATGCCGGTGGAGCCGGAGGTGAACAGAATCGCGGCCATTTCCTCGGCATCTGTGTCGATCATCTGAAAGCTGTCATCGCGGCTTTCCTGCAATAGGCGATCCAAGCTGTGACCGCCCCAGAACCAGCGGCGGCCAAGGGTGACCTGAATCTTGCAGCTTCGGCGCGCCCAGCCGAGCCACGGCGGATTCCGGCGCGCGCCAATGCCGCTGCAATGGCGTTGCTGCGGGCTTCAAGTTCGGCGTAGGTCAGTACCGTGTCATACAGAACTCGGCCTTGCGCATCGGTGCCGCTCGGGCAACGGATCGCAATGGCATCCGCTTGGCGCACGGCCATCTCGGGTAGGGCAGCGGCAATATTGCAGGAACGGGGCTGGAAGTCGGTTTGCATCGAACAAGTTTAACGGGCGAGTCGCGCTGTGGTCTGGCAAAGTAGTGATATCCATGCGTTACGACGGAAATCAACATGTTCAGCATCCTTGTGGCCAGCGCCAAGGGCGGTGTCGGTAAAACCACTCTTTCAACCAATCTGGCCGGCTGGTATGCCACTCGTGGCAAGACGGTTGCGCTGGTGGATGCCGATCCGCAAGGTCTGGCTCTCAGTTGGTGCGCTAAGCGTGATGTTGCCGGTGCCTTGGTGTCGCCGGTAGATGGCACGCGGAGAAATTGGATGCGGCAGATTCCCGAGGGCACCACGCATGTGGTGATCGACGCACCTGCCGGCGCGATGCCCAAGCAACTCGACGCGTTCATCGCGCAGGCCAATGCCATCGTCGTGCCTATTCTGCCGTCGGTGTTGGATATGGAAGCGACCGTGCGCTTTCTCGATGCCTTGGCCGAAGTGCCGCGCGTTGCCAACGGGCAGGTGGCGGCCGGCTTGGTGGCCAATCGCCTTAAGCCCTGGACTCACGCGTCCCAGCAAGCGGTTGAACAGATGAGCGTCTGGCCGTGCGAATTGGTTGGTCAGTTACGTGATACCCAAGCCTATGTGCTGTTGGCAGGCCTTGGTAAATGCCTGTTTGACTTCAACTCCGAAGCCATCCGTTCCCATCAGGAGGACTGGCGTCCATTGCTTCGCTGGCTGGAGCGCGCGCGCAAGCGAGGCTGAACCAACTCCTCGGTTCGTGCTGGGCGGGAGCCTTGGTTCAATGTCGATTAAGTGGCGGCTGCTAGCTTAGGATGTATCTCTTATTCCAAACGGGGCTCAGCATGCGACTTTTTGCCACTCTCCTCGCTATCGTTGCAACAGCTTTCACCATAACGGCTGCACAGGCCTATGAGCCTGAGTCAGGACTGTGGTGGAATCCAGCTGAAAGCGGTACCGGTTACACGATCGAGGTGCAGGATGACTTCATGTCGGTGACCCTCTACAGCGGCAGTCAGACCGGGCAGGCCAAGTGGTACATCGCCGCAGGCCTGCTGGATCGTAACGCCTATTTCGAAGCGGATCTGCTCAGCTTTTATGCGGTGCAGCCCATCGGCAAGCCCTATCAAGGAGAGCCGCTGATAGAGCCGAGCTACGGGCGTTTGAAGATCGTTTTCGATCCCAACAACAATCGCCGGGCCACCTTGACCTGGCCTAACGGTCGCACCGTTCCCATCCAGCGCCAAGAGTTCTACTTTGTGCGGTATGAAGACACCGTTGGAGTGTGGCCTGAGGTGACGCGCATGTTGGGTGAGTGGCAGGTCACCATCGATCTGTCTTCCACCGGCGAGGCCTATCCGTTCAGCGGTGATGTGCTGGTCTTTGATGACTACGCCCGCGACAGCAATGGTTGGTATTACGAGGGTTGTCGGCCGGACGATGCACAAGTCGGCGGCTGCAGTAATTACGCCTTGACCTACCACGACGCGGTTGGCTACTTCGAAGCGCCCACGGGCCTGCATATGAGTCTCGTCAAGGACGGCGTCTACGGTGGCCAGCAGTGGTATGCGCTCTATTTGATGCAAATGGGTACCAATGACGGTTCTGGCGAGTTCGTCCTCTACCCGAAGGGTGCCAACCCCGACAATTACGATGCCCATCCGGCGCGCACCTTCCGTAGTGCCAGCCGCACCTTTGTGCAGGAGGGCGTGGGCCCCGCTAAGCACAACAAGCTTGGACGCGCACAGGGTTTGGCCTCGCAGCTGGCCGCGCAGGGCGTGTTGCCGGTACCCGCCAAGACTGCGGCGCAGTCGCGTTTCGATCGCAGCGCATTGATGCCGCGTATTCGTGATCTGGAAGCGCGTTTGCAAGCCGAGTAATTGCTGGCTGCACGCGCATTGCTTCCATAAGGGCCGGGCTCATTTGAACCCGGCCCTTATGTTTTAGTGGACTTGATAAGCGCGAACGGCGTGCTCTTGTCGTCGCCACACGGATCTTTCCGGTCCCAGCGCATGAGGCTGCTTGCGCAATGCCGCCTCGATCGCGTTATGCTGCCGACATCGTTGACCTCCGTCACCTTTTTGCGATTTTCACGATGACTGCACCGACCTCATTGCATCCCGACGCTGTCGCGCTGCTAAAGACCTTGGATGACGATCAGCCGGGCAGTGCCGCCAAGTTGATTCGTCTGTTCGCGGCGGATGCGCCGGCATTGTTGAGCCGCATTGAAGTCGGATATGAGCGCGGCGACCACAGTGAAATCAATCAAGCAGCGCATTTTCTGCGCTCGTCGGCACTGGCTTTGGGTGCTACTGAATTGGCTGACGTGGCGTTCCGACTGGAGCACCTGAAGGCCGAGCACTTGGGTAGCGACTTGGCGACGCGGCACTTGTCACAATTGCGGGTGGGTCTGCGCAATGCACTGTTGAGCTTGCTTGAGTTAGTGCCCGAACTCTGATTCGGAGCGCGCGCTTTGATGCGTGTCGTTTGCGCCGCATAAAACCATCGCTCAAAAAAAGACCCGCCTCGCGAACGAAGCGGGTCTCTCCCTCCCCACATCTGTGTGGTTCCACATCCTACGGATTGCGGTCGCGATAATCACGCTGCACTGCACACAAAGCGTGCGCGCACGGATGACTTTTGGAGGAAATCGATCCGGCTTGCGGGTGCTGAAAGCCCGCAATGCCTACGGCCTGGCTGCGGAGTGGGTGTCAGTTTTACTCTGGGTAGTTGACTGCAGCGAGAGACTGCACCACGGTTGCCACCTCGTGCCACACAGGGGGAGTCCGGTGTGGCCGGTCGCAGCTCGGCTGCGGCTATTTTTTCCGTTATCAATCCAGGAAATCCCATGAGTCAACAAAAGCAAAATGCCGGGTCTTCTGTTGCGCCCGGATACGAAGACTTCGTGCCACCGCCCGCCGGAGAGTTTCTGGGGCATCCGCGCGCGCTATGGAATCTGTTTGGCACCGAGTTTTGGGAACGTTTCATGTACTACGGCATGCGCGCCATGTTGGCAGTGCATGTGGCGTCGGCCTTTTTCTCACACATGTCTGGTGGTGAAGCGCGTGAACAGGCGTCGCTGACGTATGGCGGCTACACCTCCATGGTGTACATGACGGGGATCTTGGGCGGGTTTGTGGCCGATCGTATCCTCGGCTATCAACGCTCGATCATGCTCGGCGGCATACTCATGGCCATCGGCATGTTCATGCTGATGAGCCCTGATCTCACTTCCTTCCTGATTGGCCTAGCCGTGATTGTGGTCGGCAATGGCCTGTTCAAACCGAACATCTCCACGATGGTGGGCAAGCTCTACGCGCCGGGTGATGTACGGCGCGACTCAGGCTTCACCATTTTCTACATGGGAATCAACGCGGGTGCCCTGATTGCACCGGTGATCTGCGCTTCGCTGATTGGTCAGAAGTTCGGCTATCGCTGGGGTTTCTTTACTGCCGGCATGGGTATGTTGCTGGGCTTGGTGGTGTTCCAGGCTTTGAAAGCGTGGCTGGGGCATGTTGGTACGGCGCCGAAAAACAAAAAGGGTTTCGCGTCGATGCTGCAGGTGCTGGTCGGCTGCGCGGTGCTGGTTGTGCCGGTGTATTTCTTGCTCGACAAGTCCGATCTGCTCGGTGGCCTTTTGATCGTGATGATGCTTGGCCTGATCGCGTATTTCATCTACAGCGGCATGCGCAGCGATCGCAAGCAGTTGCACCGCTACATCGCCATGATGATTCTGTTTCTGGCCAATATTTTGTTTTGGTCCTTGTTTGAGCAAGCGGGTTCGTCACTGAACTTCTTGGCCCAAGACTTTGTGCGCATGCCGGATGTATCAATCTTCGGCTGGACCCCAACCTTCGAGGTGTTCCAGTCGGTCAATCCGGTATTCATCATCACCTTGGCACCGCTTTTTGCCACGCTCTGGATCAAACTCGACAAAGGCGGCTGGAACCCATCGATTCCTCGCAAGTTTGCATACGGACTGGCCAGTGCCGCGATCGGTTTCTATATATTGGTTTTTGCGATCAACTCGGCACTGAGCGCCGGCTCGACCGAGATCTCCTGGATGTGGCTGACGCTGACCTATCTGGTTCACACCATGGGTGAGCTGTGCTTGTCGCCGATCGGTCTTGCGATGGTGACCAAACTGGCTCGTCCGGATGAAACCGGGCTCGCGATGGGCGGTTGGTTCCTGTCGATTGCGATGGCGAACTTTGTGGCTGGGCGTGTGGCTGCCATTGCTTCTGGCGGCGCGGCCGAGGGCGGTTCGTCCTTGGCCCAATATGGCGCGACCTTCCAGCAACTGGCCTTGCTGGGCATCGTGATTGCCGTGCTGTTCTTCCTGTTGTCACCGCTGGTGAACCGCCTGATGCACGGGGTCAAGTAGACTCCCACAAGCCCTTTGAATGAACGCGGCAGCTTCGGCTGCCGCGTTCATTTAAGGGGTACGCCCATGCAGACGGGCTGCGCGGGTCGATCATTTTCTGGGGAGAAACAGAACCATTGACTAGTCATCCAGTATCCAGCAGCGCGGAGAAAACCTTTCTAGGCCATCCCCGCGGTTTGTTTGTGTTGTTCTTCGCCGAGATGTGGGAGCGCTTTTCCTACTACGGCATGCGCGCGATCCTGATCTTCTATCTGTTGCAGCATTGGCTGTTCGCGGAAGAAAAGGCTTACGTCATCTACGGCGCGTACACCGCGCTGGTGTACATCACCCCGGTGGTGGGTGGCTATATCGCCGACCGCTGGCTGGGGCAGCGCAAGGCAGTCCAGTTCGGCGCGGTTCTGCTGGTCATAGGCCATGGGCTGATGGCCTATGAGGGCCCCGGTCCTGCGGCGGGACTTAGCGCAGAACAGATCCAATCGTCGCTGCATATCAACGTGTTCTGGCTCGCGCTGGCCTTCATCATCATGGGTGTGGGCTTTCTGAAGGCCAACATCTCGGTGTTGGTTGGGCAGCTGTACCGGCAGGGCGATGCCCGCCGTGATCCAGCGTTCACGATCTTCTACATGGGCATCAACGTCGGTGCGGCACTCGGTTCGCTGCTGGTGAGTTACCTGGGCCAGAGCGAAGATTGGGGCTGGAGTTGGGGTTTTGGTGTGGCCGGTATCGGCATGCTTCTCGGGCTGTTGGTATTCGTGCTCGGCCGGCCTTACTTGCCGGGCAGTGGTGAGGCACCGGATGCGGCACTGCTGAAGCGACGCAGCAGCATCGGGCTGCCTAACGAATGGGCGATCTACTTGGCATCGCTGGCCGGCGTGGTCATCGTATGGTTTCTGGTGCAGTACCAGTCGGTCGTTGGCACGCTACTGGGCCTTCGCATTTTGGCGGCGATGTTCCTGATCGGCTTGCAGCCGCTGTTCTGGGCGCTGTTCGAGCAGGCGGGTTCGTCACTGAACGTGTTCACTGACCGGCACGTTGATCGTGTGCTGTTCGGCTGGACCGTTCCGGCCGGCATGTTCCAATCGATCAACTCGATGTACATCATCACCTTGGCACCGGTGTTTGCGTGGCTCTGGATGTGGCTTGCGCGGCGTGGTCTTGAGCCGTCTACACCCGCCAAGTTTGGCTTGGGTCTGATCCAACTGGGTGGTGGTTTTCTCGTGCTGGTCGCGGGCGCCGCGGCTGCGGGCACCGGCAACATGACACCGGTGATCTTCATCTTCCTGATCTACCTGCTGCACACGATGGGTGAGTTGTGTCTGTCGCCAGTGGGTTTGTCCGCGATGACCAAGTTGGCGCCGGCCAATATGCTCAGTTTGCTGATGGGAACCTGGTTCTTGTCCAGCGCAGCCGGCAACTTCATCGCCGGGCTGATCGCCAGCGCGACGGGAGGAGCGGGCAACGAGGGTGTTGCGGGTGCCGCGCCGGTGCTGGGTGTTTACAGCAAGATCGGCTGGGTTGCGATCGCTGCGGGCGTGGCCGTGATCGTTATTTCCCCGATAATTCGCCGCTTGATGCATGAAGACAAAATGGATAATGCGTTAGCCGGACAGAGCGAAATCGGTGAGCCGGCAGCAGCCGGGATGCATCCGGATCGTGAACTGAAATAAGCGCGCTGCGCGAATTGTCGGCGCTGTGACTGTAAGCGCTGATTTGAACGATGTGACGGCGACCTTCGGGTCGCCGTCTTGCGCTGTTGCGCCCTCAAGATATCGACTCACGCAGGGAGCGCCGATTTGGCGGCGGTCAGTCGCGTTCCGGTTCCAGTGACGCCTGCAGTTGATCAAGAATACGCATCAACCAGCGTTGCTCCTCAGCATCCAGACGTTGCAGTAGACGTCTTTCGTGTTCGAGAGCCAGCGGCACGATTTGATCGTGGATATGGCGGCCGGACGCTGTCAGCCGCAAACGTGATTCACGCCGGTCGCTGGGTGCCACCGTGCGTGAAACCAGCTCGCGTTCGAGCAGTCCCGCGACCGCGCGACTGACGGCAACTTTGTCCATGGCGGTACGTTCCGCGACATCGCGCGCGGCCAGATCATCGTGCCGACCAAGAATCGCCATCACTCGCCATTGCGTGACGGACAAGCCGAAGCGTTGTTCGTATTCGCTGGCGATATCCTGACTGATGGTGTTGGCGAGCACCGAAAGCCGATATGGCAGGAAGTGGGCGAAGTCGAGAGCGAGAGGGTTGGGCATTGTTGCGGCGCGCATTGCAAATAGTTTCACTTGAAACTATAAAGGGGGTTTCCCGGCGGAGCAACCGCCACCACCGACACGGAGATCAACCATGAGCGCCCAGCCTTCTGCCGGAATGATACCGAGCACTTTCGAAAACCCCATGGGCATCGACGGTTTCGAGTTCGTCGAATACGCTGCGCCGAAGGATCAGGCCGGTCAACTGCATGACTACTTCCGCAAGTTGGGTTTCGTCCAAGTCGCCCGTCATGTGAATCGCCCGATTAGCACCTATCGGCAGGGTGACTGCACTTTTCTGATTAATGAAGACCCTGATTCCTTCGCTGCCCGTTTTGCTGCTGAGCACGGCCCTTCCGCTTGTGGTTTCGCCATTCGCTTTAACAAGCTGGCCGAGTGGGTGAGGGTGCAGGCGCTCAAGAACGGCGCAGAATCCTTCGATGCAAAGGATGAACTCAGCAAGGCTGTCGCTGCGCCGGTCATCAAGGGCATCGGCGGCTGCATGTTGTATCTGGTTGACCGCTACGACACTCAGGGCACGATCCACGATCCAGATTACGAATGGCTGCCAGGCGTGGACAAAATGCCGGAAGGTTTTGGCCTGACTTTCATTGATCATCTGACCCATAACCTCTACGAAGGCAACATGGCGAAGTGGTCGGATTACTACGAGCGCCTGTTCAACTTCCGCGAGATTCG
>CAJDUW010000057.1_pt1 | contig 11240 bp, 8 predicted proteins | sample 7390931 | NCBI WGS metagenome assembly CAJDUW01 (sample SAMEA7055687, study PRJEB34461) | soil metagenome | biome: terrestrial ecosystem; feature: Peninsula; material: soil | place: Antarctica | collected 2016
TACCAGCGAAGCGCCCAAGCCGAACAAGGACGTAGAGAAACTCGTCGCCATGCCTGACAAGGGCAGCTGCAGGCGATCCTTCAGCACCTCGAACATCGCCGCGGCATCACTGCCTGCGCTCATGCCTCCGATGATCTCACCGACCGACGCAATGGTGATCAGCAAACCCCAGAACGTGCCAAGCAAGCCGAGAAAAATCAGCAGACCAACCAGATAGCGCGACAAATCTCGCTGTTCTTCCAGTCGCAAATGGATGCTGTCCAGAATCGAGCGCATGGATTGCGTCGACAGCGATTGCGGTTTGCGCTCGCTTTTGGACAACATGCGCGCCATCGGTGCCAGCAATACTGGCGCTTCCAGTGTGCGTTCAGGACTGGAACGCCGGTAAGCCTCAATCCAATCCACTTCGCGCTGCAACCGCAACACTTGGCGCAGGTTCGCAACCACGCCGATCAGGAAAACGCCAAGGATGACGGCGTTGAAGATCGGAGTAGCCGAAAAAGCACGCAACAACGGCTGATACAGAAAGCCTGCGATGATCGCTATAACAGCCAATACGCCAAGTATGGACAGTAGAACGCGCGAAGGTTGGCTCATGGATAACCTGTGGGAATGCGAGGACAACAACAAGCTAGGCAATATGCCGCACACGGGCTGAATCCCGCATGGGCTGACCGACTCAGACCGGCAATGCAGCGATCGGTTCAGTTCATCGTTTTTTGCATCAACTCCAACAAGCCCGCTCGGAACGCCGGTCCGCCGCCATGGGCTGGATGCCGGATCTTGGTGGCTTGGATGCCCAGCAGCGTCAATGTCGCCATACCGACGTTGCCAACCGCCGCGATATGACGCGGCTGGAACAGTTCGATCAACTGTTGTAACTGCGGTTGGCCATCGCTGCGCAGTTCGGCGGTTCTGGGCGTTCGGTTGGATTCGTCCTTACCACGCTCATGCGGGTGCAAGGGAAAGGCCGGCCATACCAAGGCCGGACGCGGCAGATCCTGAAAGGCATGTTGCACCACAGTCGAACTGGCCTCGCTCCTGAGCTTGCCACCCGTTTCAATCAGTCGGTAGCCCGCCTCGGCTCCGCCATATAGGCCAAAACTATTTTTCGGGCCCATCATAATTTTTTCCGAGGTGAAGTTGACTCCAGTGCGCCATGTGCCTCTATACCCCGGCGCTTCGCCTACCAGAAGCACGTCCGGGCGCAAGCGCAACAACTGTCCAAAATAAATCTTAAGATTCGCCAGTCGAATTCGCCCTGCTGACGTGGCCGGGTCATAGAGCGCATGCGCATCGGCACGATCAGAAAACCCCTGCAGCGTGGTAAACCACGGTTGCAGTCGCTTCATCATGTGTGCGGCAAACGCTGCGTCCATCGCGATCACCCTCCTTCATTCCAAGGGAATTTCAGTATGCTCGGTCGCACGGCAGGCGCGAAGCGCATGAGTGCTCCGGCCCGCCATCCAAACCGACCTCATCAAGACTCCTGCGACAGGATATTGGCTGGAGCCCGAAATCGGCGAGGGCGGCCGAGATCTGGACCCGAGTGCCACGGCGAGACCTCGGTATGGCTCAGTGCTGGCTAATCCTCACACTGAATCGGGATTCACTTTTTCGCCAAAAGCCGCTTCTTTTGCTGCGTATGCATCAGGGCCTGTCGACCGCTTCATGCAGAAATCCGTGCTCTGGTGTAGCTTTTCGCTGCACTGCGGCAAAAATACGACGGCAAGGGTTGACAAAACGCAAGAGCACAGTCCAGCATCCAAGTCATGTTCAACAGCCACCCATCACACGCCATAAGTCCAGTACATCGACTGCCCTCCGGTACGCTGCTTCTGAGCCTCGGACTTATTAGCCGACATCCGTGCGGAACGGTGGCTTGGGCCTGACGAAAGTAAACAACCCCAACTATCCGAAACCCCGCACCGGCGCACCCGATGCGGGGTTTCTTTTTTCTGCCGCCTGAAACCTACCCGAACTCTGGAAACCCCATGCACAGCGATGCCATCAAAACCGGACCTGATCACGCCGCCGCCCGCGCCATGCTGCGCGGCACCGGACTATCGCCCGAGGACATTCGCAAGCCCTTGATCGCGGTGGTGCATAGTTGGACCGACGTCTCGCCGTGCAACATCAACCTGCGTGATCTTGCGCAAGAAGTGAAAAAGGGCATCGCCGAGGCGGGTGGCACACCGATTGAATTCAATACCATCGCCATCACCGACGGCATCGCGATGGGAAGCTCGGGCATGCGCGCTTCACTGGCCTCGCGCGAGGTCATTGCCGACTCAATCGAACTGGCCGTGCGTGGACATTGTCTTGATGCGGTCGTGGTGCTGTGCGGTTGCGACAAAACTATCCCGGCGTCCGCCATGGCGCTGGCACGACTCGACCTTCCGGGCCTGATGCTCTACGGCGGCAGCATCATGCCGGGTACTCACCGCGGCAAAAAGATCACTATTCAGGACGTTTTCGAGGCGGTCGGCGCCCATGCCGCCGGCACCATGGACGACGTCGAGCTTGAGGAAATCGAGGGTGAAGCCTGTTGCGGGGCCGGCGCCTGCGGCGGCCAGTTCACCGCCAACACCATGGCGCTGGCGACTAGCCTGATGGGCCTGGCACCGATGGGTGCAAACGATATCCCAGCGCCGGATCCGGCCAAGCTGGTGGCAGCGCGTGCCTGCGGAGTGCGGGTGATGGAGTTGTTCCGCGAGGGGACTTCAGCGCGCTCTTTCATCACACCCGAATCCATTCGCAACGCGGCGGTTGCCGCTACCGCAACAGCCGGCTCGACCAATGCGGTGCTTCATCTACTGGCAATCGCGCGCGAAGCCGGATTCTCCTTCTCGCTTGATGAGTTCGAGACCATCAGCCAGCGCACGCCGGTAATCGCCGACCTCAAGCCCGGCGGTCGATTTATGGCGCCAGACATGTACGCCGCGGGCGGCACCCGCCTACTCGGTCAACGTCTGATGCAAGCTGGCCTGATCACCGACCAACCCACCGTGAGCGGGCGCAGCTTGTTTGAGGAGTTTGCCCAACACACCGAAACCAAAGGGCAAGAAGTGATCTTGGACGTGACCCAGCCGCTGAAGGCGCGCGGCGGTTATGGCATCGTCTACGGCAACATCGCGCCAGATGGCTGCGTGGTGAAACTGGCTGGCCACAGCAACTTGCGTTTCGAAGGCTCCGCGCGGGTATTCGATAGTGAAGAAGCCTGTTTCGCGGCGGTACAAGGGCGCGAGATCGTAGCTGGAGACGTCGTTGTAATCCGCGGTGAGGGGCCGGTTGGCGGTCCTGGAATGCGCGAGATGCTGGCCGTCACCGCCGCCCTCATTGGCCAAGGCTTGGGGGGTGAGGTCGCACTCATCACCGACGGCCGATTCTCCGGTGCCACGTACGGCTTCATGGTCGGCCATATCTGCCCGGAAGCCGCACTCGGCGGTCCGATCGGCAAGTTGCGCAATGGCGATCGCATCGTGATCGACGTGGAAGCGCGCACGATTTCTACCGACGCTGAACTGTCCTCCCGCCCCATCGAATGGCAACCGCAGCAACGTGTGACCTCGGGCGCACTGGCCAAATACGCTGCGCTGGTGTCGCCGGCCTCAGAAGGCGCTGTCACCGCATTTCCACCCTCCCGTTTCTAATTCGCTCCCTAGTTGTTACCTACCTCTAATCCAATCCAAGGATGTCTTGATGAAAACCTACACCACCGCCGACGCCAACCCCTCTGCGCTGCGCGACAAGCTCACCGTGATTTACGGCTATGGCAGCCAGGGACGCGCCCACGCGCGCAACCTGCAGGATTCCGGCTTCAATGTGCTGGTCGCAGCACGCCCGGATGGCGCCAGCTTCGAGCAAGCCAAGGCTGACGGACTGGCTGTTGATACGCCAGAAAACGCGATCCCAAAAGCAGATTTGATAGCGCTGCTTACCCCTGACATGGTGCAAGCCGAACTCTACCGCGACGTGGTGGCCCCCAAGGCTAAGCAAGGTGCGGCGTTGCTGTTTGCGCATGGATTTAACGTGCATTTTGATGAAATCAGCCCACGCGCCGACCTTGACGTAATTCTGGTTGCGCCCAAGGGTCCGGGCGCGTTGGTGCGTAGCCAATTTGAGCAAGGTCGCGGTGTGCCGTCACTGTTTGCGATCTATCAGGACGCCACCGGCAAGGCCAAGGAGCTGGCGTTGGCCTATGCCGACGGTATCGGCGGCACCCGTGGTGGCGTGATTGAGACCACGTTCAAGGAAGAAACCGAAACCGATCTGTTCGGCGAACAAGCCGTGTTGTGCGGCGGTGCCACCGAACTGGTCGTGATGGGCTTTGAAACTCTGGTGGAGGCGGGTTACCAGCCAGAAATCGCTTATTACGAATGCCTCCACGAACTCAAGTTGATCGTCGACCTGATCTACGAAGGCGGTATCACCCGCATGCACAAATTCATTTCCGAAACGGCGCAGTACGGGGATTTAACCCGTGGCCCGCGCGTGGTTGACGAACATGCACGTGAAAAGATGCGCGAGGTGCTCAAGGAAATCCAAGACGGTCGTTTTGCTCGTGAATGGATCGCTGAGCACAAGTCCGGTCGCAAAAATTATGAGGCCCTCATGCAGCGCGACCTCGAGCATCCGATCGAGGAAGTTGGCAAGCGCCTGCGTGCCAGCATGAGTTGGTTGCGGGACTCGGCAACGGCCAAGAAAGCCCCGGCTACAACCGCCTGACCGGAAGCGCGGTCATGGCAGTTTCCGAGCGTCGACCCAGCCCCTGAGTTTTTCTTGTTGCGTGCCAGGGATTTGCCCTCGGCACACTCAACCCGCCTTGCACCGGCAGGAGGTATTCCGGCATGAATCACGATCACGTACGCATCTTCGACACTACGCTGCGCGACGGCGAGCAATCACCAGGCTGTTCCATGACCACCGCACAGAAACTGGTGCTGGCCCAACAACTGGCTGAACTCGGCGTCGACATCATCGAAGCCGGCTTTGCCGCCGCAAGCCCAGACGACTTCAACGCGGTCAAATCCATTGCGGGTATCGTCAAAGGCAGCACGGTCGCAGCGCTGGCGCGTTGCCAGCAACACGACATCGAACGTGCCGCCGCCGCCGTGGAAAAAGCGGAGAAACCGCGCATCCATACCTTTATCGCCACTTCCGATTTGCATCTTGAACACAAGCTGCGCATGAGTCGTGAGCAGGTGCTTGAGTCCATCACCACGCACGTGGCACTGGCACGCTCGCTCTGCGATGACGTGGAGTTTTCGGCCGAGGACGGCTCGCGTTCGGACCCTGAATATCTGGTCAAAGCGCTGGAAGCCGCGATCGCGGCCGGTGCGACCACCCTCAACATCCCCGATACCGTCGGTTACGCAGTGCCAGCCGAGTACGGCGCCTTGTTCGCGTATCTGAAAGAACATGTACGTGGTGTCGAGAACGTAATCTTGTCCTCGCACTGCCACGATGATTTGGGTTTAGCTGTAGCCAATTCATTGGCCGCCATTGAAAACGGCGCCCGCCAAGTCGAGTGCACCATCAATGGCATTGGTGAGCGTGCTGGCAATGCGGCGATGGAAGAGATCGTCATGGCGCTGCGCACCCGTCGCGCCTACTACGGGGTAGAGACCCGCATCCGGACCCAGCGTCTGTATCCGATCTCACGCCAATTGGTTGCCTTGACCGGGTCCTTGATTGCCCGCAACAAGGCCATCGTGGGGGAAAACGCATTTGCGCATGAATCCGGCATCCACCAGCACGGCATGCTGCGTAATCGCGCTACCTACGAGATCATGTCGCCAGAAGATGTCGGGGTGTCGAAATCCTCACTGGTATTGGGCAAACATTCCGGTCGCGCAGCCTTGATCGATCGCTTCAAGGCGCTGGGGTATGAGATGGACGAGGATGCATTGAATCGCGCCTTCGTCGCGTTCAAAACTCTGGCAGATCGCAAGAAAGAAGTATTCGATGCCGATCTTGAAGCCATCGCACTGGGTTCGACCGGCGATGAATCCGGTCCTTGGCATTTGCACAGCTTACAGATCAGCGGCCGCGTCGGGCACGGGTCAAGTCCCGAAGCCGTGATCGAACTGAGTCATGAAGATGGCCGCAAGGTTCAACAAAATGCGCTCGGTGATGGCCCGGTCCACGCACTTTTCTCCGCCATTGAGTTCGCCACCGGCTTCCACTTCGGTTTGCAGGATTACCAAGTGCGCTCGCTTTCAAGCGGCGAAGATGCACAGGGCGAGGCACGCGTGAAGGTTCACGCCGATGGGCGCGATTACCACGGTCGCGCCGTCTCAACCGATGTGCTGGAAGCCAGCGCGCAAGCTTTTTTGGAAGTGGTCAATCGCTTCGAACGGCGACGCCTGCTGTTGGCGCGAGAAGAAGCCGCCTGAGGTCTAAAAAAATTGAATACGCCCCGCACCATCATCGACAAACTCTGGGACGCACATTGTGTGCGTGCCGAGTCCGAAGCCGCACCGGCGCTGCTCTACATCGACCTGCATCTTATTCACGAGGTCACCTCGCCTCAGGCCTTTGAGGAACTGCGAACACGCGGACTTCGGGTTCGTTGTCCCGAACGCACGCTCGCCACCCTCGATCACTCCACCCCGACCTTGGCACGTCGCGCCGACGGCTCCTTGCCGTACAAGGACACCGCCACCGCCAAGCAGGTCGCCACACTTGAAGATAACTGCGCGGAGTTTGGCATCACCCTGAACGGTTACGGTTCCGGCAAGCGTGGCATCGTGCACGTGATGGGCCCGGAGTTGGGCGCGACCCAGCCCGGCATGACCATCGTTTGCGGAGACTCCCACACCGCAACGCACGGTGCATTTGGCGCACTGGCCTTCGGCATCGGCACCACCGAGGTGGGTCACGTGCTCGCCACGCAATGCATTTTGCAGCGCAGACCGAAAACCTTGGCGGTCACAGTGAATGGCACGCTGCGGCCGGAAGCCACGGCCAAAGATTTGATCTTGCACATCATCGGTCAACTCGGCATGGACGGCGGCACCGGCCACGTCATCGAGTACCGCGGTGAAGCCATCCGTGCGCTATCGATGGAAGGTCGCATGACCTTGTGCAATATGAGCATCGAAGCCGGCGCACGAGCTGGGCTGGTCGCACCCGACGACATCACCTTCGCTTGGTTGCGCGGCCGTCCGCAGGTGCCGCAAGATGTCGAGTTCGATGCCGCCATCATGCAGTGGAAACACTTTGTCAGCGACGACGATGCGCGCTTTGACCGTGAAGTCATCATCGACGCCGCCGATGTGCGGCCTACGATCACTTGGGGCACCAATCCCGGCCAAGTGGTCGCGATCGATCAAGCTATTCCCGATGCCACGGATGAGATCGCCAAACGCAGTCTGTCGTATATGGGCTTCAGCCCCGGCAAAGCACTACTTGGCACCCGAGTGGACGTGGTCTTTGTCGGTTCATGTACCAATGCCCGACTACCGGACCTGAGGGCGATGGCTGAGGTGCTGCGCGGACGCAAAGTCGCCGAGCATGTGCGTATGCTGGTCGTGCCAGGCTCGGATGCGGTCAAGCGCGACGCTGAAGCAGAAGGTATCGATGAGATTGTCCGTGCGGCCGGTGGTCAATGGCGTGAGCCGGGCTGCTCCATGTGCCTTGCAATGAACGGTGACGAGGTGGGTCCCGGCGAACTGTGCATTTCCACATCCAACCGCAACTTCGAGGGCCGTCAGGGCAAGGGCGCACGCACCGTTCTTGCCAGCCCTGTCACTGCGGCTGCCTGTGCCGTCGCCGGTGTCATTGCCGATCCGCGCGAATTGGTTCTGACTACTAAGGAGGTGGCCTAATGCAAGCCTTCACCCGATTTAAGTCTCGCGTGGCGGTATTGCCGCAGGAAAACATCGACACTGATCAGATCATTCCGGCGCGCTTTCTCACCACCACAGAGCGCGCGGGCCTCGGCCGGGCTTGCTTTGCCGACTGGCGCTTCGCCGCGAGCGGTGCGGAGCGGCCCGAGTTCCCATTGCATCGTCCAGAGCTGCGAGGAGCTGGCGTTTTGCTTGCCGGCCACAACTTTGGCTGTGGCTCGTCGCGCGAACATGCGCCGTGGGCCCTGTTTGATTACGGCGTTCGCGTGGTGATTGCCACTCGTATCGCCGATATCTTTCTTAATAACGCGCTCAAGAATGGTGTGCTTCCAATCGAGGTGTCAGCGGGCGATTGGCAGCGCATCGTTGCATTCGAGGCACAGGAGATCGTGGTGGATCTGCAATCGCTGGCAATCGAGTTGCCTGATGCAACAGCGATCGGCTTTGAGATTGAAACCTTTGCCCGCGAATGTCTGCTCAAGGGTGTTGATCAGCTTGGCTATCTGCTGCTGCAGGAAGAAGCCATCACCGCATTTGAGCAGGCACGAGCAGCGTGATCGAGCAGCAAGCACCTGCGTTTGAGCGCGGCAACATGATCGATTTCAGCGATGTTCGCGCTGATCACACCCATCACTCTCATTCGTTGAGCCACAGATGAAAGCACGTCTTGCACTCCTTCCCGGCGACGGTATTGGCCCGGAAGTTATCGCCCAAGCCCGTATCGTTCTCGAAGCCGTTGGCTCACGTTTCAATCATCAGTTTGAGCTCCTGGACGGCTTGATTGGCGGTATCGCCATCGACACCACTGGCGATCCACTGCCACCGGCAACTATCGCATTGTGTGAACGAGCTGATGCAGTATTACTGGGTGCGGTTGGCGGGCCGAAGTGGTCTGACCCGAATGCGGCAGTTCGGCCCGAACAGGGTCTATTGAAGCTGCGCGCCCTGCTTGGCGTGTATGCCAATCTGCGCCCGGTCAAACCACATCCGGTAGCCGCAAAGCATTCTCCGATCAAGTCGGAGTTGCTCGAAGGCGTGGACGTGCTGTTCGTGCGTGAGCTCACCGGCGGGGCCTACTTCGGTGAAAAAGGGCGCGAGCAGGACGGCCAAGTCGCCTTCGATGTGTCGCGCTATTCGGTCGCAGAAGTCGAACGCGTTACCCGTCGCGCAGCGCATCTCGCGCGGGGTCGGCGCGGAAAAATCACACACGTGGACAAGGCCAATGTGCTGGAAACCTCGCGTCTGTGGCGCAGCGTGGTGACACGCGTGCTCAGTGAGGAGTTCCCGGATATCGAATTTGAACACGTACTGGTTGATGCGATGACGATGCATCTGCTGCATCGTCCCGCGAGCTTCGATGTGATCCTGACGGAAAACCTGTTCGGCGACATCCTGACCGATGAGGCTTCGGTACTGGCCGGTTCTATGGGCTTGCTGCCCTCGGCATCCATTGGCGAGGGCAAGGCCGGGCTCTATGAGCCAATCCATGGATCCGCTCCGGATATTGCCGGTCAAGGTATCGCTAATCCGTACGGCACTGTTTTGTCGGTAGCCTTGCTGCTGCGTCACTCCTTGGAACTGGAGCGCGAAGCAGCGGCGGTGGAGGCGGCGGTGGAATCGGCGCTGGACGCTGGGGTACTGACCCGCGATCTGGTCATCAAAGATGCGGTATCGACGGTTGAGGCCGGTGCGTGGGTTGCTGATCGAGTTCGACAATCCTCATGACTCGTCCGCACCCGGCCGCCGATGACGCGAGCGCGTGGCTGCGGGCGATTCTTACGGCGCCGGTCTACGATGTGGCAGACCGCACCCCTCTCGACCCGGCCCGCGGCTTATCCAAGCGTCTAGGTCACAACATTCTGCTTAAACGTGAAGATGAGCAGCCGGTTTTTTCCTTCAAACTTCGTGGCGCGTATACGCGTCTGGCACGCCTGACGCCAGAGGAACGAGCACGCGGAGTGTTGGCGATCTCCGCCGGCAATCACGCGCAGGGTGTGGCCTTGGGTGCACGCCAACTTGGGTTGGATGCTGTGATCGTAATGCCGGCCACCACGCCAGCGATCAAGTACAAGGCAGTCGAGGCGCTTGGAGCGCGTATCGTCTTACACGGCGACTCTTACGATGATGCGGCAGCCCATGGAATGAGCTTGCTGCAGGCCGAAGGCCGTACCTTGATTCATCCGTATGACGATCAGGACGTCATCGCAGGCCAAGGCACAGTGGCGATGGAGCTGCTGGCCGATCATCACGGCCAGCTTGATGCCGTGTTCATCCCAGTGGGTGGCGGTGGCTTGGCCGCCGGTATGGCGACCTACATAAAGGCGCTGGATCCTTCCATCCGCATTATCGCGGTGGAGCCAAACGATGCGGCTTGCCTGAAAGCAGCGCTCCATGCAGGCCACCCCGTGCGGCTGGAGCACGTTGGAATATTTGTCGACGGCTGTGCGGTGCGTCAGATCGGCGCGCTACCGTTTGAACTCTTGCGTGATCGTATCGACGAAGTGGTTACGGTCGACGCCGACCAGGTCTGTGCCGCGATCCGCGACGTGTTCGAAGATACACGCTCGATCGTCGAGCCCGCCGGTGCCTTGGCCGTAGCTGGGATGAAACGCTGGTGCGTGGACAACCCTGATTCGGGCCGCACCTTAGCGGCGGTCCTCAGCGGAGCAAATATGAACTTCGATCGGCTCGGCTACATCGCCGACCGAGCCGGCATAGGTGAGGAGAACGAAGCATTGTTCGGCGTCACCATTCCCGAACGGCAGGGCGCGTATCTTGATTTGATCCGCACGATTGGGAACCGGGCAGTGACCGAGTTCAATTATCGTTACCACGGTCACCAAGCCGCTCAGATCTATCTCGGCGTCCAGCTAAAAGGCGGTAGTGTGGAGCGCCAAAGCCTATTGGCTAGCTTGCGCGCTGCGGGCTACGGCGTGGCCGACTACACCGACAACGAAGTTGCGCACCTGCACGTGCGTCACTTGGTTGGCGGCCCTGCGCCTTTGTCGCGTGAGCGGCTTTTCCGCTTTGAGTTTCCCGAGCGCCCAGGCGCGCTGCTGCATTTTCTGGAAACCCTTGGCAGCCGCTGGAACATCAGTCTGTTCCACTATCGTAACCACGGCGCGGCCGATGGTCGGGTACTCTGCGGGTTTGAGATTGCAGCCTTGGACGACGCAGCCTTCGTGGCTGACCTAGAGCGGCTCGGTTACTGGCATCGGGAGGAGACCGGCAATCCCGCCTTGCAGCAGTTTCTTACGGGGCACGAGGTCGACTGACTCGAACGTGTGCGTGTCTTAGCCGCTGGTTTTGTCTTTCTCAGCGCACAAGTAAAAGCCCCCAACCGGTTGGTTGGGGGCTTTTGGGATAAAACCCTGGCGATGACCTACT
>CAJDUW010000059.1_pt1 | contig 11000 bp, 8 predicted proteins | sample 7390931 | NCBI WGS metagenome assembly CAJDUW01 (sample SAMEA7055687, study PRJEB34461) | soil metagenome | biome: terrestrial ecosystem; feature: Peninsula; material: soil | place: Antarctica | collected 2016
CAAGCTGGAACTGCCAAGATCTGACTGGTAGCTTGATCTGGCGGCAGAGGTTGGTGGCGTTGAGGATCTGCCGCACGTTCACTTTAGGGGTTTTTCGAAATGCGTATACTGCTCATAGTTTTGATATTGTCACCGATCTTGTCACTCATTATGCCAAGCGATGCGCGCGCGCAGATGACACCAGAAACACGAGCTCTCATGGTCTCCGAGCACAATCGCTTCCGTCGTGACGCGATCGGCCCCGGGGGGCCTGATGTCGTATCTTCGGTCAAAGCGACAGCTATGTTGGAAATCGAGTACGACATGGCGCTCGAGTGCGTGGCCCAAGGCTACCTCGATGCAAACCCGTACGGCTGGGACTTCGGATACGTGCACAACTCGAACAGAACAAATGACTACGTTGGCTGCGGTGGATCCGGCTACGTCGGTGAAAGCTGGTACAGCGGGAGCCCGCAAGATTCTTTGACCGGCGGCGCAACTCGGGCGTGGGTTGATTTTGCCTGGCCCGCAGCCTGGGGTGGCAATGACTGCTCGGAGCGGGAAAACTACCACGGCGACAGGGGGTGTTTCGGTCCTGCTGGCCATTACACCCAGGTGCTCTGGTCGAGCACCTATAAGGTCGGCTGCGGCTTCACACCGGTTGCTGGAACCGTGTGTAATTACTCGCCCGGCGGTAACTACTCAGGCTTTCCGCCTTTTGTCACTGGAGAGGCGTGTTCGGCCTGTCCGACGTCCCACCCATTTTGCAGCAACGGTCTGTGTTCTCGTTCGGAAGCGCCGACCGACCTGATATTTACCAATGGTTTCGAGCTGTTGCCATAAGATCAGCGCGTGTCGATTTGCATCGCCGTAGGCGGCGCTGCAGCTTGACCAGCGATAGTGTTCGGGTACGACTGTCATCCGGGCGCTAGCCGTATTGAGATCCATGTATTGCTTGCAGCGCAGCGGATACTTGCGGCGCTACACGAGACAGGAGTTGTAACGTGCTTCCCAGCGGTTGGTTGTTCGTCGGTGCCGGGTGCCGGATGCTGAATTGACGCGCATATGGGCTTCCGACGCCGAAGAAGCATCACACGCCAGCATCAATACAACACGCGGGATTTCAATGTGCCTGGGATGGCCGCCAGCTCGGCACGAAGATGAGCGCTGTTCTCTTCGCTCGTGTCCACGTCGATGACGACATAGCCGATCGCCGCGTCGGTCTGGAGATATTGGCCGTTGATGTTTGCATCGGCGCGGGAAAATATGTCGTTGATCTGTGACAGTACGCCCGGCACATTGCGGTGGATGTGAAGGAAGCGGCGACTGCCTGGATATTCTGGCAGGGCGACTTCCGGGAAGTTGACTGCGGACAAGGTCGAGCCATTGTCGCTGTAGCGCACCAGCTTTGCCGCTACCTCGATGCCGATATTGTCTTGTGCTTCCAAGGTGCTGCCGCCCACATGTGGGGTCAGGATCACATTGTCCATGCCGCACAAGGGCGATTCGAATATGTCGTCATTGGCTTTGGGTTCGCTTGGAAAGACATCGATGGCGGCGCCGGCCAAGTGGCCAGAATTCAAGGCCGCAGCCAAGGCGTCCACATCCACGACGCTACCGCGCGACGCGTTGATCAGCACCGCGCCCGCGTGCATTTGTGCAATCTGAGTCGCGCCGATCATGTTCTGAGTGGAACGGGTTTCAGGCACGTGCAAGGTCACGATGTCGGCCCGCTCCAGTAGGTCATCCAAGCCCTTTGCCGCACGCGCATTACCGAGTGCGAGTTTGGTTTCGATATCGTGATAGATCACGCGCATGCCGAGCGATTCTGCCAATACACCGACTTGTGTGCCGATATGACCGTAGCCGACGATGCCCAAGACCTTGTCACGCACCTCGTAGCTGCCACTGGCGGACTTGTCCCAGCCGCCGCGATGGCACCGGGCATTTTTCTCAGGGATTCGGCGCATCAACATGATGGCCTCCGCGATCACCAACTCGGCCACGCTGCGCGTATTGGAGTAGGGCGCGTTGAAAACCGGAATTCCCTGACGCTTGGCCGCCTCAAGGTCCACTTGGTTGGTGCCGATGCAGAAGCAGCCGATGGCAGCCAGGCGCCGCGCCTCCGCCAATACCTCCGCGGTGAGTTGGGTGCGTGAGCGGATACCGATAAAATGCGCCTCGGCGATGCGTTGCTTGAGCTCATCCTCAGGTATGGACTTCTGGTGAAAGTCGATCTGGGTGTAGCCCGCTGCTTGGAAGGTCTGCACCGCATTCTGGCTGACGCCTTCAAGCAGGAGAATGCGGATATCCTTTTTAGGGAATGAAGTCTCTTTCATGACCGGCAACAACACCCAGGTAAGTACGATGACGTGACTATGCCAGAAATCTACGCGTTTGCGGCAGTGCAGCATCGGTGCCGTGACGCTAGCATATCGACTACCGCTTGCCGGATTCGCCGGCGGGCCTTATCGCGATGGACCACCTGATGAGCGCTGCATTACTGACCGAGCTTTCCCGCGAATTGCCGGCGCTGGCACTCAAGAGCGAGCCGAACGATCTTGAGTTCTATGGTCGTGACTGGACTCGACGTTGGCAACCGGCGCCATTGGCGATTGCGCTGCCGACCTCTGTTGAGGAAGTGCAGGGCATTATGCGATGGGCGAACCAGCATGGCATCGCCATCGTGCCATCGGGAGGGCGCACCGGATTGTCGGGTGGTGCAGTGGCCGCCAACGGCGAGTTGGTGCTCAGTCTTGAACGAATGAATCAAGTGCTCGATTTCGACGCCCACGATCGCATCTTGACGGTGCAGGCGGGCATGACGCTGGAGGCCGTGCACGCTGCCGCCCAGACGCACGGGCTTATTTACCCGGTTGATTTTGCGGCACGTGGCTCCTGCAGCATCGGCGGCAATATTGCTACCAATGCCGGTGGCATCCGGGTGATCCGCTACGGCAATACGCGCCAATGGGTCGCTGGCCTGACGGTGGTGACGGGCGCCGGTGAGCTGCTTCAGCTCAATCGCGGGCTGGTGAAAAACTCCAGTGGGTACGATTTGCGGGAACTGATGATTGGTTCGGAAGGTACGCTGGGCATCGTGGTCGAAGCCATGCTGTGGCTGACCGATCCGGCGCCGCCCTCGAATGTGATGTTGCTGGCGCTGCCGTCGTTCGAGGCCTTGATGCAAGTCTTTGATGTGTTGCGAGCGCGATTGTCGCTGTCGGCCTTCGAGTTCTTGACTGCGCGCGGCTTGCATCATGTGGTGGCGCATGGCGCGCAAAAGCCGTTTGCCGATGACCATCCCTATTATGTCGTCACCGAGTTCGACGCTGAAAGCGATTCACAGCACCAAGCCGCGATGGAGGCGTTTGAGACATTGGTCGAAAATAACTGGGTTTGCGACGGCGTGATTGCACAGAGTCAGGCGCAAGCAGCTGCATTGTGGCGTTTACGCGAGGGCATTACCGAGTCGCTGGCGCGATATCTTCCTTACAAGAACGATGTGTCGGTGCGGATTGGCGCAATGCCTACGTTTCTGGCTGAGACTCAGGCCTTGTTGACGGCAGAATATCCACAGTTCGATGTGGTTTGGTTCGGCCATATTGGTGATGGCAATTTGCATATCAACGTGCTCAAGCCCGAGGACATGGCAAACGACGTTTTTGTCGATGAATGCGGGCGTGTGACTCGTTTGTTGGCTGACGTGTTGGCGCGGCACGGTGGCAGTATTTCAGCTGAGCACGGCATCGGTCTGGTGAAAAAGCCCTATCTTTCGAGCACGCGCAGCGCGACGGAGATTACCCTGATGCGCGGGATCCGGCAGGTGTTTGACCCCAGCGGTGTCTTGTCTCCACACAAGCTGTTTGATGTGGACAGCATCCATCCCGGTTACGGAGAAACCGCATGAAAATCTGGTTGGCGAGCCTTGTCCTCGCGTTTTTCGGAATGACGAGTGCATCTGCTGCGGCACCGACACCGATGCTGTGGAAGGCCCAGGGGGAGGCCGGTACGATTTATCTGCTGGGTGCTTTCCATTTGCTCAAGGCAGAAGACTATCCGCTGCACCCCAAGGTCGAAGCGGCTTATGACGAGGCCGATCGACTGGTATTTGAGGTCGACCCCGCCGAGATGAGTTCGCCCGACACGGTGCGCGCGATTCAAGCCCTCGGCAAGTTCAACGACACGCGCACGCTGCGGCGGGTGATTTCTGCAGAAACGACGAAGAAGTTGAAAGCGTTTCTCGGCAGTGAGGCGGCCGTCGCTGCGTCCGATCCCTTCAAGCCGTGGTTCATCGGTCTTAACATCGCACTGGGTTCAATGGCATCAATTGGCTTGGATGCAAAGCTCGGGTTGGATCAACATTTCATGCAGCGCGCCGCGACCGATCACAAGCCGGTATCTGGCTTGGAAACGGTGCAGGAACAAATGGGAGCGATGGATGGCTCACCCTTGGCTGAGCAGGAGTTGATGCTGATCGAAGCCCTCGCGCCACTGGCGGAAAAACGTGAGCGCATCTTGGAGATGCATGACCTCTGGCGTCAGGGCGATGTCGCGCGTCTGGAGCGGTTGGTGAACGAGGACATGCTTGAGCGCACCCCGCGCATGTATGAACTACTCAACCGGGAGCGTAATCAAAAGTGGCTGCCGCAGGTGATTGCCATGCTCGGTGAAAACCAGACCACGCTGATCGTGGTTGGCACCATGCACTTGATTGGCGAGGATGGCCTTGTCGAGCAATTACAGCGTCGCGGCGTTGTAGTGGAGCGAGTAGAGGTCGGGATTGCGTTGCAGGCTCTGGACGAAGCTGCCTGACGCGTTTAATCAGCCGCTGCAGCTGCCGCAGCAGACCGAGGGTAGGCGCTTGATCTTATCTTCGGTGATGGGGTGGCCAGACTGGGCGAGTGCGCCCAACAGCTCACAATCGAGCATGTTGGTACTCAGACGCAGGGTGTGACCGTCACCATCGAGATCCGCGACGGCCGCCGGGTCGACGTCCAGCAAAGCATCAGTGATAGCACCCAGATTGGGTGAGTCTGTCTTCAATTGAATTGCGTATTCCATGATGTTTCGGCACCAAGACGTAGTCACGATGCGATGCGTGCAGTTCACGCAATGGCCTGGCTACGATCAGAAATATTAGCACCGCTGGGCCAGAGTCGAAGCCAATCCGGCGTCCCATGCAGGTTTTTGGTTCAGGCGCGATCACACTCCAGATACATGCTCACGCTCTGATCGGGTCGACGATCGTCCAAGCCGCACAATTCTGGATGTGGGCTGCTGTTGTACTGGACGTCGCGCACACTGAAGCCTGCATCGTGCAGCAAGCCGTCCAAGGTTTGGCGATCAAACATGAAGCCGGGATTGAGCTTGATTGCAAGGTTGAGCAGGTGCCCCGCTGTTTCCGGCAACAAGGGCAGGCCGACCGAACGATTCCAACTGTCAATCAACCATTCCGGGCGTTCACGGTAGGCCTCAACCAAGCGCTCTAGGCTGGGAACGAGCAGCCGCATGACGCCCGAGGGTTTGAGCACGCGATGCGACTCGGACAAGAAATTTCGAACCTGCTCCATGCTCGGCAGACAGGACAGGAAATCTTCCGAGTGGATGTAATCCACGCTGGCATCAGGGTAGGGGATGGTTGTGCCCAGATCGGCAATGACGTCGGCGCCGCTGTCCGGGTCGAGGTCGATATTGGTCCAGCCCGGCAAGGGGCAAACGCCGGAACCGCAGTTGAGCTTGAGCATGTTGGTTGAAGTGATCTTTGCGAACGAAGAGGCAGGATGGCAGTTTTCCCTGTTCTGGTCAGCCCCGCCGTTGAAGAGAGTGCAAGCACAAGGTGGTCGTCGCTGTCCAGTGGGCGGGGTCAGAGTGTCGGCAGCAGGTGAACAGCGCTTCAGACGAGGGCGGTAAAATACAATGAGACATATTCCTATTTGGCCTCTATGCGCATGAACTTAAGAGATTTCCAACGAACTCCGCATCCCCGTTGCGTCACTGGAGGGCCAGATGCGGCCTATGGCTTGCGTCGCCGCTCAGCATTGATCGTTGCGATCAGCATGGCCTTGATGTCGGTGAGTGCGGTGGCTGCCGAATCTGGCGATGCGGTGGCCGGTGTTGCTGCCGTGGCCTCGTCAGAATTGCCTGGGGTTGAGGTCACTGCGATCAATCCGCCGTTTGAGCCCATCGATACCGGTACGGCTTCGGTTATCGACCGGCGCGAGATGGATTTGCATCTGGTGACATCGGTGCGTGATCTGGTCCGCTATGAGCCCGGCGTTTCGGCAATCGGAACGGCAGGTCGCTTCGGTCTGGACAGCTTCAATATTCGCGGCTTTTCCGGCAATCGGACCTACATGGAAATCGATGGCGTGCCGGTGGCCGACTCCTTCGGGGCCAATGTCGCCGGCAGCGGTTTTCGTGCCGGCCGTAATTTCATTGATCTGAACACGATCCAGCAGGCAGAAATCATCCGTGGCCCGGCATCAGCGCTGTATCCCTCCAATGCTTTAGGCGGCTCGGTGATCTTTCGGACCAAGGACCCTTCCGATTACTTGTTGTCGGGCGAAACCCTGCACACGGTGGTGAAAGCCCAATACGACGGTGTCGATAACAGCCTTGGTACCGTTGCTACGTTGGCGGCTGGCAATGGACCGCACGGCCTGTTGCTGACGGCCAATCATCGCAGCGGCCACGAGCCCGAGAACATGGGTAGTGTCGGTGGGACGGGCCCGCGTCGTACGAAGCCGGACCCGATGGACTACAACAGCGATGGGGTACTGGCCAAGTACGTGCACAGTGCCGCGTCAGGGCGCATTGATCAGCTCACGCTGGAAGCCTCGCGACGCAGGACGCAGGTCAACGGTTTGTCGGCATTGGCGGCGGGCTCTTCTGAGGACTTTATCCCGGGCGATTTCAGTTCCGGAGGCGGCAGCCTTCCGGGAATGGCCGATGACGTTCTGGATGACTATGTGCCGCTGTATCACCGTTCGCAGGATCGCAATACGCGCCTGCGTGCCAGTGTCGGGCAGTGGTTTCCCGAGCTGGGCACAGGGTTCGCTGATACCTTGGATTGGCGTTGGTATTGGCAGCAAAGCCGCACTCTCACTGAGACCCAATCCGATACGGAAAAGGTTGAGCGTTTCTTCAGCAGCCTGCCATTGGATCAAGCCGTGGTCGGCACCAAGGTGGTGGCTTCGCGGGTGTGGAATTCGCCTGGCAGTGCAAGTCACTTGTTCAGCTACGGTCTGGAAGCATCGCGCGCCCACGCACGTTCAACCTTGGATGGGTACGGTGTGAACAAGGAAACCGGGGCCATCGGCAGCACCTATCCGCAGTTCCTGCCCGCCGACTATCCGATGCATCTGATTCCGGAAAGTGACAGCGATCGCCAAGCGCTGTTCGCCCAGGACCGTATCCGTCTGGTTGATGGTCGCCTGACACTGATTCCGGGCTTACGCTGGGAGCGTTATGTCTACCGGCCAGGCAACGATGCGCTGTACTTGGACTACAACCCGGGCTACGAGCAGCGCGATTATCGCAAGACCGATCTTTCTCGCAAATTTGGCGTGATCTGGCGATTCAACTCGAGTCTTGAGGCCTACGCCAATTTCGCCGATGGCTTCCGCCCGCCGCTGTTTGGCGAGCTTTCCGGCGCGTGGAACAAGCAGCCTATTCCCATCGTCAATATCGCCTATCTGCCCAGCCCGGATCTTAAGGCTGAGACCAGTCGAAATGCCGAAATCGGCGTGCGCGGACATGGCAGTGCCGGCTGGTTCACGTTGACCGCCTATCGCAACAGCTATCAGGACATGATTTGGTCCGGCTATGCGCTCTCGCGTGCCGAGGTGCCGGATTGGGCCATGCAGATTTCTCCCAACGCCCGAATCCAGCAGTTCTTCCAAGCCGTCAATGTCCCGAACGCGTGGGTACGCGGTCTTGAGTTCAACAGTCAGCTCAAGCTCGACACGTTCAGTAACGCGCTGGAGGGATGGTCGATGCGCGCTGCCGCGTCCATCGCCACTGGCCGCTTGACCGAAGCTGGAAAGACCAGCGAATCACAACTCAATACGGTTGATCCGGCGAAGATGGTGTTGGGTGTCGTTTATGCCGCCGACAACTGGGGTTTTGATGTGGTCGGCACTGCGGTGCGCCATCAACGTTTGTTGAGTAATCCGACGGCCTTCCGCCCGCGGGGCTATGGTCTATTGGACTTCCACGCCCACTACGAACCCAGCGAGCGGATCACTCTGACGTTGGCGCTCAACAACTTGACCGATCGGAAATACTGGGATTGGGGCAATCTAAACGGCGGCGCGCTTGGTAATCTGGTCGGCGGCAGTGGGCTCAACGATGCCGGGGCGGGTGGGATTCCTGCCGATCGCCTGACCATGGCTGGACGTAATATCAGCGCGGCGGTGCAGTTCGAGTTCTGAGTTGATGTTAGCCGTACTTGCAATAAGCGCCCCGACTGGAGTCGTTTTCAGTCGGGGCGACGGCGTACAAGCGCATCGCGAGTGCCGTCAGAACGGCCAGAATTTGGGGATAAAAATAACTCCAAGTACCCAAAATATCAGGTTCAGCGGCAGGCCAATTTTAAGGAAGTCCTTGAACTGGTAGCCGCCAGCAGTGTGCACCATGGTGTTGGTTTGATAGCCAACCGGGGTGAGAAAGCTGGTGGAGGCTGAAAACGTGACTGCGATCAGAAACGGTGTGGCATCGACGCCGATCAAGTGTGCCGTTGAAACGCCCACCGGCGTCAGCAGGATAGCAGCCGCCGAATTGCTCATCATCTCGCCCAGGAACAAGGCCATTAGGTACAGAACGGCCAGCACTGCATGCGGCCCGTAGGAAGCAACTAGCCCAATGGTGTTGTCGGCGATGAACTGAGCGGTACCAGTGCTGTTCATCGCGATGCCAAGCGGCAATAGACCTGCCATCAAAATCAGCACGCGCCAATCTATCGAGTCATAGACATCGTCGATGTCGATGCAACCAGCAAAGATCATCGCCACCGCGCCGATGATGGCTGCGATGGCTATTGGCACCCAACCCAGCGCAGAGACCGTCACCACCATCGCCATAGTGGCGAGGGCGAACGGCGCACGCCAATCCCTCGGTTTGGGTGCACTGCGTTGCGATAAGACGATGATGTTGCGGTTGCGCCGCAGTTCCGCCGTTTCCGACTCCGGCAGCACGAGCAGCAGGATGTCACCCACCTGCAGCACGACATCGCCCATCTTTTCTCGGATGGTCTGATCGCGACGTTGTACGCCAAGAATCGTGGTGTGGTGAGGCAGGCGGTACTCCAGAGCTGCCAAGCGATGCTCTGCGATGACAGAACTGGGCGAGATCATCACCTCAACCATGACCTGCTTTTCTTCTTCGGCGTCGGCACTGTCGATCGCTGTGCGTGATTTGGAGTTGAGCTGCAACTTGGCGTCTTGCTGCAGAGTTTCTAAATCCGACCACTGACCACGGATCAACAGGACGTCGTCGACCTGTAAGACTTCCGAGCGCGGCGACCAGCGTTTCTTGCCATCGCGCCACAACTCCAACACGTAGACGCGATAATTTTTATTGAGCTTGGTCTCCTCCACCGAAAGCCCCAGCAAGGTTGATTCCGGTACCACTCGCAACTCAGTAATGTAGTGGCCGAACTCGTAAAGTTGCTGCTGATCGACATTGCCATCGCCCGGCAACAGCCATCGTCCGACGACCAAAAGATAGATACAGCCGGCCACTAAGCAGATGACACCCAGCGGCAGGAACTCGAACATGGAGAAACCGGGATGACCCAAGTCCTGAGCCATCGAGTTGACGATCAAGTTGGTTGAGGTGCCGATCAGCGTACACACGCCGGTCATCTGCGCCACGTATGACAAAGGAATCAGCGCCTTGGTTGCTGGCATCCCGATGTTGATGGAGGCGGATATCACGATAGGAATGAACACCGCGACGATGGCAGTGTTGTTGACGAATGGCCCGATGAGACATAGCACGCCGAACAGGATCAGAAGAAATTGCAGCGGCGAGCGACTCTTGCTCAGTAGGCTGCCAATCCGCGACAAGGAGCCACTGCCTTGCAAGCCTGCTGCAAGCACGAACATGGCGGCAACCGTGATTGTGGCCTGATTGCTGAAGCCACTCAGTGCCTGCGAGGGAGTCACCAAACCAAGCACCGGCAAGCTGATCAGCACCAGCACCGCAACCACGTCCATGCGCAGCCTTTCAGTGATGAAAAGCCACATAGACGCGACCGCGATCAGCAGCACCAGCGCGATATTGAGGGTCATCGGATTGACAGGTTTCGGGTCATGTTGTTAAGCATCGACGAGGGCAACAGCCATACGTCCGCGCGATCAAGTCTCTAAAGGTTCCGACATGCCCGTGGAGATAGGACAAGCCAGAGATGAACAGGGATGACACGGTGCGGACTCACTCGACAAACGCAGCTCACGGCCGCTCAGGATATCCTGAAGTGCCCAGTGTCGGCAGGTAGCGTGGTGCACGGCGTGCGTGGCTGGCTTGTTCATATGCGTATGCCAGTTCTATCAAACGCGCCTCACTCCAAGCTGTGCCCATAAACACAAGGCCCAGCGGCAGACCGTGGCTTTCGCCCATCGGCACGGTGATGCTGGGATAGCCCGCTACCGCTGCGGCACCATAACTTCCACCAACGAAATGATCACCGAGTACGGGATCCGTGGGCCAAGCCGGCCCGGACGTGGGTGCGATCAAGGCATCCAGTCGCAGTGCCGTCAAGGCCGCATCAATGCCCTTTGGCCCAGCCAGATCGCGTGCGGATTGACGGGCTGCCAGATACTCAGGCTCAGTCAAAGGACCCTTGGCGGCAGACTCTTCTAGCAGGTTTTGTCCAAACCAATACATCTCTTGCGCGGCGTGCTCTTGGTTGAAAGCAATCACCTCAGCGAGGCTTCTGATCGCGCTTGTATGACTTGCAAGGTACTGATTCACGCCATGCTTGAACTCGTATAGCAGCACTTCGAATTCGGCCTTGC
>CAJDUW010000074.1_pt1 | contig 10987 bp, 8 predicted proteins | sample 7390931 | NCBI WGS metagenome assembly CAJDUW01 (sample SAMEA7055687, study PRJEB34461) | soil metagenome | biome: terrestrial ecosystem; feature: Peninsula; material: soil | place: Antarctica | collected 2016
TGGGCCGGCGTGACTCGGGCAGTGGTGACTCCGGCCTTTCCGGGCGGCTGTATTCGATGATTGCGCAAGAGATGGGGGATTCGGGCAATCGCGGCCGGCTGATGTGGATACTGGCCTCCTCGCGCCCGGATTTGATCGAGGTCGATCTCAAGCGTCCAGGCCGGGTCGATGTGAAAGTGCCGTTGCTTCCCACCGCAACTGCGGAGGAGAGTGCGGCACTGCTTAACGTCTTGCTCAAGCGATTCGGCATGGATCCCGGTGCGGATTCGATGGCCGGTTTAGCTTTGCCGCTGCTTTTGACGCCTGGTGCCGCGGAGGCCTTGGCGGTCAAGGTCTATCGGCATGTCCGGACCACCGGTATCGAAGTGTTGGAAGCCTTACGCGAAAGTTTGGTGGGTTATCAGGCACCGGTGCCTGAGGACGTGATGGCTTTCCAGATGCGTATCGCGATTCGCGAGGCCACCGACATGCAGTTCGTGCCGGAATCTTTGCGCCACTACGGCGAGCTTGCGCCATGAGCTTGGCACGACGCCTCTGGGCCGCGTTCGTGGCGCGACCGCTGGGCATGCCGGTGCCACCCAACTTTTTCGGTTTGGCGGTATTCGGTTTACTGGGTTTTTTTGTCAGCTCTGGGTTCTGGCTGCTTGGTGCCGGCCTCGAGTTGGCTTACTTGACCTGGCTGGCTAATAACCGTCGTTTTCGCGCCACCTTGGATGCGCAGTCGACGTATGACCAGCCGGCCGAGCGCCGTTATCGCCGCTTATTAGGTGGATTGGAAGAAGACCGGCGCTCGCACCAGCGTGATTTGGAGGGGAGAGCACGCGAGATCGTTCGACTGCTCGACCACGATCCGATCATGCGCACCTATGTCGACAATATCGAAGAGCTGGTCTGGCTGAATCTGCGCATGCTCAACGCCGGGCAAGCCATCGACCGCGTTCTGGCTACGGCGGACCACGAGACCAAACGACTGCAACAACAAGAGGATAGTCTTGTTGCGCGTTTGGCAGCGTCGGATCTGGATCCGGAATTGCGTCGCAGCCTAGAGCAGCAAAAGCAGGTTATCGACGCACGCCAAGCCGCGCATCAAGAAGCGCGCGTTCGTGCCGAGCGCATCAATGCCGAGCTGGCGCGCATTGACCAGCAACTGGCTCTGATTCGTGAGCAGGCGCTGTTGGCGGGCGATGAAAAACGCATTGGCGTATCACTCGACGCCTTGACCTCCGCTTTCAACGAGGCTGATCGCTGGCTGGACAGTCAGCGCGATCTGCTCGGTTCGCTTGATCTCGATGAAAACACCCCTTTGCCTTCGCGCGTGCTGCGTGGCGCGGATGGTTCACCTCGCTCGATGTCCCAAGGAGTATCCCAATGAAACCCGTTCACATGACACCACGGCCCTTGGCATCGCGGACTCAGCAACGTGGCGGCGCCGCCGGTGCATTTATCACGCTGATTCTGGTGGTCGCACTGATCGCATTGGGTGGTTGGTTGGTGCTGCGCGACATGCAGACGAAACCCGTTGGAACAGTGGACGGAGAGCACCGCGCTGCGGCGCAAGTGCGCGCCGATGTTCCAGATGCGCCCGACCCGATTGAACCTCTAACCAGCTTGCCGGTACTTGATGCCGCGGCCGCCTATCAGCCGCAAGGCGACATCATCGATATCGACATCAGCGAGTACGCTGGTTATGCCGGTCTGGTGGTGGCCAACGGCGGCTTGGAGCCGAATCCAGACTCATTCTTTGCACGCAAGTATGGCTTCCAAGTGCGCCTCATTCTGGCTGAGGAAGAAGGTTGGTCTAAGGTCAACAACGGTCGGATAGCGGCCTCGGTGACGACCGTGGACGCGCTGGCCGTGTTGGGTCGGCAATTCGACATCGTGGTGCCGGCACAGATTGGCTTTTCCCGGGGTGCCGATCAAGTGGTGGTGGATGCGGGCATTACCTCGATCAACCAACTGAAGGGTCGCGTGTTAGCAGGCTCGCAGTTCAATGAGAGTGAGTTTCTCATCCGTTATCTGGCCTCCGAGGCCGGCGTGCCGGTCAAAGTGCTGCGCGACTTGGATGCCCGCCCTGGCCCCGGCGAGCTTGGTTTGGTGTTTTACAAGGATGCGTTCGTGGCCTGCGAGGCCTATCAGGCCGAGCTTTCGGCAGGGACCTCGCGTCTGAATGGCTGCGTCGGCTGGTCGCCACGTACCGATGAGGTGGTGGCCAGCTCGACCGGTCGCGCCAAGATGCTGGTTTCCAACCGCAATCTACTGGTTGTCGCCGATATTCTCTTGGTCAACAAGGGTTTTGCTGCGGCCAAGCCTGAATGGGTCAAGGGTTTGGTGCACGGGCTGTTGCACGGCAATCGTCAGGTACGCGACACGCCTGAACAATATCTGGGGATGATCGGCAAAGCCTTTGCTTGGAGCGAGGCCGACACGCGTGACGAGCTTTCCAAGGTGCACTTGTCCAATTTGCCGGAGAGCCAGGCGTTCTTCAGTGGCCAAATTGATGCGGCGGGCTCTTTCCAAGGGATTTTCCAGTCCTCTGTGCTGGCCTACGGCTCGCTGATCCGCAATCCGGCAGACCCGGCGCGCTTTGTCGATACCGCTTGGTTGGAAAGTCTCGAAAAGACCGGTGAGTTCGCCGGACAGACCATTGCCATCGCACCGATCCGCACCGGCGGAGTGGTTTCGCTGGAGGGCGATGCCTTGCTCAGTCGCGATATTCGATTCTTCTTCGAGCCGAACTCGGCCACACTCGACCGCAGCGCGGAGCAAAATCAGCAATATCTGGAAACGGTCCGCGGTTTCCTTCAAGTCAGTCCGGGCTCCATCGTGTTGTTGCGTGGTCACGTTGATAACGCGCGCGTTCATGAATTTGAAAAGCAGGGCGGCCAGACTCTGGTCCGCAATATGGCCTTGAAGGCGATGGAGTTGTCACGCCAACGCGCGCAGGCAGTGCGTGACGCCTTGTTGCAACGCTACGTCGTGTCGAGGTGCAATGGTTCACGCTCGAGTGAGTGTGGCTAATCGCCACGGCGGTGTTCACGCCAAGCGCTTGCTGCGCATGGCATTGGCGTGCATCGTCGTATGGTTGCTGTTGTCCAACGTCCTGCTCAATAGCGGACTGGTGGAATCGCTGATCAACCGTAAACCGCAGCGTTTCACGCTGCACTGGGGCAGGGCGATGACGCTCTGGCCGGGGCACTTCGTCTTGTGGGATGTGGACATGGGTGGTCACGTGCGCACCCAAGTTTGGGGTATCCGCGCTGCACGCGTGTCCGGGCGCATTGACCTGTTGCCGCTGTTGCGCAAAGAACTGCGTTTTGCCCGGGTGGACGGCACAAAGCCGGATATTCACGTTGAGCGCGTGGAGCACGATCTAGCACCTGCTCCGCCGCGATCGAACGCTTTCCGACTTGTATTCGCCAACGTGCAGGTCAATTCACCGCTGCGTTTTGCGTTCGAGAGCACGGTATTGAGCGGTGACGCACAGGCGCGTGCCGCGTGGTCGCAGCAGTTGCGGGGTGGTCGCTTTGAATTGTCGCCGTCTAGCCTGCAATTGAACGACGGGCGACTGGAGCGCGGCGACAAACTACTGATAGATGCGTTGTCCATTGACGCTGAAGCGCAGATCGAACCGCATCAGCGCAGCGAGCATCGTGGCATTGCGATACTGAATTACCTGCGCGCTGATTTGGAGCTGGTCGGTCAGGGTCCCGGTTTTTCCGTCGTGATGGATGAGTCAGCCAATAACGTTCGTACTTTTTTGCCGAGTCTCGGTGATGTGCGTGGCCGGATCGAGCTCGAGCGCGGGCAAATTGGCGACGATACCGATGTCGCAATTCGCATTCCCGTTGAAGTCACAACCGCCCCCACGCAGCAACTGAAGGGCGATGTACAGCTTTTGCTTCAGGCTCAAGACGACGATTTGGCGATTCATCTGGTGTTACCGCCGTTAGCGGGCTTGATTGAAAATGCCGAGGCTAATTTGCGCCTAAGTTCGCGTGATTTGCCTCTGCCACCTTGGGGTGACCAGTGGCAGCGTTTGGGTGGCGTGATCGATCTGCACGCGCGTTTCGGCTCGCTCGCTCTAGTGCAACACCTGCTCGTGCGCTTGGAAGGCATCCAAATTGAGGGGCACGGTGATGTGCGGGGCCATGTCGTGCTGGAAGAAGGTCAGCTCGCGACTGGGACTGAGGTTACGGTGAGCGATGCCGCGTTCGGCATCGAGGCGTGGTCGCATCGCTTTGAAGGGTCAGCCAGTGCGAATGCACGTTTTCTCCCGCAAGCCGACGGAACGCCGAGCACCGTAGCAAAGGTGAGCTTGGCGGCCTTCGATATCGCGGCACTTGGCCAAACAGACGTGGTTCTTGGTTCAGGCAGCGATCTCATGCTGGATATGCAGGCCGACGGCAGTCTCTTGGAGCTGCGCGATCGACTCAAGGCGCGTCTGCATTTCTCCCGTGCCGTTTTGCCTGATCTCACTCGGTTCAACCGCTACCTGCCACCCAATGGCGTTCGATTTCTGTCAGGTAAGGGCCACATCGGCGCAGATATGAGTATGGACGTGGCGGAGAACCGCAATGGCGGCAGTTTCTCTGTGTCATCGACTGCGGCGGCGATGCGGGTAGGAGATATCGTGCTGCGCGGTGACGTGTTGGTCGACGCCAAAGTAGCTGCTGAAAACCTTACCGATCGGCAATTTCGCTTGACTGGCACCAAGGTTTCAATTCGTAACACCGCGATTGTGGAGCCGGTCGGCGAGCGTGTGGAGAACTGGTGGGCGACGGCCGATGTGTCCAATGGCTTCATGAGCTTCGAGCAGCCCATCGATCTGACCGCTGATGCTGACGTGCTGATGCGTGATGTCGCGCCCTTGTTGTCGATCTTCGCTCAGCACAAGGCGATGCCGCGTTGGATAAGGCGGCTCATCGATTCGGGTGAGGCCACGGTTATCGGACGCTTGGAGCGAAATGAGGGCTGCCTGCTGCTTGATGAAATCGAAGCCAATAACGAGCGCTTTGAAGTGCGCGCACGCTTGCGCCTGTGCGAAGGCGCGCCTGATGGGCTGTTGTATGCCAGTTGGGGCATTTTGGGCATGGGCGTGGAGTTGAATCACGGCGAGCGCAAGTTCCATCTGGTCGGAGCGAAAAAGTGGTTTGAGGCTCAGCCGTCCTGGTTGCCAGCACGTTAACCGGCAGCGGCCGCGTAAGTACGCGGTCATGGCTGAGTCGGCATGAGTTTATTGTCATTTCGAACTAGCGCGCTGGCGCCCGACTGCTCGGTGGATAGCCATGGCAGGCTATGATTAGCGGCTCCAGACCATTGTGTCGCCCGCCTCTTATAGTGCTTTTATGAGTGTTCACCAAGGCATCCTCGAACTCATCGGCAACACCCCCATGCTGCGTGCCCGCAAGCTCGATGGCCACGGTTGTGAGATTTATCTAAAGTTGGAAAACGCCAATCCAGGCGGTTCCATCAAAGATCGCATAGGTCGCTCCATGATTGAGGCGGCCGAGGCGCGTGGCGATATCAAACCTGGTGATACATTGGTCGAAGGTACCGCCGGTAATACGGGCATCGGGCTGGCGTTGGTGGCGCAAGCCAAGGGCTACCGGCTTGTTCTGGTTGTTCCCGACAAGATGAGTCGGGAAAAAATATTCAACCTCAAGGCCATGGGCGCCGAAGTGATCCTGACGCGATCGGACGTGGCCAAAGGTCATCCTGAGTATTACCAGGACTTGGCCGAGCGCGTCGCGCGCGAGACTCCGGGCGCCTACTTCATCAACCAGTTCGGCAACCCGGATAATCCCCGCGCGCATTTCGAAACCACCGGGCCGGAAATTCTTGGACAAATGGACGGGCGGGTGGATGCGCTGGTATTCGGTTGCGGATCGTCCGGCACAATGACCGGGTTGTCGCGCTATTTTGCCGAAAAGTCGCCGCACACGGAGTTGATTCTGGCCGACCCGGTCGGTTCGATCCTGACTCAATACATCAATGAAGGGGTGCTCAGCACCAAGTCCGGTAGTTGGTTGGTTGAAGGTATCGGCGAGGATTTTCTGCCCTCGATCGCCGACTTCAGCCGGGTCAAGAAGGCCTATGCGATCACCGACAAAGAAAGCTTCTTGACCGGGCGAGAGTTGCTGGCCAAGGAGGGTGTGCTCGGTGGTTCCACCACAGGCACTTTGCTGGCCGCCGCGCTGCGCTATTGCCGCGAGCAGACCCAGCCGAAGCGTGTGGTGGTGCTGGTGCCTGACACCGGCAATAAATACCTCTCCAAGATGTACAACGACTATTGGATGCTCGATAACGGCTTCATTGAGCGCGAACAGCATGGCGACCTGCGTGATTTGATCGTGCGTCCTTTCAGTCAACGCGACACCGTGGTCGTCGGCCCAACGGATCTTCTGACCGTCGCCTATCAGCGCATGAAGCTCTATGACGTGAGTCAGTTGCCGGTGATGGAGGGCAATCGCATCGTCGGGATTCTGGACGAGTCAGATCTCTTGCTGCACGTCCACAGCAATGAGGAGCGTTTCCGCGATCCGATTGCCACCGCCATGGTGACCAAGCTCGAGAAGATCAACGTGGATTCGCCGGTGGAGAGCCTGATGCCAGTATTTGATCGCGGCCATGTGGCGATCGTGATGGATGGCGAGCAATTCCTCGGTTTGATCACTCGCATTGATCTGCTCAACTATCTGCGCCGACGAGTGCAGTGACCCAGCGCCTGCGCTGGCTTCAGCGCGAGCCGTTATCATGATGGTTTTGCATCCTCACAGGATTGGGACATGAACGCTTCTGACACCTTGGGTTTAGGTACGCTTGCGATCCATGCAGGGCAATCACCCGATCCCTCCACCGGCGCCGTGATGGTGCCGATCTACGCCACATCGACCTATGCGCAGAAAAGTCCGGGCGTGCATCAGGGCTATGAGTACTCGCGCAGCCACAACCCGACGCGCTTTGCTTACGAGCGCTGCGTTGCGGCGCTGGAGAGTGGAAGTCATGGTTTCGCTTTCGCATCTGGTCTGGCGGCGACGTCTACGGTGCTGGAAGTCTTGGATGCCGGCAGCCATGTCATTTGCATGGACGATGTCTATGGCGGCACCTATCGTCTGCTGGAAAACGTGCGCCGGCGTTCGGCCGGGATGGACATCGACTTTGTCGATCTCAACGACATGGCCGCGCTGGAAGCCGCGGTAAAGCCCACGACACGCATGATCTGGTGCGAAACGCCGACCAACCCGCTACTCAAGATCGTTGATATTGCGCGTCTCGCAGAGTTTGCTCGCGCTCGCGGCATCTTGCTTGCCGTGGACAACACCTTCGCTTCGCCGATCCTGCAACGACCGCTGGAGTTGGGGGCGCACTTAGTGGTGCATTCGGCCACCAAGTACATCAATGGCCACTCGGACATGGTCGGCGGCCTCGTTGTGGTGGGCGATGACGAAGAACTGGCCGAAAAGGTCGGCTTCCTTCAGAACGCGGTGGGCGGTGTGCAGGGCCCGTTCGACAGTTTTCTCGCGCTGCGCGGTCTGAAAACGCTGCACCTGCGCATGCGTGCGCATTGCGACAACGCGCTCGAATTGGCCGAATGGCTCGAGCAACACCCGTCGGTGGAGCGGGTTATTCATCCAGGCTTGGCCTCCCACCCACAGCGTGAACTGGCGAAACGCCAGATGCAGGGCTTCGGCGGTATGGTCACGGTGTTCGTCAAAGGCGGATTGGATGCGGCGCGACGCACAATGGAGCGCACCCAGCTGTTCACCTGTGCCGAATCTCTGGGCGGGGTTGAGAGCCTCGTAAATCACCCCGGAATCATGACGCACGCCTCAATACCTGAGGCAAAGCGCGCCGCGCTTGGTATCACTGACAACCTCATTCGGCTCTCGGTTGGAATAGAAGATGTGGCCGACCTGCGCGCTGATCTGGACCAGGCACTGACTGGCTGATCGCTGCTACGACTGTTTGTTCACGGGCGCAATCGTACAATCCGCCCCGCTTAGATCTGATTTATCCAAGGAATTATCATGTCGCTCGAACCTGTGGTGCGTGAACGCATCGAAACTCTGTTGGCACAACATCCCGTCGTCTTGTTCATGAAAGGTGTTCCGGGCGCCCCGCAATGCGGGTTCTCCGCCAAGGCATCGGGCATATTGGAGAGCCTCGGCGTTGCTTACAGCGGCGTCAACGTGCTTGCCGACGCGGAAATTCGGGACGGCATCAAGGTCTTCGGAAACTGGCCCACCATTCCCCAACTCTATGTCAACGGCGAGCTGGTTGGCGGTAGCGACATTATTTCCGGCTTGATGGATTCGGGTGAGCTGTTCAGCCTGCTGGGCGTGGCCGAGCCGGATCGGACGCCACCGCAGATCCATATCACTGAGCTCGCGGCCGAGAAGATCCGGGCCGCCATGTCCGATGCCGATGGCTTGGTATTGCATTTGTCGATTGGCTCGCGCTACGAATCACAGTTCCACCTTGCCCCGCCTGAGGCGGGCGACGTTGTGGCCACGTCGCAGGGCTTGGATGTTCATTTCGATCTCGCTGGCGCGCAGCGTGCGCGAGGAATTGAGGTGGATTGGCTGGAAAACGTTGATGGTGCAGGACTTTCTATTCGTAATCCGAACGCGCCGCCGCCGGTCAAGTCGATCTCGGCGCGTGACTTGAGTGAGCGTCTGAAGTCGGGTGATGTCACCGTGGTCGATGTGCGCCCCTTAGCCGCTCGCGCTATCGCGCCGTTTTCGCAGGCTCACATAGTGCTCGATCAAGCCTCAAAAACACAGCTGGAGGCGTTGCCCAAGGATCAGGCATTGGCCTTTCTCTGTCACCACGGCAGTTCGAGTCGGCAGGAAGCCGAACTCTTCCGTGGTATGGGATTTACCAACGTCTACAATATCGAGGGTGGCATTGACGCGTGGTCGGTACACGTCGATCCGTCGGTACCGCGCTACTGAAGACTTGTAAACAAGCGCAACAGCCGCACCGTTTCGCTGAAAATAGACGTTGTTTGCGCTATCTTGGCTGCATGTTCAGGACTGTTTCGAAATTGCGCTGCCCGGTTTAACCGGGTCAGCCTCAGAGGAAGGCAGTGATGAAGTGGACCGTAATGCAGTGGCTGGTCGTCGCATCGATGGTCGTTTTGTTAGCAGGGTGCGGCAGTTCACGCGAGTCGCAGGCAGCCGCCTTGTGCGAAGCGGCCGCGATGGAGCGGGCAACTGACAAGATGCTGGTGGTCGACCGAAAGGCTCTGGAGCAGAGCGCTAGGGCTGAGTCGGACGACATAATCCAGCTTCAGGCTCCCGTGACGTTGGACACAGGACTCCCGTCCGAATACACCCAAACGCTCACCTGTCGTGTGCAGTTTTCCGGTAAAGAGGCCCGTGTCGTCGGCCTGGTGTTCGTGTTTTGACGGCCTGAATGATCGACAAGATCTCGTCATTCCCGCTTGTTGACACCGTCACGCGCGGCTAGTGTGGTTTAAATATTCTTGTTGCCTGCTTCAATACCGGGGGTCGGTTTTAGTAAACTGCGCCACCGCGTTGCGGCTTCGAGCCGCCGCCGTTCTGGAGCATCAGTTGTGAGCTTAATCTTTGCACCTGCCGTGTCATTGCTCGCATGAGTCTGACGCGCGGCAATTTGTTTGTGGTCTCGGCGCCATCGGGGACGGGTAAGTCCTCGCTCGTCAATGCCGTGCTCGCGCGTGAGCCGGATATCGCTTTGTCGATTTCGTTCACCTCGCGCAATCCGCGCCCGAATGAGCGCCATGACCAGCACTACCACTTCATCAGCGTGGAACGCTTTCAAGAGATGATCGCGGCCGGCGACTTCTTTGAGCACGCCCTGGTGCATGGGGACTACAAGGGCACTGCGCGCCAATCGGTTGAGCCAACGCTGTCTGCCGGCGGTGATGTACTACTTGAGATCGATTGGCAGGGCGCACGCCAAGTTCAAGAAAAGCTGCCGGGTTGCGTCACGATCTTTATTCTCCCGCCCTCACGTGCCGAGCTCGAAAGTCGTTTGCGCAACCGGGCGCAGGACTCAGAAGAAACAATCCTGCGCCGATTGGCCGACTCGCGCGGCGAACTGGAGCACGCCCATGAGTTTGACTACATCGTCATCAACCGCGACTTCGACCGCGCGGTCGAGGACTTGCTGGCCATCGTGCGTGCGCAACGGCTGAAGCGCGAGATGCAGCTGCAGCGACACGATGGTCTGTTGGCGTCCCTGCTCGGGTGAGTGTTCAGCTCGGCTTGGGAAATGAGTGTGTCGGCATTGACATGCGCCCCAATACCGTACAAAATGCGCGGCTCGTTCGGAGGGATACCCAAGCGGCCAACGGGGGCAGACTGTAAATCTGCTGGCTTACGCCTTCGGTGGTTCGAATCCACCTCCCTCCACCAGTTACAAAGCGGCATAAAGTACCAAACGCGACGCGAAAGTGGCGCGGCATGGAAGAAGAAAGGCAGGATGCCGGCGTTGTACATCTTCTTCCAGTAGAGGTTGTGAGTCGGAAATGCAGGATCGGGAATCGTCAGCCTTTGTGCTAATGATTCTCGAGTGCCGATTCCCGTATATGCGGGAGTAGTTCAATGGTAGAACCTCAGCCTTCCAAGCTGATGGTGCGGGTTCGATCCCCGTCTCCCGCTCCAATGGCAACAGTTTTGTAGCCCCGGATCATGGGGTGCAGTACGTGATAAAGCCCAGTGCCGCATCACGATCTGGCCGAAAATAGCCGGTCAGAGTCAAATTGCTCATGTAGCTCAGTCGGTAGAGCACTTCCTTGGTAAGGAAGAGGTCACTGGTTCGATTCCAGTCATGAGCACCATTGTGGCCATGCCGGCATTGCTGGCGTGGCTGTCTGTCCAACCAGAACTCATCGGAATCAAGTAATCATGGCCAAGGGTAAGTTCGAGCGGACCAAGCCGCACGTAAACGTGGGAACGATCGGTCACGTGGATCACGGTAAGACGACGCTGACAGCGGCGCT
>CAJDUW010000061.1_pt1 | contig 10568 bp, 9 predicted proteins | sample 7390931 | NCBI WGS metagenome assembly CAJDUW01 (sample SAMEA7055687, study PRJEB34461) | soil metagenome | biome: terrestrial ecosystem; feature: Peninsula; material: soil | place: Antarctica | collected 2016
CGGATCACCGTCACCGCACAAGGTGCGTGGAACGTAGCCGTAGTTGCAGGGATAGCGCATCGGAGTGGACAGCACGCGATCCACGAACATCGCACCCGATGCCTTGTCCACTTCGTATTTGACCGGCTCGGAATCTTTAGGGATTTCGATTACGACATTGATTTCGTTCGGCAGATTACGGCCGGCATCGACCAGATCAAGCGTCATGGCAGCTTCCTTTCGGCTGGGTAGTGGGTGCCCGGATACGTAAGGCTAACGGGCGCTATCTCATAAGCATAGATCGCATTGGTGCAGCGCAACATGAACGCGCCCAAGCCAAACGCGATTTACAGCGGCATCAGCGATAGCGCTGCAGAGCTTCGTCCTGTGCCAAATGCGCCAGCGCACGCAGGCGTGCCAGTCGGCCCCAAGCGGTTGCAGCCACACCGAGCTGGGTGAGCAGCAGCGCCACGAGCAACATTGACCAACCAATCGGTGCGACTTGAATACGCACGATCGCGATCAAGCCGGCCACGATCAGGCCCACCAGCAACACACCCAGATACAAACCGAAACCACTCAGCGGTCGGCGCACCAGCAATTTAACCGCGCGCCACCACGCACGCAGGGCACCACCGTCGTTCGGGCGCACCACCAAAAACGCACGTGCGGCCTCGATGCTGGCGTGTGCCACAACAAAGCTGAGCAGGCCGACGACCGTCGCCAGCCATTCGCCGTAACGCGCGCTGCTTTCCAGCATCAAGCCACTGGCCCGCTCATTGGCCCAGTACGAGACCAAGACAAAAACCGTGAATGCGGCCAAGTAGACCACGATGGCCCACAGCAGCAGTCGAAGCTGACGCAGGTATTCGGCTAGGCCACCGGCAAACAACTCACCAAAGCGCGGACTGCGCTGAGCGCGGGCTGCGGTTATCGCCACGCCGGTCAACCAGGGTGCCAACAGCGCCAGCACCAACAGCGAGCCGATGATGGCCACGGAGTAACCACCCCCATCGCTCAGCAGGCGCATCAGGTCGCCAAATTGAGCAAGCGTGAATCCCTGCGCGAGCTGCTCGGCTTGAGGCAGATGGTCGAGCGCATCGGCCAAGGCGGCTTGCAGTGGCATAACGCCAAAAACAGCCGGCAAAGCCAGAACCACGATCCAGATCAGCCAGACCCGCCACTGCACCGCGAACATCAGCGACTCCAGCAACGCACGCGGACCATTGAATGCGGAATAAGTGCTCATTGCGGCCTCCTCACAACTGGACCAGAAGGGCCAGCAGCCCATTCCACACGGCTCGCGCATCCTCGCTCCAGCGCCGCGAGGCGGTGGAATCCGGTTCGATGCGGCGGGCATTGTTGAGCTGATTCGTATCCAGATAGCGCACACCGTCCGCATCGAGCATCACCTGCGTGGCGCGAGTTGGGGTGCGTAACACCAGACGATGCCAGAGACGTTCGTCATTCCACTCGAACGTCTGCTCGCTGCCATCGGCGAATTCAACGCGGATCTGCTCGGGCGTGGTGTCCTCACGTCGCAGCATGATCGTGGTGACGAATGGATAGGGGCCACTGGTATCGGCGTCGGCATCCGGATGTGCGTCTTTCCACGTGTTGCGCGCGTCCTTCATCACCTTCTTGCGCGCGGCCTCGGTGGCTTCTTCCAGCTCACCGACCTCGTTCGCCACGTATCCCAAGGCGGGCGTATCGGCTTCACTGAGGAAGCTGATGACCGCCGCGCCGGTCTTTCCCGAGCTGTACACATGACGGTCGAAAAGATCGTCGACCACGGCGCGTTGCCCAGTGCCCTCGGCCAAGGCCTCGCGCAGATCGGCGGTGGATGGATGGCGGAACTTCCAGCGCTCGTAATAAAGCTTGAAGGCGCGCTCCAGCGCCTCGGTTCCCACACGCGCTTCCAATTCGCGCAGCATCGTGGCGGAACGACTGTAGACGGTGCCGAAGCTGCCGCTGGAGTAACGATCCCAAGCGCTGTATCCGAGGGCATCCACTGGATCCTTCAGTCCCGCGCTGAGACGCTCCATATCAAACGGATTCAACTGTGGATCAATACCGAGAAGCTTCAGCCAGCGCGGTGTCACGCCGATCCCATCCGGATGGCGCTCGGTCAACATGCGTTGATCCCAGAACTCGTTTAAGCCTTCGTCCATCCACGGCTCTTCAAACTCATTACTGGCCAAGATCCCATAGAAGTAGCCATGTCCAAACTCGTGCACGGTGACAAAATCCAAGGCCGCGCGCGCCAAGGTATCGGGCGCCGGATCACGGAAACCGGAGGCTGTGAAGAAGGTCGGGTATTCCATGCCACCCGCCTCATCCGCGTTGTAAGGCGGAATCACCACCGTCACGCTGCGGTAGGGATACGGGCCGAGTGTGCGCGAGAAGTACTCGAGCGAATCCAGCGTGGCCTGCAAGGCCGGTTGCGCGCTTTTTTCGTACTCGGGCGGATACAAAACCTGCACCGCTACTTCGGGGCTGCCGGGAAAACGCCACGTCGTGGTTAGCGGCTCGGCAAACTGGGCATCGGCTGTCCAGGCAAAATCGTGTACGTCCTCTTGCACAAAGCGATAACGACTACGTCCATCAGTAACTTCAGGCTCACCCGCCAACACGCCAGTGGCACCCACGCGCACCTCAGAGGGCACATCTAGAGTCACATCGAATCGGCCAAAGTCGGCATAAAACTCGCTGTGCAGATGGAACTCATGCACGTTCCACCGCGCGGCTTCGGCGCCGCGCTCGCCCGGCAATTCCAGCACGCCGATCTTCGGATACCACTGCCCAACGAGATGAAAGCTGCCGAACCAGCCGGTACGCGCCACCACGCGCGGCAACTGGTTGAAGAAGTCGATGTCCAGCGCCAACTCTGCGCCTGGGGCGACTGGTACGGGCAAATCCAATCGCACCACGGTGCGATCCGTTTCCGGGCCACCGTCGGGCTGCACGAAACGCCACGGCACATCAACGCCGTTTTGCTGCACCCGATCGAGTCGGGTGAACCCCCACTCACCTTCGTCCGTTGGCACTTCGCTACGGAAACCAAAACCCAGTTCACGTGCCTCGGTGAAAAAAGTGCTGCCGGTACTGGAGAACGCATTGAGATACAGATGCAAGTAAACGCTGCCAACCGGTTGATCGCTGCGGTTTCGCCAAGTCAGGCGTTGCTTGCCATCAATCGTATGCAGCTCGGGATCGAGTTTGGCTTCGATGGTGTAGCTGACGACCTGATCAGAGAGCGTCGCCTCATCGCCCCGCCGCATCCCACCCCACGCCTCGGGCGCACTGGGTACGCGCACGGCTCCCGCGTCGGCGCCGGCGAAAGGAATCTCGGCCACTGTTGTCGCAACGGCGGCATCGTTGTCCGCCATACCATCCGCTTGCGCGAAACTGGTGCACGACAGCGAGAGAAGAAGACTCAAGCCGACACACGAGGCACGTATCAAGTGACGTCGCATTAGTTGCCCCTTAAAAGTTCGAACCCAGCATGTCGCAGCGGGTGTGTAGGCGCATGTGAGGATAGTCACGAAACGCCGATTCCGACTGCGCATGTCCGATCGTCCGCCCGCTTGCATTAGGATGCAGACCTGCCCGAGGACGCCATGGCCAAGATCTATTTCTACTACTCGGCGATGAACGCCGGTAAGACCACCACTTTGCTGCAAAGCGCGCACAACTATCACGAGCGCGGCATGCGCACGCTGATCCTTACCCCAAAACTGGATAATCGGTTCGGTGAGGGCACGGTGGCCTCGCGCATTGGACTGTCAGCACGCGGGCGCATCTTTGGTCCTGACGAAAATTTGCTGGAACTGATTCGCGCCGACATCGCGGCGAATGGAAAACTGCATTGCGTGCTGGTGGACGAAGCGCAGTTTTTATCCAAATCGCAGGTCTGGGGTTTGACCGATGTGGTCGACCATCTGGACGTGCCGGTCCTGGCCTATGGCCTGCGCACTGACTTTCGCGGCGAGCTGTTCGAGGGCAGTCAGTATCTGTTGGCGTGGGCTGATTCAATCAGCGAGATCAAAACCATCTGTCACACCGGCCGCAAAGCCACGATGGTGGTGCGGGTGGACGAACAGGGGCACGCCGTCACCGACGGCCCGCAGGTCGAGATCGGCGGCAATGATCGCTATGTGTCGGTGTCGCGTCCCGAGTTCAAGAAGATCACCACGGGTAAGGGTCAGATCCAGTTGCAGCAGCCGCAGTTGGACCTGACACCAAACGACTGACTTGGCTCAGCCTTCTAGCTGGCTTCGATAGGCGGCACGCGCGGCCAGAAACAGATCGAAGGGAAACTTGATCGACACCCCTTCCAGCGCGGCGGCGAGCATCTCAAGATGCGCGTCGAAGCCGGCACAGGCCTTGGCTGCATCCTCGCCAGTCGGTATTGCCACCGTTAGCACCAACTTGGTTTTGGGTCCGTCTTCCGTCAGTTCCCAGCGCAGCACGCGCTCAGGCTCGCCCGCATGGCTCCACGAATAAGACAGCAAGGTCAGCGGTTCAAATGCCAGAACCTGACTGTCGATCACGGTTCCGCTGTCGGCAAAGTCGATCTTCGCTGCACCGCCCACGCGCGGCTCGATGGTTCCCGGCGCCAGCCACTGCGCCATCGCAGACGAGTCGGTCAGCATCTGCCACACCGCTTCACGGCCGTGATCGAACTCGCGCACCAGACGACCCTCGAAACCGTTAGCCGAACGGCGAATCGTGCCCAACTGCACGTCATCCATCTGATCCATTCCTATGTCCTTATTCGAGCGCAAGTTTAGTCAGGCAGACTGACTTCGGCCCTGATTTAGATCAGCCATGCAGCGGCAGAGATCAAGAAGTCGACCGGCGACAAGCGCAAGCCAGCCATGCGTCCGAGCGAAACCTTAGTAGAGACCTAAAACATCTCCGGCGCGGCATCATGAGTGGCAAAATGACGTATCCAGTTCAGGAGTATCCCCATGCGGGTCTGCATTTACGCCTCATCCAGTGACCATGCCAATACCCAATACACCGACGACGCCCGCCGCGTCGGCGAGCTTCTGGCGCAGGCCGGTTGCGAAATCGTCTATGGCGGCGGCTCGCGCGGCTCCATGGGTGCGGTCGCGGACGGCGCGCTGGCCGCGGGTGGCCGTGTCATCGGTATCCTGCCGCGTTTCATGGCCGATCTGGAGTGGGGCCATCCCGGCCTAACCCATCTGGAATTGGTAGGTGACATGCGTGAGCGCAAACACCTGCTGCTAACCGGCTCGGATGCGGTCGTGGCCATGCCGGGTGGATGCGGCACATTGGAAGAGTTGTTCGAGGCGATCACGCTCAAGCGTTTGGGCATTTACCACAACCCGATCCTGCTACTGAACACCCGCAACTACTGGTCGCCACTGCTGAAATTCATGGACGAACAGGTGATCAACGAGCGTTTCCTCAACCCTGAGCATCGCGATATCTGGCGCTTGGTCGAGCGACCGGACGACGTGGTCGACACGATCACGAACACCGCACGCTGGGGTGATGAAGCGAGGGAGTTTGCCTCCGTACGGGGCTAACGATCAGCGCGTGGCGGCGACTCAGGCGTCGTCGTCATCTGTCGAAGACGGATCGTCGTAAGCCAACTCGCCTTCGATACCGGCCGCTTCAATTTCATCGTTAGACAATTCACGCACCGCGGTGACTTTCAGCGACGCGGCGCGGCTGCGCAAAGGCGGGATATCGGCTATGTCCGCGGTGGCCTGCTCCACCAGTTCGGCGCGCCGTTCTTCCGGCACCTTTTGCCAATGACACCCTTGCAACGCGCCTTCCAGCGCATACAAAAGATTGAGGCTAGGGCGAAAGCCGGCCCGCTTGCACTTCACAAACGCCGCGACCGCACCCGCGGCCTCCAGATCATCATGGGTACGGATACCGACCTGGCGTAACCAGGCCGCTGACTTTGGGCCGACACTCAAAGGTTTACTCATCGAATTGCCTCCAGATAAGCCGTCGCAATCGCTGCAAGCCCGCTGGCATCGTCTTGGTCAAAACGCGACGGAATTGGGCTATCCAAGTCGAATACCCCGATCAGTTCTTCGCCGTGATACAGCGGCACCACCAGTTCCGAGCGCGAATCCGAATCACAGGCAATGTGGCCGTCAAAGGCAAATACGTCGTCGACACGCTGGATCTCACCGCTACGCGCCGCGGCACCGCATACGCCACGGTCCAGCGGAATACGGATACAGGCCGGTTTTCCTTGGAAAGGGCCGACCACCAGTTCGGTGCCGTCATAGAAATAGAAGCCGACCCAGTTGAGCTGCGGCAATGAGTGGTACACCAGCGCCGACAGATTGGCGGCATTGGCGATGCGATCGCGCTCACCGTGCATCAGGCCACGAGCCTGTTCCAGCAATTGTTGGTATTGCTCGGGCTTGGTACCCGATAGAGCTTGGGTGTCGAACATCGCGGTCATTATGAGATCAGGGGTCTCTCAGTGTAGCCCTGTTGCAGTGGCCGTGATATTTCAGCCTGAGCGCAGCCTCAGGACATAGGCAAGATTGGCTTTTCCGGCTTGCTCTCCTCACGCGGCGGCAGGCTCGAAGGAATGGCTGGCGCAGCATTGCCACGCCAGCGCCGCAAACTGCGCTGAAAGATCAGACTGTTAGGGATTTGCACCACGGTGCCATTACGCGCGTCGCCGGTTTCCATCAGGGTGGTGTAGAGCAAGTTCACATCCACGACACGCCCACGAAAGCCCGGCTTCTCGCCATTTTCGAGCAACTCCACGGTGTCATTCAGACGGAACGGACGGGTCAGGAAAATCAGCAACGAACAGAAGATGTTGGACAACACACTCCAGGCCGCAAAAAACGCGATAGCGCCAACCGCGGCAAAACTGGTGAATGCCGTCCACAGCACCGTGCCCGAGACTCCGAATACGTCCAGCATCATCAAAATGGCCGTAACCACCACGAGGAAGCCGACGACGCGACGTGCTGCCGTCGCCAAATGCTCTGGCAATTCGCGCAGCCGACTTAAGCGCGTGATCGTCTTGCCGAACAGATACTGCACCAGCCACGCCAGCGCCAGGATCAAGATCACCCGCGCAGCCGGTATCAACCAGACCAAGCCGGTCTGCATCCATTCGGGTAACTGCTCCATCATCGTTGTGCGTCCTAATCAGCCAGCTGGTGATCCTAACCCGAATCGGGCTGATCCTGACACGCGTCAAAGTCCGCGATAATCAACGCAGAACTCTGCCGGAAAGAACGCTATGAGCACGCAAGACGCCCTGATTATCGGCGGCGGCCACAACGGTCTGGTCTGCGCCGCCTATTTGGCTGAAGCGGGCTTGAAGGTGACCGTGCTGGAACGGCGCGCGGTATTGGGCGGGGCGGCGGTGACCGAGGAGTTTCATCCGGGCTTTCGCAATTCCACCGCTAGTTACACCGTCAGCCTGCTGAATCCACAGGTCATCGCTGATCTACGCCTGCATCAACACGGCCTGCGGGTGGTGGAGCGGCCCTATTCCAATTTTCTGCCGCTACCAGATGGATGTGCGTTCCGGCTTGGCGGCGAGGTCGGTCTTGAGGATCTAAAACGGCTCTCGCCACGCGACGCACAACGCCTGCCGGACTATTACGCGATGTTGGAACGGGTGGTGGCGGTACTGCGCGAGTTGATGGTTCGCACTCCGCCGAATGTGTCGGATCGCTTTGTGCTGGCCGACTGGATGGCCTCTTTCAAGGTCGCACGCGAACTCAAGTCGCTGGATATGCGCGGACGGCGCGACCTGCTCGATCTGTTCACCAAATCCGCTGGCGAGCTGCTCGACAGCTGGTTCGAATGCGACGCGCTTAAAGCCGCGTTGGGCTGGGACTCGGTCGTCGGCAATTTCGCCAGCCCTTACACGCCCGGCAGCGCCTATGTGCTCTTGCATCATGTGTTTGGCGAGGTGAATGGAAAGTCCGGCGTGTGGGGCCATGCTATCGGCGGCATGGGTGCAATTTCCGACGCCATTGCCGCCGAGTGTCGCGTGCGTGGCGTGGAACTGATCACGGATGCTGCGGTGAGCCGGGTGCAAACGCAGAAGGGTCGGGCGACGGGCGTTTTGCTGGAGGACGGACGCGAACTCTCTGCGCGCTGCGTGGTGGCCAACGTCAATCCTAAGTTGCTCTATACCCGCTTGGTCGCACCCGAAGATCTGGATCAAGACACGCTGGAACGCATTGGTCGCTATCGTTGCGGCTCGGGCACGTTCCGCATGAATGTGGCGCTGTCGGAATTGCCCGACTTTCAGGCGGCACCGGGCACGGCGCTGCAAGCGCATCATCAAAGCGGCATTTTGATCGCACCGACGCTGGCGTATATGGAACGCGCCTATTTCGACGCCAAATCACGCGAGCACAATCCCGGTTGGTCGCGTGAACCCATCGTCGAACTGGTGATCTCTTCAACCCTGGATGACAGCCTCGCACCCGCTGGCCAGCATGTCGCCAGTCTGTTTTGTCAGCATGTGAACCCGGAAGTTGATGGCGGCTGGGATGCCCATCGGGACACGGTGGCCCAACTGATGATCAACACGGTGGATCGTGTCGCGCCCAACTTTGCCCGCAGCGTGCTCGGCTATCGCGCCCTCAGTCCGCTTGATCTTGAACGCGAGTTCGGTCTGATCGGAGGCGATATTTTCCACGGCGCACTTGGCCCGGATCAGCTGTTCAGTGCGCGCCCACTGCTCGGTCAGGGCAATTATCGCGGTGCGCTTCCGGGTCTCTATCTGTGCGGCTCAGGCACCCACCCCGGCGGCGGTGTTACCGGCCTGCCGGGGCGAAATGCGGCGCGTGAAATCCTGCGCGACGTGCGCCGCGCCTGAGGATTTATTTCAACGCACGCTCGAACAGTTTATAGATGCGGCGGTACTCATCCAGCCAGGCATCCGCTTCCACAAAACCGTGGCGTTCGAGTGGATAACCAGCCAATTCCCAGTCTTCTTTTTTCAGCTCGATCAGCCGCTGCGCGAGGCGCACCGAATCCTGATAGAACACGTTGTCATCCATCATGCCGTGCGCAATCAGCAGATCACCTTGCAGGCCGTCGGCGAAGAAGATCGGCGAGCTGCGACGGTAGGCTTCCGGGTCGAGCTCTGGGGTGTTGAGAATGTTGGAGGTGTACTCGTGGTTGTACTGGGTCCAGTCGGTGACTGGACGCAATGCCGCGCCAGCCTTGAACACCTCGGGCGCGTTGAACATCGCCACCAAGCTCATAAACCCACCGTAAGAACCGCCGTACACGCCGACCTTGTCGGCATCACCTTGATGCTGCTCGACTAGCCACTTCACGCCATCGAGCAGATCCTGCAATTCCGGCTCACCCATGTGCCGATAGATCGCCGTGCGCCAATCGCGCCCGTAACCGGCCGAGGCGCGGAAATCCATATCCAGCACCAGATATCCCTGTTGCACCAGCAGGTTGTGGAACATCTGCTCGCGGAAATAATAGGGATAGCGCGCGTGGCTGTTTTGGGTGTAACCGGCGCCGTGCACGAACAGCACGATGGGATATTTTTTTCCGGCCTCGAGCGTTTCCGGACGATAAAACTTCGACCAAATCGGCGCTTTCACGTGCGATGACGGCACCGGCTCAAAACGCGGCGCAATCCATGCCTGTTGCTTGAACTCGGCAGCACGGGTGTCAGTCAATACACGCGCCTGACCACCCTCGGCAGACACCACCGCTAGCTGTGTTGGCAGATAGCTACCCGAGTACTGCACCAGCAGGTTTTTTCCGTCTGGCGACAGGCTGAAATCTTCCACCCCGTCGAGCGCAGTCAGCTCGCGTACCGAGCCGGAGGCGATGTCTTTGCTGCAGACTTCGTAATCGCCCGGCCATGCCTGATTGCACAGAAAATAGAAGCGTTTGCCATCGGCAGAAAGCTGCGGCGATGAGGCTTCCCATTGGCCCTTAGTCAGCGCCGTGGCCTTGGTTTTTGGGCCAATGGTGTAGAGGTGCGACTGACCACTTTCCTCTGACAAAAACCAGAGGGTGCGGTTGTCAGCCAGCCAGCCGAACTCATTGAAGTTCCAGTTGATCCAGGCGGGATCGGTCAACCGATGCATGAGCTTCAGCGCCGGCTTGCCGTCGTCCAGCGAAGCAATCCAGCGATCCTTGTTGTCATTCGCCCGAAACATCACCGCAACATGGCGACCATCGGCGCTGAACTCGATGCCGCCAATGCGAACCGGACGTTGCCCGTCCAGCGCATCCTTGCCGGCTGCCTTGCGCATCTCGGCCAAGGGGTCTTCCTTGATGCCGGTCAACGCATCGAGCTTGATTTCCGTAGCGTTGCGGGAGACCAGATCGACCAGCACAAGCTTTTGCCCGGACGGCGGATTACGCCCAACGCGGGTGCGCACGTCCTCGACATCTTCATAGCCCGATTCGGTGACATAGACCGGCATCTTGCCAACCTGACCGCGTTCGTCTTTCTTGTTCTGAGTGACGGCCAACAGCCAACGCCCATCCGGGCTGAGTACCGAACGATTGATGCTGATCTCATCGCCAAGAAATATCGGTGCTGGCGCACGCGTGGCATCGGCCGCGCGCAG
>CAJDUW010000066.1_pt1 | contig 10523 bp, 6 predicted proteins | sample 7390931 | NCBI WGS metagenome assembly CAJDUW01 (sample SAMEA7055687, study PRJEB34461) | soil metagenome | biome: terrestrial ecosystem; feature: Peninsula; material: soil | place: Antarctica | collected 2016
CTGATCGCCAACAACCCGCACTTGCATCCGAAAAAGCTTTGGAGCGAACACGCGGATGGCGATCCGATTCGTGTGTTTGAGTGCCGCGATAACGAGCACGAAGCCGAGCGCGTCGCCGCCGAAATTGCGTTTCTGGCGCACAAACACAAAGCGGAATGGAGTGATTTTGCCGTCTTGTTTCGCGGCAATCACCAGTCGCGGGCACTGGAGAAGGCATTGCAATTGCAGCACGTGCCGTATCACTTGTCCGGTGGCACGGCCTTTTTGGAGCGTACTGAAGTCAAGGATGTGCTGTCGTGGCTGCGTCTGATCGCCAATCCAGATGACGATGCCGCCTTCCTACGCGCGGTTGCTGCACCCAAGCGCGAGATTGGCGCCACCACGCTGGCGCGTCTAGGTGAAATGAGCAATCGTCTGCACGTGGGTTTGGCGAAGGCCGCCGAGCGACCTGATGTGCTCGGGCAACTGCCGGCGCGCAGCGCTAATGCGCTGGATGGATTCATGCGTCAGATCGCCAGCTTGCGTCGTGCCGCAAACACCCTGAGTGCGGGTGATCTGTGCCGCAAGTTGGTCGAGGACAGTGGCCAGAAGGCCGCCTTGCGTGCGCAGTGTAAAGATGACGCCTTATACGAGCGTCGACGTGGCAACGTCGAAGAGCTGGCGCAGTGGTTTGACGCCGCCGGCAAAGGTGCAGCCGGCGAATTAGTGGCGCAACTGGCGCTGTTGACCGCGTCTGATCGAGATACGCCCGGTAACGCGGTGCGCCTGATGACCTTGCACGCCTCCAAAGGCCTAGAGTTTGGCTTTGTGTTCATCGTCGGCTTGGAAGATGGTCTGTTGCCGCACGAATCCTCAATCGAGGAGGGCCGCCTTGATGAAGAGCGCCGCCTGATGTATGTCGGCATCACCCGCGCCAAACGTCTCTTGCACCTGAGCTATCCGCGGCGCGCCAAGCGTTTCGGGGAAATCATCAAAGTCACTCCGAGCCGATTTCTCGATGAGTTGCCGGCAGCCGAGTTGCATGTTGTGGGACGAGACACCGAGCAGGATGCCGAGCGCACCCAAGAACATGCTGGCGCGGCGATCGCGCGCCTGCGTGCGCTGTTGGGTACCGATTGAGAACTGGGCAAGATCGCACAGCAACGCGGATCGTCGCTAAGCTGAAGCGCAGCATTTTCGCCATGACTCATGGCCCACGCCAGAAATAGCCTGTCACCCTAGACTTTCCGGTTAATCACATCCGGAGCAATCCACAATGCGCTTTCTTCCTGCCGCCTGTCTTACGACGGCCTTGAGTTTGCTGTTTGTCGCAGGAGCGGCGCACGGCAAGACTCAGGTCGATATTCCCTACGAAGCATTCACCTTGCCCAACGGCTTACAGGTGATCGTGCACGAGGACCACAAGGCCCCGATCGTAGCGGTCAACGTCTGGTATCACGTGGGTGCTAAAGACGAGCCGGTCGGTAAGAGCGGCTTCGCGCATCTGTTTGAGCACCTGATGTTTCAGGGCTCAGAGAATCATCGCGATGAGTTCTTCGTGCCCTTCGAGAAAGTGGGTGCCACCAACCAGAACGGCACCACCAACCAAGATCGCACCAACTATTTCGAGAACGTGCCAACCACCGCACTCGACATGGCGCTGTGGATGGAGTCCGATCGTATGGGGCACTTTCTGGGTGCGGTCGATCAGGCGCTGCTCGATGAGCAGCGTGGCGTGGTCAAGAACGAAAAGCGTCAAGGCGAGAATCAGCCGTATGGCTTGGTCTGGGATGCTTTGTCGCGTGCCAGCTATCCGGAAGGCCATCCGTATCACCGCTCGGTGATCGGCTCGATGGCTGATTTGGATGCTGCCTCACTTGACGATGTGAAGGGCTGGTTCCGTTCTTGGTACGGTCCGAACAATGCCGTGCTGGTGTTGGCGGGCGATATCGACGTGGCGACTGCCAAGGAAAAAACGCTGCGTTATTTCGGTGATATTCCGGCCAGCATTACCGTGCCGAAAATTGCCGCAGACCCAGCCCCGCGCAAGACCTCAACGCGCGAGACCATGAGCGACCGTGTCGCTCAGGCCCGCATCTACCGGGTCTGGAATGTGCCCGAGTTCGGCAGTGCCGATCTGGATCGCCTGAGCTTGGTGGCGCAAGTGCTCGGTGGTAGCCGTTCCTCGCGTTTAGACAAGCGTTTGGTGCATGAAACCAAGTTGGCGGACAGCGTCAGCGCTGGGGCTTGGGGCAGTGAGCTAGGTTCGACCTTTGCCATTATCGTCAATGTCTCCAAGCCGGAGAACGTCGAAAAGATCGAGGCGATTCTCGACGAAGAAATGAAGCGTTTGATTGCCGATGGCATAAGTGCAGATGAGCTGGAACGTGCGCGTACCGTGTTTGAGGCGGGCTTCGTTCGTGGCATCGAGCGCATCGGTGGTTTTGGCGGCAAGGCTGATGCCTTGGCGGAATGCGCTGTATTCGCCGGTGATCCCGGTTGTTTCCGTGACAGCCTCAAAAACCTTGCTGCCGCCAATGCAGCGGACTTACAAAAAGCCGCTTCCACGTGGCTGGCGCAAGGCGATCACACCTTGGTCGTGATGCCTGGCGATACCCCGGCGCAGGCGCCGGAAGATGCGCCGCATGTGGCAGCAACAGAAGCCGCCGACAAAACCAGCGAACTCAAGCCTGACCCAAGCTACAGCGTGGTCAAAAGCACGGTCGATCGTTCCAGCGGTGTGCCGGAAACGACCAGTTTCCCCAACCTGAGCTTCCCAGCCCTGCAACGGGCCAAGCTCAAGAACGGGATCGAGGTTGTGTTGGCCGAGCGGCATGAAATCCCCGTGGTGCAAGTCAGTCTGGAGTTTGCGGGCGGCTATACCGCGGATGTCGAGCGCAAGCTGGGTACGGCCAGTTTCGCGATGGCGATGATGGATGAAAGTGCGGCCGGCATGGATGCACTGGCGTTGGCGGATCGTGCGCAGGCACTGGGTGCCAACATCGGTTCAGGTGCCTCGCTTGATGGCAGCAACGTCTATCTGTCGGCACTCAAGGACAAGCTTGAACCCTCCCTCGACCTGCTCGCCGATGTGGTGTTGCGCCCGGACTTTTCCGAGAAAGAAATAGAGCGCGTGCGCAAAGCGTGGATCGCGGGCATCCAGCAGGAAAAGACTCGCCCCAATGGCGTGGCCAACCGATTGCTGCCGCCCTTGCTGTACGGCGAAGGTCATCCTTATGCGATTCCGTTTAGTGGTACCGGCGACGAGGCCTCGATCTCTGCACTGGTGCGCAAGGACTTGGTCGATTTCCACCACGACATCGTGCGTCCCGACAACGCCACCCTCATCGTGGTGGGCGACACCACCTTGAAGGAAATTCTGCCTTTGCTGCAGGCGCGTTTTGGCAAGTGGAAAGCGCCGCGCGCCAAGCTTGATTTGCCCGTCGTGGCTAAGGTCGGCTTGCCGGAAGCGTCGCGGGTATATCTCGTTGACCAGCCCGGCGCGGTGCAGGCCAATATCCTAGTGGGTCAGTTGGTGGATTCCACCATGGACCCCAAGTCGCTCGATTTTGATATCGCCAATGGCGTGCTCGGCGGCAAGTTCACATCCCGCCTGAACATGAAGCTGCGCGAAGAAAAGCAGTGGGCATACGGCGCCTACAGTTTTTCCAGCGCAGCCAAGGGTCAGCGACCTTGGATCGGCTTTGCGCCGGTGCAGATCGATAAGACTGCCGATTCCATCGTCGAAATGCGTAACGACATCACCGCGTTCGCCGGTGGCGATCGTCCGGTCACCGAAGATGAGATCGACAAGGTCAAGATCAACAACGTTCGCAGTCTGCCGGGCGCCTATGAGACGGCTGGTGCGGTGATGGGGGCGATCGGTGGCATCGTGCGCTACCAACGCCCTGACGACTACATCACCACGATCAAGCAGCGTAACGAGGCGGTGACGCTGGCGGCGGCGCGCGAAGCCGCCGGCCTGGTCAAGCCCACGGCATTGACGTGGGTGATCGTTGGCGATCTGTCGCAAATCGAGGAGCCCGTGCGTAAGCTGGAATTGGGCGAGGTCACCGTGCTTGACGCTGACGGCAAGGTACTGCGCTGACAACCGCGGGGTGGTGAATCTGTGATTCATCGCCCAGCCATGTGAAAAGACGGGCGAAGGTCCATACTTCGCCCGTCTTGTTAAGTGGAACTTGGAGCCTGCGATGAATCGATACCTTGCCGTACTTGCCCTGTCGACCTTGATGTTGAGTGCCTGCACCTGGGTGAAGATGGAGCCGGGCGCGACCCGAGTGCGTGTCCTAGCCGCTGATGCACCGACGCAGGGATGCACCGCGCGCGGTGAGATAGGGGTGTCGGTGAAGGATCAGGTGGGCCTCTACCAGCGCAGTGACCTCAAGGTCCGCGACGAATTGGAAACTTTGGCACGAAACGAGGCCGTTCGTTTGGATGCGGATGCCATCCAGCCACTGGAAGAGCCGGCGCTGGGCGAACAGCGCTTTGCTGCGTTCCATTGCGGTAATGCGATGCCGACACGAGCTATGCCGCGCGCGCAGACGCCCAATACGCAGCCCTTGGAAATAGAAGAGGCCGAAACCTTCCCGGTGCAATAGCACGAGTCCGGCGTTACCCACACCGTTGAAAACTGCGCCGCGCTGATCTGAGTCCAGTGCGGCCTGTTTTTGCGTGGTCGGCGCTGTGAAATCCGCGCTAAGCTTGGACGAAGTCACTGCAAACCGTGTTGTGACGGGTTCGAGAAGGAGTGGACGATGAAGCCGATCGTAGCGATGAACAAACCGATTGCCGTCGAACTCACCGCCGGTAAGGAGTATTACTGGTGCCGTTGCGGACGATCGAAGGATCAACCGTTTTGCGACGGCTCCCATCGCGCCACGGGCTTCACACCATTGGCTTTCACGCCAAAAAAAGATGGTGAGGCGTGGCTGTGCGCCTGCAAGCAGACGCTGGATGAACCCTTCTGCGATGGCCACCATGCCCGCGTTCCCGACGAGATGATCGGTAAGGCGTTTTCGCTGCACGAAGCAACGACTGAGGAGATGCCGTCGGCAGATGCCATGCCCGAGGCTCACCCGACGCCGGAAGAGCCCACCGTCGCCTTCATCCACACGCTGGCGCGCGAAGGCCTTGGCAAGCTGGGGCCCTACGGCGAAATGGGCGCGATGGGCGTGCCACGCAGCCAGTTGCCTGATTGGAATGACATCCAGTTCATGACCGCACAGCTGGCACGTCAGCCCTTGATGGAAGACGTGCCGGTGGCAACGGATTTTGTGATCGGTCCCGAGGCGCGCAAGCCCTTGCACATGAAGATTCCGCTGTTTGTCAGCGATATGAGTTTCGGTGCGCTGTCGGAAGAAGCCAAGATCTCGCTCGCGCGCGGGGCCGAGCTTGCCGGTACGGGTATCTGCTCCGGCGAAGGTGGCATGTTGCCGGAAGAGCAGGCGGCCAACAGTCGCTATCTGTACGAATATGCCTCGGCCAAATTTGGCTGGGACGAGTCCTTACTGACGAAGATCCAAGCGCTGCATTTCAAGTGCGGGCAAGCGGCGAAAACCGGCACCGGCGGGCATTTGCCCGGCAACAAGGTGGTCGGGCGCATTGCTGAAATTCGCAAGTTGCCGGAAGGCATCAACGCCGATTCACCGCCCACCTTCAGAGACCTCCACAGCGTCGCGGACTTTGCCCGCTTTGCCGATCACGTGCGTGAGCTGAGCGGCGGGATTCCGGTTGGCTTTAAGTTGAGTGCACAGCACATCGAACGCGATATCGGTTTTGCCGTGAAGGCTGGTGCCGACTACATCATTCTCGATGGCCGCGGTGGTGGCACCGGCGATGCACCGCTGATGTTTCGCGATCACATTTCGGTGCCCACCATTCCCGCACTGGCACGCGCCCGGCGCGAACTCGACAAACTCGGCGCCAGTGGCCGTGTGACCTTGATTATCACCGGCGGCCTGCGCACACATACCGACTTTGCCAAAGCGCTGGCCTTGGGCGCTGACGGCATCGCGCTGGCCAACTCCGCAATTCAAGCGATCGGCTGCGTCGGTGCGCGTATCTGCAACACCAATCGCTGTCCGTCCGGTATCGCCACGCAGGATCCGACGCTGCGTCAGCGCTTGGACATCGAGGTCGCCTCGCAGCGTCTGGCCACGTTTTTGGACGCCAGCCTCCAGTTGATGAAGGTCATGGCGCGTGCCTGCGGGCACAATCATCTGAACCAGTTTCAGCGCGATGATCTGGCCAGTTGGAAAAAAGAGATGGCGGAACTGGCCGGCATTGAATGGTCCGGCTACATGCCGGATCGCTGAGTCGACCGGCACCAAAAAACGGAGCCGGTCAGCGTGAGCAACGCTCATGCTTCGGCGAGCAAGCCGCTATCGAGGAAGATGACCTCGCCGGTTTCGACCGAATACTGCGCGCCCACGATGCGCAGTCCATCGGTGCGGATTAGCTTCTCCAGCACGGGCGAGCTGTAACGCAGGTGGCTGACGGAAACTCCGACATTGGCGCGCATGCCATGCAGCGCCAAAGCGGCTGGATCATGGCGCAAGTCACTGTGTAGCAGACCCTCAATTGATGGGCGCATGCGGTCAACGATGGATTGCAGGTTACGCGACTGGTTCTCGACCGATTTGGTCAACTGGTCGATCGTGGCTTCGACCGCGCCGCACTGGGTGTGACCCAGAACCACCACCAAGCGCGTGCCGAAATGTTCTGCGGCAAATTCCACGCTGCCGATTTGTGAGGGCGCAACGATATTGCCCGCCACTCGGATAACAAACAGATCGCCTAGTCCTTGATCAAAAACCAGTTCCGCCGGCACGCGTGCGTCCGAACAGCCCAAGATAATCGCGAAAGGATGTTGGTCAGCCAGTGCCATGTTGCGGCAAATATTGGCTGCAGGTTGCGCCAGTTGCTCCATGAAACGGCGGTTGCCTTCACGCAGGCGGGTGAGGGCTTGATCGGCAGGGATCATTGATACGTGCTCCTGAGTGACTTGGGGGTAACGCCGGCGCGCGGACTTCAACTGCACGTCACAGACTTGGGCCTGCGCGGCCATTTTATCCGTGTCGTCAAGGTCCGACCAGAACGCCGTGCGTCTGATCCTTTTCAACGCGACTCAATTGGCGTGCAAAGACACCACGACCATGTCGATCGACGTGGGGTCAGGACTATCGAGCACCCACTGCACTTCCTCGCCAGTACACACGTAATAGCTGGCCGTGAAACTAGCCACGCGCGGGTTCAGGCGTTCTGATCCGAAGGAAATATCCAGCGTAAGGGGGTTCACGATGGGCATCAGATTAGTGACGATGAAAAGCTCATCTGCGCTGCAGGTCAGCCGTCCCGTTTGTTGATTGACCGCGCCATCATCAAGTGCGATCTGGCGATCCATGCGATAGCGCACATCCACATCGGAGAGCCGCCCACGGGCCGGTGCGATGATCTGTGTGGGCACGCGCAACACATGACCAAATCGTTGCGGCGTGAGGTCAAATCCAAGCTCCTTTGCCAGTGCGGCTGAAATGCCGGCCAGATGACGGCTGCCTTCGCGTCCTGCTAGGCGCGGCAAGTGCGCTATCGAGCAATGCAAACGCGCGGCGACGCCCTGACTGAAGTCAAAGTTGGTCGCCAACTCACCATGCAATACCAGTGGCTCGGCCGAGTCACAGGCCAGTTGAGCCAAAGCATCGAACTGACGGACCGAAAGCCAGGGGCTGTATGCGTCCGTGGCCGTGCGCCAGTGGGCAATGTCGTCAAAACTGCCGGCCGGCAAGCGGATGCGACCGAGATTTTCCAGCGCCGCACGTTGCTGCAGTAGGCCCAGATTTACGCCAATACTGACAACGGCCAACGTCCCGATCACCACAACGGTGCCGACACCGCGCACCAGCAACCCATACCAGCCCAATGCGAGCACGAACACGCCGAAGGGTGCGAGGCTATAGACCATCCACGCCGGCGTCGTATCGCGCAGCAGTACGATGAAGGTGATGGCCGCGAGTGAAACCGGAATCAGGATCAACAGCCATCGGCGCGCGGCGCGGGCTTCTTCGTCCTGATCGTCCCGTTGCCACAGCAGCCGCAGGCCACCCAGAACGGCGATACCCAGCAGCGCCGCATGCGCAAGCCACCAGACGCTGCCCATTACTGATGGCAACAGGTAGCGACCCGAAAGCCAAGCGCCGCCGCTAATAAGCGCCCATGTAACCTGCGGCAAACGCGCCAGGCGTGAGCCCGGCGTCGACTCGTGCAGATAGGACAGGGTTGATGTCAGTTGCGGAAAGCCTGTGCGCACTTCCGCAATGAGTGCGGGCATGAAGGGCAAGGCGAAGACAGCCACGCACGCGATCAACCAAGCCCAGTGCCGTGGTCGCAACACCGCACGCCAGACTGCCAACGCCACGGCCGGTGCCGCGATCAGTGTGGTGGGATGGGCGTGCAAGGCCAGTGCCAGCATCAAGCACGCCGCCAGTGCAAATCCGGCGCGCCGTTCGTGCCAGGCCACCAGCGCCAACCAGAGCGTTGCCAGCATTGCGCTTTCCACCACGCTGGTGTGTGCAATCACCAACGTGCCTTCGCTGTCCCAACCGGGCAGGGCAATCAGGCTGGCGGCGATCACACCCAAGCCCGTACCAGCCATGCGCCGACCTAATCCGTAGGCGAGCGGAATTTTGGCTGCCGCCAGCACACCGACAAATAGTGAGGCCGCCGTGACGCTGCCAAATAATCGCAAGGGCAGCGCGAGAATCCAGAACCACACCGGTCCCAGCTTCCAGTGCCCGAATAGACTGGGGCCATACGGTGAATACGGGCCACCGTGCCCAACGGCCCAGGCATTGGCCAAGTCTCGACCGGAGTCGGTGACCAGTGCCGCAAACGCGAACAAGGCCACGTGCAGAACCATCAGCACAAGCAGTAGGGCTATCGTGGCCAGCGTCGTGGCTCGGGGTTTGAACATCGCTATCAAAGGTCAGGCACCGGTTCCTTCGGAGAGGCCAGTTTAGGGTGAATCGTCGAACACCAAGCGCATAAGCCTTTCCCCTAGGGGCGCGGTGGATTACCAAAGTGCCTGCTTGTTCGCGTGGGGCGTGACTCGGATGTCGCCGGGATCTTCATCGCGGTCATGCGTGATGGCGAGGTCAAACGGGTCGGTGCAGCATGGGCAGTGACGGCAACGACACGCGCGACATTTGACAAAGCGCCACAGGCTGTTTGCATCATTGGGGTGGGCCGCACGCTGACGGCCGTCCTGATCTGGAGATCGCCGTGGCCTTTCGCACCATTATCGAACCCTTCCGTATCCACTCGGTTGCACCCTTGCGAATGACGACGCCGCAGCAGCGCCATGACGCGATTGCGGCGGCTGGCTACAACCTGTTCAATCTGCACGCCAATGACGTGTTGATTGATCTGCTGACGGACTCCGGCACCGGTGCCATGAGTCGTGACCAGTGGGCCGCGATCCAGCACGGGGATGAGTCCTATGCGGGCAGCCCGTCGTTCGAGATTTTCCGCGATGCGGTGCAAACGCTGTTCCCGTTCAAGCATGTGATCCCGACCCATCAAGGCCGCGCCGCTGAGAAGATCATCTTCACCGCACTGGGCGGCAAGGGAAAGATTGTGCCCAGTAACACCCACTTCGATACCACGCGCGCCAATGTTGAATACAGCGGTGCCGAAGCCGTGGATCTGGTGATTGCCGACGCGATCCAAGCAAGCTGCACCCGTTCAAAGGCAACATGGATGTGGCGGCACTGGATGCGTTTTTGACTGAGCACCGCGGCCACGTGCCTGTGGTGTTCAGCACCATCACCAACAACTCCGGCGGTGGCCAGCCGGTGAGTCTGCAAAATCTGCGGGACACTAGCGAAGTGTGTCGTAAGCATGGTGTGCCATTGTTTTTGGATGCCTGCCGTTTTGCCGAAAACGCGTGGTTTATCCGTGAACGTGAGTCCGGCCAACAGGATCGCGAGGTGGCCGACATCGTGCGTGAAATGGCCTCACTCGCCGATGGCATGACCATGAGTGCCAAGAAAGATCCGATGGGCAACATCGGCGGTTGGCTCGCACTCAACGACGACGTTCTGGCCGAGCAATGCCGCAACTTGTTGATCCTTACCGAAGGCTTTCCTACCTACGGCGGCCTGGCCGGTCGTGACCTCGAAGCTCTGGCGCAGGGGATGAAAGAAGTGGTAGATCACGACTATCTGCGCTATCGCATTCGCTCGACCGCCTATCTTGGCGACGCGTTGACAAAGTCAGGTATCCCCGTGGTCCAGCCCATTGGTGGCCACGCCGTCTACCTCGACGCCCGCGCGCTGCTGCCACACATCCCACCGTTGCAATATCCGGGTCAGGCCTTAGCGGTAGCTCTGTACGAGGCCGGTGGCGTACGCGGTTGCGAGATCGGCACGGTCATGTTCGGTCGCCACCCCGACGGCAGCGAAACACCAGCCGCACTTGATCTAGTGCGACTCGCGATTCCGCGCCGCACCTACACGCAAAGCCATATC
>CAJDUW010000079.1_pt1 | contig 10521 bp, 6 predicted proteins | sample 7390931 | NCBI WGS metagenome assembly CAJDUW01 (sample SAMEA7055687, study PRJEB34461) | soil metagenome | biome: terrestrial ecosystem; feature: Peninsula; material: soil | place: Antarctica | collected 2016
TGATCAGGAAAGTCTCGTCTGGCGCGCCTTAGTGCATGGCACGCGGGATTATCTGCACAAAAATGGGTTTGAGCGTGCGTGGATAGGGCTGTCAGGCGGCGTGGATTCGGCCTTGGTGTTGGCCATCGCGGTGGACGCGCTGGGTGCAGAGAACATCACGGCGGTGCGGCTGCCATCGCGTTATACCGCTGATGTGTCCAACGACTTGGCGGCTGAGCAAGCGAATGCCCTCGGCGTGGCCTTGCACACGCTGCCGATTGAGGCGCCTTTCGAGGCTTTTCTGGACACCCTCGCGCCTATGTTTGCTGGGCGCGAACCGGATGTTACGGAGGAAAACCTGCAAAGCCGTTGTCGAGGCGTATTGATGATGGCCTTGAGCAACAAGTTCGGCGGCATGCTGCTGACCACCGGCAATAAAAGTGAGCTGGCGGTCGGTTACGGCACGATCTACGGCGATACCTGCGGCGGATTTGCGCCGCTCAAGGATCTCTACAAAACCCAAGTGTTCGAGCTATGCCGCTGGCGAAATGCGCAAGGCGATGGCGAGCGGATTCCGGAGTTACGCGAAAACCAGCGTGATGAAGATTCTCTGCCGCCGTATCCACTGCTTGATGCCATCTTGACGCGACACCTAGACGATGGCGAGGGCTCAGCGGAATTGATTAGCGCTGGCTTTGATGCGGACATCGTTAAACGAGTGCTGCGCCTGGTGAAGATTTCCGAATGGAAACGCCAACAATACGCGCCCGGTCCACAGCTGACGCGTACGATTTTCGGATCCGTGCGTCAGCAGCCAATCACCTCGGCCTTCGTCGGCTGACGCCGACGTCGATCGATGATCAGCCGTGCCCGTCGAGGCGCGGCGTACCGACATCGGCGCGTTGATCGCCGTAATAGCTGTTGTGATCTGAGCCCACTGGACTGAGCTTGCGCCACCAGGAACGCTCGGCTGGCCAGTCACCACGCAGGTAGGGGTGATCGGGATAGTTGAGCTCAAGCACACGGCGCGCATCCTTGGACAGCCCATCCTGACCCAATCGTTCGTAGGCTTCGCTCATGACGGCGAGCGCGTCGGCGTCGTAGGCGCTTTGCGGATACTCTTCGATCAGATGCTTGCCTCGACTGGCCGCAGCTACCCAAGCACGTCGACCGAGATAGAACACCGCGACATTAAGATTGTGGCGCGCCATCTGGTTGCGCAGGTGGACCATGCGTGCACGCGCATCGGCCGCATAGCGGCTGTTCGGATAACGTTGGATCAGGTCGTTGAAGTCGTTAAAGGCCTGACGCAGCGACGTCTGTTCGCGTTGGGTCGGATCAAGGCGCGCCATGCGCAGCAGCGCACCATCGTCGCGACTGGCATTGATCAGGCCGCGCAGGTAGTAAACGTACTCAATGTTCTGATGCGCCGGATACGTGCGGATGAAGCGGTTAACGGCAGAGGTGGCCTCTTCTGGCTTATTGCCCTTGTAGTAGGCGTAGGCCAGCTCAATCTGCGCTTGCTCGGTATAGGGGCCGTAGGGGAAGCGGGCAATAAGGCGCTGGTAGTAGCGTTGCGCACGAGTGGCGTTGCCACCCATAAGCGAGGATTTGGCCTGGCTGTACAGCTGGTCCAGCGGTAATGTCTCAAGCGGATCTTGCTTCTTGCCCCAACGGCCACAGGACGTGACCAAAAGAACGAGCATTAACAGGATAGCGAGACGGGCAATTCCGGAAATTCGGGTCATGGGAAAGTTCATACTGCCGAGATGGGCACAAGACGGGGCATAATAGCCCAAAGCCGCCGAATCGCTCATTAAGAGCTTGTGAAGTGTTGCGCGTCTTGCCCCTTTCCTGTTGTTGACCTGTCCATGAGTGTTCCCACCCAAGATACTGTTGCCGAGCGACGTGCGCTGATTCCGCTTGAGGCTGCCGGGCAGCGGGTGGATCGCGTGTTGGCAGATTTGTTCCCTGAATTTTCGCGCTCGCGCTTGTCTGGCTGGATCAAAACCGGACAAGTGCTGCTGGACGGAGAAGTGCCAAGACCGCGTGATGCGGTGCGCGGTGGCGAGAGCGTCATGATTCAGGCGACGCTAGAAGTCGTGCCGGAATCAACACCCGAGCCGATCGCATTGTCGATCGTCTACGAGGACGAACACCTGCTCGTAGTCAACAAACCAGCGGGCTTGGTTGTGCATCCGGGGGCAGGTAACCCGGGCGGAACCTTGATGAACGCTCTGCTGCACTACGATGCGAATCTGGCCGACGTGCCACGCGCGGGTTTGGTGCATCGACTCGACAAAGAGACCTCCGGCGCGCTGTTGGTGGCACGGACCGAAGCAACCCAGTTGGCATTGATCGAGCAATTCACTGCGCGCGAAGTGCATCGTCAGTACGAGGCCATCGTGAACGGTCGTCTGATCGCGGGTGGCACCGTGGACGCACCATTGGATCGTCATCCGGTCGACCGTTTGCGGCGCGCCGTGCGCGAGGATGGCAAGCCGGCCGTCACGCACTATCGCGTGCGCGAACGCTATCGTGCCCACACCCGGATCGAGTGCGTGCTTGAAACCGGACGTACGCATCAGATTCGCGTGCACATGGCGTCTATCCGCTATCCACTGCATGGCGACCATCTTTATGGCGGAAGCCTGCGCCTGCCCAAAGCGGCGAGTGAAGCGACTGTGCTCGCCTTGCGCGCCTTTCGTCGACAGGCCCTGCATGCCGAGCGGCTGGCGCTTGATCACCCGGTGCACGGCGAACGCTTGGTTATAACCGTGCCGCCACCGGATGACTTCATCGCACTGGCGACCGCATTACGACAGGATTCGATGGAAAACCCGGATGAGGAAATTTGACCTCATTCAGCCGAATTGGCCTGCGCCTGCGCAGGTTGCGGCTCTAGTCACCACGCGGGAGTTGGCGGGACAATCCAAGCCGCCTTTTGATGCGTTCAATCTGGGGACACGCTGTGGCGACGACATTGATGCGGTGGCCGCTAATCGCCAATACCTGAGTCGACTGGCGAGCTTGCCGCATCCGCCGCACTGGCTGAGCCAGGTTCACGGCACAGACGTATATCAGGTCAATAACGTAAAGCCGGACGCGACTGAGCCGCAGGCCGACGCGGCTGTTTCCCGTGTCCCGGGCGCGGTGTTGGCCATCCTCACCGCCGATTGCCTGCCGGTGCTGTTTGCTGACCGCAATGGCAGTGAGATTGGTGCTGCGCACGCGGGTTGGCGCGGCCTTGCCGCCGGTGTCCTAGAAGCCACGGTAGCGGCGATGCACACAGAGCCGAAGAACATTGTCGCGTGGCTTGGGCCCGCAGCGGGACCGAATCATTATGAAGTCGGGGACGAAGTGCGGACCGCATTCACCACAAACCATCCAGATGCTGAGTCTTGCTTCCAATCGACTCGGCCCGGGCACTGGCTGGTTGATCTCTACGCCCTAGCGCGCTTACGTCTGGCGGCTGCGGGTCTGAACACCGTTGGCGGCGGGGACTTCTGTACGATCTCCGAGGCTACGCGGTTCTATTCCCATCGCAGGGACGGTCGCAGTGGGCGAATGGCCTCCTTAATTTGGTTGCGGCCAGAGACTTGAAAAGAAAAGGCCGCCCAACGGCGGCCTTTTCTTCGTGACGTATTGCTTGGATCAGCGTGTGCGACGCTTGCCTGGCTTCTTGGTCAACGCCGGATCAAGTCGTGCGTAGACCAGTTGTGACGGTGCATTTTGTGAGCGCACCATGTCACCTGCCTTGGGTGCGCCGCCACCAGATGCGCGGGCGATTGAGAACTTGTCCTGCACTTGGATGACTTCAACCGCACCGATCTGGGTTTCTTCACTGCCAAGGTTCATGCCCGTCTCCGGGTCGATCAGTGCTTCACCAGGACGAACCACCGAGAGACGCTCGCCCACTTGGACGGTTCCAGCGCCCATGTTGAGGTAGATGCCCTTGGCGTCAGACTTAACCACCGAGCCGCTGGCTGGACGCGCGCCGACTTGGGCGATGAGGTCATAAACGCCTTCGTTGATGGCCGCCGTCACCGCTTGCCCGATGGGCGTCTTGGAATATTGGCTCATGAAGCCGCCCATGGCGTTACTGCTGCCAAAGCGTGCTGCACCAAATCCGAGGCCACTGTCTTTGATCTCACGATCGACCTGATTGGTGAAAATCACCTCACTGGTGGTGGCGTCGATCAGGCGGAAGTTGATGCCGATCATCGAGGTCTTGCTGCCGACGTGCAGGCCGCCCAGCAAACCACCGAACTTGGTGCCCGAGGCCAATGCGCCGACGTTGATATTGTTGCCTGCCACGCCAGGCTCATAGCTGGTGATGACCACTTCAATCAAGTATTCAGCACCCAGTACGCCGCCGATCTTGGCCGCTGAAGGCTGTGCCACACGACCGCTAGCACCGAAATCCTGCTCTTGCAGCACGTTGCCGATGTTTTGGCGTTCGACCATGCGAAAGCGGCCGGTCTGATGCATCACGTCGGTAATCATCGCTTCGATGCCGTTGACCGGAACCGACTGATAGGCGAAGGAAATATCCGACGAGTAGCCACCGCTCGTCATGCTGTAGGACTGCATGCTGGAGCGGTTATCGACCTTGCTCACCGCAACACGCGTCTTCGGACCGTTGTACTCGGACCACGCCACGTCAACTAAGAACATCGTGTTGACCTCGCTCAGTTCGTGCGGCGCCGGCAGTGGAATGGACTGTCCGTTGGCTTGGGCGTAAGCGACATACTCAGCCGCGTTTGCCGTTGACAGCGTGAAAGCAGCGACTAAGGAAATCGCGGCAATGGCGGGGGCCAGGCGTGTGTAGTTCATGGGTGCTCCTGCTGAGTGGGTCTGGTGGATCGGTTGGATGCAGGCGGAATATCGACAACGCTCGATTACATGCACGTTGACTGTGTCGCCTTGATAGATAGGTACGGGTCAAGACGCAATTTTGCGCCTCCCTGACGCTACGAGTGTTCAGCTCGCGTCAATGTTAAGCCGTCCTGACAGAAATGCCTACTGAGTCACTATGCTTGAAACCGGTGAGTTTGGACGCAATCTGTCAAGCATCGCGGTGATTTGCCGCCTATGACTCTGGAATACGATCATGCGTATGGACAAGCTGACTTCGCGTTTTCAGCAAACCTTGAGTGATGCTCAGTCACTTGCGGTCGGGCGTGACCACAACATGCTCGAGCCGGTCCACGTGATGTCTGCGCTACTGGAACAATCAGGTGGCTCCACCGTCCCGTTGCTGGCTCAGGCTGGCGTCGATGTGAGTGGGCTGCGAGCGCGGATCGCCCAAGGCTTGGATGCGCTGCCACAGGTGCGTGGGCAGGAAGGTAATATCAACATTTCCAACGATCTCAGTCGCCTGCTTAATTTGACTGACAAACTCGCGCAGCAGCGCGGTGACGGCTTTATCGCGAGCGAGCTGTTTGTGCTGGCCGCGCTTGATGATAAGGGCAGTGTAGGTGCGGCATTAAAGGCGACCGGTGCAGACAAATCCCGCATCGAGGCCGCTATCGACAAGATGCGAGGAGGCGAAACCGTGCAATCAGAAAGTGCAGAAGAAACCCGTCAGGCGCTGGAGAAATACACTATCGATCTGAATGCCCGCGCGGAAAGCGGCAAGCTCGATCCGGTGATTGGCCGTGACGAAGAAATCCGTCGCGTGATCCAAGTGCTGCAGCGTCGCACCAAGAACAACCCGGTGCTGATCGGTGAGCCGGGCGTCGGCAAGACGGCGATTGCCGAGGGACTGGCGCAACGCATCGTCAAAGGCGAGGTGCCCGAAGGTCTGCGCGGGAAGCGCGTGTTGTCGCTCGACATGGGCTCGCTGATCGCCGGTGCCAAATTCCGCGGTGAGTTTGAAGAGCGCCTAAAAGCCGTTCTTAGTGATCTGGCGAAGAACGAAGGTCAGATCATTTTGTTTATCGATGAGCTGCATACCATGGTGGGTGCGGGCAAAGCCGAGGGTGCGATGGACGCCGGCAATATGCTCAAGCCCGCCTTGGCGCGCGGTGAGCTACATGCCGTCGGTGCCACCACGCTGGATGAATACCGCAAGTACATCGAGAAAGATGCCGCGCTCGAGCGCCGCTTCCAGAAAGTTTTTGTGGGCGAGCCGAGTGTCGAAGACACCATCGCCATTCTGCGTGGCTTGAAAGAACGCTACGCCGTGCACCACGGGGTGGAGATCACCGACCCCGCGATTGTTGCGGCAGCCACGCTTTCGCATCGCTATATCGCGGACCGTCAATTGCCGGACAAAGCCATCGACCTGATGGACGAAGCCGCCAGCCGCATTCGTATGGAGATCGACTCCAAGCCGGAGGAGTTGGACCGCAAAGAGCGTCGCCTGATCCAACTCAAGATCCAGCGCGAGGCCTTGAAGAAAGAAAAGGATGCCGAGTCCAAGCAGCGTTTGGCTGATTTGGAAACGGAAATTGAGGTGTTGGGGCGCGAGTACTCCGATCTGGAGGAAGTCTGGAAGTCAGAAAAGGCGACGCTGCAAGGCGCCACGAAGATCAAGGAAGAAATCGAGCAAGCGCGTCTTGATCTGGAGGCCGCACAGCGCCACCAGGATTACACTCGCATGAGCGAAATCCAATACGGCCGTATACCGGAATTGGAGAAGCAGCTAAAGGCGGCGCAGGAGGCGGAAACCAAGGGTTTCACCTTGCTGCAAGACAAAGTCACCGCTGAGGAAATCGCACAAGTGGTGGCGCGCTGGACAGGTATTCCGGTGTCGAAAATGCTGGAAGGTGAGCGCGACAAATTGCTGCGCATGGAAGACGAACTGCACCAGCGCGTGGTTGGACAGGATGAGGCCGTGGTCGCAGTGTCTGATTCCATCCGACGCGCTCGTGCCGGTTTATCTGATCCAAACCGGCCAACGGGATCGTTCCTGTTTCTCGGTCCGACCGGTGTGGGCAAGACCGAGTTGTGCAAGGCGCTGGCGAACTTCCTCTTCGATACCGAGGATGCGATGGTGCGCATCGACATGAGCGAGTTCATGGAGAAGCACTCGGTCAGTCGCCTAATTGGTGCGCCGCCGGGTTATGTCGGCTATGAAGAAGGTGGCTATCTCACCGAAGCCGTGCGCCGTCGCCCCTACAGCGTGATCTTGCTCGATGAGGTCGAGAAGGCTCATCAAGACGTATTCAATATCCTCTTGCAGGTACTCGACGATGGCCGCTTGACCGACGGCCAAGGCCGCACGGTGGATTTTCGCAACACCGTGATCGTCATGACCTCGAACTTGGGTTCGCAGTTCATCCAGGAGCTGTCGGGTGATTCCGAGGAGGAATACACGCAGATGAAAGCCTCGGTGATGGCGTCGGTACAAGGCCATTTTCGTCCCGAGTTCATTAACCGGCTGGACGAAATCGTGGTATTCCGCGCGCTCGACAAGGCACAGATTCACCAGATCGCGCGTATCCAGATCACCCATCTGGAAAAACGTCTAGCCGAGCGTCAACTCAAGCTGGAAATCAGCGAGAACGCACTGGATCTGATCAGCAACGTCGGATTCGATCCGGTCTATGGCGCCCGCCCACTCAAGCGTGCGATCCAGCAGCAGTTGGAAAATCCGCTCGCCACGCAAATTCTCGAAGGCCGATTCGAGGCGGGCGATACGATCCACGTCGAGCTTGAGAATGGGCGCTTGGCCTTTGGCAAAGTCGCGGCGTAATGCCGCGACTACCGTTGCCTATGCGCGAACGTCGTGCTTACTTCTGTATCACAGAAGCGATCAGCGCACCGCCACTTCGACCCGACGATTGGCCGCGCGCCCGGCCTCTGAGTCGTTCGGAAGTGCAGGGCGGGTAAGACCGAAGCCTTGGGTTTGCAGCCGGGCTTCATCAATGTCGTGTTCGACCAGCCAGCGCTTTACCGCAGCAGCACGCTGATCTGAAAGCTTGAGGTTGTAGTCCGCACCGCCACGGTCATCAGTGTGGCCTTCGATCAGGTAGCTAGTGTCGGGTGCGCCTGCCATGGCCTCGGTCAGTGCCTGCAACACCGGCAATGACTCGCCACGGATCACGTCTTTTGCCGTGTCGAACAAAATCCCGCGCAAGCTGACGCGGCCGCTGGCCTGCAACGCCTCGGCAATCTGGTTTTCTGGCTTTTTGCACGAAAAGTTGTACTCGGCAGGATTGATCGTGCTGCCATCAAAACGGCTGAGGCTGACATGGTCGGCGGTGCTGCCATGTACACCGCGCAACTCGCCTTCGGGCGTGAGGACGAGCAGAAGGTGCGTACTTTCCCCGTCTAGCGTGTAAAAGCCGGACATGACCGCGCCTTCAACCGTGCCCTCGATGCTGGCTCCGCCGTGGCCGGCGTCAAAGCAACCGGTGACGCGCTGACCATCTTGAACGAGCTTGATACCGCCTTCATCCGTGCCGTAGTGGCCAGTGAAGTTGATGTCCTTTCGCGGCGCGCTGCGCTTACCTAAAAGGCGCAGTTCGTTGAGGCCGATCGCTCCGTCATCGCCGTAATTGTCGATCAAGCTGATGCGTACCCAGCGCGCGGAGGTCGCGGGCGCTAGATCAAAGCGCTGCATTTGTTCGCCCTGCTTCAAGCCAAGTTCGCGCATCAGTTGCCACGGCCCATCGAGGCCGGGGCCGGATTCAAGTCGCAGGGTTTTGACGGCTTCAGGTTCGTCGATATTGATAATTTCGACACGGGCTAGATCGAAGATTTCAGGCAGTTCCAGCACGCGCCTAACCGGAAATCCTTCATACAGGCTGTAACTGTCGCCCGCTTGCCCGCCTGTTCCATCACCCCACGCACCATTGCTGCCATCGGCAAGGCCGTAGTCGCTGCCTTCATGGTGATAGCGGGCGCCGACCAATATTGAGGCGGCGTTGATCAGCTCGTTTGAGGGGGCTTGTGCGGTAGCCGTGCCACAGGCGAAAAAGAGGGTGAGAATCAGCGCGCTGATCAATGACTTCATGCTCATGGCTCCTGATTGTGGAGAGGTTTCGCGGAGTATTGCATTAACTCCAAAGGCTCAACAGTCTCTTTTCGAAATCGCGCCACGGCTTCGTCGATTCCATTTTGACGCCGATTAACCCTTGGGTTTTCGCGTGGCAATGCGTTCGTCGCGCTATTGGGCGATGCCCAGACGCTTGCGTTCCAGTCGACGCAAAAACTCACCCATGATGCGCAGGTAGAGGTCCTCGCCCAAATAGGCGTCTTCAACGTCGGAATCAATCGAGGGGTTATCGTTGACTTCGATCACCACGGCACGATTGCCATCCAGCTTGAGGTCCACGCCATATAGACCATCGCCTATCGCCACACTGGCCTTGATCGCGAGCTTCACCACGCTGGCGGGGGCTTCGCGTACCGGCAAGGTTTTAAAACTTCCGGTACGCGGCAATCCACTGGGTTTGCTATTGGCGTGGTCGTAAATCTGCCAGTGGCCGCGTGACATGAAGTATTGGCAGGAATAGAGCGCCTGACCATTAAGTACGCCGATACGCCAGTCGTACTCGGTGTACATGAATTCCTGTGCGATCAGCAGCGCGCTGTGCTGAAACAGGCTGCCCGCGGCACGGCGCAACTCGGCTTCGTCTTCGACCTTCATCACGCCGCGTGAGAACGAACCATCGGGGATTTTCAGTACCAACGGGTAGCCCAGCCGCTCGCCCAAAGTGGACAGCTGCGCATCGTTGTCGCGAAATACGACTTCGGTCTTGGGTGTGGCCAGTTTGCGTGCTTGCAACAGATCGTTGAGATAAATCTTGTTGGTGCAGCGCAGAATCGATACTGGGTCGTCGATCACCACCATGCCCTCGCGCTCTGCACGGTGTGCGAAACGGTAGGTGTGATTGTCGAGCGAGGTGGTTTCGCGGATGAACAGGCCGTCGTATTCGGGCAGACGCGAGTAGTCGTTGCGGGTGATCAGGTCGACTTCCATGCCAAGCTTCTTGCCCGCAGCGATGAAGTTTTTCAGCGCGCGTTTGTCCGATGGCGGCAACGCCTCGGCCGGGTCGTGCAGCATTGCGATTTCGTAGCGGAACTGACGTCGCACACGTGGCTTGCGCCAGATCTTGCGGGAGAACCTATCCAGCGCCGTGGCGAAGGTGTCTTCCTGTTGCTCAGTCAGGGTATGGAGACCAACCGGCTTGATCGCGCTCAGTTGCCAACTGCGGTGACGCTCAAACTCCAAACGCAGAATAGGGCAGGGGAAGGCTTCAAACGCTTGGCGCGCAATTTCGGACAGTTCACCATGTCGGGTCTGGCCAAAATACACGCGCACGTGGAAGTCGTTACGGTCACTGTCGTTTTCCGGCAGAAACTTCGACAGACGCTGGTTGAGGTCGTCGACGTCGAGTCCGTAGATCGAGCGGCGGCGTAGGTCGTTGATGGTGCGAACGGTTGGGATAACCCGGTGCCCGCGGGCCTCGGCCAGTAGCGACACGTAATAACCCAGGCCAAGGTACTTGTAGCTGCGGCACAGGTTGATAACCTGCATCCGTTCGTGGCCGTCGGCTAAGGCGTTGTCCTGAAGATAGTCGGTCGCGG
>CAJDUW010000071.1_pt1 | contig 10493 bp, 6 predicted proteins | sample 7390931 | NCBI WGS metagenome assembly CAJDUW01 (sample SAMEA7055687, study PRJEB34461) | soil metagenome | biome: terrestrial ecosystem; feature: Peninsula; material: soil | place: Antarctica | collected 2016
CCAGCGATTGAGGCGATATTGAGGATGCGCCCGTACTGCCGCGGAATCATGCTGCGTTTGGCGACCTGCTGGCTCAACATAAACAGGCCGCGAACATTCAGCCCAAAGACTTTGTCCCACGCCAATAGTGGGTGGTCCTCAGCCGGCGCGCCCCAGCTGGTGCCAGCATTGTTGATGAGTATGTCGATCTGGCCGAGTTTGGCCATGGCCGTCTCGACCAAGGGTTCAATCGCCTCGGGTTGTGCAACATCAGAGACAATCACACGCACATCGATGCCGCGCTTAACCAGATGGGTTTTGGCGGCTTCCAGCTCGTCGGCTTTGCGTGCCGTCAACAGTAGCTTCGCGCCATAAAGGCCCAAGGCTTCAGCCATTTGCAGACCGAGACCGCGCGAGCCGCCGGTGATCAGGGCTGTTTTACCATCCAGATTGAACAGGGAGCGGTCAGCACTCATGGGGATTTCTTCTTCGGGACATCCGCACAATTATGGCGGCAATCGTGTGGATACGGTGCGATCGCTGTGATCGGTGCTTGGGCACGCCGCGAATTACCGATCACGCGCTGACAGCGTGCGCATTCTCTCGCCATACACGCACTGTCCACTCGGGATCGGCGGTAGGCGATGGGCAGGTTCAGGAGTCCGGCAAGCGCAGCGGCAGGCGCACCGTGACCTCGATACCCTCGTCGGTCGGCTCACTGGTTAGACCATACTCTGGGCCGTAGAGCTGGGCGATGCGGGTGGCGGCGTTTACGACGCCGACGCTGTGTGAAGAAAGGTCTTGGCTGCGGCTGTGATCGCGGATTCGGATCACCAGCGTTCCGTTTTCGGCGCGTACCGATACACGAGCAGCGACCAGCGTCATGTCCGGGTCGTCACCATTACGCAGTGCGTTTTCAACCAGTGGCTGCAATAGAAATCGCGGCAGCGTGGCGCGGGACAGTTCCGGTGGTGCATCCACCTGCACGAACAAACGCTCGGCGTAACGCAGGCGCATGATTTCCAGATACAAGTCCAACACGTGCAACTCGCGTTCAAGCGTGGTTTCGTGGGACGTTTCGTTGCTGAACGAGTGTCGGAGCAGTGCCGTCATACGCGCGATCATTTCCTCGGCCGCACGCGGGTTGGCATAGACAATGTGAGCAATCGAACGCAGGGTGCCGAACAGAAACTGCGGCTCAAGCTGACGCTGCAGCGCCATAAGCTGTGCTTGAGTCAGCTGGGCGCGTAATTCGACCGCCTCCAGCTCACGATTACGCACGCCGCGGTAGCGATCGACCACGATGGTCAGCGCCACAATCAGGGCATAGACGATGAATTCCGTCGGCAGCGCAAGCAAGTAGCGATTGGCAGTCAGGGCATAATCACCCGCACCGGTGACCCCGGGCAGCGTGATCAGCAGGTAACGCAGCAGACTGTTTGTGGTGGTGTGTACAAAACCCACCGCCAGCGCAATCAAAATATGCAGAGGCAGGTTGCGCGCCCAGTGCGCGCCGAAAAGCGGCAAGCGGCGCGTGGCAAACACCATGACCGGCACCAACATGGCCGCGACATATGTGCTGCTGCTTTCTTCGATCAGGATGCGCAGCCACTCGGCCGAGCGCGCGCTGACCAAACGTCCGAAGTAACGATCCGCGAACAACAACAGCGAAATAGCTGTCGCCATGGCGAACAGACCACCCCAGAGTTGGGCCGGCGTAAAACGTCGGGTTTTCAAAGCTGGTTTGGGGCTGGATGACACGCGACTCACCACGGCGAAGCACACGCCATTGTAGGGTGCGCCCTCAAGCTTGCCAGCGTTGTCGGCTCGCCGATCACGTAGGGTCTGGCTTTTTTTCGCCTGCCTCGATCGCTAGGCGCAGGCGATTCTCAGGCGGCGCTGTGGGGCAGACGACATGCCCATTCAGGGCGCACGGTGGGTTGTAGGCGCGATTGAAATCCAATATGACCTGTCCATCCTTGGGCGATTCGGCGTACAGGAAACGCCCGCCGCCATAGCTGACTTTGCCCGAGGTACGATCCGCGAACACGAAAAACAGTTCGCCATCCTCGGCATCAGTCGGCCACAGGGTGTATTGCTGACCGTCGCGCTCGAACACCGCCTGGCCTGAAACGGTGCCTTCTTCCGGCGTGCCGAGCACGGTGATGTATTCCAGTGTCCGCGGCGGGTCAAAGGGCTCCCAACGCGCCACGATGCGCCAGTCGGGATCGACATCGAAGTGCGGGATGCCGGTAAAGTTTTCGCTTAAGGCGGAATGCGCATCGCGCAGGCGCCAACCGATCAAATCGGCCGTACGCACCACGTAGAACCAGGATGTCCCGAAGTCGATCCGGGTCGGACCACCCTCGTCCAGTTGGGTTTTCATCTCGATCGTGTCAAAAGGCTCACCCGCGATGCGACCAAGTCCGTCGGGAGCTGACACAAAGCGCAGCGTGGCGGGTGGCGTATAGGTCAAGGTTCCGAGCCGAGCTGGGCCTGTGTCCAGCAGGATGTCGTTGTCTGCTGCCGATCCGACACGGCTCTCGCCCTCGGCAACAATGCCTGAGCCAATGAAACTCAGGTAGCCGTTGACGTCCTGCAGTGACGCATAGCGTTTTGCGCGCCAGTCCTCGACCGACGCCAGATAGCTGTCGTCGCCTGCAATTACTGGTGTTGCCAGCAGGACAAGACAGCTCAACAGAATGATGCGTTGGATCATGGGGATGTCCTCAGTGTCACCAATCTAGCTTACTGCCATCACACACTGGAGTTCATGTGCCGCGATCACCTATTCACCGCATCGAGTGGTTCGCGCCTGACGAATCACTGGCTGCCTTGCGTGGGCAAGGCAGCCAGTGAAGGCTTACTCGATCGTCACGCGCTTGCGGTTGTCGTCGGAAACACGGTCGATCAACTTGTTGTAGGGATCAATGCCGGCATCGTAAGGCTTGGCATCGACCACGATCTCGAGCGTGGTTTCAGTGTCGGTGAGCGCGTGCTTGGCGAGATAAAGAACGGTTTCCTGATCTTCTTTGCCACCGTCGGGTCGCGCGAAAATACCCACATCGACTTCGTCGCGCAGCGGCACAGCCGCTTCCTTCCCGGTGCCATCAGCCTCGAATTTCTCCGAATGCAGTTTGAGCGTCACCAGATACTTACCATCGTCGCGCTTGACCGCGCTGATATCGACCGCGCGATTATCGAAAAACACGATCTTCTCGAACAGGTCTTCGATCAGCGGATGGAACTTTGGATCGGTGCCCTCGCGCAGATAGGTCAGGAACTCACGCGTGGTGGTGTAAGGCGGCTCCTGGTAGCCCTTGTCTTCCAGAAAACGCTTGAGTACGGCGTTGAAGGTGTCCTCGCCGATGTAATCACGCAGCGCGTAGAACACCATCGCACCCTTGCGATAGTGGATGTACTGCTGGTTTTCCACGAGCGCCAAAGGCAGTTCTTCGAGCAGTTCACCCGCGCGCTGACTTAAGTAACGGTCGAGCTCGTACTTGAGGAATCTGCGCATTTTTGCGGCGCCGTACTCCTTCTCCATCACCATCAGCGCCGAATACTGCGACAGGGATTCAGACAGCATGGTCGAGCCTTGCACATTAGCGCCGATCACCCGATGCGCCCACCACTGGTGTGCGATTTCGTGAGCAGTGACATAGAACACGTAATCGATCTTTTCCTTGTCACGCAGGTCGGCGACAAAGCCGATATTTTCTGAATACGGCACGGTGTTGGCAAAGGCCTGGGCAAAGCCGGCGTAGCCCGGAAATTCCAGAATACGCAGCTGCTTGTGCTGGTACGGCGTGAAGTGGGCGTTGTAGTAATCGAATGATTTTTTCGATGCCTCGATCATGCGCGCGACGTTCCAGTGGTGCTTGGGGTCGTAGTACACCTCGATCGGCATGCCGTGCCAGTCATCCTTCGCCACGTCCCAGCGTGCTGACAACCAGGCGGCAAAGTTCAACATCGGCACGTCCATTTCATAGTGGAAATAGCGACGGCCGTTTTCCGTCCATTCCTTTTGAAGATAGCCGGGTGCGAGCGCGATCTGATCGGATGAGGTTGAGACAGTGGTCTCAAAGTCGATCCAGTCGGCATCGTTGCTGATGTAGGTATTGGCGCGCGCCGCTTCGTCGTCGATCGAGGCCATGCGTGGCACCTCGCCCAAGTCACGTTTGCGGCGCTCGTTACGATCCTCAATCTGCACGGCTTGCTCGTAGCCGAACTGTGGGAAGACGCTGTTGTTGAAGAAGGTACCGTTCTCCACGATGGCGGTCTGTGCACGGCCATTCGGGAAGCCGCGCTGGGCCACCTCCATGCGGAAGTCAAAATCCATTTCTTCGCCGGGTGCGAGTGGTTTGGCTAGACGGTAGATCGCATAACCCAGCGTGTCGTCCTGCAACTCAACCGTATGTTCAGCAAAATCCAGTTCGAGCGTGGCGTCGCTTTGGCGCGGACTGGCGACGTGCAGATCACGGATGGGCGCATCGTGGCGGTTCACCAGACGGTAGTGGCCACGGATCTCCGCGCGCAGCGCTTCCGGATAAATATCTACGTCCACACGCATCACACTGATACGCGGTTGCGCGATGTCCTTGTACTGGCTGTATTTTTTCTCGTAATCAGCCTGCTGATCCAGCCTCACATCGCCCGGAATGTAGTCGTTGAGCTGATGGGTGTTGTGGAAGATCCAGATGCCACTGCCGATGAAAACGGTCAGGGCCAAAAAGCTGACGATCTTTGGTGCAAGGCTGAAGCGGCGACGCGCTTCCACCATCCGCTCACGGAAGCTCGAGCGGTTGCCACGTACCCAAAACAGCAGGGCGGCGACAAACAGCAGTACTGCAAACGCACCCCAATACAGGCGCAGCCAGCTCCAACCGACAAGGAAATGGCCAAACCCATTCATGTCCGAATAGGGCAGTGGCGGCGTACCGAAGGGCCGGTAGAGCAGGTCGTCCAGGTCCAGAAAACCCATGGTCGCTCGCGCTACCAAGTAGACCAGCATCAAGGCATAGCCAATGAACTTGTTGTTGCTCACCACTTGCAGAAACAGCGCCAAAACGCCGATGAGCACGAAGCCGGAGCAGTCGATCAACATCCGCGACAGGTACAGGCCCGGCTCGATCGCGACGCCGCCCTTGATCAACTGGGCGACGATCGTAACCACGATGCCGATGGCGTGAAAGCACAGGACGACCGCGATTAATGCCACCAGTTTTGCCGCCAACGGGATCCAGTCGGCATTGGGAAAGGCATCGGTGACTTCTGCGATTCGCATGCTGCGCTCACGGAACACCAGTTCGCCGGCGTAGAAAACTACGATGATCAGTAGGAACAAGGTGTTTGAACCGGCAATCAGATCCACCATGGTCGAGGTGGTGGGGTAACGCTGGGTGCCGTACATGTCCATGCCAAGGACCAGATTGACGATCAGGATCACCAGCCCGAACAGCAACATCACCAGCAGTGGTACGCCACGTAATACGCCCTTGGTATCAAAGCGTGCTTGATGCAGGAACTGACGCCATTGCGCGCCAAAGCCTGTTTCCAGTTGCACTTTCGGCAAGACGATAGGTCCGCTCGAACCCTTGCTTGCGGTGCCACCGGCAGCATTCGATTTGCGTCGACGCAGGGTCAAGCCTTCGCGGTCGGTACGGAACAGGCGATAAGCCACCCACAGCAACACGCAACCGATACCGATCCAAATCACACGATTGGCTAGCAGCAGACCCGACAGCGGCGGCAGCAATGTATTGCGCTCGTTCACCGACCAATATCGCGTGGCCAGATCGACTGCGGCACTGCCGTAGGGATCAATCAGCGCGCCGATCCAGCGCGTATCGAGGTCGCCGACCAAAACGCTGGTGACGATGCTGAATACCAAAAATGCGATTACACCGATATAGGTCATCAGCATCGAGCGGGTTGCCACCGCCAGGCAAAACAACAGCGCGCCGATGAAGAACAAGTTCGGCAGCACGATGACTGCAAGACTCCACAGATACGGTGCAGCCGAGGTGGGACCAAGCCGTGCAGGGTCGATCCAAGGCATGAAGGTGCCGACGAATATGCCGATCGCAACCGCCAGCATGATGGCGGCCGCGGCCACCAAACCCCCACTGAAGCGACCGAAGAGGTAGTCGCGCTTCTTCACCGGTGTGGCGAAGAACAACTCGGCGGTACGGTTGTCGAAGTCGCGCAGGGCCGAGCCGCCGATGAAGATCACCACCAACAGCATCGACAATGAAACAAATGAAGCTAACAACTGCACGATGACATAGGGTGCGTTGCGATACACGTTGCCTATCCCGCCGCCGACCTGCACTGCATCCGAGCTGGAAGCGCCAAAGGCCAGCAGTGCGAAGATGATGGCCACGACCCAGAACACTGGGTTTGAGAACTGCTGACGCAGCTCGAAACTGAAGATATGTTTGAACATGCTCGTATCCTCAGACCGCTGCCGCAACGCCGGCAGCCTGAGCCCGCAGCTTGCCGAAGTAGACATCTTCTAAATTCGGTGCGATGGCCTCGAAGCCCGCGCCGGGTGAGTCATCGGCCAAAACATGGATCATCGGCTGGCCGGCAACCAGGCGTGACGACAAGACCGTGTGGTCCTGCTGGAATTGCGCCAGTTCGCTCTTGGAAACTGACTTGCGCCAGATGCGTCCCGAGAGCGAGGCCAGGGCCTCGTGCGGCTGGCCGGTCAACAGCACTTCGCCGCGCGAGATGATCGCCATGTTCTGACACAGGTCGGTCACATCTTCGACGATGTGGGTCGACAGGATCACCACGATGTTTTCGCCGATTTCCGCGAGCAGGTTGAGAAAGCGGTTGCGCTCTTCCGGGTCCAAGCCAGCGGTGGGCTCGTCCACGATGATGAGTTTTGGATCACCCAGCAGCGCCTGCGCGATACCAAAGCGTTGACGCATGCCGCCAGAAAATCCACCCAGCTTGTAGCCGCGCACGTCCCACAGATTCACCTGCTTCAACAGGGCTTCGACAATTTCACGTCGCTGCTTCGCATCGACAATGCCCTTGAGGATGGCGAAATGGTCGAGCATGGTGATGGCCGCTTCCTTCGGATAAACCCCGAACTCTTGTGGCAGATAACCGAGCTGACGGCGGGCGGCATCCTTGTCGACCAAGACATCAATATCACCCAGCTGGATGCTGCCAGAGTCCGGATCCTGCAAGGTCGCGATGGTGCGCATCAAGGTAGATTTTCCCGCTCCGTTCGGGCCAAGCAAGCCGAACATGCCGGTGGGAATGTCGAGGGAGACATCGCGCAGCGCGGTCACGCCATTGGCATAGGTCTTGGTGAGATTGCGAATCGTGAGCATGGGTGTGCCTTGGTAAATTTGAGGGACGGTATACCCGACCGGCTTACGGCCAGAATGTGACCGGTTGGGATTGATAGCGTGATGACTTCGGTGTACAGATTCAGGCCGAAACACATTTGGCTCCAGTGCCAAAGGTCGTGTTGACGTGGATGGTTTGATCGATCATGCGCGGTGGATGAGGAACGAAATCGACGCGCCGCGATCATGATTCGATGGATGCAAACAATCGCGAGTAACGCCATCATGGGGTCGTAAGCACGGTCGTAACGCGGCCGCGGCGCTGTGCGGCACGGCATTTTTCAATGCAGGGGCGCGTCCCGGGGGCGAGCGGAGTCGTCAGCTTCCACTCACCCGTCAGGAGTCCACCGATGCCTAAATTAATGCCGCTGGCATGGCTTCTTTTGTTGTGTGTCAGCAGTGTGCCAATAGCCGCAAAGCCTGTGCTGACAAAAGCTACCGCGGCGCATGTGCGCGCGGTCAGTTCCAGTGTGCCGAGCATGGACAGCGCGGCGAACACCTTGGTCTTGCGTGTCGATACTCCTGTAGGAGTTCTTGATCTGCTACTGGCTCCGGCTACGCAGATGCGGACACACGCTTCCGACTTGGTGCCAGCCGTGCGAGACGGTCGTACTCGGCTCTACCAAGGTTATGTTGTTGGCAAGCCAGCCAGCTGGGTTCGCTTAAGTAGTATCGACGACGACTGGATAGGCGCGATCAAGGTTGATGGCACGCTGTGGCTATTGGATCCTGCGCGGCAGCACCCGCAATTAGCGGCCACTCTTGGCTTGACTGATCACGATTCTCTGATCTTTACGACGGATAATTTTCAAGGCTCGGGGTTCATTGATGCGGGCGGCGTGGTGCCACCGACAGACGCGTTGACCAACGGCTTGGCTCGAGCAAAGCCGATACTGAAAGCCCAAGCCAGCAGCCTGTACCACCTCGGTGTAACGCTGGTGTTAGATACCGAATTCCAGAGTTATTATCAGGCTCTGGGGATGGAGCCTGAGAGCGTCGCCGTTGCCATCCTCAATATCGTGGATGGACTCTATTTGGCCCAAGTCGATACGCACGTTTATCTCCATGCGATTGAGAGCCTAAACAGTAATGGCCCACTCACGTCGACTGATTCCATGGCATTGCTGGAAGCTTTCAATGATTGGATCAACGCCACGTCGATCCCATTCAGTGGTGTGGCGCATCTATTGAGTGGCAAGGATTTTGATGGAACCACCGTTGGCCTTGCTTGGATGCGCACGGTTTGTCAGCGAGATAAGGGGGCGGGTGTCGATCAACTAACTGGTAGCGCTGCGCGAGGTGGGGTGCTATTGGCGCATGAGATAGGACACAACTACGGCGGCCTGCACGACAACAATCAGCCGGAGTGTCCTGTTCCTTTTTTCATCATGAGCCCTCAGTTAACAACGCCACCGGCTGAGGAGTTTTCGAGCTGCAGTCTGCATGACTTCGATGTGTTCCGTGCCGATCACGACATCTCGTGTCTTCCAGCGTCGCAACGATGCGTCCGCCGGTGGCAGCAAATGGATGACCCAAGGCGAGCGAGGAGCCGACCACGTTGAATTTTGCCGGGTCTATAGAACCCAACGGTGCATCTAAGCCGAGACGGTCGCGGCAGAAGGTTTCCGATTCCCAGGCGCGCAAGGTGCACAACACTTGAGCGGCGAACGCCTCGTGGATTTCGTAGAAATCAAAATCCTGCAAGCTCAGCCCGTTTCGCGCCAGCATGCGTGGCACGGCCCACGCCGGTGCCATTAACAGGCCGTCACCATGCACAAAGTCCACTGCGGCTACTTCGGCGTCGACGATATAGGCCTGAATTTCTAGGTCGCGGGCTTTGGCCCACGCGTCGGTGCCTAACAGCACGGCCGAGGCACCATCACTCAGGGGCGTGGAGTTGCCTGCCGTGAGTGTGCCGTGTCCGGATTTGCGGTCGAAGGCGGGTTTGAGCGTAGCGAGCTTTTCTGGCGTGGTATCCGGGCGCAGGATGTTGTCGCGGTTGACGCCGCGAAACGGCACGACCAGATCCTCGAAGAAACCACGCTCGTAGGCTGCTGCCGCTTTGCGATGGGATTCGTAGGCGAGCTGATCTTGATCGGCTCGCGCGATATGCCATTCCTTGGCCATCAGTTCGCAGTGATCGCCCATGCTTTTACCCGTGCGCGGTTCTGCGACACCGGGGAACTCAGGTTTGAGTTCGCTCAGGGAGAAACCCTTGAATGCCTTGAGGCGCTGGCCGAAGGTCTTGGCCCGATTGACATCGAGCAGGCGACGACGCAACGGGCGGCTGACCGCAATCGGCACATCTGATGTCGTATCAGAACCACCACCGATGCCGGCTTCGATCTGACCGACGGCGATCTTGTTGGCCACCGTCATGATGGTGTCCAGACTCGTGCCGCAGGCGCGTTGCATGGTCAGGCCGGGGGTCGTGGGTGCCAGCCCCGATGAGAGCAAAGCCTCGCGCGCCAAGTTCCAGTCGGAAGAGTGCTTGAGCACAGCACCCATGGCGACTTCGCCCAACTCTTGGCCGTGCAGGCCAAACCGTTCCACCAGCGCACCCAAGGTGCGGATCGACATGCCAAGGTTGCCGACGTCGTAGTAGGCGGTGTTGTTGCGGCAAAACGGAATGCGCACGCCGCCGATCACACCGACGGGCTGGAGGGAGCGGGTCTTGGCCATCGTTTGGGCTCGCTTTGATGGGTGGAACGGGTCAGGGCTCATCATAACGCAGTGCCCATACGGTGGCGAACGGTGCGCCGTGTAGCGTCCCGGCGATGTTCAGGCGGAATCATTGCGCGGCGGGGCAAACCAAGCGGGCATTGCGGCCCAGAGCATGAAGCCCCACGAGCGTTCGCATAGCAGTCGCTGCCAGTGATTGGCGATGGTCTGGATCAAACCCGATTCATTTGGGTCATGCGTTCCCAATACTTCCAGTTGCCGGCGTCCGGAGGCGAGATCGAGACCGAAGGTGAAAATGACCACGGGCACTTCGGCGCGGCGTGCGATCAACAGCAGGCCTTCGGCAAAGTGGGCGGGCCGATCAAACAAGGTGACCGGAACACCCAGCGCGGTTTCCGTGGGTGGCACATCGGGAGTGCCGGCGACCCAGCCACCGGCTTGGATCATCGCCAGCGACTTCTTGAC
>CAJDUW010000062.1_pt1 | contig 10311 bp, 10 predicted proteins | sample 7390931 | NCBI WGS metagenome assembly CAJDUW01 (sample SAMEA7055687, study PRJEB34461) | soil metagenome | biome: terrestrial ecosystem; feature: Peninsula; material: soil | place: Antarctica | collected 2016
ACCTTCCGGCACATGACCAACGACGCCATCTTCGCTGGGGAAAATCATCCTGATACCAATCAGGAACAGCACGATGCCCCCCGCTATCGATACGGACTCCTCACGCACGTGCATCGCCGCCAGGATCGTCTGCCCAGCAAACAGAAACAGAAACAGCACGCCCAATGCGATCAGTAGCTCGCGCGCAAGCACATGACGTTGGCGTTTGGGCGACAGGCCGCGCAGCAGGCTCAGAAACACCGGCACATTGCCAAGTGGATCGAGGATCAAAAAGAGCAAGATCGCGGCGGAAAGCGTAGTCATGGCGGGGCGACGGTCGAGAGGGAGGGCAATGTCACCGGACGCGGCGCGCGAAAAAGGTGACCAGAAGCGCCGCGCCCGGACACATGCCCGGGCGCGACAGAGTCTTCATAAACAGTCGCAGATTTACTTCAGGCAGCTGGAAACGAAGTCCCAGTTCACCAGATTCCAGAAGTGCTCTAAGTACTTGGGTCGCGCGTTGCGGTAATCAATGTAATACGCGTGCTCCCATACATCGCAGGTCAGCAGCGGCACATCGTCGCCAGTAATCGGCGTGCCCGCATTGGACGTACTCACCAAACCAAGCGAGCCATCCGGGCGCTGCACCAGCCAACCCCAACCCGAGCCGAAGGTGCCCAGAGACAGCTTCGTGAATTCGTCTTTGAACGCGTCAAATGAACCAAATGCCTTGTCTATGGCTTCGCCCAGCTTTCCAGCCGGTGCGCCACCACCGTTGGGGGACAGACACTGCCAGTAGAAGTTGTGATTCCAAACTTGTGCGGCATTGTTGAAGGTGCCGCCCTGAGCCTTGCGTACGATGGTCTCCAAGTCGGCGTCGTCCAACTCGGTGCCCTTGATCTGATTGTTCAGATTGGTGACGTAGGCTTGATGGTGCTTGCCATAGTGGTAGTCGATAGTTTCGGCTGAAATGTGCGGCTCGAGCGCCTCACGGGCGAACGGCAACGGGGGAAGTTCGATAGCCATGGGATTCTCCTTAGTGGACTACATCAACAGAACGCTCACACGATTGATCACGCGAACAGTTACAATTGAAGTTTACCCCGGCGCCACCTGTTCTGCCTGCGCCACCTCATTCTGGAGCTGTCAAAAAGATGAGCGCGACCACCCGTATCCGCGCCTTGTTGCAGTCGCACCCGGTTGTGTTGTTCATGAAAGGCACACCGCAGTACCCGATGTGTGGCTGCTCTGAGCGTGCCGCACGTGCACTTGACGCCTGCGGCCAGCCCTATCGTGTCATCAACGTGTTGTCCGATCCGGAAATCCGTGCACAACTGCCGCGTTATTCCAATTGGCCCACATTCCCGCAGCTGTTCATCGAGGGCGAGTTGATTGGCGGCTGCGACATCACCGCTGAGCTGCACGAACAAGGCGAGTTGGCGCGAATGCTCGCAGATGCCGGCAAGGTAAGTTGATGTCGACCACAAACACTGTCACGGCTGACGCGCTGACCGGCAAAACCATCTTGATCTGTGGTGCGCTGGGCGGACTAGGCTCGGCTATCGCGCACGCCAGCGCTAAGGCCGGCGCCCAGGTGATTTTGCTGGGCCGACGTATTCCACGCCTGAATCGTCTTTACGATGCACTTGAAGCGGAAGGCGCGCGCGAGCCGGCGATCTATCCGCTGGATTTGGCTGGTGCCACGCCTGAGGACTACGCGACACTGGCCCAAACCCTGGAGCGCGAGTGCGGCCGGCTCGATGGCATCGTGCATTGCGCCGCTGAGTTCAAAGATTTGGCTTCGCTCGAGAATATGCCGCTGGAGGACTGGCTAACCGGCATGCATGTGAACCTGACCGCGCCGTGGCTGCTCACCCGCGCTTGCCTGCCGCTATTGCGCCAGAGCAAGGATGCCAGCGTCTTGTTTTTACTCGATGATCCAGAGCGAACCACTCGTGCCTTTTGGGGCAGTTATGGTGTGGCCAAACAGGGTCTACGTGGTCTGATCCCCATCTTGCGTGACGAACTGTCGAACTCATCTGTGCGGGTACAAGGGGTATTGCCCGGCCCGATGCGCACAGCGCTGCGGGCGCGCGCTTACTTTGCCGAAGACCCCGGCTCGATTCCATTACCTGAGGTCTATGCACAGGATTGCGTCGAGCTTCTGGCCGGAACCGGGCCGGCGATGGCAGATGCCATCGTGGCCCTGCGCTCACGCGGCTCGAGCACACCGCGCCCGCTGGGACTGTCCACCTTCACGACTTAAGTCAGCGGCAGCGCCCTAGCATTGGCTGCCACATCCCATTAATTATAGATCGCGTGCGACTCGGAAACCCACCCGCGCACTAACCGTGTCGACCAAGGCACGAGTGCGAAAGGCCGCGCGCGCCTGCAACGGGGAACTGGCCCAAGATGCTCCGCGAACCACCCGCTCCTTGCAGCCGGGATTAACCCACGCCTTGCCATCTCGCGGTGCGCGCGCATAGCTATCGTGCCAACAATCCTGCACCCACTCGGACACATTGCCATTAATGTCGGTCAGCCCGAAGGGATTGCTGACGAAACGCGCCACCGGTGCCGGTCCCCAATAGCCGTCGCCGTAGCCTTCAAATGCATTGCCCCAATTGCGCTGACTCGGCGAACGATCGAGTCCACCAGTGAGATTTTCGACCACAGCTGACGGCGGCCCGTCGCCCCACGGATAGGCCGTCGTGGTTCCGGCACGCAAAACATACTCGAACTCAGCCTCGCTCGGCAGCCGGTATGGCATCCCGGTGGACTCAGCCAACCACTGCGCGTAAGCCTGCGCGTCACCCAAAGACACATGCACGACGGGCAAGTCGTCAGCAGCAGGACGTCCCGCATAGTCATCTTTCCAGGTCACTCGACGACGTTCGACCAAGGCTCCACCACGCTCGTCGTAAACCATCGAATGGCGAGCCCGCTGCGCCGTAGTGCGGTAGTTCGTGGCATCGATAAACGCGCGGAATTGTCCGACCGTCGTCTCCGTGCGCGCCATCGCAAAGCCACGCAAGAATTTCACCTCACGCTGTGGCTGCTCATTGGACTGATGCCCGACTTCACTCCGCACACTACCCATTTTGAATGTGCCGACTGGCATCACCACCATGCCCGGCCCCCGACCACCACCGAGCAGTGGATCGGCAAGCAGCGCACCGGCCTCGTATGCCCCATAAAAGCGCACGCGTTGTATCTCTGCACGTGCCGCCGTGCCGGGTCGCTCGTCCAGCGCTAAAACGTCCAGCCGTGGTAACAAGGACTCGGCCAGCGCCACATCACCGGTCGCCAGGGCGGCAGCAATCTCGGCCTGTTGCCGCTCGATATGGCGCTCACGAATCTCCGTTATACGCGCTGCAGCATTTTGCACATTGGCCGACCCTGATTGAACCTTGCCAGCGTCCGCCAGCAACACCATGGCCTGATCGAAGTCACCTGAATGTGCCGCCTCAAGCGCTGATTCATTTAGCCGGCGCTCAATCCTATCCAGCCGCCGCTGCGCCCCGGCATGGGATGGCTGTAGCCGCAAAACCTCGTTCAGCTGCGACACGGCGTACTCCGGCCCCTCACCGATGACCTGACCGACAGCCGTGAGCTTATCCGCGCGGTCGAGCAGCGCGTTGATGTTCTTCACCCGACTGAGATGTTCGTCCAGCGCAACAACCGCGGGATCGGCCGCAGCCCAACGCTGCAGCAAGGGCAAATCTCTTTGCGCCAATACGGTCACACCTTGCAACAGCGCTGCCGTGTCCCAATCGATCAAGCTCTGCACCACGCGCACATCAAGCTCATCCGGCCACTCCTCCTGCCCCAGCCCACGCTGCTCCAACAGAAGGCGCACGGCACGTCGCAGCGCCAGGCGAGAATCTTGGGCCAACAAGGCCTCAAGACGCGCGGCCACCGTCAAAGCAGAATCTGATTCGTGAAACTCCTCGTCGCCCGCCTCGGCATCCGGCCCGGGCATTCTGCGGCTCGGTGCGCTAGCTACGGGCTCGGTAGTGGGCTCATCGACATGTTCCGTCGTGGCTTCCGGAGACAGGATCGATACCGTGTCCGATGGCGCAGGGTCAGACCCGCCGCAACCCAGCAGCAGCGTGAACAACAGCGCAAGCAAGCATCGTCCTGTTCCCCTAGGCATCGTGCCCAATCTCCCACCTGTGTAAAAGCCGCGAGGCGCGCAAGCGCCGCGAGTGTGCGACGGTAGTGCAGCACCTGCCATCGGGCAAGCACTGCGGTGTTGAAGACAAAATCCGTTACTGTTGAACATTACACTTGCCACAGGACACCCGCCCGATGAGTCATTGGGTCACCGAACCCGGTCAGCTGGATACGCTTGCACAGCAGCTTGACGGAGCACCGCTCGCACTGGACACCGAGTTCATTCGCGAACGCACCTATTATCCCAAACTTGCCCTTGTGCAGCTGCGAGCCGAAAACAGCCCGGAACAACTCATCGATCCACTGGCGCTGCCCGACGCTGGCCCTCTTGGGCCAGTCTTGCAAGCGGACACGCTCAAGATCATGCACAGCCCGGGGGAGGATTTTCAGGCGCTGCAATGTGGCTGGAATCTCACCGTCGCGCCACTGTTCGACACCCAGCTGGCGGCTGCCTTGACCGGCTTCGGTGCCGGCCTAAGCTACCAAAATCTGGTCGAAACAGTGCTCGGCATCCACTTGGAGAAAGGTGAAACCCGCTCTGATTGGATGCGCCGTCCCCTGAGCCCATCGCAGTGTCTCTACGCGGCCGATGATGTGCGTCATCTTCACGCGCTATACGACGTCCTCAATCAACGCCTCACCCAACTCGGCCGGCGCGATTGGCTGACGCAGGATTGTGCCCGCATGGTTGATGCCGCACGCGACGACACACCAGACCCCAATCCCCACCTGGCCGCACGCAGCGCGCAACGCATGGATCCTGACGCCCAAGCCCGGCTGCGACGTCTGTTACTTTGGCGCGAGACCATGGCTCGCACCCACGACAAGCCGCGCAGCTGGATCCTCGACAATGAACTCATTGTGCACTTGGCACTGAAGCCATTCGCTCGAGCTGCCTTCGATGCCCTGCTCGAACGCAGTCCACGCGCTCCACGACGCACTCGTGGCGAGCTGTGGACCGAGGTATCGCGCCCCTTGGAAGACTGTGAACGTGACATTCCACTGGCGGTGCAGCCCGATCCTACGCTGCGCCAACCACTCAAAGCCATGCAGGCTGTAGTGGCGCACTACGCCGCCGAGCTCAATATTCCAGACGGCATACTGTGCTCAAAACGCCACCTGGATGCCCTACTCGCCAATCGCACCTGGCCGGTCGCTCTGGAAGGCTGGCGCAGCGATATTCTTAAACATGATCTGCTTGAACGATTGCCCTGATCACTGCCGATCGCCAGCCTTGATGTAGAATTATTGACCTGCCGGTCATCAGGCTATCCGTCGCGAGCATCACTAAATGCCTCCGCGCGGTTGCAAGCTTCTCGGCCCCGTAGCTCAGCTGGATAGAGCGTCCCCCTCCTAAGGGGAAGGTCACACGTTCGAATCGTGTCGGGGTCGCCATTGCGGGTTGTCAGCCCCGTCCGATCTTCCTACTGCACACTGGAGTTCAGCATGAGCGATATCGTCATTGCAGGTGCCAAGCGCACCGCTATTGGTTCCTTCCTCGGCCAGTTCACCGGGGTACCGACGCCCACGCTTGGTGCTACTGCGATCAAGGCCGCGCTGGAACACGCGGGTATTGCAGCCGATCAGGTCGATGAGGCGATCATGGGCTGCGTGCTACCGGCTGGCTTGGGGCAAGCACCTGCACGCCAAGCTGCTCTCGCCGCTGGCCTGCCCTCTTCAACTGGCTGCACGACGATCAACAAGGTCTGCGGCTCAGGTATGAAAGCGATCATGTTGGCAACGGATCTTATTCGTGCGGGCTCAGCCAAAGTTGTTGTTGCGGGCGGCATGGAATCAATGACCAACGCCCCGCATCTGTTGAACGGCTCGCGCACCGGCATCCGTTACGGCAGCGCTGAATTGCTCGATCACATGGCGTGGGATGGTCTGACCAACCCCTATGACAAGCAGTCCATGGGCGTGTTTGCCGATGCCACCTCGGCCAAGTATTGCTTCAGCCGTGAAGACCAGGATGCCTTCTCCGCTGAAAGTGTGCGTCGTGCGTTGGCGGCGCAGCAGTCAGGCGCATTCGAGGCTGAGATAACACCGGTCGTCGTCAGTGGTCGCAAAGGTGACGTCACCTACAGCACCGATGAGCAGCCCGGACGCTGCAACATCGAAAAGATCCCTACCTTGCGCCCGGCGTTCAGCAAAGACGGTACTGTCACCGCCGCTAGTTCGTCGAGCATTTCTGACGGAGCCGCGGTGGTCGTGATGCTATCGGCTGACGACGCCAAGGCGCGTGGGGTCACGCCACTGGCGCGCATCGTGGCACACGCCACCCATGCGCAGGAGCCGGCTTGGTTCACCACTGCACCTGTTGCTGCGGTTCGCAACGTACTCGACAAGGCCGGCTGGTCAGTCGCTGATGTTGACCTGTTCGAAATCAACGAGGCTTTCGCTTGTGTCGCCATGGCTCCTATTACGGATCTCGGCATTCCGCATGAAAAGCTCAACATCAACGGTGGGGCCTGCGCGCTTGGCCATCCGATTGGTGCCTCGGGCAGCCGTCTCGTGGTCACTTTGCTGCATGCCTTGATCCGCACCGGCGGCAAGCGCGGCGTGGCGTCACTGTGCATCGGAGGCGGTGAGGCTACTGCGATTGCGATTGAGCTGATGTAAGCTCGCTGCGACAGGTTGCGACCTTAGTAATTCGCCAACAGAACCCCGCGCTTGCGCGGGGTTCTGTTTTCAGCGTAGGACGTGACGCTGCTCCAACACCGCCACCGCGTCGCGCAATGACAAGCCGGATGAGCGCAGCAACACAGTCAGGTGGTAGAGCAAATCAGCCGCTTCGCTCTTGAGTTCATCGCTATCGCCAGCGACCGCGGCGAGTGCAGTTTCCACGCCCTCCTCACCGACTTTCTGCGCGATGCGCTTGATGCCAGACTCGAACAATTGGGTGGTGTAGCTATTCGGCGGGCGTTCGCGTTCACGTTGCTCGATAAAGGCATCCAGTTCATCGAGAAATGATGCCGGTGCCTGCTCAAAACAGCTGCTGCGCCCAAGGTGGCAGGTAGGTCCCACCGGGTGTGCCTGAATCAATAGCGTGTCGACGTCGCAATCGGCCTCAATGGCAACCAGCTGTAAGAAATGCCCCGAGCTTTCTCCCTTGGTCCAAAGCCGGCCCTTGCTGCGACTGAAGAAGGTGACCTTGCCGGTTTCCAACGTGGCAGCAAGCGCAGCACGATCCATGTAGCCGAGCATCAAGACGCGCAGCGTGTCGGCATCCTGCACGATGGCCGGGATCAGACCGGCGTGCTTCTCCCACGCCAGCGCATCTACATCCAGCGATGGATTTAAATCAGGCTGCATCGCCGAGTTCCGTTAGTGCCCGTGCAAGTTCGCGCTTCAGCTCGGGAATGGAAACTGCACCAGTATGGAAGGCACTGGCCGACAGTGCGCCATCCACCCTAGCGTCACGAAAGACCTCGACAAAGTGTGCAATCGTGCCGGCACCACCCGAGGCGGTCAGAGGAATCTGGCAAATCGCACGCGCCGCACGTAATTGTTCGATGTCATAACCATCACGCACGCCATCGGTGCCCATGCAGTTGAGCACAATTTCGCCAGCACCTCGCTGCTGTGCCTCTGCAATCCAGTCGAGCGTCTTTCGGGGCAAGGCCTGCATTTTGTCCGGATCGCCCGCGTGAGTGCGCACTCGCCACTGCCCATCGCCATCCGCCAGGCTGTCGATGCCAACTACCACGCGCGCCGAGCCGAACGCTGCGGCCAGCTCTTCGATCAGCTCTGGCCGCTCCAATGCTGGGGTGTTGATCGACACCTTATCGGCGCCTGCGTCCAGCGCGCGGCGGGCATCTTCGACACTGCGGATACCACCGGCGACACAGAACGGAATGCCAGCGATTTTTGCGACGCGCTCCACCCAGGTTTGATCCACACTGCGCCCTTCCGGGCTAGCGGTGATGTCATAGAGCACCAGTTCATCCGCGCCTTCATCACGGTAGCGTGCCGCCAAGGTTTCGATGTCGCCCATGTCGAAATGATCGCGAAAACGCACGCCCTTGACCACGCGGCCATCGCGTACATCCAGACAGGCAATAATGCGTTGCTTCAACATGTGAGTGCTTCCTTGAGAGAAAAACGGTTCTCCAACAGCGCCTTGCCGAGCACGGCGCCACCACAACCCACCGCACGCGCGGCAAGAATATCGGCGACATCACGGACGCCCCCTGATGCCTGAATCGCAAGACCGGGCACGCGCTGACTCAGATGTGCATAGAGCTCCAGATTCGGTCCAGCCAACATGCCATCGCGACCGATATCGGTGCACAGCAAGTGCGCCAGACCGGCATCGGCATAAAAGCAGGCTAGGTCGTCAAGCGTGCGTGCGGAAAGTTCGGTCCACCCGTGTAGCGGCAGCCGCCACTGGTCATCAACACGTCGCGTATCCAATGCGATCGTGATGCGCTCAGGTCCGAAGCGTTGCAGCCAGCTCGCGACCGCTTCCGGCTCGCGCACGGCCAAACTGCCAATGACAACCCGACTTGCGCCGGCATCCAATACGCGCTGCACATCAGCCTCGCTGCGGATGCCGCCACCGGTCTGAATCTTCAATCGCCCCTTGTTGCTCAAAACTCCTAACAGCGGTGCCAGCGTGTACCCACCGTCGCGCGCGGCATCCAGATCGACCAGATGTAGCCATGTCGCCCCTGCATCCGCATAGTTGTCAGCCAACTCCAGGGGTGTTCCTGCGTAGTCGGTCTGCTGCGCGTAGTCGCCCTGTCTCAGGCGAACCACACTGCCGTTGCGAATATCGAGGGCGGGATAGAGCATGAAATTCATATCGACTTGCCTACAGAAGACCTTTGGTGCTGGGTAATTCCCGCCCCTCGCGGCGCAGGGCAACACGCAATGCGCGTGCCACAGATTTGAAGCAGGCTTCGACCATGTGATGGGTATTGTCGCCGCGCACGGCCAGATGCAAATTGAAGCCGGCGGCATCACAGAGTGAACGGAAAAAGTGCGGCACCATTTCAGTCGAAACACCGCCAACTGTTTCGCGTGGAAACTCACCATCGAAGACGAAATACGCTCGACCCGAACAGTCCAGCGCGGCCCGAGCCAAGGTTTCGTCCATAGGCAAGATGATTTCGATAGGCGCGCTCGTCTGCGCACCCTCGCCTTCAAGCGCTTGGCCGTAGCGACCAATGCCACGCTTGTCTGCCAGCGCCTCACGCAATGCCTCGCCCAGCGCCAGCGCACAATCCTCAACGGTGTGGTGCTCGTCGATGTGCAGATCGCCTTCGCAGGAAAGATCCAATGCGAAACCGCCATGTTTACCGATCTGCTCAAGCATGTGATCGAAGAAGCCAATACCCGTGCTGATGCGTGGCTCGGCGGTTCGGTCCAGATCCACAGCTACGCGAATTCGGGTTTCACGCGTCTTGCGTTCGACGGCGGCGCGACGCGGTGCATCGGCCAGCTCGTGCGCGATCGAAGCCCAGTCCCACTCGCCACCAAACTGTTCGGTCCTGAGCTGAAAGGCACGGATACCGAGATTGTCGGCAAACTCGCTATCGGTCGGGCGATCACCGACCATGGCAGAGCCATCCAAATCGATTGTCCGATCACGCAGATAATGCTGCACCAGCCCCAACGCAGGCTTGCGTGTGGGCCGATTCTCGTGCGGGAAGCTCTCGTCGATCAACACCTCTCGAAAGACGATTCCTTGAGACTCAAACAGCTGCATCATCAGCGCGTGTGGGCCTTCAAAATCGGCGCGCGGATAACTGTCCGTACCGAGGCCATCTTGATTGCTCACCATCACGAACTCGAAACCGGCATCGCGCAGCTTCAGCAAGGCTGGAACAACACCCTGTACGAAGCGCAGTTTGGAATAGGCATCGATCTGGAAGTCTTGCGGCTCCTCAATCAAGGTGCCGTCGCGATCAATAAACAGAATGCGGGTCATGCGGGATACTCCAGAGCAGACAGTGCGGCGATCACCGCGTCATTTTCCTCGCGTGTGCCGATGCTGATGCGCAGTGCATCGCCCAGTTGCGGTGCCGCACGCTGATCTCTTACCACCACGCCGGCCGCCAATAAGTGCTGGAACGCGGCCTCGGCATCGACAAAGCGCAGCAGTAGAAAATTACCGTGCGAGGGATATATGCGGCGCACACTGGGCAAGCC
>CAJDUW010000063.1_pt1 | contig 10143 bp, 5 predicted proteins | sample 7390931 | NCBI WGS metagenome assembly CAJDUW01 (sample SAMEA7055687, study PRJEB34461) | soil metagenome | biome: terrestrial ecosystem; feature: Peninsula; material: soil | place: Antarctica | collected 2016
AGCAAGGCGTCGAAGTTGTCATGGTCGGGGACTGCCGCGAAGTCGCCGATATTTCATACGCGACCAAAACCGCCTATGACGCGGCGAATGCGCTTTGAAGTAGGGTAGAAATTAGCAAAGGCGAATCGAGTGCTTCGAGTGGTGCGCAATAAACGCATGGTTTAAGTTAAGTCCAAATCTAATCCCGTGTCTACGCTCGAGTGCGGTGTCCAGACGAACTCATCGGGCTAAGTTCAATAGCCGCACAAACGCACCTATCAGGACCCTTGTCCAGCGAACCCTGTTTCCGATGTCAGGAGGCCGCTTCGATTCGGTAGCGACTTCTGGCAACCTTGCGCCCTCCTGCCATACAGGTCCGTGTGGGCCCGTGTAATCATCGGCGCACGGGTGGGCATGTCGTTGCCATTCCTGCTCAGTCGCCTGCGTCTTCATGTGTCAACGGACAGCGGTCGTGAACCGCCCCGGGTTGGAATTGACGCCCAGAAGTTGGACAAGCTTCAGGTAGTTTCATCAGGTTCAAGCAGACAATGGTCCGGAGTTCATCAGCATCGTGCTAGATCGATGGGCTTACGACCACGGCATCACCACCGATTTTTCTCGGCCCGGCAAGCCCACTGACAATCCGTTCATCGCGTCGTTCAACGGATCATTACGAGACGAGTGCCTGAACGCGCATTGGTTCCTTTCGCTGGACGATGCCCGGGAGAAGATCGAAAGCTGGAGGATGGACTACAATCATTTTCGTCCGCATTCGTCGATCGGTGACGCCGCTCCTGCCGTGTTTTGCGAAGGCATTTCGGGCATCCCCAAAAAAGCCGAGATCTCAACCTTTGGCTGGCACTAAAACTGGGCAGGCGTCACCCGGGGGCGGTTCAGTTAAGCATTTCCGTTACTAACTAAGGGAGCATAACTATGGCGATGGCGGTGATAGCTGGCTTGATCAGCTCAACCATCCTGTTGCTCACCCTGCGGTTGATGCTAATGCCGGTGGTGTGCAAAGTAATCGATGACTTCGGAGTTTGGATCACGCCCAAGGTGGCGCGATTCTCAATCCCACGCGGGCCCGCGGACGGAGCCGCGGCAAAAGCGTGAACCAACTGCCGACGATGACACTGCGCGCTGCCGGCCAAGCCGCTTGCCATTGGCGGTGCGTGTTTCTCGCCTGGCTGATGTTGGCGATGCTTACACCGCTCGCCATCGCGCAAGCCCCAAAACAGGATGCAGGCAAGCCGCTTGCTGCAGCCAGTTTGGTGGAGGTCAACGCTACCCGTACAAATTCCGTCGATGCGATGGAGTTGCGCGCACGTATCGAGCAGTTGAAGGGGCGCAACGACATGAGCGCGTCCGAGCGTGATCTCGCGCTGGATCAACTAGTTGCCGCACTTGGGCGCGCAGAAAGCGCGGAGATCGCCAGCCAGGCGGCACAGGCCTACACAGAGGATTTGAAGACCGCTCCGGAGACGATCGCGGCGTTACAAGCTGAGGTCGCACTTCTGCAGGTGCCGGAAGTGCACGACGTACCCGTGGATCTATCCGAGAACTTATCGGATGACATGCTCGCGATCCAGTTAAGACTCGCCGCGTTGCAAGCCGAAGCGGTGTCATTACGCAGCCGCCAGCGCATGCTGCAGGAGGAGTTGGCTGCAATGGCGACGCGGCCGGCCGAGGCGCGTGCCGAACTGGCGGACTTACGAAAGCAGCGCGACAAGGAGCAATCGGCACTTCCCGTCAATGCGTCACCGCTGCTGGTCGAGGCCAGCCGGTTGCGCGCCGATGCCGCTCGCGAAGATTACTCCGCACGCATCGAAAAGACCGAACAGGAACTGCTGACGCTGCCGACCCGCGAGACGATTGCCCGGGCAAAACTCGACCTGCGTACGCGACAATCTGAGCTCGTCGAGGCCAGAGTCGTCGCGATGCAGGCGCGTATGAACGCGCAGCGCGAACGGGATGCGGCGCGACAGCAGCAGGCAGCTCAAGACATGCTGCAACGCCTCGCCGGCCACCCGGCCACTGTGCGCGAGCTAGCTATTGAAGTCACTGAGCTGCGGGAAGTCCTAGTACAAGTCACCCGACAACTGGACGCTCTCCATGCGGAAAAGGAACATCAGAGGAGTCAGTTACAGGCAGTCGAGGAGGCGCGGCGCACCACAGACCAGATCTTCAGCCTTGGTCAGGTAGGTGACGAGAATGGCTTACTGCTGCGCGGTGTCTCCAGACGACTGCCGGCGCAGGGAGAACTGGACCAACGGATTGCCGCACGCGATGCAAGCATCGTCGTGGCACGGGTGCGAAGGCTGAAGAACCAGCAGATCCTGCGCGAACTGCAAGAACCAACTGCGGTCGCGCGCAATTATCTGGTTGAGGCCGGAATCCCGGTCGATGACGCACTCATGGAAACAATGACTAGCCTCGTCCTTGCGCGTCGTGCGGCGCTGGATGACCTGCAAGCGTTGGACGGGCAATGGGCGGAGGAATTGGCAACCGCAAATGCGCTGGATGGTGAACTTCGACAGCGCGCCACCCAACTAAGCCGGTTGCTGGAAGAGCGCTTGTTGTGGATGCCCAGTGCCAAGGCAGTGAATACGACGTGGCTTCGAAAGATAGGTCAGGGTGCAGCGTGGTTGGCATCTCCGGGCAATTGGAAACAGGTATCCACATCCCTGTTCATGACCTTGAAAACGCGATGGCCATCGCTCGTCCTCTTGTTGGGCGCGTTCGCAGGATTGATGGTTACCGGTAAGCGCCTGCGCCGCGCGTTGGAAGCTGCGGGAAAGCCGGTTGATCACCGCAAAGAGAGTTTCGGCCAAACGTGGCGGGCTCTGGCTATCACGGTGCTGCTCGCCCTGCCGTTCCCACTTTTGATCCAAACCGTGGGTTGGTCGCTGCGCCAGTCCAGTCAGGCCGGCGAGTTCGCAAACGCGCTCGGATCCGGTCTGATCAGCGCCGGCGCCGTGCTGTTCATGCTCGGTATTTTCCAAGCTATGTGCCGTCGTGACGGGCTTTTCAGGGCTCATTTTGGCTGGGACGAAAGCGGTACACGCAGGCTCGGTCGGGCCTTGCGTTTGTTAGCCGTGATGCTGGCTCCTGCCGCCCTTATCACGGTGATGACCCATACATACGGTTCGTCAGAGCTTGATGATGGCTTGGGACGACTGGGTTTGATGACAGGATCACTGGCGCTTGCGCTGTTCATATACCGAGTGTTTCGGCCTGGAACGGGTGCGCTTACCGATGGGCTGGATCACAACGGGGCCGTATGGCGAAGCAGATACATCTGGTTCTGGGGCCTGGTTGCGATGCCATTGCTGCTGGCCCTCATGGCCGCGACAGGCTATTTCGCCACGGCACGCACTCTGCAAGAGCGCTTATTTACCTCGGGTTGGATCTTCTTGGCCATCGTCATCGCCTACCAAATCGCGATGCGCGGGGTACTTATCGCCGGCAGACATGAGGCATACCGACAGGCCGATGCCCGGCGCTCCGCGGCGATAGCGGAAGCCCTAAAGGCGGCAGAATCTAGTGAGGCCACCGATGGTAGCGAGGCGCTCGCCTTGCAGAACAAGGACCAAGAGATCGATATGGTCACCGTCAGCCAGCACACGCGCGCGCTCTTGCGTGCTGCTGCAGGCGTGGCTTTTGCAGTCCTGTTGTGGGGCATATGGGGCAGCATGCTGCCGGCACTGAACGTTTTCGGCGATGTCGTCTTGTGGTCGCACGTGGTCACTACTAGCGCGGGTGACAGCGTGGCCGCCGTGAGTCTGGGCGACTTACTGATGGCCCTGTTGATCGTGGCACTCACCTTGATCGCGTCGCGCAACTTACCCGGTTTCTTGGAGATCATTCTGCTGCAGCGCATGAGCAAGGATGCAGGGACTCGCTATGCAATTAGCACGATCGGTCGTTACGGCATCCTCGCCATAGGCTTGATATGGGCCTTCAGTTTCATCGGCGCCGATTGGTCCAAGCTCCAGTGGATTGTCGCGGCACTCGGTGTTGGCTTGGGGTTCGGCTTGCAGGAGATCGTGGCCAACTTTGTCTCGGGTTTGATCATCCTGTTCGAACGCCCGGTCCGGGTCGGCGACCTCGTCACCATCGGTACTACTAGCGGCACCGTTACCCGTATTCGCATCCGTGCCATCACGATCACCGATTTCGACAACTTCGAAGTGATCGTGCCAAACAAGGCATTCATTACCGGTCCCGTGCAGAACTGGACACTGACCACGCCGATCACACGACTAGTGATTAAAATCGGGATTGGATACGACAGCGACGTCGCCAAGGCGCAGCAGCTTATGCTCAAGGTCGCCACGCGTAACCTTCAGGTCCTATCAACACCGGCTCCAAGCGTGCTGTTCATGGCCTTCGGCGACAGCGCGCTTGAATTCCAGATCCGCGCTTACGTCGGCAAGGTTGACCAGCGTGCGTCGACCCAGCACGAATTGAATACCGCACTGATCGCCGCGTTGACGAAGGCCGGGATTTCGATCCCGTTCCCGCAGCGTGACGTGCACGTGCACTACCTCGACAAGCCCGAGACCGATGGGTTCAGCGGCACTGAAAGTTCGACGCGGTTGAGGGACTAGCTTGGGTCCAGCGGCCGGGACCGCGCCGGCGCAGCGCTCAATAGCAGTGAGCGTTTCAAGTTAATGAAGCTGGCGCTTCGTAAATCAACGCCAACAACCTGCCCCATTTTCAGTAGCACATCGCGACAGCCACGGGGTGCGGTTCAAGGTCGCTTCTGGGTCGAAAGGCGCGGTGTGGAGCCGACCACTTACGGCCAATAAGCGAGTGTCTCAGCCTCTAACGTGTCGCCAGCGGGCTTGTGGCAAGCTTGCGCCTTCCAGCACGCAGCGCAGCAGCGCATGGAGTCCGGCCCGTCATCGACAATCAGAATGTGGGTACCGGGACCGGCGACAACTGACATGAACAATCTGCCATCAGACGAGCATTGCGAAAAACGACACGAGTCTGAACCGGCCGACGGGAGCAGGCAAGCGTCGCGCGCCAATCGGTCACTTCCGGCATACGTAACGCGAAGGCAATGGGTACCACGCCGCTGATGCGGTTAGGATGGTTTTCTGCGCGTGCCGGTGCACCGCGTGACCGGCTGCGCGATAAAGCCCAACAGCGTGCAAGCGAGACGAACGCAGATGGTCAATGAAACGGTAATTGCTGGCGGACCAACCCCGCTTCCACACGGCGAAGATCCGGGTGCGTGGATCGGGCCGTTCCGCATCATCAAAAAGATTGGCGAAGGTGGCTTCGGTTCGGTATTCGAGGCCGAACAGGAGCAGCCGGTGCGACGCACCGTAGCGCTGAAGATTATCAAGCTCGGCATGGACACGCGGGAGGTCATCGCGCGCTTTGACGCCGAACGCCAGGCGCTGGCGATGATGGATCATCCGCACATCGCGCGGGTGTTCGATGCGGGCGCGACCGAGAGCGGCCGCCCCTACTTCGCCATGGAGTTGGTGCAGGGCGAACCGATTTCGACCTACTGCAAGCGCCACGCGCTTTCTTTGCCGCAACGTCTGGCGCTGTTTGAGCAGGTTTGCGCCGCCGTCCAGCATGCGCACGGCAAGGGAGTCATCCATCGCGACCTCAAGCCCAACAATGTGTTGGTCAGCACGCAGGACGGCCAGCCGTTCGCCCAGGTCATCGACTTCGGAATCGCCAAGGCCACTACCGGCCGGCTCACCGATCAGACGCTGATGACTGAAGTCGCGCTGATGATGGGCACGCCGCTGTACATGAGCCCCGAACAGGCCGCTGGTAGCGCCGACATCGACACTCGCACCGATATCTACGCGCTCGGCGTCATCTTGTATGAACTGCTGACCGACAGCACGCCGATCGACTTCGACACTCTACGCGACGCCAGCCACGCAGAAATGCAGCGCCTCATCAGCGAGGTAGAACCATTGCGCCCTAGCGCGCGCGTGTCTCACTCGGTGACTCTGCCGCGCGGCAAAACGCGTCGCTCCAGCAGCGAGATGCGCAAGCTGGCTGCTGCACTGCGCGGCGAGCTGGACTGGATCGTGATGAAGGCGATCGACAAGAATCGCGCGCGCCGCTACGACACTGCGAGCGCGTTTGCTGCGGACATCAGCAGCTATCTCGCCGGCGAGCCGGTGCAGGCAGCACCGCCCAGCACGCTGTATCGGCTGCGCAAAGCCATTGCCCGCAACCGCACGCTGGTGGCTGCGGCAGCGGCGGTTCTGGTGGCCCTGCTGATCGGCCTCGCCGGTTTTGCCTGGCAGGCCAGAGTGGCCAACGCACGCGCCGATGAGTTGGCCCAGGTGTCGCTCTTCCAAGCAAAGATGCTGAATCAGGTCGACCCCACCCGCGCCGGACTGCTGTTGTCGGACGACGTACAAGCACAGTTCGCCACAGCGCTGGCAAAGACGCCGGGCGAGGAGTCCGAACACGCCGCCAGTCGCGAGCAGTTCGCCAGGCAATGGCAGCGGGTCAATGCCACCGACGTCGCACGTAACCTGATCGACAGCACCATCTTGAAGCCTGCGGCGAAGGCCATCGACACGCAGTTTCAGGATCAACCGCTGGTCGCCGCCGCTCTACAACAGGTGCTAGCCAGTCGCTACGAAACGCTCGGCCTGTACGACGCCGCCCTGCCGCTGCAGAAGCGCGCGCTGGAAACGCGTCAGCGATTGCTGGGCGAGGACGATCGGGAAACTCTGGCCTCGATGAACAATATGAGCGTGTTGCTGTGGGATCGGCGCGAGCTGACCGAGGCCGAGCGCCTCGGTCGAGGGGCTCTGGCGACACGCCGGCGCGTAATGGGGCCGGACCACTCGGATACGTTGGAGTCCCTCAACAATCTCGGCAACGTGCTGAACGATGCCGGCGCCTATGACGAGGCTGAAGCGATTTTCCGAGAATCGTTGACGCGGCATCGCAGTACTCAAGGCAGCGACCACCCGCATACGATCGACGCCATGAACAATCTCAGCAATGTACTGACCGCACTCGGCAGGCTGGACGAAGCCGAAACGCTGGTGCGCGAAGCGATAGACGGGGCAAGGCGGGTTTCTGGCGAGGACAGCCCCGCTTATCTGGTCGCCATCAACAACCTCGCCGTGATTTGGTACAAACAGGACAAAGTGGCCGAGGCCGAGCCCTACTTCCGTGAATCCCTGCTCAAGTCCCGCAAGCTACTGGGTGAGGAACACCCCGACACCTTGGTGTCAATCAGCAATCTCGGCATGCTGCTGCAGGAGGAAGGCAAGCTGGACGAAGCAGAGCGAGTCAATCGCGAGGCGCTGGAAAAGATGCAGCGGGTGCTGGGCGACGATCACCCCAGCACGCTGACTGCCACTAGCAACCTGAGCATGCTGCTGATGGACGAAGGTAAGCTGGAGCAAGCGGAACCACTGCTGCGCAGCGTGCTCGATGCCTCGCGTCGTGTGTCCGGCGATGATCACCCGGACACCCTGTACGCGATCAACAATCTGGCCGTTTTGCTATACAAACGCGGCGAGATGGAACAAGCCGAACGTTACTTTCGCGAAGGTCTCGAGCGTAGCCAGCGCACCTTAGGCGCCGACCATCCACTAACCCGCAACTTCAACCAAAAGCTCGGCGACCTGCTCACCCAGTTGGGTAAGCCTGACGAAGCCGCAGCCTATCTGCATGCAGCGCAGGAGCAGGCCGAACCGGCGGTCGATCAGTAGTGTTTGGAGCCAGCGAACTAGGTCGTCAACATAAACACACGACGTGCGCTGCTCTCGCGGGCTGATCCACTCGGTACATGGCGGCAGCAAAGCGTAGAGCGGCGGAAGCAAAACCTATCCCGCCGCAAGCGGACAAGAATCCTTACGTATCCGGCTGCGTGCACCTCGGAACAACGCGGCAGACGGGATGTCACGCCCTACGGCCTGGCTGATGTGCGCCGCCACACTGGGCAGATCGAGTCACTGGTCCGCTGTACGTGCACGGCACTCGGTCAAGGCAAATCGCCCGTGTTGATCACCAATCTTCCCGAAAACCGGGCCGTCGCGAACGTCGCCTCCGGTCGGCAAGCGCCAGAGTGGAACCGGCTACTTCCGGCCACAAGCTGCCGGTCGCGGTCTCAGCGATGCCACCCAATAGCAGTCGTTTCAAACCAGTGCGACGCCGCTAGATTCTATCCGAAGGTTGCTGCCTGACTAGTTGCAAGGGCGATCGCATCACAAAGGCGACCCTAGGGCACAAGCTTTCGAACGCGTTGCACTTCATGGTTGAATTTGCCAACCCAATCAATAGAGCTTATTTCTCGCCCCCGTCCGCCTGAGCGCGATATTTGGTGGCGCGCTTTTCCAACTCGGCACGCATCGGGTTGTCATACTTGCGTGCCAGTGCCGCAGCGTGGTCGCTGGCTTCGGCCGCCTTGTTCCAATGCTTTGCCGCGGCGTACCCGTCTGCCAAACTGTCGTAGGCATTGGCTGAAAGTGGGTGCTCGCTCACGTTCCGCCGGAATAGGACCATCGCCTGCTCCACGTTGTTCTCGCTCAGCGCCCGATAGCCAAGATTATTAATGGTGTCCTCGGGCACTGGCAATGACCAGCCGACAATCTTCGACAGCGCAAGGTAGTGGGCCTGGATCGTGTCGATGCCCCTGTCCATGTGATCTGGGTTGTACCGATAGTGTGGATACAGCTCACTCAGGGCATCAATCGTTGCCCGCAAGGCCATGCCGACATGGCTCTCGGTTGGCATGCTGCGGATCTCGCGGCGCAGACCTTGCGGCGCATGTGCTTGCAACGTCTCGGCCAACGTGAGGTCAGCGGCCAGAGCTTCGTCGAAGTCGTTGGAATAGGCGAAGTAGACGAACGCCGGCAGCGACTTCATTTTTGCGAACGCCGCTGCCAGCTCACGCTGCGGCAGTCCGTGGTCCCAGTCCAGGCTCGGACTGAGGATGAAATACGCTCGAAATTCCCCCGGCGTCGTGGCCAGCTCATGCAGCGCAAACTGGCCAGAAGCAGAGTGTCCCATCAACGTACGGAAACCGTTGGTGCGCCAGCGTGACTCGATCGCAGGAATCAATTCCTTGTTCAGAAAAGCCTGAAACTGCGCTGCACCGCCGCCGCCCACCCAAGCTTCTGGCCAGTCGGTCTGCGTGTAGTCGTGAACGCGATTGCCGCTGTCGAGACCGACGACGATTGTCGGTGGGATCTGTCCACTGTAGGCCATGAAAGCCACCGTAGTTGCGGTATGCGCGAACTGCTCCTGCGCGTCAAGAACATAGAGCACTGGATACCGCGTATCTGGTGACCAGGCGTAGCCCTCGGGTAGTGCCACTCGGTAACCGCGGTCCGCGTCCAACACCTTCGAGTGCAGCACATACGCGTGCCCCACAGTAACTGGCGACGCGCCCTGTCCTGTCACAGACGTGGCGAGTAACAACAATGTGGCCAAACACATCAAATATTTAAGCACAGCCTGATTCCTTGTATGCGAGTAAGTGCCCCTTGGAAAGCTAGGGAGTCCAAATTCCGAGTCGCTCACGGCGATGGCGTTCAAGAGTGCGTTCGCAAATTGCGTGCCAATGGAGCGTTCGACCCATATCCCTGTTTTTACTAACAAATGTTCAGAGCCTGAGTGCGGGGGTATGTCCGCGGACGCTTGTGCGGACGCTCCGGACATCGCAGTGTTCGCCGCACTGGGTCCATATCACTGCTCATTGGCGACCCGACTCCTCAAAAAAGCAGGCAGCCGCCAACGAACGGTCTCGGTCGGCTGCTACCGTCCACAAGGAGCCGTTCGGCTCAGTGCTCGCCTGCGTCGTTTCTAGGTCGCCCGGATACAGGGCTGCGGTTATGGCTGGCCATCTTCGACCACATCATCCCGGTGATGCTCGTCTCGTCGGCAATCTCCGTGAGGGTGATGCGACGCCGCTTCTGGAATCCCTTACCCGAGAGCAGTTCCTTGAGCTTGAAGCGGAGCGATTGTGACGCAAGGCGTTGGGGGTGTTGGATCGTCTTGATCGCAAGGGGATCTGGTCAGGTGACGCAACACGCTAGCCAGTTATTGACTAACGTAGCGCTCTGGAGCCAGACGACTGCCTTGCCATGACGGGCCGGCTTAGACGCTGACCCGGCTGCGCATCAATAAGTCACCGTCACGATAATCGTGTCGTTG
>CAJDUW010000064.1_pt1 | contig 9819 bp, 21 predicted proteins | sample 7390931 | NCBI WGS metagenome assembly CAJDUW01 (sample SAMEA7055687, study PRJEB34461) | soil metagenome | biome: terrestrial ecosystem; feature: Peninsula; material: soil | place: Antarctica | collected 2016
CTGATTGCACCGATCGCAATGACCGAAGGTCTGCGCTTTGCTATTCGCGAAGGTGGCCGCACGGTCGGCGCCGGCGTCGTAGCAAAAATCGTCAAGTAATCTAGTCCGTCAACGGGGGGCGAAACATTCGCTTTCGCTCCCGACGCTCTTTCAAGACATACCAAGGACAAGGTCATGGCAGACCAGAAGATTCGGATTCGGCTCAAAGCGTACGATCATCGTCTGATCGATCGCTCCGCGAGCGAGATCGTCGAGACGGCGAAGCGGACGGGAGCACAAGTGCTCGGTCCCATCCCGTTGCCGACAAAAATTGAGCGTTACACCATCCTGGTGTCGCCCCACGTGAACAAGGATGCGCGCGATCAGTACGAGACCCGCACTCATAAGCGCGTGCTCGACATCGTCGATCCGAACGACAAGACCGTCGATGCGCTGATGAAGCTCGAGCTCGCCGCCGGCGTCGACGTTCAGATCAAGCTGTACTGAGGCTAGAACCATGAGTATCGGGATCGTAGGCCGCAAGTGCGGCATGAGTAGAGTATTCACCGAAGACGGTCAATCCGTGCCGGTGACACTGATTGAAGCGACGCCTAACCGCATCGTGCAAATCAAGACACAAGAGACGGATGGCTATCAGGCCATTCAGGTCACAACCGGACAGAAGCGTTCCGCACTGGTCAACAAGCCATTGTCGGGTCACTACGCCAAGGCCAAGGTTGAGGCTGGTCGTGGTCTTTGGGAGTTCCCCGTGGACAAGCTCGACGGTTTTGAGGTTGGAGGCGAGATTCGCGCCGACATCTTCGCCGAGGGCCAGATTGTTGACGTCCAGGGCGTGACCAAGGGCAAGGGCTTCCAAGGCACGATCAAGCGCTACAACTTCACCATGGGTGACGCGACGCACGGCAACTCGCTGTCGCATCGTTCACCGGGTTCGTTGGGTCAGCGCCAGACGCCGGGCCGTGTGTTCCCAGGCAAGAAAATGGCCGGACACATGGGCATGGACACCCAGACCACCCAGCGCCTTAAGGTGGTCAAGGTTGATGCCGAGCGTGGTCTTATCGCTATTCGCGGTGCCGTACCGGGTGCGCCTGGTGGCAACGTGATCGTGCGTCCGACGACCAAGGGTTGAGGAGAGATACTATGGAACTCACAGTTGTCGGAAGCAGCGAGAAACTGGCAGTGTCGGACGCGATCTTCGGTCGCGAATTCCGTCAGGATCTCGTGCATCAGGTCGTAGTTGCCTACCGTAACGCCGGACGTTCCGGAACCAAGGCGCAGAAGACTCGCGCTGAGGTTAGTGGCACGACCAAGAAATCCAAGAAGCAAAAGGGTGGTGGTGCGCGTCATGGTGCACTTACCGCGCCGATTTTCGTCGGCGGCGGCGTCACCTTCGCGGCTAAGCCGCGCAGCTTCGCACAGAAGATCAATCGCAAGATGTATCGCGGTGCGATCATGTCGATCCTGTCGGAGTTGGTGCGTCAGGACCGCGTGATGGTAGTCGACGATATTAGTGTCGATGAGCCGCGTACCCAGTTGCTTGCGGCCAAGCTCGGTGAGCTCGGCGTCGAGCGACCGCTGATCGTAACCGAGAATGGCAACGAAGCGCTCTACCTGGCTGCACGCAACCTGCCGTATGTCGAGGTTCGTGATGCACAAGGCCTGGATCCGGTTGTCCTTGTCGGCGCGAAGAACGTGGTCATCACGGTCGACGCGCTCAAGAAAATCGAGGAGTGGCTGGCATGAGCAGTGAAAAGATTCTCAACGTGCTGCGTAGCCAGCACATTTCCGAGAAGAGCGCGCGTCTGCAGGAGCGGTCGAACCAGTATGTGTTCGATGTAGCACCACAGGCGACCCGTGCCGACGTCAAGGCAGCCGTTGAAGAGCTGCTGGATGCGAAGGTAGAGCGCGTCAATATTCTGAACGTGAAGGGTAAGCGCAAGACCTTCCGTTTTCGTGCAGGCCGCCGCGGCGGCTGGCGCAAAGCCTATGTCAAGCTGGTCGAAGGCCAGAGCATTGACTTGATGGCAAAGCCCTGAGGTATCAGCCATGGCATTGATCAAACACAAACCGACATCGCCAGGCCGTCGCGGCATGGTAACTGTCGTCAATCCGGACCTGCACAAGGGCGCGCCACACGGCCCGCTTTTGGAAAAGCAGAGCCGTACGGGCGGACGAAATAACGCTGGTCGCATCACCACTCGTCATCGTGGTGGTGGGCATAAACAGCATTACCGCATCATCGACTTTAAGCGCGACAAGGAAGGTATCCCGGCACGCGTGGAGCGGGTTGAGTACGATCCGAACCGCACCGCGCACATTGCGCTGCTGTGCTATGCCGACGGCGAGCGTCGTTACATTATCGCTCCCAAGGGTATTTCAGTGGGTGATCAGGTGATGGCGGGGCACAGTGTGCCGATCAAGATCGGTAACGCTTTGCCTCTGCGCAATATCCCGATCGGTTCCACTGTGCACTGTATCGAAATGCGCCCTGGTAAGAAGGCACAGATCGCACGCTCAGCCGGTGCTTCGGCCCAGTTGGTAGCGCGTGAAGAAGGCTATGCCACGCTGCGCTTGCGCTCCGGTGAGATGCGTAAGGTGCCAGCTGATTGTCGCGCCACCATTGGTGAGGTCGGCAACAGCGAGCACAGCCTACGTAAGATCGGTAAGGCTGGCGCCAAGCGCTGGCTTGGTATCCGACCGACCGTACGCGGCGTGGTCATGAACCCTGTCGATCACCCGCATGGCGGTGGTGAAGGTCGTACCTCTGGTGGCCGTCACCCGGTCACCCCATGGGGTGTACCGACCAAGGGTTACAAGACCCGCAACAACAAGCGCACTGAACATTTCATCGTGCACCGTCGCAAGTAACAGGAACAGGTCATGGCACGTTCACTTAAAAAAGGTCCTTTCGTCGATTTGCACCTCCTTAAAAAGGTCGAAGCGTCGATGGCGACAAACAGCAAGAGGCCGATCAAGACCTGGTCGCGTCGCTCGATGGTATTGCCGGAAATGGTGGGTTTCACCATCGCCGTGCATAACGGCAGGCTGCATGTCCCTGTATTGATCAACGAGAACATGGTCGGGCACAAGCTCGGTGAGTTCGCGGTGACCCGTACGTTTAAGGGCCATGGCGGCGATAAGAAGTCCAAGTGAGGAGTACGACGATGGAAACTAAAGCCATCCTGCGCGGTGTGCGCATCTCCGCACAGAAGGCACGCCTAGTCGCTGACCAGGTGCGTGGTCTGCCGGTTGAGCGCGCTGCGAATCTTTTGCAGTTCAGCGACAAGAAGGCCGCACATCTGGTACGCAAGGTGTTGTTGTCAGCGGTTTCAAACGCTGAGAACAACGATGGTGCGGACGTTGACGAATTGATGGTTACCCAGATTTTCGTTGATGAGGGCGCCTCGTTGAAGCGCTTCCGTGCTCGTGCCAAGGGACGGGGGGCGCGCATTGTTAAGCGCACCAGCCACATCACCGTGGTCGTTGGTACGGCCAAGTAACCGGACGCAGGAATTCTCATGGGTAACAAAGTTCATCCGACCGGAATCCGTCTTGGTATCGCCAAGGACTGGAACTCCAAGTGGTACGCCAATAAGCGTGAGTATGCTGAGAATCTGGTAGCAGATATCAAGGTGCGTGATTTGCTTCGCAAGAAGCTCGCGCAGGCTGGCATCAGCAAGATCCAGATCGAGCGACCGGCTAAAACGGCTCGCGTCACCATTCACACGGCCCGCCCGGGCGTAGTAATTGGCAAGAAGGGCGAGGACATCGAGAAGCTGCGTCAGGAGGTGTCCAAAATGATGGGCGTCCCAGTCCACATTAATGTGGTCGAAGTGCGCAAGCCCGAACTAGATGCCCAGCTCGTGGCCGAGTCCATCGCGCAGCAGCTTGAACGGCGTATTATGTTCCGCCGTGCGATGAAGCGTGCCGTCGGCAATTCGATGCGTCTCGGAGCCTTGGGGATCAAGGTCGGCGTAGCCGGTCGCCTCAATGGTGCCGAAATCGCGCGGTCGGAGTGGTATCGCGAGGGTCAGGTGCCACTGCACACGCTTCGCGCCGACATCGACTATGGCTTTGCTGAGGCCAAGACCACCTACGGCATCATCGGTATCAAGGTGTGGATCTATAAGGGTGAGGTGTTTGACTACAGTCAGCCTGCCCAAGACAAGTCGGACGACCGTCCCGAGCGCTCTGAGCGCGCGCCGCGGTCGGCCAAGTGAGGGATTGAGCCATGTTGCAACCCAAGCGAACTAAATACCGCAAGGTCCAGAAGGGCCGCAACGTTGGGCTGAGCTGGAGTGGCTCGGCAGTCAGCTTTGGTGAGTTTGGCCTAAAGGCCACGACTCGCGGGCAGTTGACTGCGAGGCAGATCGAGGCCGGACGTCGTACCATCAGCCGCTACGTTAAGCGCGGCGGGAAGTTGTGGATCCGCGTCTTCCCGGATAAGCCGGTCACCAAAAAGCCCATCGAAGTACGTATGGGTAAGGGCAAGGGCGGTGTCGAGTATTGGGTCGCTCCGATCCAGCCCGGCCGCATGCTCTTCGAGATCGAGGGCGTGTCGGAAGATGCAGCGCGTGAAGCGTTTCGTCTTGCAGCGGCGAAGCTTTCGGTGCAGACCACCTTTGTCACTAGGACGGTGCGGTGATGAGTATCAAGGATTTGCGTGGCAAGTCAGCCACGGACCTGTCCGCCCAGTTGCTGGACCTGCGACGTGAGCAGTTCAATCTGCGCATGCAGAAAGGCGCCGGGCAGTTGACCCAGACCCATCAGGTCCGCAAGGTCCGTCGCGAAATTGCGCGGGTCAAGAGCCTCCTGGGCCAGAACAAGTAAAGGCGCCGACATGAGCGATAACAACGAAATTCAGCGCACGGTCGAAGGGCGCGTAGTCAGCAACAAGATGGACAAGACGGTCACCGTTCTGGTCGAGCGTCAGGTCAAGCATAAGTTGTATGGCAAATACATCCGTCGCAGCACCAAGCTGCATGCACACGACGAAGAGAACACCTGTCACGAAGGTGACGTTGTTCGTCTGGTGCAGACACGGCCGCTGTCCAAAACCAAAACATGGCGAGTAGTTGAAATCCTTACTCGCTCCACTGTTTAAGAAGGGAGGAAAAAGCCATGATTCAGATGCAATCCTTCCTCGATTCGGCAGATAACTCCGGTGCCAAGGAGCTTATGTGCATCAAGGTTCTCGGCGGCTCCAAGCGTCGTTATGCCGGTATCGGTGACATTATTAAGGTCAGCGTCAAAGACGCGATCCCGCGCGGCAAGGTCAAGAAGGGCGAAGTCTATGACGCCGTGGTGGTGCGTACCCGTAAGGGTGTGCGTCGTCCGGATGGCTCACTGATTCGCTTCGATGGCAACGCTGCGGTGCTGCTCAACAACAAGCACGAGCCTATCGGCACGCGTATCTTCGGACCAGTCACGCGCGAATTGCGTGGCGAAAAGTTCATGAAGATCGTCTCGCTGGCGCCGGAAGTGCTCTAAGGCGTACAGGAGAGGAACTGAGATGAAACGTATTCGCAAGGGTGACGAAGTTGTCGTCATCACAGGCAAGAACAAGGGCCAGCGCGGCGAAGTGATGCGCGTTGCTGGTGATCGCGTGATCGTGTCGAACGTGAACCTGGTCAAGCGCCACACTAAGCCGAACCCACAGGTGAATCAGCCTGGCGGGATTATCGAGCGTGAGGCTGCTATCCATATTTCCAACGTGCAGGTGTTCAATCCGGGAACGGGCAAGGGCGATCGCGTTGGCGTCAAGATGCTTGAGGATGGGCGCCGTCTTAGGGTGTTCCGCTCGAGCCAAGAGGCGGTCGACGCCTAAGGAATGCAGCAATGAATCGGCTTGATAGTATTTATAAGAATGAAATTGTGCCTAAGCTGATCGAACGCTTTGGTTACAAGAACGTCATGCAGGTGCCACGCCTGACCAAGATCACGCTGAACATGGGCGTGGGCGAGGCGGTTGGCAACAAGAAGGTGCTCGAGAACGCGACGGCTGACATGGCCAAGATCGCCGGTCAAAAGCCGATCGTGACCAAGGCCCGTTTGTCGGTTGCCTCGTTCAAGATCCGTGATGGCTGGCCGATCGGCTGCAAAGTAACTCTGCGCCGTGACCGCATGTTTGAGTTCTTCGATCGCTTGGTCAACGTCTCGTTGCCACGTGTGCGTGACTTCCGTGGAATGTCAGGACGTGCGTTTGACGGCCGTGGCAATTACAATATGGGTGTCAAGGAGCAGATCATCTTCCCAGAGATCGACTTCGACCAGATCGACGCTATCCGCGGCATGGATATTTCGATCGCCACCACCGCAAAAACCAACGCGGAAGCGAAAGCCTTGCTTGAGGCTTACGGCTTCCCGTTCCGTAACTGACAGTAAGGAAACCTCATGGCCAAGACCTGTATGGTGAACCGCGAGATCAAGCGCAAGAAGCTGGCGGCGAAGTACGCTGACCAACGCGCTGAGCTCAAGGCCGTCATCGCCAGCCAGACAGCAACGTACGCGGAGAAGATGGAGGCGCAGGCCAAGTTCCAGAAGCTGCCGCGCGATTCGTCTCCAGTGCGCCAGCGTAATCGTTGCGCACTGACCGGCCGGCCTCGCGGTGTTTACCGCAAGTTCGGTCTGAGCCGCAACAAGCTCCGCGAAGCCACCATGCGTGGTGACGTACCTGGCCTGCGTAAGGCCAGCTGGTAAGTAAACCGGGGCTCTAGGTGTGAGTACGGAGGTCGCGATTACGCGACCTTTCCCGTCTCTGCTAAAGAGTACCCAACCCCGCACAACGCGGATATCGATGCATTCAGGAAATTGATATGAGCATGACTGATCCCATCGCCGACATGCTGGTGCGTATTAGAAACGCAGCGGCAGTTGGCAAGCAGACGGTGAAGATGCCGTCTTCCAAGATGAAACTGGCGATCGCCACCGTTCTTAAAGACGAGGGCTACATTCAGGACGTGCGCGTCCTGAATCCTGGCGCCAAGCCTGAGCTTGAGATTGCACTCAAGTATTATCAGGGTAAGCCGGTGATCGAGCGCATGCAGCGCGTCTCGCGCTCGAGCCTGCGCCACTACCGTGGCAAGAACGATTTGCCGAAGGTACTCAGCGGCCTCGGTATCGCCATCATCTCCACCTCGAAAGGCATTATGACCGACCACAAGGCACGCGAAGCGGGCGTTGGTGGCGAAGTCATTTGCCTGGTCGCCTGATTGGGAGGGTTGGAAAATGTCCCGTATTGCCAAGAAACCGATCACAATGCCCAAGGGCGTTGAGTTCAAGTCCACAGACGACCAGTTCAGCGTAAAAGGCCCACTGGGTGCATTGACATTCGCCAAGCCGGCGGGCGTTGATGCTTCTGTTCAAGACGGCGTGCTCACGATGGCCCTGGAAGGCGTGGAAGATCTCGCGCTCACCGGTACGCTGCGTACGATCCTGTTCAACATGATCACTGGCGTGAGCGAGGGTTTTCAGCGCAAGCTGGAACTGCATGGCGTCGGTTATCGTGCCTCAATGCAGGGTAAGGACCTGAGCCTTGCTCTGGGTTTCTCGCACCCAGTGGTCTTTAGTGCGCCTGAGGGTGTGACTCTGGAGTCGCCGACGCAGTCAGAAATCCTGATCAAGGGTGCTGACAAGCAGTTGGTTGGCCAAGTCGCCGCAAAGATCCGTGCGTTCCGCCCGCCTGAGCCTTACAAGGGCAAGGGTGTGCGCTACTCCGGCGAGAAGGTCAATCTCAAGGAAGCCAAGAAGGCCTAAAGCGGCTGATGCCGCAAAGGCTTGGTCAACGATGGCCAAGCTTCACTCCACAGCCGATCCGCTTTCAAGGTCAAAGAATCATGAGCAAGAATATCGCCCGTCTGCGTCGCGCCAAAACCACGCGCTCGCACATTCGCAAGCTTGGCGTCGCACGTCTTTCCGTGCTCCGCACTGGCCAGCACCTCTACGCACAGCTGTTCACCGCTGATGGCTCCAAGGTACTCGCTGCAGCATCGACCACCGAAGCTTCCATCAAGGAAGGGTTGTCGAGCCTTAAGAACAAAGAGGCCGCTATTAAAGTGGGCCGCGTGATTGCTGAGAAGGCGAAAGCCGCCGGCATCGACACCGTCGCGTTTGACCGATCGGGCTATCGTTACCACGGTCGAGTCAAAGCGTTGGCCGATGCGGCTCGCGAGGCCGGTCTGCAATTCTGAGGTTTGGTGACTTCTGACGGGCCGTAACTGGTTCGTTAGTCGCCACCTCTTGGTCCCTTCCAGGACCTTTAGCTTCACCCACAACTACAAGCGGCCTAGGCCGTAATATTTGGAAGATTGAAACAATGAACATGAGCAATCGGGACAATCGCGACAGCCGCGACACCGGCGACGGCATGCTGGAGAAGCTGGTAACCGTTAACCGCGTGTCGAAAACCGTTAAAGGCGGCCGTCAGTTCACCTTCACTGCTTTGACGGTAGTGGGCGATGGCGCTGGCAAGGTTGGTTTTGGCTATGGCAAGGCGCGTGAAGTGCCGGCCGCGATCCAGAAGTCAATGGAGCATGCGCGCCGCCAAATGGTTAACGTGAATCTCAACGGTGGCACCCTTTGGTACTCGGTCAAAGCAAACCACGGTGCGGCGCGTGTATACATGCAGCCTGCGTCTGAGGGTACGGGCGTGATCGCCGGTGGTGCGATGCGTGCGGTGTTGGAAGCCGCTGGCGTGAAAGATATCCTTGCCAAGGCAGTGGGTTCGCGTAACCCGATCAATCTGGTTCGCGCCACGATCAAGGGCCTTAAGGCCGTTCAGTCGCCGGAGCAGGTCGCTGCAAAGCGCGGTAAGAGTGTGGAGGATTTGAGCCATGGCTGATAACGCAAAGACGGTCAAGGTCCGCCTGGTCAAGGGCCTGAGTGGAACCCAACAACGCCATCGCCTGTCGGTGAAGGCACTCGGCCTGCGCAAAATCAATGATGTGCGCGAGCTTCCTGACAACGCATCGGTGCGTGGCCTTATCAATAAGGTCAGCTACTTGGTCCGGGTCGAGCAGTGATTCAAGGAGAACATGGTATGCGTCTCAATACTCTTAAGCCTGTCGCCGGCGCCCGTACAGAACGGACGCGCGTGGGTCGTGGTATCGGCTCGGGTCTAGGCAAAACTGCCGGACGCGGACACAAAGGTACGTTTGCTCGTTCCGGCAAGGGCAAGATCAAGGCCGGTTTCGAAGGCGGCCAGATGCCGCTGCAGCGTCGCCTTCCTAAGGTCGGTTTTCGCTCCAAGACCAAGTTGGATACTGCCGAAGTGCAGCTCTACAAGTTGGGTCTTGTCGCTGACGGTGTCATCGACTTTGCCGCCTTGCGTGCAGCCAAGCTGGTGCCTTCGAGCGCTAAGTACGCCAAAGTCATCTTGAAAGGTGAAATTGGCAAGAAGATCACGCTCAAGGGCGTCGGTGTGACAGCAGGTGCGCGAGCGGCGATTGAAGCCGCTGGCGGCACCATCGAGGAGTAAGGAACCTTGTCACAGGTATCCAAAACTGCTGCGGCGCTGATGGGTTCGGGTAAGTTTACCGAGCTGCGTCAGCGCCTGTTGTTCCTGCTCGGTGCGATGGTGATTTACCGGCTTGGTACTTACCTGCCAGTGCCTGGTGTCGACTCACAGGCCATGCTGCGTTTCATGGAGCAGCAACAGGGCACCATCGTGGACATGTTCAACATGTTTTCCGGTGGCGCACTTGAGCGATTCAGCCTATTCGCGCTGAACGTGATGCCCTACATTTCGGCATCCATCATCTTCCAGATGTGTACGCAGATTTTCCCGAGCCTGAAAGCTATACAGCGAGAAGGTGAGTCAGG
>CAJDUW010000069.1_pt1 | contig 9815 bp, 7 predicted proteins | sample 7390931 | NCBI WGS metagenome assembly CAJDUW01 (sample SAMEA7055687, study PRJEB34461) | soil metagenome | biome: terrestrial ecosystem; feature: Peninsula; material: soil | place: Antarctica | collected 2016
GGCAGGAACGTCAACATCACGCAAGTCGACGATCACGGACTGGCCTTCGGTGTGAAGATCCGCCATCACGTTTTCATTGCTCAACTGCAACAGTATCCGGGCCGCGCCTTCAGGCGTCCGTCGGAAGTCAACGTTGGTGATGGCAGGATTACTCCCCGCCACGCGCTTAGCCGGATCGGCGGCGAGACCAGGCGTGGTCGCCGCAGCCGTGGCACCGGCAATCGGCGCGATGTCGATCACATAGCTGCTGCCGTCAGCGTAGGCCTGATAGGTCGCACGCTCAAACAGGTCGACCACGACCCGAGTGCGTCCGCCCGCCTCAACTGCACTGATGGCGTTGGTTGCACCGCTGCCAACCACGATCCGGCGGTCAACCACGTTGTTGCTGGTATCGGGCAGGTCAATGGCGATGCGCGGTGGTGCATCGGTGGTAAAGGCTTGCGCACCCGTGGCTGGCTCAGCCAAGTACAGGATCACACGCACGCTACCGTCGGTGGCGGTTGCGTAACTGATCTCCTGCAAGGTATTGGCAAGTGCCGAACTACCTGTGATGAGGGCCAATATTCCTAGCAACCCGACAAGCTTATGCTTGATCTGCGGCGCCATTCCCTGGAGTGTGTACTTCGTCGAGGTCATCGTGCTATCCCCCATCCCTATTTGTCCCACTTGGGCTTTGCGTTCAATCCACCCGCCAGCGCCATCCGGCACCAGTTCCGTTAAATTGATGTGATCTTCAAAGACCGCATCGATATGTCCTTCGCTCTGGCCCATGTAGTGGCCAGCTGTCACTTTATGCACGACACGATCGGGGTCCATGATCAGTGCGACCATTTGATCCTCAGCGCCAAGCGTTCCCACCATCGATAGACTATCCAACGGGTAGGCTTCGAGCGGTTCTTTACGTCGCGTGGAATCCGGGCGCAACGAGGAGGAACTCGCCATCGCGTCCTGATCGCCCTGCGGACCACTGAATGGGTCGCGCTCGTTCTGCACGGTATATTCAAAGGTTTCAAACTGACGCATCACCGGCAGCGGATCCAGCGGCTTCGGGCTGCGCGCCTTGACGTCTGAGACCCAGGCCTGCAAGTCAGCCATCCCCGGCGCGCACGCGCTCAAGGTGCAACCGGCTACCACGGCCAGCAGCAGTGATCGCCACGGCAGCATCAACCGATTATTGTGATTGTCCGTTTTCATCAGCGCTGCCCTCCTTGCGCTGTCGCGTCTGCCGTTGCTGCTTCTTCATCGGCATCTAGATAGCGGTAGGTCTTGACGGTGCCTTCCAGCACGAGCGCGCCACCGGCTTTCTCACCATCACGTGGCTTCAGCGAAATATCGTGCATGGTCATGATGACAACACGTGGCAACGAAGCGACACCGCTGACAAAGGCGCCAAACTGATGATAGGTGCCCACCATTCGCAGTTTGATCGGCTTTTCGGCATAAAATTCTTTCTTATTCTCAGCTTGTGGCTGGAATAGTTCGTTCTGAATGCCACTGGCGAGCGCGGTCTGTGAAATGTCAACGATCAAGTCGGCCATCTCGGTGCGACTGGGCAGTTGCCGCAGCATTTGTTGCAGCATCAACTCCATGTCGGCTAGTTGCTGCTTGAGCGGCTCAAGATTCACCGCACGCGCCTGCTTCTGTTCGAACTGGGTACGCAGGCCGGCTTCCTTACTCTTCTCGCCATCCAGCACCGTGCGCTGATCATTGATCAGCAAAAACCAACCAAGAACTAGGATGAAGACAACCAACAGGGCGCAGAAAAAGGCCTTGACCGAACCGGGCCAACCGCCTGGGTTGCTGGTATCAAGATTACGCAGGTCAAATCCGCTCATTGCCCCTCACCTCCACTCGCCTCGACATCGGCGTTCGGGTCCTTGGGCTGCACAAGATTGACCTTGAGATTGAAGATATACGGCATGTTCTTTTCGGTGCCCTTGGCTTCAATGATCGAAAGATCGGGCCTGGCCATCCACCCTGAGCCCTCCAAAGCGCGGATGTAGGAGGAGACGCGCGCATTGGACTGGCTGACTCCCTCCAAGGTGAGGACAGTGCCATTTTGTTTGATCGAGGTCAGTCGAATCCCTTCGGGAATGGTCTGCACCAACTCGTCAAACAGATGCACCATCTGCGAGCGGCTGGCTTGCAACTGCTCAATCACCTGCTTGCGCTGCAGAAGATCGGCACGTTTCTTGTCGAGCTCCTCGATTTCCTTGATCTTCTTGTCGACTTCCGTGATTTCAGTCTGCAGGTAGCTGTTGCGTGCCTGCTGAGCCTCAATCAAGGTGTCGAAGTAGACCTTAATCCCGAATACGGCGAGTACCGCCATGATGCCAACCACGCCGAGCAGAGTGAAGAACTGCTTCTGGCGCTGTTGGCGGCGTTCAGCACGCCACGGTAGGAGGTTGATTTTTGCCATCAGTCGAAGCTCCTCAAAGCCAGGCCGCAGGCAATCATTAGGGCGGGCGCGTCTTGCGCCAGCGCTTGCGCCTGCACGCGTGAGGACAAGGACATGTTGGCAAGTGGGTTGGCGACCACAGTCAATATGCCGATCTGCTCTTCCACCATCTCGGAAATTCCGGTGATAGAAGCGCAGCCACCCGCCAACACGATCTGATCGACCCGATTGAACTCGCTGCCCGCATAGAAGAACTGCAGCAAGCGACCAATCTGCTGGACCATCGCTTCCTTGAACGGCTCCAGCACCTCGATCTCGTAACTTTCTGGCAAACCACCTTGGCGTTTGGCCAAGCCGGCTTCCTCATAAGACAAGCCATAGCGCCGCATGATTTCGTCGGTGAGCTGCTTGCCGCCGAAAACCTGCTCGCGTGAGTAGATGCTGCGTTGGTTACGCAACACATTGAGCGTTGTCATGGTGGCGCCCACGTCGACCAGCGCAACCAGCGCGTCTTTGGGCACCGTGAGCTGATCGGAGATGAGCTTGAAGGCGTTCTCCATTGCGAAGGCCTCCACGTCCACAACCTTAGCGGTCAGGCCGCCGAGCTCCAGCGCAGACTGGCGCACCTCAACGTTCTCAGTGCGCGAGGCGGCCAACAAAATCTGGACCATTTCGGGGTTGTCCTTGACCGGACCGAGCACCTCGAAATCCAGACTGACTTCCTCGATCGGGTAAGGGATATACTGAGCCGCTTCGACCTGAACCTGATCTTCCAGTTCATCGCCGTCCAGATTGGCCTGCATCGGGATCACTTTGGTGATCACCGCAGAACCAGCAACCGCAGCGGCAGCATGCTTGAGACGTGAGCCCGAGCGCGACAGCGCCCGTTTGATCGCCTCGCCCACCGCTTCAACCTCAACGATGTTCTTTTCGACGACCACGTTTGGCGGCAACGGCTCAACCGCATAATGCTCAACCCGATACCTGCCACCGGACTGGCTCAGCTGGAGCAACTTGACTGCAGTGGAACTAATGTCCACGCCAATCATTGGTGTAGTGTTGGTAGCGAACAACCCCACGATTTATCCCCTCCAATCGGGCTCTTACGAGCAACTCTTGCGCAGACACATTAAATAACGATTCTTAACGGTTTGGCAACAGGTACGTTCAATCCATGCCTTGACGCGTTCTGATTTCTGTCCGGCAATGCCCCCCTCGGCACCTCTGGTCAGCTCTCTGTCAGACCTGAGACTACATTCTATACTCTTCTTTAACAAGTTCCGCAAACCCACGGTAATCCTGCGAAAATGTCCCGATTGCGTCGTCTCTTTAAGTGGTTGATCATCCTCGGTCTCTTCCTCTCCGTGTGCGGCTTCGCCACAATCGGGGTGTTGTACTGGCTCGTCGCGCCGAGCCTCCCCTCGGTGCAGTCTTTGCGCCAAGTCGAGTACCAAGTTCCGCTTAGCGTCTACAGCGCAGACGGCAAATTGATCTCTCTGTTCGGCGAGACTCGCCGCACGCCGGTGCGGACCGATGAAATTCCAGATCGCGTGAAAAAGGCCTTTATTGCGCTGGAAGACGCGCGCTTTTACTCGCATCCAGGCGTCGATTGGCGCGGTACTTTCCGGGCGGTCTGGCTGCTGGCGACCACCGATGGGAAGCGTGTCCCGGGTGGGTCGACGATCACCCAGCAGGTCGCGCGGATGTTCTTTCTCAGCCCGCAATATAGCTATGTGCGCAAATTTCGCGAGATGCTATTGGCGCTGAAAATGGAGAAAGAGCTGAGCAAGGAGGAGATCCTAGGGCTCTACTTGAACAAGAGCTTCTTCGGCAATCGCGCCTACGGCATCGTCGCTGCAGCTGAGTTCTACTATGGAAAAACGCTTGATGAGTTGAGCTTGGCCGAAGCCGCCATGCTCGCTTCGATTCCGAAGTTCCCATCCAGCGGTAACCCAGTGATCAACCCGGATCGCGCGATGATCCGGCGCAACTATGCGCTGCTGCGCATGCGGGATCTGGGCTTCATCGATGCGGCCGACTACCAATCTGCGCTGGCAGAGCCCAATCACGCCACTCCGCACGAGCCGCCGATGGAACTGGAAGCCTCGTACGTAGCGGAAATGGTGCGCCAGACGATGGTTGACCGCTTTGGCGCCGATGCCTTTACCAGCGGCTACCGCGCCTATACGACGCTGGATTCACGCATCCAAGAGGCGGCTAACGGCGCGGTCCGTACTGCCTTACTGGCATACGACCGGCGTCATGGCTGGCGCGGTGCCGAAGGCCATGTTGAGCTGCCAGACACGGCTGTACCTGGCTTTGTGCAGGAGACCTTGCGCGATTTCCGGGTTCTTGGCGGACTCTCGCCGGCACTGGTCACCCACGTTTCCGACGCAGAAGCCACCGTGGAATTGGCCGATGGCCAAGAAGTGGTACTGGCATTTTCCAAGTTGCGCTGGGCGGGTGCCTACATATCGGCTGATCGTTATGGCGTGCCACCGCGCAGCATGGACGCGATTTTGACGCCCGGTGACATCGTGCGCTTGGCGCGCGATGCCGAGGGCGAGTTCGAATTGGCGCAAATCCCTCTGGCCCAAGGCGCGCTGGTAACGATGTCCGCCGAAGATGGCGCCATTTTGGCCCTCAACGGTGGCTTCAGCTTTGGACTTAACAAGTTCAACCGTGCGACCCAAGCGCTGCGCCAACCCGGCTCAAGCTTTAAACCCTTCGTCTATGCTGCCGCCTTCGAACGCGGTTTCCACCCGGCCTCAATCGTGCTCGATGCGCCTGTGGTGTTCCACGATCGTTCCACCGGCACCTCCTGGCGCCCGTCCAACGACAACAATCAGTTTTCCGGCCCGATGCGGCTGCGCGAAGCGATGGTGACCTCTCGCAACTTGGTGTCGGTGCGCATTCTTGACGCCATCGGAGCCAGTTACGCCAAACGCTACATCCAAAACTTCGGGTTCACGCCCGAAAGTTTGCCGGAAAACCTGTCATTGGCACTGGGTACGAGCTCGGTGTCGCCTTTGGCCGCGGCGCGCGGCTACGCCGCTTTCGCCAACGGCGGCTTCCTTGTCACGCCGTATTTTCTTTCGCACGTGGAAGATCGCGATGGCGTGGTGGTGCTTGCCGAACACGCTCCCCGCGCGTGTCGCTCGTGCTCGGATCGGCTGACAGCCGGCGTGTCCGAGCACGCAGGTGGTTTCAACCTTGGAGATGCCGTTGTCGACACGCCCGCCACCGTTGAGCTGGGACCTGCACGCACGCAATTGGCACCGCCGGCAATCGACGAGCGCACCGCCTTCCTAATCCAATCGCTGTTGCGTGATGTCATCCAGCGCGGCACAGGGCGTGCGGCGCGTGTGCTGGAGAGAACTGACATTGGCGGCAAGACCGGCACCACCAACGACTCTCGCGACAGCTGGTTCTCTGGCTTCGGCGGCGGCGTGGTGACCAGCGCGTGGGTCGGCATGGATGATTTTTCCACCTTGGGCGCACGCGAGTTCGGTGCCACGGCGGCGCTGCCGATGTGGATCGACGTGATGCGCGCAGCGCTTGAGGGTGTTCCACAAGAAGACGCACCGATCCCCGACGGCATCGTCACAACCCTGATTGATCCGGCCACCGGCCTGCTAGTTCCTGCCGGAACACCAGGCGCTATCCGAGAGTTCATGAAGGTCGAGGATGCCTCACGCTTGGAAAATGCCAGTCGCGAGGCAATCCGCAATCCCACGAGCGGGCGCGAGTCGTTCGATATTTTCTGATGAATCACAGAGAACGACGGCGCTGGCTGGCTGAGCAGGCGGCGCGCTGCATGAGCGAACTGGCGATTGATGATCCGATGCGGGCGCTACGGCGTGTGCTTGGGCGTCAACCCGGATCAAACGATCGTCGCCAATGGCCAGAGGCGGACGAAATCCGCGACGCCTTGCGTGATTACCAGCGCTTGTTTCGTGGCTCAGAGCAAGCGACGCACCTTGAGACGCGACGCCAAGCGGCGCGTGAAGCGATGCAGTTTCTCGCACCGTTTCATCCCTGTCTGACTGGCCCCGTGCTGGATGGCACGGCCGATGCCCACTCACCGGTGCAGTTACATCTGCACAGCGACGATAGCGAGACGGTGCTGCTGTTTCTGGAACGGCATGGCATCGCGCACCACACCGGCGAGCGCCGTATCCATCTGCCGCCACACGGCGTTCTCGCGGTGCCACACCTGAGCTTCGAAGCCGACGGAATTGGTTTTGAGCTATGGATATTGCCCACCGCCAGCCAACGCCAGCCTCCATTGGCCGCCGACGGACGCACGCCGATATCACGCGCCACACCGGCACGTGTCGAACAACTTGGTCAGAGCGACTGATGTTCGGTGGCAGGCGAGCGTCTCAGCTCACCTGCCACGCAGATGCCGTTTGAACCTCAACGGCGTGTGTTGATACCCACGTAATCGCGTGAAGTCGCACCGGTGTAGACCTGGCGCGGGCGACCGATGCGGTTCTCCGGATCGTTCTGCTGCTCGAGCCAATGTGACACCCAGCCAGCAGTACGCGCGATCGCAAACATCACGGTAAACATCTCGGTGGGAATGCCCAAGGCCTTATAGATGATGCCGCTATAGAAATCGACGTTCGGATACAGCTTGCGCTGCACGAAGTAATCGTCCTTGAGCGCGGCTTCTTCCAGTCGTAGTGCCACTTCCAGCAGCGGATCGTTGACCCCGAGCTCAGCCAGAACCTCGTGGGTCATCTCACGGATGATCGTGGCGCGCGGGTCAAAGTTCTTGTACACGCGATGACCGAAGCCCATCAGGCGGAAGCCGGATTCTTTGTCTTTGGCTTTATCGACCGCGGACTGGACGTGCTTCACATCACCAATCTCACCCAGCATTTTCAACACGGCCTCATTGGCGCCACCGTGCGCGGGCCCCCACAACGCCGCGACACCCGCTGCCACACTCACGTAAGGATTGGCACCAGTGGACCCGACCAGACGCACTGTCGACGTAGATGCATTCTGCTCATGGTCGGCATGCAGGATAAACAGCAGATCCATCGCCTTGGCGACGATCGGATTGAGCTCGAGCGGGCCACTGGGCACTTCCTTCATCATGTGCAAGAAGCGCGTGGTGTAGTCGAGTTCGTTCTTCGGATAGCGGATCGGCCAGCCAATCGAATAGCGGTAGCAGGCGGCCGCGATGGTCGGCATCTTGGCGATTAGGCGGATCGCCGCCATACGGCGCTGTTCGGGATCATCAAGATCCAGATCGTTGTAGTAAAAGCTGGAGAGCGAACCGAGCATGCCGGTCAACATCGCCATCGGATGCGCATCGTGGCGGAAGCCATACAGGAAGGTGCGAAAGGCCTCATGCATCATGGTGTGATGGGTCACCAGATGCTCAAACCCGTCAAACTCAGCCTTGGTCGGCAGCTCGCCGTGCATCAGCAGGTAGGCAACCTCCATAAAGCTTGAGCTTTTGGCCAGTTGCTCAATCGGATAACCGCGGTAAAGCAGCACGCCGTTATCACCATCGATATAGGTGATCGCACTACGGCAGCTGGCGGTAGCGGCAAAACCGGGGTCGTAGGTGTAATAGCCGGTGTCGCGATGCAACTTGGCGATGTCCAGTGTCGGGCTACCCAGACTGCCGCGCACCACCGGTAGCTTTGCAGACGTGTCGTTGTCTGAATCGGTCAGAACGACGTGAGAACTGTCGGCCACGAAGAATCTCCTTAGAACAGATGATGGGAAGTGCGTTGACAGGATCGTGTGGCACCGCACAATCTAGCCTTCTGGGCCCAAAACCCCGCGTTTGCAGGATTTTCAGCAACGCAAAGCCTGTCAATTATCGCACAGCAAAACGCCGCCCGTCAGAGACGGACGGCGTTCGGTCATGCTGCAAAGTACGCGCGGTGTTGCGCGTCAATATCTTGCAGCGGATTACTTGGCGTAGCGACGGCGGAACTTGTCCACGCGCCCTGCGGTATCCATGATCTTGTGCTTACCGGTGTAGAACGGATGCGAGCGCGAGGAAACCTCAAGCTTGATCAACGGATAGGTCTCCCCGTCTTCCCATTTGACGGTGTCCTTGCTGGTCATCGTCGAACGCGTCAGGAAGGAAAAGTCAGAGGAGACGTCCTGGAACACAACCGGTTGGTATTTTGGATGAATATCGGCTTTCATGATCTGAGCCCTACGGCCTGAGAAATTGGCCAAGAAGGCCGGGGAAAGAGCGGAATTGTACTGCTCTGGTCATTTAGACGCAAGACGTATTGTACACGGCACCGGCGACACGGCTCCGCCGAACTTGGCTGATGCCAGCTGTCATACGGTTTCTAGGCTGTGCCAGACTCCGCATATTGATGCACTGCCGCAAATGACCACACGCGACCACCTTCGCGGCGGCCTCCAGTGCACACAGCGCAATAGCGAGTTTTCACGCGGGCGTGGCACGATGATGCCTAGCGCGCAGGAGCGAACCATGCACGACCCGACCCTGAAAATGAACGACGATGAGGCGCGCCTCGCTGCGTTGCCGGATCGGATCGGCCCCTATCAAGTGCTCGGCCTGCTCGGCGAGGGCGGCATGGGTCGGGTCTATTTAGCACGTGAAACCCAGCCGCCACGCAACATTGCGCTAAAAGTTGTGCGCGGTCTGTCCGGCAATGCGCGCACGCGCTTTCAGCGCGAAGTGAAACTGCTGGCCCAACTCGAACATCCCGGCATCTGCCGGGTGTACGCCGCTGGCGAGGACGTGATCGGCGGAATATCGATCCCTTGGCTCGCGTTGGAGCTCATCTCGGGGCATGACCTGCGCGCCCACATTGAGCGCACCCGCCCCGACCTTAACCGTCGCTTGCAGTTGATGATCTCGATCTGTCGCGCGGCCCAACATGCGCATGAACGCGGCGTCATCCATCGTGACCTCAAGCCCAGCAACATTTTAGTTGATGCCTCCGGCGAACCGAAGATTCTCGATTTCGGCATTGCTCGACTGCACGGTGATGAAGAAGGAATGACCCGCACCGGTCAGGTGCTGGGGACTGTGCCTTACATGAGTCCGGAACAATTATCTGGCAGCGATGGCGCCATTGATGCGCGCAGCGACGTCTATGCCTTGGGCGTGATTGCCTACGAAATGGTCAGCGGCCGCCTTCCTCACCCTCGGCTCACGACCTCAAGCTTGTTCGAGGCGCTCGATATCATGCGTCACGAGCAACCACCACGGCTTTCCAGCCTGTCACCGCAGGCGCGCGGCGATCTGGAAAAAGTCGTGATGAAGGCGCTGGCGACCGAATCTGCGCGCCGCTATGCGAGCGCGGGTGAGTTTGCTGACGATCTGCAACGCCTGCTGGATCATCAGCCCGTGCAGGCGCGCGCGCCCACGCTGATCTATCGCAGCAGCCGATTTGTGCGCCGT
>CAJDUW010000067.1_pt1 | contig 9502 bp, 11 predicted proteins | sample 7390931 | NCBI WGS metagenome assembly CAJDUW01 (sample SAMEA7055687, study PRJEB34461) | soil metagenome | biome: terrestrial ecosystem; feature: Peninsula; material: soil | place: Antarctica | collected 2016
TGGATCGCTGGCGTCACTTGCATCGCACGCCACGCCGGCAATAGCCCCGCGATCAGGCTGGCAACGATCGCCAGCCCAAACGTGATCAACAACATCGTCGTATCCAGGTGCGCGAGCTTGGCGTAGCCCAAGGGTTGCTGGCGCACGGCCCACAAGCCCAACAAGGCCAACCCGAGCCCCAGAACGCCGCCGGCGATGCCGATCGTGCCGGCCTCAACCAGACATTGCTTGAAGATATCCAGACGCGAGGCGCCCAAGGCGCGGCGCACGCCAATCTCGCCGCTGCGACGTAGGAACTTCGCCAACAGCAGGCCAACGGTATTGAGCAGGCACACCAACAGAAAGCCGAATCCCAACCACAGTTGCATCACCACATCACGCGGCACGATGCGATTGAAGTCCAGCCATTGCATGACATTACGCAGGCGCGTGTTGGGATCGCGCTCGAAACGTCCGGCCGCCTTTTGCTGCGCGGAATAGTTGTCTAGATAGGCCGTGTAGTCGCTGCGCGCTGCCGCATTTTCCAACTCAACCCAATACTGAATCCAGACACAGGGCGCGTTGAGGCCGACATCGTCGCCTGCCGCATCGTCCCAGCAGTCCATGCTGCCATTGCGACTCAGATTGAGTTCGCGTGAGGTGGAAAACGGCAGAAAGACATCTTCCAACTCGCCGTAACTGCTGTGATTGACATCGTAAAACTTGGGCGTAGGGCGCCATTTATTGAGAACACCGGCAATACGCAACTCGCTACCGCTGATCACCACGGGTTTGCCGACGCTGTCGCCGCCGCCAAACAGGCGCTCGTTCAAAGCATGGGAAATCACCGCGACGCGGGCACTGGCAGCGTCGTCTTCGGCACTCCAACCCGCACCATGAAGAAAGGGCGCAGAAAACATCGCGAAGAAATCGGCGCTGGTGTAGCGCGCATCGGTGAAAAATGCCGGAAGATCAGCCCGCTCCGGCGTCACGGTCACCGCGCCACCGCTCATCATGGCTTGGCGAAATCCGCGCTTCTCACGTAGCAGGGTTTCAGCATCGAAGCGCGTCAACTGCTCTGCCGGCTCGTCACCCAGAGTCATGCCGCGCGACGGCCAAGGATCGAGTTGCACATAGAACAGCCGTTCACTTTTTTCAGGGATGGGATCACCTGACAACACCCGGAACACGGTCAAGGTCGTCATGCAGGCGCCAATACCTAGCGCGATGGCCAAGACCATCAATACGGTAAGGATTTTATTGCGCCCGAAGCTGCGTAGCGCGAGTTTGAAGTAGTAGCTAAGCATCGCGTATCACCTCACTCGACGGCGGCAATGGGCTGCGGCCGCACCAGCCCGGACTCGCGACGCAGATCGGTGACCTGGCCATCGACGATGTGTACATTGCGTTGCGCCCGCGCCGCCAGCTCCATGTCGTGCGTCACCATCACGATGGTGGTGCCCTGTGCGTTGATGTCCTCAAGCAGTTCCAGCACGCTGCGCGCCATCTGAGAGTCGAGGTTGCCGGTAGGTTCGTCTGCCAGCAGCAGCCGTGGACTACCGGCCAGTGCGCGTGCAATGGCGGCGCGTTGCTGCTGTCCGCCCGACAATTCGGCCGGATAATGCTTCATGCGCGAGCCCAAGCCCACCTGCGACAACGCCTGTTCGATGCGCTGTCGGCGTTCGGTCGACGGCATGCGGCGATAGCGCAGCGGCACGTCGCAGTTGTCGAACAGGTTGAGGTCTGGAATTAGGTTAAAGCCCTGAAAAATGAAACCGATCTTCTCGTTGCGCAACTTGGAGCGGGCGTTGTCGTTCAACCCTTTCACGTTCACGCCATCCAACACGTACTCACCGCCGGTGAAGGTTTCCAACAGACCGGCGATATTCAAGAAGGTGGTCTTGCCCGAACCCGACGGGCCGGTCACGGCGACAAACTCGCCTTCCGACACCTGTAAATCCAGCGCACGCAAAGCGTGTGTTTCGACGAGTTCGGTGCGGTAGACCTTGGTGACTTGGCGCATATCGAGCATGGGGATGTTCCTTTTACGAAGCTGCATTGAAGGATAGGGAAAGGTCGGTGCGACTCAGCGTCCCGAAATGCGGACTCGCTCGAGCTTGCCGAACTGATCAGCGCCGGACGTGACGATGTGCTCTCCAGCCTGTAGGCCGGAAATGATCTCGACTGCATTGAGGCTGCTGGCACCGGCCTGGATCGGGCGCCGCACCGCACTGTTGCCTTCGACGACCCAAGCAAAACGACCGCCGTCCTGTTCGAGAAACGGACCGCGCTCAACCATCAGCACGTTGTCGCGCTTGTCCAGCACGATGCGCGCCGACAGGCGCTGGTTCTGGCGCAGACCGGGCGGTTGCTGGCCGTCATCAAACCGCAGCCGCGCCGTGACTTCACCGTTGACCACTTCCGGTGACACCGACGACACCTGCGCCGCATACTCGCTGCCGCTGCTGCGCAATTGCGCCGGCACGCCAATACTTAAATCGCGTGCAAAGCTTTCCGGCACGCGGATTTCCACCTCGAATACTCGCAGATCGATCACGCTCAAGAGCGGCGCATTGATCGCAACATTGGCGCCCTGTGCGACCTGCACCTGACCGACTTGGCCGTCGAATGGCGCGCGCAATTTCAAGGCATCGACTTGGCGTTGCAGCTCACCGACGACCGCGCCTTGGCGCTCGGCCAACAAGCGCTTGTTTTGCGAATCAATGTCCGCCGCCTGGCTTCGCAGCGCCTGACTCTGCTTGGCTGCCGACAAACCAATCTCAGCCTTGCGCAGATTGTCGCGCGCGCGGTCGAGGTCATTTTTCGGAATCGCACCGCGTTCGAAAGCGCGCTCCATGCGCTCAAGATCACGCAGCGTAGCGGTGTGGTCGATGTCAGCCTGATCGACCAACTTCTTGGCTTCAAAACGTGATAAGCCGGCATCAAGCACGGCCCGCCGAGCTTCGCCCTCAAGGCTCGCCAAGGTAGATTCTTCCTGCACCAGCCGGCTGCGCAGTTCAGGGCTGTCGATCACCGCCAGCTCCTGATCCTGCGCGACCACATCGCCGGCCACGACTTTCAAGCTCACTGTGCCACCGGCAATCGCATATAAGGTCGGACTGTTCGCTGTGATAACCCGCCCATCGGCGCTGATGTCACGCACCAAATCACCGCGTTTGACCTCGGCGATGCGAAGGCGTGATGCGTCAAAGGAGCGACCACCACCCGACCAAGCCGAGACCAACCAGAGCACGGCCACGGCCAGCAGTAGCACGGCGGCAGTAATCAGCAACCAGCGCCGTTTGCGCGCGGCAGTATTTGGAGACAGCTGGCTGTCCTGGGCGGAGGTATCGCGAATCATCGTGGGTTCTGGCGTAGGCATGACATGGATGATGCACGGATCGTGCCAACCGGAAATAAATCGTAAGTCTCTGTTTTAAAAGTATATTATTTTGCGTGCCCGCTGTCCGCCATGTCCGGCCGGACGTTCGCCACAGGTAATGCACGACCGCATGCGATAATTGGCAGTCTTCAATCTGTGCGAGATCGTCCATGTGCGGCATTGTCGGCATCAGCGCCGGGCGTGATGTGGTGCAAAACTTGATTTCCGGGCTTCAGGCGCTGGAATACCGTGGCTATGACTCGGCCGGCATTGCCGTGCTCCAAGACGGCCACATCGCACGGCTGCGTACCGAAGGCAAGGTGCGCGAACTGGCCCGCTTGCAGGAATCCACGCCCGTCCATGGTCACAGCGGAATTGCCCACACGCGATGGGCCACGCATGGCATCCCGAACACGGACAACGCTCATCCCCACGTATCCGGGCAGGTGTCGGTGGTGCACAACGGCATCATTGAAAACCATTCCGAACTGCGTGAAGAGCTGCAAGGTCTCGGTTATGTGTTTTCCTCACAGACCGATACCGAAGTCATCGCTCACTTAGTCGAGCACTATCACCGCGACGGCGCGCCACTCATCGAAGCCGCCCGTCACGCATTGACGCGTATGCACGGTGCCTATGCCGTTGTGCTGCTGTCAGCGCGTGAGCCTGGGGTGTTGGTTGGCGCGCGAAGCGGTTCGCCACTTGTGGTCGGGCTGGGTGAGGGCGAGCACTATCTGGCCTCAGACGTACAGCCGCTGCTGCCGTTGACCCGTCGCTTCATCTATTTGCTGGAAGGCGATCTGGTTCGGATAGATACCCACTCAGTGCAGATCTTCGATATCCAAGGTCAGCCGACCGAGCGCCCGGAGAAAATTTCAACCGTGACTGCCGATGCCGTTGAGCGCGGCGAATACAAGCATTACATGCTCAAAGAAATCCACGAGCAGGCGCTCGCCGTCGCCAACACGCTGGAAGGGCGCATCGCCAACGGCCATGTGCTGCCGGAAGTTTTCGGTCCCGGTGCGGCCGAGGTTCTCGCTAAAGTCGACTCCGTACACATCATCGCGTGCGGCACCAGCTACCACGCGGGAATGGTGGCGCGCTATTGGATCGAATCACTCGCGGGTATTCCTTGCACAACGGAAATTGCCAGCGAATACCGTTATCGTGCGCCTGTCGTGCGTACCGGCACGCTGTTCGTCACCATCTCTCAATCGGGTGAAACCGCCGATACCTTGGCCGCTCTGCGCCTCGCTATACAGCGTGACTACTTGGCCCGATTGGCAATTTGCAATGTGCCCGAGTCCTCGTTGGTACGTGAGTCCGATCTCGTACTGATGACACGCGCCGGCCCGGAAATTGGCGTGGCCTCAACCAAAGCCTTCACCACTCAGCTCGCCGCGCTGGCTTTGCTCAGTCTGGAGCTGGCCCGTACCCGTGGGATGTCCGTCGAACGCTTGGCAAGCTTGGTTGCCGAGCTCGAAGGTGTGCCGGGACTTATTGCTGAAACCCTCAAGCTCGACGAACGTATTCAGCGCTTGGCCGAGGACTTCGCACAGAAGCAGCACACCTTGTTCCTCGGTCGTGGCACGCATTTTCCAGTGGCCTTGGAAGGCGCGCTCAAGCTCAAGGAAATCTCCTACATCCATGCAGAAGCTTACCCAGCCGGTGAACTCAAGCACGGCCCATTGGCATTAGTCGACAAAGCCATGCCGGTGATCGCCGTTGCACCCAACGACCATCTGCTCGACAAGCTCAAATCCAACATGGAAGAAGTCCGCGCGCGCGGCGGCAAACTCTATGTCTTTGCCGACGAGACCGTGAGCCACGGCATGGGAGAAAGCCGAGTATTGCCGCTACCGCCCGCAGGTGAACTGGCCGCCCCGATCATTTCCACCATCCCTCTGCAACTGTTCGCCTATCACGTCGCGGTATTACGCGGCACCGACGTCGACCAGCCTCGCAACTTGGCAAAATCGGTAACCGTCGAATAAGCAAGCGGTAACGCGTTATCGTTGTGGCGAGCTGATGACATCTAATAATTTTTATACCTTTGAGGAGATTTCAGATGGGTGCAGCAGCCGGAGCAACAATCGCAGCAGCGACAGCGGCAATTGCGGAAGCTAGCAAGGCTTCCGGGGTCATCGTTCGTGTTAATCCAAACGACTTCCTTGCCATCTTAGGAAGGCAGGCAGAACCACTTGTTGTGCACGCGACCGGAGGGATCCTGTCGACCAACTACCAATACCTGACGAGCTACAACGGCTTGGCGTTCTTCACCCAGTCAAGCAATCCAATTGAGTTTTCAGCCAGCGCTGAACTGGTGCATGCAGAGAAGATCTGGATCCCAGGCTAGCGTCTAATCCAAGTGTGAGGCTTGCGTGGAATACCCCGTGACTCCCGATGGTAGGTACATGGTGGTCAAGGAGCGCCTTTGGCGTGTCGCGAACCCGCAACTGACGCCGGCCGAACGAGAAGCCCTGGTGCGGGAACTCATGAATGCCCGGCGGGCGGTCAAAACTGCATTAAGTACCGGAGACAAGGAGCGCCTATCCGTGGCGAGGCAATCGGTCGAGGCAGCGAAAGTCGCTTTGGGGGAGCGTGGTCCGGTTTGGTGGCACGATGGTTCTAAGGATTTCAATCGTTACTTGGTCAAGAACACGCCGTACCGCGACTGGTATGAGCAGTTCGGTGCTTAGAACGGCTGGGTGCTTTGCGCATACAGCACATATCAGCCTGCATTTTCGTAGTCGGTGTGGTTGAGATTAAAAAGAACAGGTCTTATGCCTTAACTACGTCGTGAGCTCGTTCGCAGGCGTTTGATCCAAATACAAATAGGCCCCGAAAGCGGGGCCTATTGGCTGGTGCTCGACGGACCGAACCCGTGCTACGCCGAGCGCTCAGCCCGGCACAGCACAATGACGTCGTTTACGTCGCGCGGTCAGTTGCGCAGGGGAACCAGTGTCAACTCAACCCGACGGTTCTTGGCACGACCAGCCTCGGTCTCGTTAGTGGCAATCGGGCGCGTCTTACCTGCGCCCGTGATGATGAAGCGATCTCGCATCAAACCACGCGCCATCAAGTAATTACCGACCGCATAGGCACGACGCATCGAAAGTTCTTGGTTGTAGGTGTCTGAGCCAACGCTGTCAGTGTGGCCGGCGACCTCAATGATCGATTGATTATATTCATTGAGCGTCCGAGCCAAGTTGTCCAGCACCGGGTAGAACTGCGGCTGCAGATCAGCTTTGTCGAAACCGAAAGTGATGTTGTCAGGCATGCTCAGCGTGATGTTGTCGCCTTGGCGCACGATCTCTACGCCGGTGCCAGCCATCTGTTCGCGTAACGCGCGCTCTTGGCGATCCTGGTAGTTGCCGATAGCCCCACCAGCGATAGCGCCGACGCCCGCACCAATGAGAGCACGCTGACGACGCTCGGTGGCGCTGCTGCCGCTAAGCAGTCCGGCCACCACACCAGCCGCAACGCCGATCGCGGCGCCCTGCTTGGTCTTCTGATTTGAATCGCGCTGGTCACGCGGAGCCTGATTCTGGCTGCCTTGGTAGCCGCCGCCGGGGGTGGCGCAACCGGCAAGCATCGCAATCATGGCGGTAGCGGCTAGGAGATACTTGGTCAGATTCTTCATGGGAGTGTCCGTTTGTCGTCTAAGGAGTGTGGATGACATCATCATGTACTCATTCGTGAATAGGAATGAGATATGGCCCGGGTCCTGTTCAGCTTTGGAACCGTGTAGCACCGCACTTTGTCGCCTACGACCTGACCTGCTTCGGTAGAGATTTTCTCTGAGAGAACTACCTTAACGGCCCAGTGGAGCAATCGGAGCAACCTGCGCTCTTTTGATAGACCTGTTGGGGCTGCGTCCAACGCAGGTCGGTGATATGTGATTTATTCATTACCAACAGGTTGTTTAGCCCTGCGGCACATAACGGTGAACGGGTTTGCTACGGCTATCTCATTCAGTCGGAAATCTTGTGCAAGGCGCCACCTTTATGCACTGCAATGTGATCGGTTTTATCGCTTTCGATTTCGTACTGTGGATCATCGGCACTGCAATGACGCGTGTAGCCTTTCCACTCGAAGTCTTTATTGTGGACTTTGCTGATGGTGCCGCTGACGTGGCCAGCTTCGGAGTTCCAGCGTACGTGGTCGCCAAGCTTGAATTTTTTTGTCATGGCAGCCTTTCCCTTGTGTGAAACAGCCGCCGGAGCCAGTATCCCGGCTCCGGCGGCGGCCATCACGGCTTAACGACTAGGTCGTTATGGACACGGGTCACGCCCTTGACCGACCTAGCGATTTCACCGGCTCGATTCTTCTCGCGCTGAGACTTGGCAAAACCAGACAGTTGGACAACACCGGCGTCCATGGTCTTGACGTTGATGGCGAGTGCGGAGGTGTCAGCGTTATCAGCCAACTTAGCCTTGACCTCGGCGGTGATGGCGGCGCCATCGATGTATTCACCGACGGTTTCCTGCTTACGGGCAACGCTGCAACCAGTGGCCAACAGGAACATCGGGCCGGCGAGTGCTGCAACCAAAATCATGCGTGGAATATTCATTGCGTATCTCCAATATAAGTAGTTTTTGTAAGGGTTATACGTGTTCATCCTCAAACGTCAGGATTTTTGCAGCCAGTCCGACAATTCGTCGGCGTGCTCTTCCTCGTCCGAAAGAATGTCTTGCAACAGACGCTTGGTCGTGGGGTCTTTATCCCCGATGAGCTTGATCATCTGACGGTACACTTCAACAGCCACACGTTCAGCCACTAGGTTGGCCCGGATCATGCTGTCCAAATCCAGCGACTCGTCGTACTCGGCGTGACTGCGCTTGGTGAAGGTGGCCGGGTCAAGCATAGGCTCGCCCCCCAACTGCACGATGCGCTCAGCCAAACGGTCTGCGTGCCCCATTTCCTCGTTTGCGTGAACCAAAAACTCATCAGCAACGGCTGACGAAGCCAGGCCACTCGCAGTAAAGAAGTGTCGGCGGTAGCGAAGTACGCAGACCCACTCGGTTGCCAAGGCATCATTAAGCAACTTACAAATCGCCTTTGCATGAGGCTGGACGCTGGGCGTGACTGCCCCGTCATCAAGATGATCGCGGGCGCGTCGTATCGCTTTTTCGTCAAGGCTCAGCGTAGATGCCGAAGTTGTTTTGGTTGCCATGATGGATTTCCTTGTCGGATAGTGAGTGTCAACGCTGTTAGGGACAGAAACCTACACTACACCTTAGGGCGACGGCCCGTCACTAGCGAGATCACGAACAGCACCAGAAACACAACAAATAGGATTTTCGCGATCCAGGCGGCGGTGCCGGCAATGGTGAAGAAGCCGAGGAAGCCGGCTATCAGTGCAACAACTAAAAACACGATGGCGTAATGAAGCATGTCGTTCTCCTTGAGGGAATGGTTTGCTGTTGCTATCAATCTGGCTCTAGCGGTGTGCGGGAAGTGGCAGCAGTGGGCTGCCACCGCCCGGACTTCGGTTCGAGCGTGTAATCAAAGGGCGTCGATGAAGTCGTTGACTTGTTTCTTGGCCTCGTCTTTTGCGATGCCGTAGCGTTCTTGCAACTTGCCGGCGAGGTATTCCGCGTTGCCTTCACCGACCTGCACATCGTCGTCGGTCAGCTTGCCCCAGCGTGCTTTCACCTTTCCGCTGAGCTGCTTCCATTGGCCTTTAATGCGATCATCGTTCATCTTTTTCTCCTAGTTAAATTTAAATAGGGTAGAGGCAGCGCATGAACGCGCCTCACGTCCAAGCCCGGTGGTGGGGAGGGCTGACGGCAGGCCCGGGCAAAACCCAACCGTCATCTATTCGATTGGGTGTTAGTCCTCAACCACAAGTGCAGTGGCATCGACCTGACGCACGCCCTTAATGGCGCGAGCGACAGCAATGGCCTTCTTCATCGCCAATTCGCTAGGCAAAGGACCCGAAAGGCTGACAACACCGTCGACAGTCGTCACAGAAATGACGGCACTGGGCACACCCTCGGTTACAGCCAGGTCGGCCTTCACCTTGGTGGTGATCCAGGTGTCATCGACAACCTCGCCAACACTACGTGAGGCATCGTTGTCGTTATCAGCAGCTGCCACCTTGGCCGCATCGCCAACCTTGAGGCCGGCCGCGTCCAC
>CAJDUW010000098.1_pt1 | contig 9466 bp, 7 predicted proteins | sample 7390931 | NCBI WGS metagenome assembly CAJDUW01 (sample SAMEA7055687, study PRJEB34461) | soil metagenome | biome: terrestrial ecosystem; feature: Peninsula; material: soil | place: Antarctica | collected 2016
TCTACGAACTCAGTTGCGCAGTCTTGAGCAAGATCCACAGCTGGCCAATTTGGCCCCGGCTGAGCAACTGCGCGCGCAACAGGCGATCGAGCAGCTGACAGTGTCCAAGCGTCGCGAACGAGACGATGCCCTTTTTACCGCAGAGCGACGTGTCGATATCGCCCGCGCGATGGCGGAGGTTGAGTCTCTGGAGCGCCAGCTGCGTGACTTGGAGCGCGAGAAGGATCGTATTTTGCTCGAAACCAGCCAGCGCAATGCCGAGGCGGCACGACTGGAATCGGAAAAGCTGCGTCTGATGAATTTAGCGCGTCAGGAAGAGACCGAGCGGGCACAGGAAGAAGCCGCCAATGCGATGGCACTGAGCGAATTGTCCAGCGCCGAAGCCGAGCAGGCCAAGCGCTTGGCAGAAGCACAGTCACAGGAGGCGACACTGGCACGACGCGAAGCCGACTTGGCGTTCGCCGCGGCCGAAAGCTTGCGTCTACAACTACAGACCATGACCGCCACGAGCGAAGCGCGTGGACAGGTTATGACGCTATCCGGTGAGGCATTTGCCAGCGGCCAGTCGAAGCTCAGGCCTGAGGCGCGCGCTAATCTCCAGCGTGTGGTGGAGTTCGTCAACCGCTTCCCAGGCAAGGACGTACTGGTCGAGGGTCACACCGACAGCCAAGGTGGGGACAACCTCAATCAGGTGCTTTCGCAAAAGCGTGCCGAGGCTGTGCGTGATGCGCTCGTCCAAGAAGGCGTTGATGCCACGCGCCTGACCGCCGTTGGGCTGGGCAAAGACCGGCCCATCGCCGACAACGCATCGCGCGAGGGTCGTGCGCGTAATCGCCGTGTCGAGATCGTGGTCCTCGGGGCTAACTGAACGGTATTGCCGGTGCTCGCGCAGGACTCGGCTTGCGCCGGGTGCTGAGCGGGAGTAGGGTCAAATGGAACCGGACAGCCTTGTCCGGCGGCCATGAAGGATCGTCTCGATGCCTTTACCCCTGCCTGTCGCGGTCATCCAAGCATGCTGGTCTAGCCAGATGACGCGGTGGGCGCACGGGGGAGGCAATGGTCGGCATACCGGCCATGCCCGAGATTCATGGCAATTTCGATGGAACGTTTTTCTTCCCTTCTTGTCCCCAGCTATGGCGGACACGGAATGTTCGTCGTGTGTTCAACCTCGGCCCACAGGAGAATAGTAGACATGTTCGAAGCCCAGCCGCAGAGTGCGATCAACGCCTTGCTGAAAAGCGACAACGAATTTCGACGCCTGTACCAGCGTCATCAAAAGCTCGATAAGCAGGTGGCGGATGCTGCCATTGGGGCGCTGCCGATGGCAGCGTCGGCCGTCGCGCAGATGAAAAGGGAAAAGCTCGCTGCTAAAGAGACGTTGTTGCGCTGGTACGAGGAGCGCTCGCTCAACTGATCAGTACTTGGCCGCTACTACCGGGCCGATCGTCTTGATCGGCCCGGCGGGATTAAGTGATGTAGACGCCGATCAGTCTGCGCCGACGGCCTGTCTCACCAGTGCTTCAAAACGCGATTGGTCATAACGCATCAAGATATCGGCGTTCGCGGGCTTCTCGCCTTGGCCTGCCCAATCGACCACGGTCATGCCACGCGTATATCGACCATCTAACTCCACCATCGCGGCACGCTCGATTGTTTCCTTTGCATGCTCGGGTTCCAGAACCTGTGCCATGGCCAGCGCGTCGGCGCAGAACCATTTGTCGCCACGGCAGTCGGCTGACCAGCGTCGCGAATTGCGCGAAATATCATCATAGAATCGCGCCACCGGGTTATCGCTGTGAAACCAGCGGTCGCAATCTGCGTGTGGTAAGCCATGTCGTACCGTGGCTTCCCAGTCGACTAATTCAAAATGCGGCCAGCGCTCAAACACGATGCGTGCAGCCTCGGGATCGAAACCAATATTGAATTCCACAGGGATGCGTATATTACCGTGTCCGGTGACTGCGCCGCCCATGATCACAAGGCGTGGCACGCGCTGCGGCAGGCTAGGGTCCAATGAGAGTGCCAACGCAAGATTAGTGAGCGGGCCGAGCATAACGAAAGTCAATTCGTGAGCTTGCTCGTGCGACAGGCGCAACATCGCTAGCGCAGCATGCTCGGACGCAGTCAGGCGCGAAGCGGGGGTGTAGCCAATGTCGCCAAAACCATCCTGTCCGTGCACGTGCGCAGCGTCTTCCTGCTCGGTCACCAGCGGCAGGTGTGCGCCTGGATATATCGGTGCGTGGATCCCCGCGACTTCGCACAGTTTCAGCGCGTTGGCGACGGTGTGGTTCAGGCCGACGTTGCCTGCGGTAATGGTAAGTGCCGCGATCTGGACATTCGGGTGTCTGGCCGCCATCAGAATGGCCAGTGCGTCATCAATGCCCGGGTCGGTGTCGATCAATAATTTTTGTGTCATGGTGTTTTCGTAATGGTATCTGTCTTTTGAATTATGGCATCGGGACGTTAATAACTGGCAGCCATCGACGGCTTCGCTTAGGCTCTACTTGAGATGCCGGATCGTACCGGCCGCGAGTTTGGAAAACCGACGTCATGTCGAGGGGGTAAATGCATGATTCGTGTCTATCTGGTCGATGACCACGAGTTGTTTCGGGCGGGGGTCCGCATGTTGTTGAGTATGCAGACGGATTTGTCTGTGGTCGGTGAAGCTGGCACAGGGGAGGATGCGCTGTCGGATTTGCGCAAGATCGACGCAGACGTGGTTCTTTGCGACCTTCATCTTCCTGGAATCAGTGGGCTCGAAGTCACCGACCGGCTGATGCGCGGAGGCTCATCGCTACGCGTCATCGTGGTGTCCGCCCAGGAGGACGGCCCCTTGCCGCGCCGAGTACTCAGTGCCGGTGCCAGTGGTTACCTCGGCAAGGCTGCACCCGAAGAGGAGTTGTTGCGAGCGCTGCGTGACGTGGCTCGCGGTAAGCGTTACATCTCGACAACGGTCGCACAGCAGATGGCCATTGCCAGTCTCGATGCCACCGATTCGCCGTTCGAACAGTTGTCCGTGCGCGAGCTTGAGGTTGCCATGCTGTTGGTACAAGGCATGCGTATGACGGTGATTGCCGACAAGCTCAATCTCAGCCCCAAGACGGTGGCTACCCACAAGTACAACCTTTTTGCCAAGTTGCGTGTTGGCGACGTCGCTTCGTTGACTCGTCTGGCTATGCAATACGGGCTAGCGTCTGACTGAAGCGTGGAGCCAATCAAGTTGCGGCACGAGCCCATTGGCTCGTGCCGCAGGTTTCCTGATCAGTCGTCCACTGCTGGACGCGGCGGAGCGTCTTGACTCGGCACGGGCTTGACCGTTGATTGACTTTTATCGGCGTCTTTTTCGACTGGGGCCGATGCCTCAGATTCGGCCGTGACCTTGGGCTCTGTCATTTTGGTCGGCACGACAGCGGCCGACGTGGCCGTGGGTGATGCCGAGGCCGGTGCCGACGCGGGTGCCGCTGATGCTGCGCCAGGCGCAGGTGCTGATGCAGCCGCGAACGCGACAGGGCGCGGTCGTGCATGCAAGGCATTGGCCACGGCGCTGGCAACTGAGACGGGTGCGACTTCACTAGGCGAGCGAAGTTCGAAAGGCTCGCTTGGTGCGTCGAAGACTGAGCCCGGTTTAGTACGAGCGCTTACCGTGGCTTTGGTGGGCCGTGACTTGGATGTATCCACGTCGTTGGCGGGCTTAGATGAATCTAGCTCGCGCTCAACAGTGGGCGCGGGTTTGTCCTGTTTGACACCTGGGGTCTCTGCCACGGAAGGCGCCGCAACCGGAGCTGGGGCTGAAGCCGGAGCTGGAGCTGGAGCTGGAGCTGGAGCTGGAGCTGGAGCTGAAGCTGAAGCCGGAGCAGGAGCAGGAGCAGGAGCAGGAGCAGGAGCAGGAGCAGGAGCAGGAGCAGGAGCGGGAGCAGGAGCGGGAGCCGAGGCGGATTGTTCCGCCTTTACGACCGGCACCGACTCATTCGCAAGCTTTGCCCTCGGTGGCTTGCGGTCGGCTTGAGTCTCGTCACTATCCGCGTCCGCCTTAGGCTTGGACGTAGTAACCGCAGAATGCTCGTCGTTGCCAGTCTGGCCTTCTTCGTTAGCGACGGCGTCCGTGGAAGCGTCAGTCTGAGCATCAGTGCCGGTTCCATCGGAACGACGACGGCGACGACCACCACGACGACCGCGACGGCGGCGACTCGGATTGCCTTCGGATTCGTCCGTTGTTGCCTGCGAACTGCCTTCGCCGTCCGTCATGACTGCGGCTTTGATCTCTACGTCAGCGTCCGTCTCAATCGCCGTCGACGCAACACCTGCGCTCGCTGCAGGCGCCGCGCTCATCTGGCGTGACTCAACGCTTGCAGCGGTGTCCTTGGTGCTTTGCTTTTGACTCGTACGGCGCGAACGACTTTTCTGTGGTGCGGCCTCGGACTTTTCCAGCGGAGCTGCATCGGCCACGTCTTGACGCGGGCGCGCATCCCGTTTGGCAGCGCGCTCGTCGCGACGCTCGGGTTGTTTCTCTTCATCACGGCTGGTCGCGCCCGAGGCACTACGGCGTCCATTACGTGTCGAGGTCGAAGTGCTCGTCCCTTTCTCGCGATCGCCTCGGGTTCTGTCGTTGCGACGAGCGCCTTGGCCTCCGCGGCCATCGCGCCCCAAGCAAAAAAGCCGCGTTTTGGCGCGTGCTTGGGTGTTGATTCAACGGCCACAATCGGTGCCGTAACCGTCTGGCTTTGTGGTGCAGGAGCTTGGGTCGCGCGCACAGCGGTGACCGCAGGCGGCGGCGGAATATTGAGGTGAGCCTTGGTCAGCGCATGCAGTTCCTGCTTGCGCGGGCTCGTGCGCTGGTAGCTCGGCCTGCTGTGACCTTCTTCAGACAGTTCGTTTTCGCGCAGACGAGTGACTTCGAAGTGCGGCGTCTCCAGCTGCAAGTCCGCCACCACCACAACAGGTACGTCGTGGCGCTTTTCGATATCCATCAAGGCGCGGCGCTTCTCATTGAGTAAGAAGTTAGCGATCTCATCGGGCGCCTGTACCAGCACCTGGCCGGTGTTGTCCTTCATGGCCTGCTCTTCGGCCAGCCGCAGAATGGAAAGCGACAGCGATTCGACCGAACGCATGCGGCCATGACCTTCGCAACGCGGGCAGACGATCTGACTGGATTCACCCAAGCTTGGGCGCAAACGCTGGCGGCTCATTTCCATGAGACCAAAGCGTGAGATCCGACCCAACTGCACACGTGCACGATCGTACTTGAGTGCCTGAGTCAGGCGATTCTCGACCTCGCGCTGGTGCTTGTTGGAGCTCATGTCGATGAAGTCGATGACCACCAGTCCGCCCAAGTCACGCAGGCGCAGTTGGCGTGCGATCTCGTCGGCGGCTTCCAAGTTGGTATTGAGCGCAGTTTCCTCGATATCGCCGCCCTTGGTGGCGCGGGCGGAGTTCACGTCGACCGCGGTCAGCGCTTCGGTTTGATCCATCACAATCGAGCCGCCCGAGGGCAGGCGCACCAAGCGCTCGTAGGCGTTTTCGATTTGAGATTCGATCTGGAAACGGTTGAAAAGCGGGGTGGTGTCTTCGTACAGCTTGAGCTTACGCAGATTCTGCGGCATCACCTGCTGTACGAAGTCGCGTGCGTCTTCATACATTTCCTTGCTGTCGATCAGGATCTCACCCACGTCAGCGCGCAGGTAATCGCGCAGCGCGCGGATGATCAAGCGCGATTCCTGATAGATAAGGAAGGGTGAGGTCTTGGCGAGGGCGGCGTCGGTGATCGACTTCCAGACCTGCAGCAGGTAATCCACGTCCCATTGCAGTTCTTCGGCGTCACGGCCCACACCTGCGGTGCGGATGATCACGCCCATGTCGTCAGGGATATTGAGCTGATCGAGCGCTTCCTTCAGCGCGGCCCGATCATCGCCTTCGATGCGACGGCTGACGCCGCCAGCGCGCGGACTGTTGGGCATCAGCACGAGATAGCGGCCGGCCAAGGAGATGAAGGTAGTCAGTGCGGCACCTTTGTTGCCGCGCTCTTCCTTGTCCACCTGCACGACCACTTCCTGGCCTTCGCGCAGGAGCTCTTTGATCGTCGCCTTGGATGGATTCACATCCTGGATGAAGTAATCAGAAGAGATTTCCTTCAGCGGCAGGAAGCCGTGCTTGTCGCCACCGTACTCGATGAAGGCCGCTTCCAAGGAAGGCTCGAGCCGGGTGATGCGACCTTTGTAGATATTGGATTTTTTTTGTTCTTTCGACGATTGCTCGATGTCGATGTCGTACAGCGATTGGCCATCGACGATGGCCACACGCAACTCTTCTTCCTGAGTTGCGTTGATCAGCATTCTTTTCATTAGCTTGTCATTCCTCACGCGCTCAGCCGCAAGGAACGCCGGGGCTCCGCGCCCAATATTCGGGGGCATCAGTCGCGCAGAGCGCGGGCCGATGCCGTGCAGAATCTCCAGCGCTTCGAACCGCCGGACGTTGCCCGCGGGAGCGCCACAAAAAACTATAGGGAGTCGAAAGACGTTTGCACGCCCGTTCGACCAAAGCCGGGAAGTCAGTATTCTTGGTTCCCGGGCGAACTATCTTTTCCTGCGTCCAGACTGCGCAGCCGCTACACTGAATCGTTCAGTAGCGCGCCGCAGACCGGTGCCGGAACCTGTGTTGTCCAGTGAATCTTTGGACGGACAACATGTTCAGGACGTCATCTCGCATCCTTAGTGTAGCAAAACCCATGGCAAATACAGCAAACGAACCCGAAGACAGCGGAAAAATGGCGGTTCGACGGGTACAGGTCGAGGAAGACAGGGCCGGCCAGCGGATCGACAATTTTCTCGCCGGGCAGCTTAAAGGAGCGCCGCGGTCCTTAATTTACCGGCTCCTGCGCACCGGCCAGGTCAGAATCAATGGGAAGCGGGCCAAGCCTGATACGCGCTTGGAAGGTGGCGACGAGGTGCGCATACCGCCGGTAAGACAGGATGACCCCGAGCACAAAGGCGCACCGCCGGCCGCGGCGATGGCGCGACTCGAGGCCTCTATCGTGTTTGAGGATGCGAGGCTTTTGGTATTGAACAAGCCTTCCGGTGTCGCCAGTCACGGCGGCAGCGGTATCAGTTTCGGTGCGATCGAAACATTGAGGGCGCTGCGACCAAACCAGACCTTGGAGCTGGTTCATCGCCTCGATCGGGATACGTCGGGTCTGTTGATGATCGCCAAGAAGCGCTCGGCGCTGACCCAACTGCAAGCCTTGTTGCGCGACGAGCATGGAAGCGGCGTGAAAAAAACTTATTTGGCGTTGCTGGTGGGTCGATTCCCGGATGGCACGCTGACCGTGGATGCACCCTTACATGTCGGTCTGCGACAAGGCGGCGAGCGTCACGTCCAAGTACACCCACAGGGTAAGCCTTCGATCAGCCATTTCCGGGTACTTGAGCGACGTGGCGGACATTCTTGGTGCGAAGTGCGTATTGAAACGGGCCGTACCCATCAGATCCGCGCGCATGCGCGGCATATCGGTCATCCCGTGGCAGGTGACGATAAATACGGCGACGAGACGGTGAACGAGCGCCTGCGCAAGCAGGTCGGATTACGTCGTCTGTTTCTGCACGCAGCCTCGCTGGAGTTTGCTCTTGATGAGGGTGATGTGCCGTATTTGTTGAATGCACCCTTGCTGCCAGATCTTGTCGAAGTGCTGGATCGCTTGGGGTGAATGTCACACTCGCTGAGCCGTGACGTCCTGTAATCGCATGTAAGGCGTTATCCTGCGCAGGACTTCGATATTCCACCTTGGAGGCGGCATGTTCACCCGTTTGATGAATGTCTTCCGCGGCTTCTTGTCGCTTTTTGTATCTGGCGTTGAAAAGCGCAATCCCGAAGCACTCTTGGAATTGGAGCAAGAAAATCTGCGCAAGCAGATTGGCAGCTACAATCAGAGTCTGGCAGCGCATGCCGGCTTGGCCGAGCGCCTGATGAGTCAGGTGAGAAAGCTGGAGTCCGAAGAGAATGATCTGCGCGCCAAAACCCGCGCCCACCTGCGCGCAGGTAATCAGTCTGCGGCCGCGCAGTTGGCCCTGCGCCTGCAGACCGTTACGCGTGAATTGGTCGAAAACCGCACTCAGCTTGAACAGGCTGAGGAGACCTATCGGAATCTGGTCAAGGCGCGAGACGTGGCCGTGACGGCCGCGCGTGCCAAAATTGATGGCCTCAAGGGCGCAATCAACGATATGCGCATGAAGAAGGCGCTGGCGGATATGAACGAAATGGCGGCCGGCATGATCGGTCAGATTGGCGGCTCGGGTGACACCCTCAATCGATTGCATGACATGGTTGAGGAGGAGCGTACCAAGCAAGCCGGTCGCGCTCGTGTGGCCAAGGATTCGATCGACATGAGCGAGGTCAGCCTGAAAGAAACCGAGCAGCAAGCATTGGCAGATCAGGCCTTGGCCGACTTTGCCGCGGCCGAGGGTTTGACCTTGGAGGGCACGCCTGTACCCGCCCCGGCTGAGCGCAGCATGGGTGCCGCGCCGCGTCAGGGTGAAGGTGAGTCGGCCTGATCGGGCATTGCCATGGCGCTGATGCCTGATGCCCCGGTCTGGTTGTCCGAGCTTGCGCTGGCTTACGAAAGCGGCGCACACGGGCAGTTTGTGCTGCACGGTAATGTCGGTGATCGATTTCCACTCGACGGTCGACTGGTATCACTGACGTATTATCTTGACGCCCAGCTGTTGGGTGGATTTCAGCTTATTTTCGCTTACGACGCGGGAAATGGACTTTCCATTGTTCGCGGTGCTGAGCGGCTGCGCGAGTGGCCCGCATTTGAAAAGCTTGGCCCTCTGCCACGCGAGCCTCGAGCGGCGATGGAGGTGGTGGCGCGTTATCTGCGTTACTGCGCCAACCTGCAACGACTTGGACGCGGAGAGCCAGACAACATTGCGCTGATCTTGCGTGGCGCTGATCAATGGCTGCAGGGCGGGCGTCAAGGTGATTTTGAGAGCGCCAGTCTCGCCAGCTTGGTCCGTGATTTCGCCAGCGAACCGCCTTATGCCGATCTCCCATTCGTTTCCATTTTATTGGCCGATAACCACAACGATCTGCACCCACAAGTTGCCTTCAATCCGAGGGCGGCGCGACTGCGTATTCCATTGCCGGATGTGCCTTTGTTGACGCGGGCACTGGCCCAGCTGCGCTTGGATCATCCAGCGGCTTTTGATCCGCAACAGGGCGACGAACTCGCCGCGCAGGCGCTGGCGGGTGTCAGTATCAGTGCCTTGCAGAGTCTGGTGCGACGACGAGCACATCAGAAAAGTCCGTTGGAAGCGAAAGACTTTGTTGCGATCAAGAAAACGCTGGTCGAAGACGAAGCGGCAGGATTGGTCGAGTTTGTGGACTCGCACCGCAGCTTGGATGACTACTATGCGCCCGGTGCGCTGAAGACGCGGCTGCGGCAGGACATCAATCTATGGCAAGCCGGTGACATCCG
>CAJDUW010000080.1_pt1 | contig 9289 bp, 8 predicted proteins | sample 7390931 | NCBI WGS metagenome assembly CAJDUW01 (sample SAMEA7055687, study PRJEB34461) | soil metagenome | biome: terrestrial ecosystem; feature: Peninsula; material: soil | place: Antarctica | collected 2016
CAGCACATAGGCGAACCAGTGCAGCCATTCGAAGAAATAATTGGGGTGACGCGAATAACGCCACAGCCCGGCGCGGCAGCTCTTGCCGCGATTGGCCGGATTGGTGCGGAAGCGCTCAAGTTGGCGATCCGCGATGCCTTCCCCCACGACACTGCCGAGCCACACCACCAGTGCGGCGACGAACCAAGCGTTCCATGCTGCAACTGGATTGGCAGCAACCGCAAGAAACGGCAGCGAGAACAGCACGATCAACAGTGCTTGGAACTGGAACATCGCCAGCCACTTGAGCGGTGCATTGCCCCAGAGCGTGCGCAGATACGCGTAGCGCCCGTCCTCGGGTTTGCCGCGCACCCGTTGCAGCAGATGCATACCCAAACGCAGTCCCCACACGCCACCCAGAATGCCGACGAGCGCGCGCGGCAATATCGCACCGCTGCCTGTGAGCGCCACCAGCACGGCAGTACCGCCCACACCAAAGGCCCACACCACATCCACGATGCCGGCATTGGCATAACGCTGCTGCCATGCCCATGCCGTTGTTTGCGCCGCCACCGCCACAATCCAAACCAGCAAAAGTTGTTGCCACAAAGTCATATCGATGCCTCACTGTGAGCTAAAAGATCGCTCGCACGACCGCGTGCCAAACGCACGAGTACCAGCAAGGCCAAAGCCCAGCCGACCATCAGAAATGCCGTTGCCGCCTGCGGCATCGCAAATTCCACCGCCACGAAACCGCGCGCCGCGCCCCAGTACGCCAAGGGGCCACCGATGGCACCGAAAAGCGCCGCTAGCCACGCACGTGGCAGCAGCCAACGCAGCGAATGCCGCAGCGTCATCGCAAAGGCGGCCCACATCGCAAGAATCCAGATTGGTGCGGGCAGGCCGGGCTCCGTAGCGGCGTAATGCAGCGCGCCACTTCCGGCCAGCGTGCCGTCTACCAGCAGGCCACAACCAAGGGCCGCCAGTGCCAGTTTCAGGTCGACACGATAATCGGACGATCGCCATGCAGCGATGAGCACGAACACGGCGCAGGCCAATACCCCCGGCCACCACATCCCACGTCCGGCCGCTGCGACAGCGATCAGCCATGCCGCCTGATAGCCTACAAAGTTGAGCCAGATCGGCATCTCAAGCCTCCAGCGATCCGGGAAGGTAGGAATCACCGCGATGCCCCGGCTTGGCCAGCAGCAGATGCGCCACGCCGATCGAACGTTCCAGAAAACCGCCTTCGCAATAGGCCATATAGAACTCCCACATGCGCAGGAATCGCTCATCGAATCCTTGCGCACGAAACGCCTCGCGGTTGCTCAAAAAGCGCTCGCGCCATGCGTGCAAGGTGCGTGCGTAGGATGGGCCGAAGTCTTCCAAATGCAGCAAGGCAAGATCACTGCTGCGGGTTTTCGCCGTCAGCATTGCTGCGATCGATGGGATGAACGAGCCTGGGAAGATGTGGCGCTTAATGAAATCAACGCTGCGCAGAGCCTGCTCGTAGCGGTGATCTTCAATCGTGATGGCCTGCACCAAACCCAATCCTTCCGGCTTGAGCAGGCGTCCGAGGGTCGCGAAATAGGTCTCGAGGTATTGCGCACCGATGGCTTCGATCATCTCGATCGAGACCAACTTGTCGTACTGTCCTTGCAGGTCGCGGTAGTCGGACAACAGCACCGTCACGCGATCCTGCAGTCCAGCCTCGGCCACGCGCTCACAGGCCAGCGTGTGCTGCTCCTTCGAGATGGTGGTGGTCGTCACGCTGCAGCCGTAATTGCTGGCCGCGTACACTGCAAAACCACCCCAGCCGGTGCCGATTTCCACGACATGATCGTCCGCGTTCAGGCGCAACTTTTCACAGATACGCGATAGCTTGCGAGCCGACGCCTGTTCCAGCGAATCCTCGGTGCCGGCAAAGAGGGCCGAGGAATACATCAGGTCGTCAGACAAGAACAAGCGGAAGAAGGCATTGCCAAGATCGTAGTGTGCGGCGATATTGCGACGCGCACCGACGCGGGTGTTTCTGCGCAGCGCGTTCCACGCCTTCATCGCCCATCCGCCCACGCGCGCCGGCCCGCGCTCCATGCCATCCAGCAGGTCGCGGTTGCGTACCAGCAGTTGTACCAAGGCGACCAGATTGGAGCAGTCCCACGCGCCATCCATATAGGTTTCGGCAGCTCCGACACTGCCGTTGCCGGCCAGTCCGCGATAGAACACCGGCTCGTGCACACGCAGGCACACAGCTACAACGCCCGGCAGTGCCTCACCCACGCGCACGCTGCCGAGTGCGTCGATCAACTCAATCTCACCGCCGCGCAGTGCATTGAGCTGTGCCAGCAGGTGGCTGCGAAGGAAGTGGTCGAGTGCGCTGAACTCGGCGGTGTCGCGTGTTTGGACAGCGGTCGTCATCGCCGTATCTCCTGGTTTGAGGGGTTGTCATGAACGGGCGTGCGCTTGAGCCATAGACGCAAGGCTTGCCAATAGATCGCGGTGATCACTTGCACCGTCATCAAGGGATAACGCCACAGCACCCGCGCCAGGTGCGGGCCATCGAGTGGTCGCCGCTCGAGTGCCAGAATCGCGTCAAACTCCCGGGCCTCGCCGTTGAACACGCTCATGTGCACATGCAGGCTTTCGCCCGGCGTGTTGAATGACCAGCCGTAGCTGCGGTTCAAGGGCAGGAAGGGTGAAACGTGGAAGGTCTTGTCGAAGGCCCAGTGCAGGCCGCGGCCTTTGCGAGCTCCGCTAGCGACCGGCATCACGTAGGCGTGGCGCTGTCGCCACGGCGTGTTGGTGATCTCCGCGACGATGCTGTGCAAGGCGCCAGCGGTGTCGTGGCAGTAATAAAAGCTGACCGGGTTGAAGCTGTAGCCGGCGTAGCGCAAGTGGGTCAGCAAGCGCACTGGACCAAGCGGGCGCTCGCCAGTGGCAGTCTGCACGCGATCGCGCACCGCCTCTTTTAGCGATTGCGCGGGATCCCCAAGAAAATCCGCACGATGGAAGGCAGCCAAATTGCGGCGCTCCAGCGACCACAGCCAGCGCCCGCGAAACACCTCGTCGAGCTCGTCCAGATCAAGGTAGAGCTGGGCCATGCGGTATTCGAACGCGTGTGGACGTGGTCCATGCCGGCGATGAACAACCCGACCTTCGTAGATGGCGCTGACCAAGGCCGTCATGCGGCCGCTTCCAACTGTGCTGGCATCGCGTCAGAGATCGCATCGGCGAAGGGCCAGGCCACACCGAGTGCTTGCGCGACTTCAACGCCGCTTCGGATGCCGTCCTCATGAAAGCCCCAACCCCAATAAGCACCTGCAAACCAGGTCCGACGCATACCCTGGATCTCGGCCTTGCGCGTCTGCGCAGACACGGCCGCATGGGTATAAACCGGATGGTGATAAGCGCGGCGCACAAGGATGTGCGACGGATCGATAGCATCGGTACGGTTGAGTGTCACCACCAGCGGGATATCGCCCGGTAGTCCTTGCAACAGATTCATGCAATAGCTGACCGTGCAATCCTGCGCCGGATCCGCCGGCAGGTAGGCATTCCACGCCGCCCACGCCTTGCGCCGGCGCGGCAGCAAGCGTGTATCGGTGTGTAGCACCGTGTCATTGGCCTGATAGGTGATGGCGCCGAGAATCTCGCGCTCAGCGTCACTAGCATCGCCCAGCATCGCCAGTGTCTGATCGCTGTGGCAGGCCAAAACCACCTGATCGAAGTGCTCACTGCCGTGATCACAGTGCACGTTGACGCCGTGATCATCCCGCGTGATCCCGCGCACCGGCGTTTGCAGGCGCACCGTCACATTCCATTGCGCCGACATCGCCTCCACATACCGACGCGAACCGCCACGCACCACGCGCCACGGCGGCCGCCCAGCGAGCTGCAGCATGTGGTGGTTGGCCATGAACTGCACCAAATATTTGGCCGGAAAATCGAGCATGCCATCCGCCGGCGACGACCACAGCGCACTGGCCATAGGGACCAGATGCTGATCACGGAAAGCTGCGCCATAGCGGTTGGTCTTGAGGTAATCACCCAATGACGGCCCCGCACCGGGCAAATCGAGCAGCGCCGGTGCAGCACGATAAAAGCGCACCAGATCGCGCAGCATTCCCCAGAACTTGGCCGATACCAGATTGCGGCGCTGACAGAAGAGGCCATCCAGTGACGTCGCGTTGTACTCCAAACCACTGGCCGCGTCGTGCACCGAAAAGCTCATCTGCGTCGGCTTTGATTCAATGCCCAGCTCATCAAACAAGCGGGTCAACAGCGGGTAATGCACGGGGTTGTGAACGATAAAGCCGGTGTCCACGTCCAGCGTGCGGCCGCCGACGTCTACGCGGTGGGTATCGGTATGCCCGCCCAGCCGGTCATTCGCTTCGAACAGCACGACCTCGTGCTGGCGCGACAACAGCCACGCTGCCGACAGACCACTGATGCCACTGCCAACCACCGCGATCCGCATCTCAGTGCTCCGCCCGGGTCATCACCCATTCGGGGATCGGCCTGAGCTCGTGCACCAGCCCCAGCGTCTGCATTGCACGCAGTGCGTACCAGGTCAGATCGATCTCCCACCAACGGAAGCCCTGCCTCGCACTGCCCGGAAAGAAATGATGGTTGTTGTGCCAGCCCTCGCCGAAAGTCAGCAAGGCCAGAAAAAGATTGTTGCGGCTGTCATCACCAGTGGCAAAGCGCCGCGAACCCCAACGGTGCGCCAGCGAGTTGATGGTCACCGTGGCGTGAAACAACACGACGGTCGAGACGAAGAAACCCCAGACCAGTAGTTGCGGTCCATTGGTTTCCAAGCCCGGCGCCCAGCGCTCAAGTGCAGCGCCAAGAATGTACAGCGCAATCGCCAGAGCCACGGGCACGACCGTATCGAAACGATCCAGCCAGCGCAGTTCGGGAAACTTCAACAGGTCGCGGATTCGCGCCTCGTTGGTTCGAAAACCTGCGGGAGTCAGAAACCAGACGGCGTGGCTGCGCCAGAAGCCATTGCGCGGGCTGTGCGGATCTTCCGCGGTATCCGAGTGTGCGTGATGCTGCCGATGGTGTGCCGCCCACCACAAGGGGCCGCGTTGCACCGAGGACGCACCGATCAGGGCGAACACAAACTGCACCGGCCGCGACGTGCGAAATGCGCGATGCGAAAAATAGCGATGATAGAAGCCAGTGATCGCGAACATCCGGATTGCGTAAAGGAATACCGCCACCCACAACGCAGTGGGAGAAACGCCGACCCAGATCACGGCGAAGCAGGCCAGATGCATCGCCAGAAACGGCAGTGCGCGCAACCAATCCACGCGGTCCTCGCGCAGCGGATCCACCGGGCCAGCATCAGCGCCGGTATCAAACCAGCGGCGTAGTGCAAGGCGGCTGTCGCTCGGTTTCGCGACCTCGATCCGGGCGTTGTTTTCCAGCATGTGGTTCTCCTGTGTTCTGGCTATGCATACGCGGCAGGGCGAACTTCGGATGCAGTAGACGCGCCGAATAGTTCGGAGCGATCAGAAGTTGCAGCGGCCAGTCAGTGGAAGCCGCCGTAACGTCTGCGCTTCATCCGGTGAAGCGAGCTGTGGTGCGGCTGCGAATACGATCCGTACCTGTGGGTTGCGGCCACGCGCATCACGCACGTTGCCGGTACCAGCGAATTCCAATAATCGGCGGTCATCGTGTGCGTAGATCGAGGTCACTTCGGGGACCGCAAACCCAAACCAGCGATCCAGCCACATGCGTAGCCGTTCGGCGCGCTGACCGTTCCAGTCGACACTCTCAATTCGCTGCACCCGTACCGGGTAAAAGGCCAGTCGGCTAGGAATCAGAAACTGCATACGCACGGCATCACCGCGCATCAGTAAATCCCAATTCGCGCGCACCGCCTCATCAAAACCGGCATCAATTACGCCGTTGGCCGGCACGTGAAGCTCACGTGCTTTTTCAACACGTCCAGATGGGCGCAGATAGGCTGTCCGCTCGCTTGGTGCGCCACGTACACCCTCTGCGGAATTGTCGCGACCATCCTCGAAGGCGAAGTCCGGCGCGGCAGCACGCTCGCCAGCGCGGACATGCTTGCGCGCAAACGCCAGCCCATCAGGGCAGCGATACACCACCCATCGTTCTGGTGCCAGGCCGGGCGATACCCAGTGTGTCTCTCGGTACAACAACTGCCCGCTACCGACCGCATACACATCGGCTTGCTCGCGATGTGGCTCAGTCGGTACGAGCGCCTGCGCCGCGCCGTGGCTCAGGATGGCCACGACAAACCAAGTCCATCCGAAAGCCTGTTTCACGGTCTACTCCATTCATCCTCACCAACAAGCGATACGCTCGGGTGGCGCCGATGGATGCAGTGGGGATCAGATGCCGAAGATCGGTTGCAGCGTGCGTGCGAACCAGCCGGGGAAACGCAGGGGCGCGTCAAGCGCCGCTACGCAGATGCACGGTGCGCCGGGTGAGGTCACTGGCTGATGCTCAATGTCACTATCCAAATCCGCCATATCACCGGCCGCGAAGTGACCCAGTTCATCATCGTAGGCACCGCGCAGGATCTGAGTGAGCTCACTGCCACCATGGCCATGCACCGGCATGCGCTTGCCGGGGCCGATACGCAGCATCAACAAGGTGCCGCCACTTGGGCCGATGGTCCGAATGTAGTGCATGCCCGGGCCCATCCAGCGCCACTTGAGCGCGCGGTAAGAAGGGCCGAAATAGGGATGCAGCGGCGCCGGCAAGCGATCTGGGTCCGCCGCTAGCGGCATCGGCTCAGACGGAGCACGGCGAGGTTCGGCGAGGTCGAGCTTATCCAGCATCGCGAGCCGCAAGGACTGCTGCGAGTCGCCGGACATGTGCACAGCCTGCTGCTGGGCCAGCAACGCGCCACCAACATGCTCGGCGCGTCCCACAGTGCGTCGGCACTGCGCGCAAACATCCAAATGCGTGGCAACGAGCACGGACATTTCCGCGGACAAGGCACCCGAGGCGTAGCTGACCACGGTGGCTGGGTCCAAATGATGCTGCGGCGTCATGCCACACCTCCGATTTCAACTTGCAGCCGCTGGAAGGCCCGACGTAGATGCGACTTCACCGTTCCCAGCGGCATATCCAGTTCTGAAGCAATCTCTTGATGCGACTTGGCTTCGAAGTACGACATGCGAATCAAGCGCGCCTGCACTGGCACCAGCGCGTCGATACGTCGCTCAAGATGGGCATGTTCTGCATAATCTTCGGTCACTCCCTCATCAGAGCCGGCTTCGGCCATGATTTCGATATCGGCGTCTTCGGCCTCACGGCGCATACGGTCGATGTGCAAATTTCTGGCAATACGGAACAGCCATGTGCTGACCACGCTTCGATTCGGATCGTAGGCCGCGGCGTGCAGCCACAAACGCAGCAACGACTCCTGACCCAACTCTTCCGCAATGGCTTGCGACGATCCCAAACCACGGATGTAAAGGCACACGCGCGGCATGAAATGGTCATAGATCCGCATAAAGCTATCGCGGTCACGCTGTTGCGCAACCGCAGCCATCTCGCAGGACCAGTTCTTACTTTCTCTGGCAGATCCGCCAAGGTTTGACATGTGCCTGACCACCTCTAAAGGTGATCGGTTCTCCGCAAAAGCGTCCGCTCTGTGGCATCGAAACACGATCGGTGGGAGGTCCTGCCGCTGCGGTTATTTCTCAATAACACGATCCGCCGAACCGACTACTGTCCAGTCGCGTGACGCCTAGCAGCTGCAGCAGGATCAGATCCTCAGGGCTGCGCCTCAAAGCCGTCGCGGAAGAACGCCAGATCCCGACGCACCGATTGCGGAGTCGCCACGCCGGGAAAGCTGCCATCGCCGATCTGCGCGTATTGATTATCGCCCCAGCACTTGACCGCGCCGGCCGTGGTCAACGCGCAGGAGTGCACTTCCCCCACGCTGATCGCCTGCACGCCGCTGTTTAGCCCCGTCACATCCACGGGCACGTAAGCCGTGGTGGTGGTGCCATCACCGAGTTGGCCAAAGGCATTGTTGCCCCAGCATTTCACCCCGCCGGTCGTGGTCAGGGCGCAGTTGTGAAGCCCTCCAGCGTGCACCGTCTGAATCGAATCCAGCCCTACAAAACCCACTGGAGCCGGACTTCCGCCCTGACCGTAGCTGCTGGATCCCCAGCATTCGACCCGTCCCAAGTCAAGCAACGCGCAGCTATGCTCCAAGCCCGCACTGATTGCCTGCACCTTGCCGGATAATCCGCTGATGGGTACCGTTTGATACGGGCTGTCGGATCCGAAGTAGCCGAATTGGCCGCTGGAAGTACTGCCCCAACACCTCACTGTGCCCGTCGTGGTCAAGGCGCAACTGTGGTTGCCACCCGCAGCGACCGCCCGCATACCGTCAAGCAGGTCGAATAACGTGGCCGGATTTCCGTTGTATCCAAACGGACTGATGCCCCAGCAGGTGACTTGCCCGGCGCTGTTCACGGCGCAGGTGTGATACGCCCCAGCGCTGATCTCGATTGTGTTTCCCGAAAGACTTGGCACCACGCTCGGAGGAGAAGGCGGCAGCGCGCCGGGTGAACCCAGTTGGGCGAAGTAGTTGTCGCCCCAACAGCGCACCGCGCTGTTGGTTAATGCACAGGAATGATCGTTGCCGGCCCGCACCATCTGGACCGCGCCGGACAAGCCGGCCACCGTCAATGGCGTAAAGCGGCGCAGCGTGCTGCCGTCACCGAGTTGCGCCGCCCCGTTTCTTCCCCAGCATTTTGTCTGGCCACCCGAAGTGACGGCACAGCTATGGTGCGAACCGCTCGTCAAGGCGATCACGCCACTACCCAGCGTCGCAACATTCACCGGCTCAAGCCGCGATAACGGCAAGGCCACTTCACCGTTGCCCACTTGGCCGTCGTCATTCCTTCCCCAACATTTTAACCGGCCGTCGACCAGCACGGCGCAACTATGGTGCTCACCCAAAGCAAACGTCGCCACTTGGGAGCCCAGGCCCGATACGCTGGCGGGTGTGGTTTGGGTGCCAACTGTCGCACCCGTGCCGGTTTCGCCATAGAAATTGTTGCCCCAACAGCGCATCGAGGCATCGGTCATGCGTGCGCAACTGTGGTAATAGCCGGCCCCGATGCTCGCCACCCCGGCATCCAGCCCGGTGACTTGCACCGCGCTCAGACGGTTGGTGTTGCTGCCATCACCGAGCTGTCTGTAAAAGTTGTTGCCCCAGCATTTGGCCGCCCCGTTAGTCGTGACTGCACAGGTATGCAAAACCCCGGCGCTGACTTGCACCACGCCACTGCCGAGCCCCAACACATTC